>Ga0209341_10002275_pt1 | contig 18258 bp, 16 predicted proteins | sample RifCSP13_2_FD_184020 | JGI IMG/M metagenome (GOLD analysis project Ga0209341, IMG submission 184020) | Soil microbial communities from Rifle, Colorado - Rifle CSP2_sed 13_2 (SPAdes) (version 2) | ecosystem: Environmental > Terrestrial > Deep subsurface > Rock core/Sediment | place: Rifle... | reverse complement strand
GCGGCATGCCTTCGGCGCTGATCCGGGTGAGCCGAACTTTTGCGAGATCGTCGTGATCGAGCCATCCGAATCGCTCAGCGGCGTGACGCTCGTGTATCGTAATCGAACCATACCTCTGAATCTGGCTGAGGTTAGCAGCGCACCAAAGTGAGGATAGTGTCATGGCAAGTTTCACCGACTCGCTGCGAGGCTACGCTTTCCCCGTACATAAGCGGGATAACTTCATATGCCAGTACTGTGGTGTTGACGGGACACAATCCTTTGACACATGGCTCTCACTGTCATGGGATCATCTTCTTCCGAAAGGACACTCCAACCGGGATAATTTAGAGTTCATTGTGACCGCCTGCAACTTCTGTAATACGGCGGACAACCGCTACTTTGACCTAGCCGAAAAACGCGGCCTGAGATTTGACGGGTTGACACCCGACGAACTTGTAGCTCAGCGCATGCCCTATGTACAGGCGACTCGGCAAAGCTATAGAGATTTCTGGGAACAACGCGTAAAGGAGCAATAGCGGGACTGTATTTAGCTGTCGCTGCGTGACGAGCTGAGCAGCGGTTACATGCCATCTGCCATCCTGCCATCCCCCATCTGCTATTCGCCATTTGCCTATGCCCTACTTCGACCAGACCACCGAAACCCTGTCCCGCGACGGCCTCGCGGATATGCAGCTGCGAAAACTTCAGGCGCTGCTGGCTGAGATGTGGGGCCGAAATGCCTTTTACACTGCCAAGTTGAAAGCCGCTGGGGTCGAGCCGGGCGGCATTCGTTCGCTCGACGACTTCGCGCGTCTACCTGTGACCACCAAATACGAGTTGATGGCCGATCAGGCCGCGCATCCGCCGTTTGGCGCAAATCTCACCTATCCGCTGGAGGCCTACGTGCGTTACCATCAGACCTCCGGCACGACCGGCGGCGCGCCCCTGCGTGTTCTGGACACTGAAGCGAGTTGGGATTGGTGGGGCCGGTGCTGGGCCTACGTCCTCTCCGGCGCGGGGCTGACGGCGGGCGACCGGCTGTTCAGCGCGTTTTCGTTCGGGCCGTTCATCGGTTTCTGGGCGGCGGTGGAAGGGGCGCGCAAGATTGGGGCGATGATGATCCCGGGTGGCGGGCGCGATTCGCTTCAGCGCCTGGAGTTGATGCGCGAGACGGGGACGACCGCGTTGTGCTGCACGCCGACGTATGCGCTGAGATTGGCGGAAGTGGCGCGTGAGAGCGATTTCGATATGCGCATGCTGACCGTGCGCGCCACGGTCCACGCGGGAGAGCCGGGGGCCAACGTTCCGGCCACCAAGCGGCGGATCGAGGAAGCCTGGGGCGCGAAGTGCTACGACCACGCCGGCGCCTCGGAGGTCGGCGCGCATTCCTTTGAGTGTGAGGCGCAGCCTGGCGGCTCGCATGTCATCGAGAGCGAGTTCATTGTCGAGGTCCTGAATCCGCAAACGGGCGAGTCGGTTCCGCTGGGGCAACGCGGCGAGCTCGTCATCACGAATCTGGGGCGCTTTGGTTTTCCCGTCATCCGCTATCGCACAGGAGACATGGTGGCGCTCAACACGGCGCCGTGCGCGTGCGGGCGAACCTTCGCCCGGTACGAGGGCGGCATCCTGGGCCGCGCGGATGATATGGTCACGGTGCGCGGCGTGAACGTCTTTCCCAGCGCCGTGGAAAATATCGTCCGTCGTTTCAAAGAAGTGGACGAATTCCGCGTCACGGTGCGCACGGTGCGCGAGATGGACGAGATGGACATTGAGGTGGAATTGGCCGACGGCGCCAACCCGGCCCTGGCAGCCGCCGTCGGGCAGGCGATTGATTCGGCGTTGTCGTTCCGGCCCAACGTCTCTCTCGTTCCGCGCGGGACACTGCCCCGCTTTGAATTGAAAGCCAGACGTTTCCACGTTCAGCGCTGATCCGGCCGCCTTATGTAAGAAAGGCTTTTGGGCGTGAACCTACCCCGGTGGTGTATGCCATTCGCGACAAAATACACAGCAACCTTCTGCTGAGGCCCGGTTTCTGTACGGCTCTGCTGGTTTAGACCTGCCGGGTGAATGAATCCTGGCAGGTCTTTTATTGGGCAACCCCTAGCTGACAGGGAGAAATTTGGGAGACGCGCCCCCTACAATCTATTCCATCAAGCTGCCCCCATGGAGTGCTTCCCATGACTGCCCAAGAGTCATCCCCTATTGTCGAACCCATCCTTCGCCAGATCGAAGCGGCTCACATCCACACCGTCAAAATTGAATTCCCAGATTTTTATGGGATCGCGCGGGCGAAAGCCGTGCCGGCTCGCCACTTCCCGCACGTCGTTGAGCACGGCCTACAGTTTGCGTTTCCCACGTTTGCGTTGGACCTGGCCGGGAACCCGGCTTCCGGCACGGGCACGGCGGAGGAGACCGGCTATGCCGATATGACAGCCATGCCCGACCTCAGCACATTCACCGTCTTGCCGTGGGAGCCAAACACGGCAGCGGTCATTGCCGACCTGTATTACAAGGGCGAGCCGGTGGCGCTCGCGCCGCGCCACATCCTTAAGCGCATCGTCGCCGAGTTCGAAAAGCGCAGCATGACGCCCATCGTCGGCAGCGAACTGGAATTCTACCTGCTCAAGCGCGATAACGGCTCATGGCAGACTTATTCCGATAAGCCGAGCATGGTGTACACGTGGAATACGACGATTGACCCCGACGGCATCACCCGCAAGATCTACAGCGCGGTGGAAGAGATGGGCCATCGCGCGCTAGCCGTGGCCCATGAGTTTTTTCCGGGCCAGTTCGAGATTAACCTCGACCACGGCGAGGCGCTGGACATGGCCGACCGCACCTTCTTCTTCAAGCAGGCGGTCAAAGAGGTCGCCTGGCAGAACGGCCTGATGGCTACCTTCATGGCCAAGCCTCGCTCCGACCTCGGCGGCAGCGGTTATCACCTCCACCTCAGCCTGGCCGATCCGGCCACCCGCGCCAACCTGTTTTACGACGCGCGGACTCCCGACCGCCTCTCGCCGCTCGCATGCCACTTCATCGGGGGGCAGATGGAGCATGCGCGCGGCCTGACTGCCATCTTTGCGCCCACGGTCAACTCCTACAAACGTTACGTGCCCGGCGCGTTTGCGCCTTATTACGTCCTGTGGGGCTACGACAACCGCACTTGCTATGTGCGCATCCCGCCGGAGCGCAAGGGCGGCACGCGCGTGGAAAACCGCACGCCTGACGGCGTGGCGAACCCGTATCTCGTCTTCGCCGCTGCGTTGGCTGCCGGATTGGACGGCATTGATCGCAGCCTTGACCCGGGCGCGCCATATGAGGGCGACGCCTACATGACCGCCGATCCTTCGCGCACGCCGGTCGTCCCCCAGTATCTGCATGAGGCCATCACGGCGCTGGAGGCGGATGAGTTTCTCTCGACGATGATGGGACCCGATTTTGTCAAAGCCTTTGGCGCCGTCAAGCGCCTGGAGGCCCAGCGCTTCCGCGCGCACGTCACCGATTGGGAGTTCAACGAGTACGCGTTCCATTTGTGACCACGGAGGACGCCGGGGCGAGTTTCACCCGTGGCAGCGGCTCGCCCCAGCGCCCCCATTAGAACAGAGAGGAGGAGACTATGTCTACCGAAACCCACAATCAACTCAAGAAAAATGTCCTCAGCACCTGGGATGTCGTCTCGCAGTCCCTGGCCTTTCTTGGCCCGGTGATGAGCATGGCATTCCTGACCGGTTACATCGCCATCGCCGCCGGGGCGGCCGTGCCGCTGGCCGTATTCCTCGGCGGCCTGACGATGGTCGCCCTGGGCTATGTGGTGGCGCAGTTCGCCAGCCGCGTGCATGCGGCGGGGGCCATCTACAACTACGCCGCCAAAGCCTTCGGACCGGAGACGGGCTTCATGGGCGGCTGGGTGTACCTGTTTGCCGTGCTGTGCCTCACCATTGCCATCATCGCCGGGGTGGCGGGCTGGACCACCGAAATCCTGATGATGGTCGGCGCCCTGCAAGCGCCGATTCCTTACCTGTGGCTGGGCGTGGCCGTCGTGGAGTGCGCCGTCCTGTTCCTGCTCTCTTACTTCGACGTCCGCATTTCCACCCGGACACAGTTGTGGCTGGTGTTCAGCTCAGTCACGCTGGTGGTCCTGATCGCGGCCTACGTCATCCTCAAGGGAGGCGCTGCCGGGCATAGCTTCGTTCCATTCTCGCTCTCGGCGGCCGGCGGCGTCCAGGGCCTCGCCTTTGGCATGATCTTCGCCATCCTCATGTACACCGGCTTTGAGTCGGCGGCGGTGTTGGCCGAAGAGACGGTTGACCCCCGGCGCTCGATGCCTCTGGCCATTGTGGGGACGGTGGCGGCGGCGGTGCTGCTCTACATCTTCGTCACCTATGCCTACGCCATCGGCTTTGGCGTTGCCGACCCCAGCCTGTGGCAGGATCCCAACAGTCCGGCTTTATTCAGCATCGCCGGGATGTACGGCGGCGACTGGCTGGTGGCGCTCGTGTTCCTGGCCGCGATTGTGGATGGCTTCGCGGTGGCGTTGGGCTGTCTCACCACCTCAGCCCGCGTCACTTACGCCATCGCGCGCGACGGCGCGCTGCCGCGCATCCTCTCGCGCACCCATCCCACACACAAGACGCCCCACATCGCCAACGGCGTAGTGTTGGGGCTGTCGCTCCTTGCCGCGCTGGTCTTCGCGCTGACCTTTCCGCCCGCCGCTGGCGCGCCAGCGGCGTACACCATCGAGTTCGGCTACCTGGCCGGGATTGGCGCGATCTCGATCGAGGTGATCTACGTCTTCGTCTCGATCGCCGCCATCGTGTGGTTCCGCCGTGAATTGGGCAAAGAGTATTCTTGGTTGAAGCATCTGCTCGTGCCCCTTGTCGCTATCGTCGGGTCGGGCGCAGCGCTGTATGGCTCGCTCATCCCGCCGGAGGATCCGCTGCTCAAGACGATGCCTTACGTGGCAGCGGGCTGGATCGGCTTTGGCCTGCTGTACATCGTTTTCCTGCGCGCCTCGCGGCCTGGCCTCGTGGCGCAGATTGGCCGCGACCTGGGCAGGCTGGACGTGCCTGAGCCGGTAGATGTCCGCTTCCAGCACGATGCGGGCACAGCCTCAGACTGATGGATGAAGGATAAGGGATGAAGGCGGAAGTGAAACGACTCTATCATTCCTCCTTCCACCTTCATCCTTTCTAGGAGGCGTTCATGTGTGGTCTGGCGGGCATCATGGTCAGACAGGAGGCTGAGCTGGGCGAGGCCCTGTACCAGATGCTGTTCGAGATCCGGCACCGAGGCGGCGACGCCGCCGGCGCATCGCTCTACCTCGATCAGCCCCGCGACCACACCGTGGCCCGGGTCTCGATGCTCGACCCGAGCGAAGATCTGCCGCGCCTGCGGAGGATCGTTAATGAGCACGCCGAGCTTGGCGTGTGCGACACCTACCGCACGAATTCGCCCTACACCATGGCGCGCCTCACCCTGCAGGCTGAGGCCTCCGAGCTCACCCGGCTGTACCGCGACATCAACGCCGAGCCGAACTTGTGTGTTCACAGTCTTAGCGACCGGATGGATATGATTAAAGATGTGGGCACCGCCGAGGCGCTGGCCGAGTTCGGCCACCTGCGCGCAGTCCGCGCCCGCCACGCCCTGGGCCATACGCGGCTGGCGACGGAGAGCATTGACAATCTCAACTTCGCCCACCCCTTCAGCTCTGATCTTTATCCTGAGTTGACCGTAGTGCATAACGGCCAGCTGACGAATTACTTCAGGCTGCGCCGCCGATTGGAGGCGAAAGGCGTTCGCTGCAAGACGTTCAATGACTCTGAAATCATCGCTCATTATCTTGCGCACAAGATCAAGCGCGAGGGGCGGACGTTCGAAGAGGCCTTGCAGGCGTCGCTCGGCGACTTTGACGGCGTGTTCAGTTATCTAGCCGCCACCGAAACGCAGATCGGCGCCGCGCGTGACCGGCTGGGGATCAAGCCCATCCTTTACTATCAAGACAACCGCCTGCTGTTACTTGGCTCCGAGCAGGTATCCTTCGAGGCCGTTGACCCGGGAATTTACGCGACGGAAATGTTGCCGGGGGAGGTGCGTGTATGGTCGAAGAATTAGACCTTGAGCAAATCGGCGAGAAAGACTTGAATGCACGGCTGCAGGCCCTGGCCGGCCGCGGCGGCAAAGTCATCCTGCGCAATACACACGCCCGGCACAACATCGCCGTCAACGTCAGCGGCGAGTTGACCATTGAGGTGCAGGGCAGCGCCGGGTTCTATTGTTGCGGTTTCATGAACGGCCCGACGGTCACGATCTCTGGTAACGTGGGCTGGTACGCAGCTGACAACATGCTCGGCGGGAAACTGCTAGTGCAGAACAATGCCGGGAGCAACCTTGCGCCTTCGATGATCGGGGGGCTGGTGGTGGTGCGTGGGTCAGCGGGCAGCCGCGTGGGCTACGGCCTTAAAGGGGGGACGGTGATCGTCGGCGGCGAGGTGGGGATGCTCACCGGCCAGCAGATGCTCGGCGGGCGCATCGTCCTCCTCGGTAAAGTCGGCGCGAACACCGGCGAATCGATGTATGGCGGCGTGATCTGCTACCGGCGCGGTCAGTTAGCCAGCGCGGGGAGCAATATCCGCGTCCGCCCGCTGGAGGCCGCCGAGGCCGAGGATCTGGCCATGCTCTTCGCCGGCAACGATATCCAGTCCGACCCGGCCGAGTTTGAGTGCCTCGTCCCAAAGTCAGGCAAACAAAAATTCCAGTTGTTTAAACCCCATCTCACTGCGCGTGAGAAGGTGTCTTCATGATCCTATGTGAGACTGCGCTATGCACGGACTGCGCCAAGTGCATCAAGGCCTGCCCGACCGGCGCGCTGCGTTTTCCCAACGCCGTCGAGAATCCCGGGACGACGGTATCAGGCAGCAACGGCGCCGGCCCGACCGGGGCGCGCCTCACGGGTGGCGGGTGGAGTTCCTCCACCGTGCGCGAGATTCAGGAAAAGGCGCGTACGGGCAAGCATCTCATCCGAGGCTGCGGCACGACGCGCAAACTCCCTACTTTTGATGATCTCGCTCTGCTCTCGGCGGGCCTCTCGCGCATGCCAGTGGACACGTATCGGGAGGAGGCTGTCACCCGGACCGTGCTGGGCGCCCGCCATGCCAGGAAGCCCCTCGTCATCGAGACGCCGATCATGGTCGCGCCCATGTCGTATGGGGCGCTGAGCAAGGAGGCCAAGATCGCGCTGGCGGCGGGGAGCGCGAAGGTCGGCACGGCGATGAACAACGGCGAAGGCGGCCTCCTGCCCGAAGAACGCGCGCACTCGTACCGGCAGATCGTGCAGGTGTGCCCCAGCCGCTTCGCGTTTTCGCTCCGCAACCTCGACGAAGCCGACGCCATTGAACTGGTCTTCGGCATCGGCGCGAAGCCCGGACTCTCCGGCCACCTCATGGCCGAGAAGATGACGGCCGAGATCGCCGCTTTCCGCGGCCTCCCGCCGGGCATTGACCTCGCCTCCCATCCGCGGCATGGCGACATCTTCGGCGCGGATGATCTGGTCGTGAAACTCCAAGAGTTGCGCGAGATCACCGACTTCGAAAAACCCATCTTTCTCAAAGTCGGCGCCGGCCGTGTGTACGAGGACGTGAAAATCGCGGCCAAGGTCGGCGTGGACGGCGTGGTGATTGACGGGATGCAGGGCGGCACCGGGGCCGGGCCGAAGATCGCGATTGACCACCTCGGCATGCCCACGTTGGCGGCGGTGGTGCAGGCCACCCGCGCGCTGGAAGACATGGGCGTGAAGGACGATGTGAGCCTGATCGTCTCCGGCGGCATCCGCGACGGCGCCGATGTGGCGAAGGCGCTGGCCCTCGGCGCGGACGCGGTTTATGTGGGGACAGGCGCGATGGTGGCGATGGGCTGCACCGTGTGCCTCGAGTGCCACAAGGGCGAGTGCGAGTTCGGCATCGGGACGCAGAAACCGGAACTGCGCGCGCGCCTCAACGTCAAGCTCGCCGCGCACCGCGTCGCCAACTACTTTACGGCGATGACCAATGAACTTGTGATCCTGGCGAAAGCGTGCGGCAAGAGCAAGTCCACAACCTCGAGCGTGAAGACCTGCGCGCCGTCACCCTCGAAGCCTGCGCGATGACGGGGATCCCCTTCATCGGCAGCGATTACACTTTTGGCGAGCCGTTCGGGTTCGTTGGCTGATCGCGGGTGGCGAATAGACGATCGCCGACGGCGTATGCCCCATGCGGTCGGCGATAAGCAGGGAGGTCGTTTATGTGTGGTATTGGCGGGATTAAGCTGACAGAGCCTGGCCCCATCGGCGAAGAGTTGGTGCGGATGATGACGGCCTTGCGCCATCGCGGCACGGACTCGACCGGGTTCGCCCTCTACGGGCCGTGGCGCGAGGATCGGCTGATTGCCCGCCTTCGGGTGGCGGAACGCGAAATACTGGACGCAACTTTGAAGGCGATTGAGGGCGAGTTACAGAAGGCGGGAGGCCGGTTCCTCGGCCCGCCCACATGGGACAGCGCCGAGCGCGCCCAAGATGCGTTCGTCCGGCTGGAGGTGACGCCGAATGTAGATGTGGAGCGCGTGACCGCCGCGTGGATTGCCCTGGGCGGCGTCGAGGTCCACTCCTTTGGCCACTCGCTGGAGATCATCAAAGACGTGGGCGATGCGCTCACAGTGGCCGAGCGGCACGGCATCCGCCGGTTCGTCGGCACACACGGCCTGGGCCACTGTCGCCTCGCCACCGAGACCGACGTGGACGTGGCGCACGGTCACCCGTTTTGGGCGCGGCCGTTCCCGGACGTGTCCATCGTCCACAATGGGCAGATCACTAACTACTACAAGTCGCGCCGCCTGTTGGAGCAGAGCGGTTACCAATTTTCCAGCGACAACGATTCTGAACTGATCTCCGTCCTTCTCGCCGACCAGATGAAACACGGGAAGACGTTCGAAGAAGCCCTGCGTTATTCGCTCACCGCGCTGGACGGCGTGTTCACCTATCTGCTCTCCATCCCGGAAGGCATCGGTCTTGCCAAAGACCGGTTGGCGATTAAACCCATGATTTCCGCCGAGACTAATCGAGCGGTCGTGATGGCGACCGAGGAACAGGCCATCCGGCAGGTGTTGCGCGAGGAGATCAACACGAAAAGCTATGGGCAGGGGGAAGTGGTGATTTGGGCCAGGCAGGACGGGTAAGGCCTCAGGTGTGAGGAGAAAAGATGGAAAGTGTAATGGATCAGGTCATGGCGACCGTTCTTGATGCCGACGTTCTCCCGCCGCGCTACTTGAATGAGCAGTTGAGAGAGCTGATGGCGCGAGGTGAATCGGTCGTCGTCCAAAACCCGCGCTCGCGGCACAACCTCGGCGTGGCGCTGCCGGGGCCGGGCCAGGTCACGTTCAAAGGCAGTGTGGGCTACTACTGCGGTGGACTGAGCAATGGCGGCGTGGTGGAGATCACGGGCAACGCGGGGTGGGGCATCGGCGAATCCATGGCCAGAGGGTTGATCCGTGTGCGCGGCAGTGTGGGGCAGAGCGTCGGCGCGTCACTGCGCGGCGGCACGATTGTGGTGGAAGGAGACGCCGGCCCGCGCGCCGGAGTCGCGCAGAAGGGCGGGGTCGTCGTCGTCGGCGGCAGCATCGGGTTTCTCTCCGGCTTCATGGCCCAGCGGGGAAAGCTGATCGCATTGGGAGACGCCGCCGACGGGGTGGGGGACTCGCTCTACGAGGGGAATATCTTCGTAGCGGGACGCATTCACGGCCTGGGCATTGACGCGGTGATTGCCCGGCCGACGGCGGAAGAGGTGGACGACATCGAGGCCATCGTGGCCGAGGTTGGCTTCCCGCTGAAACCCAGGGAGTGGAAGCAGGTCATCGCGGGGCGCAAGCTCTGGTACTTTGACAAGCGGGAAGGGCAGACATGGCTGAAAGTCTGAACCACAAACCATCGCAGTTGGGCCGCAGCAAGATCTGGACGCCGCACGCCATTCAAGATATTCAGGCCAAGGCAGAACTCGGTCATTATCAGATTCGCGGCTTCTCGACGTTCTTTAGCATCCCGACGCTCGATCAGTTGACGTTCTTGCCAGCCGCGCTCACGCGCCTGCCCCTGGAGGGCTACCGCGAGTTTTGCGAGACGAAGACCGTGTTGGGCGGCGGCAAACCCGATCTCGTGAGCCAGCCGCTCGAACTCGATATCCCGATCTATATCGCTTCGATGAGTTTCGGCGCGTTGAGCCGCAACGCGAAGGTGGCGCTGGGGCTGGGCGCGTCGGCGGTGGGCACTTGCACCTCCACAGGCGAAGGCGGGATGCTGGAAGACGAGCGGCAGGCCTCGAAGAAGTTGATCTACCAGATCACGCCGAGCCGATATCAACTCGACCTCGATCACCTGCGCCGCGCCGACGCAATTGAGATCGCGGTGGGGCAGGGTGCCAAGCCCGGCACGGGCGGCGTGCTGTTGGGCGCCAAGGTGATTGACAAGGTCGTCGAGATGCGCCAGCTGCCCAAGGGCATTGACCAGCGCTCGTCAGTCCGCCACCCTGATTTCCTCGGCGCGGACGACATGCAGATCAAGATCGCGGAGCTGCGCGACGCCACCGGCTATCGCGTGCCGATCTTCTGCAAACTCCCCGCATGCCGCGTGGCGCAGGACGTGAAGATTGCAGCCAAGAGCGGGGTGGATGTGATCGTGATTGACGGGATGGAAGGCGGCACGGGCGCGTCGCCGGAGTTTTTGCTCGACCATACCGGCATCCCCACCCTGGCGGCTATCCCCGCCGCGCGCCGCGCGCTGGAGCAGATCGGCATGTACGGCAAAGTGTCTCTCGTGGTGTCGGGTGGTCTCAAGAGCGGGGCGGATGTGGCAAAGGCGCTGGCGTTGGGCGCGGATGCGGTCGCGTTTGGCACGGCGGCGCTCATTGCGCTCAATTGCAACGCGCCGCTATACGCAGAAGACTACGCCGCCTTAGGCACGGCGCCGGGCTATTGCTACCACTGCCACACCGGGCGCTGCCCTGTCGGCGTGGCGACGCAGGACGAAGAGCTGCAGAAACGGCTTGACCCGGAAGAGGCTGGCGAGCGGATCGCGAGTTTCCTGCGGGCGGTGACGATGGAGGCGACGATGATCGCCAAGTCGTGCGGCAAATCCGACGTGCACAACCTGGAGCCGGAAGACATGCGCGCGCTCACGCTCGAAGCCTCCGCCATGACCGGCGTGCCGCTGGTGGGCGTGGATAAAGTGGTTGCGCCGTGGGATTAGACATGGTAAAGAGATGACAGCTCAACGAATAAAAGGCATTGAGCGGGAAACGCCGGTCACGATCACCGTCAACGGGCAGCCGGTGCAGGCTTACGCAGGCGAGAGCGTTGCCGCCGCGCTGCTGGTCGCCGGGTGGCGCGCCTTCCGCCGCGCCGAAGCCACCGGCTCGTTGCGCGGCTTCTTCTGCGGCATGGGCATGTGCTTTGATTGCCTCGTGACCGTTGACGGCGTGGCCGTGCGAGGTTGTATGACCGAGGTGCGTGAGGGATGTGTTGTGACTGTTGATTGCTGATTGGAGGCTTCCATCAGCAGTCCGCACTCCGCCATGGCGAAAGGACTGGCGTGGTCGAAATCGTGGTAATTGGCGCCGGCCCGGCGGGAGTGTCGGCGGCGGTGACGGCCGCGCAAGCCGGGGCCAGGGTAACGTTGATTGAGGAGTATGCACGCCCAGGCGGACAGTATTACAAGCAACCGGCTGAGTCTCTGCATGCCCGCAAACTTCCGCATTCACTCGACGATAATCTCCACCATGGCCGTGAACTGCTGGCCGGACTGAGACATCCGAACATCGAGTTGCGCTGCAATACGCTGGTGTGGAACATCACGCCGGATCGCGTGCTGCATCTCTACGGCCCTGGAGGCGCGAGCCGGTTACAAGCGCAGAAAGTCATTATCGCCAGCGGCGCGTATGAGCGCGTTGTGCCCTTCCCCGGCTGGACTCTGCCGGGTGTGACGACGGTCGGCGCGGCGCAGTTGTTGCTCAAAGGACAGGGGCTGCTGGTTGGCCAGAAGATTCTCATTGCCGGGACGGGGCCTCTGCTGCAGTTGGCCGCCGTGCAGTTGTTCGACGCGGGCGCGGAGATCGCCGCCATTGTGGAACTGCACTCGCGCATGGAGTTTTTCAGCCACGCCGCAAAGTTGTTCGGGCAGTGGGCGAAGATTGGGCAAGGGCTGGAGAACCAAAAACGGTTGGCCGAGGGGGGCGCGCCAATCAAATTCGGTTACGCTATCGTCCGGGCGTTTGGCGAAACGCAGGTCGAGGAAGGAGTGATCGTCAAAGTGGATAGCGAGGGGCGTCCCGTCCCAGGCTCTGAAGAGTCGCTTGCGGTAGATGCTGTTTGCATCAACTTCGGCTTTGTCCCTGCGACTGAATTGACTCGCCTGGCCGGTTGTGAGCAGCGCTTCGACCCGAACTTTCGCAGTTTTGCGACGGCGACGAACCCGGAGTGCGAAACGAGCGTGCGGGGTGTCTTCGCGGTGGGCGAGGTGCGCGGCATCGGCGGCGTGGAAGCGGCGCTGCTCGAAGGCCGGATCGCGGGGGCGGCGGCAGCGCAGCAGTTGGGTTATCGCGCCGACGGTCACGATGTTCACAAGGAGTGGCAAAAGGCGCGGGCCGCCGTCGAAGCGTTGGGCGCGATGTTCGCCGTCAAACCCGGATTGTTCGCGGCAATGCCTGATGACGTGGTCGTGTGCCGCTGTGAGGAGGTGACGGCCGGGGCGCTCCGGGACGCAGCGCGCGCCGGGGCGCATCATCTTAACAGCCTCAAGGCGTGGAACCGTTGCGGCATGGGACGATGCCAGGGCCGCATCTGCGGCCCGGTCGCCGCGCAGATCGTCGCCGCAGAAGCAAGGGTGAGTGTAGAGGCGGCGGGCATGTTCACAACGCGGATTCCAATCAAGCCCGTGCCGCTGAGCGTCGTCGGGGCAGTGGAAGAAGCGCGGCCCGCTGGCGCGGCAATGGAAGATCACGTGGGGTACGGGAAGGCGATGGTGAGGTGACGGTCGATTGTTGATTTGTGCTTGCTGACTGCCAATCAGCAATCAGCCGTCAACCTTCAGCGACGAAAAATGGAAACAGAGATTGTCATCGTCGGCGGCGGCATCGTCGGTTGCGCGGCGGCGTATTACTTGGCGCGGCGCGGCGCGAGCGTGATCCTGCTCGAAAAGAATGGCATCGGCAGCGGCGCGTCGGGGCGGTCGGGCGGCGGCGTGCGGCAGTCAGCGCGCGCCTCGGCGGAGCTGCCGCTGGCCAACGAGGCCGTCGCCCTCTTTCCCACCCTCTCCGACGAACTTGGCCTCGATATTGAATACGCCCAGCGCGGCAACCTGCGGCTGGTAGAGGCGGTGGATCACATCCGCCCGATGCAGGTGGACATCACGCGCCAGCAGAAGATGGGCCTCGACGTACGCTGGGTCGGGCCGGCCGAGGTGTGTGAGATGGGCCCACCGCTCCGCCGCGAGAGCGTGTTCGGCGCGAGTTTCTGCCCCACCGACGGCCACGCGAATCCACTCAAGCTCACCACGGGTTACGCCGCGGCGGCGACGCGCGCCGGGGCGAAGATACTCGCCGGTTGCGAAGTTCGCTCCGTGCGGCAGGGCGCTTCCGGTGAGGCCGTCGTTGAAACGACTCGCGGCGAGGTGCGGGCGCGCACCGTCATCGTCGCGGCCGGCGCGCGCGCCCGCGCCCTTTGTCTCAATTTCGGTTTTGACCTGCCGCTGGCGAACATGCGCTACGAGTCGCTCGTCACCGAAGCGATGCCGCCGATGTTCCCGTATATGTTTGGCGTCGCCAGCGCCGATTTGTTTTTCCGGCAGACACGGCATGGCAGTATTCACTTTGGCGGCGGGGTGGTGCAACCGGGCGAGGACGAGCGGACGACGATCCAGAACGTGCAGCTGGCCGCCGAGCATATCGTTCGCCTCATTCCCGGTCTGGGGCAGGTCAATCTCGTGCGGACGTGGGGCGGGCTTGATCCATCCACCCCCGACGGCATCCCGATCATTGACCGGCTTAACGAAAATGTTCTGATCGCCGCCGGGTTCTGCGGACATGGTTTTGCCCTCGGCCCGGTAGTTGGCCGGCATCTGGCGGAGTGGGTCACGACGGGCGAGAAACCGGCCGTGCTCGATCCGTTCCGGCGCAATCGTTTCGAGGGGCTGCTGCAAACCAAATGGACGCCGACTGGGTCGTTTGAAGCGCTGCTTGCGACCGAGTCCACACAGGTGGTCGAGGGCAGCCGCCCCGCCCTGACCGCTGCGGCCGGGTCGGAGACCGCGGCTGGAGAAGATGGCCAGAAGTTCCTGCTCATCGACCCCGACCTCTGCACTGGCTGCCGCATGTGCGAGATGGCCTGCTCGATCCACCACACCTTCACCGCGCGGCCAACAGAAATCCGCATCCAGGTCGCCTACAAGAGCGATCATGAATTCGCGCCCGTGCCGTGCATCCACTGTGAAGAGGCTTACTGCATGGATGTATGTCCGGTGAACGCGCTGGTGCGTGACGGGGATACCGCCGTGATCAAAGTGGTGGACGAGGAGTGCGTCGCCTGCATGTTATGCATTGACGCCTGTCCCTATGGCGGTATCGCCTATTCTGAAGAGAAGGGCGTAGTGATCAAGTGTGACTTGTGCGGCGGCGATCCGGCCTGCGCGACTTACTGCGCGCCGGGCGCGATCCGCTTCCGCGTGATTGACGCGCCGGCGTGGGAGCGGCTGAAGACGAACGCGACGGAGTATTCGAAGCGGCTGGGACAGGGACTGAAGTAGAGACGCTCCGGCGGAGCGTCTCTCCGGCGGAGCGTCTCTACGGTGCTGGAAGTTTGAGGCTTGTTTTTTGTGAGGTGAGCGAAACGATGTATTGCGGCTACTCTGGAACGATCCTCCGCATTAACCTGACGACCCAACAAATCGGCCGCGAGCCGCTTGACCGCAGGCTGTGTGAAGACTACGTGGGTGGACGCGGCCTGACGTCGTACTTGCTCTATCGCGAGATGGATCCGGCCGTGGACCCGCTCAGCCCCGAGAACAAGTTGATGTTCGGCGCCGGCCCGCTCACCGGCACGGGCGCAGTGGCGGCCTCCCGGTATGTGGTGGTGTCCAAGTCCCCGCTCACGAACACCATCGCCTGCTCCAACTCCGGCGGGTTCTTCGGCCCGGAGATGAAGTTCGCGGGGTACGATGTGATCATTTTCGAGGGACGGGCGGACAAGCCGGTGTATGTGTGGATAGAGAATGATCGGGTGGAGTTTCGGCCGGCGGACAAGCTGTGGGGCAAGACGCCTGAAGAGACCGACGAGGCCGTGCGGGCGGCGACCAGCCCCCATGCGAAGGTGGCTTGCATCGGCCCGGCCGGCGAGCGGCGATCGCTCCTGGCAGGCGTGGTCAACGACCGTCAACGGCTGGCGGCGCGCTCTGGCGTCGGCGCAGTGATGGGAAGCAAGAACCTCAAGGCCGTCGCCGTGCATGGCACGGGGAGCGTCCGGCTCGCCGACGCCGAAGCCTTCTGGTTTGCCGCACTGGACGTGCTCAAGAAGGTGGTCAACGATCCGGTGTCGTTCGGGAGTTTCCGCGCCTATGGCACGGCCAACCTGGTCAACCTGATTAACGAGATGGGCGCTTACCCTACCCGTAATTTTCAGGAAGAAGTGTTTGAGGGCGCTGCGGCGACGAGCGGCGAGGCCATCGCCGAGAAGATCCTGGTGAAGAACCGCGCGTGCTTCGCCTGCCCCATCGCCTGCACCCGCGTGAGTGAGGTGAAGGACGGGCCGTATCAGGGCCGCGGCGAGGGGCCGGAATATGAAACGACGTGGGCCTTTGGCGCGCTGTGCGGCGTGTCGAATCTCGAGGCGATTGCCAGGGCCAATTTCCTGTGCCGGGATTACGGGGTTGACTCCATCTCCGCCGGGGCAACCGTCGCCTGCGCCATGGAACTATACGAGAAGGGGTACGCGCCGGAGAGCGACATTGGCTTCCCGCTGCGTTTCGGCGATGCGGAGGCGATGATCCGCGCGACGATCATGCTGGGCGAGCGCGACGGCAAGTTTGGCGCACGCATGGCGGATGGCAGTTATCGCCTCGCCGCGCATTACGGCCACCCCGAGCTGTTCATGGGCGTCAAGAAACTGGAGATGGCCGCCTATAGCCCGCGCGTGTTCCAGGGCATGGCGCTGCATTACGCTACGTCGAACCGGGGCGCGTGCCATGTGCGCGGCAACACGGTCGCCGCCGAGTTGTACGGCATTCCCAAATACGTCCCGCCGGACACACTCGAGGGGAAGGAGGAGCTCGTCCGCCGCCCATTCCAGAACTCGACCGCCTTTGTGGACTCGAGCGGTATCTGCCTGTTCACCAAGTTTGCCATCACACACCGGGAGATCGTCGCGATGATGGCCCCAGCCACCGGCCTGGATTTTACTTTCGACAAATCTATCACTCAGGGCGACCGCATTTGGAACATGGAGCGGTTGTTCAATCTGCGCGCCGGTTTCACCGCCGCCGACGATACGCTTCCCGACCGAATGCTTGAGCCGGTCCCGGGCGGCCCGCGCGCTGGCAGCCGCGCCGAGCTGCAGAAGAATCTCGAAACATATTACCAACTGCGCGGCTGGGATGAGCACGGTGTGCCGATGAAACAGAAGCTGGCCGAACTGGGCCTTGAGGATTTCTGGGGCGTGGTGGGCGGATAGCCGATGGTTGGCGGCCGTTGACGATCTGTTATCCGCTGTCGGCTACCGCCCATGATTATCCACGTCAAGCTCTATGCCAGCCTACGGCGGTATAGACCCGGCCTGGCCCTCGGCCAGTCGTTTGTCTGCGCGGCGCCAGATAGCGCAACGGTAGAGTGGCTGTTTTTGGAGGCGCTGGGCCTGCCGCCTGAGGAAGTGGCTATCGCGCTGGTCAACGGCATCCACTCGGAGCGCGACCGCCTGTTGTGCGACGGCGACACGGTTGCCCTATGGCCGCCCATTGCGGGCGGGTAGGTCAGCCCTCATTTGAATTGTGAACATTATCACTAAATTGACAAGACCGGTTTTCATGCTAGACTAGAAATGTCTCACTTTTCTGACGGTATGAGTTAAAAATGACATATGTCGAAACGCCCGCATCTACGTACGCAGTTTATCATCATTATTCTGTTTGGTGATGTGGTTGCGCCTCGGGGGGGGCGGGTGTGGACGGCGAGCCTGCTGCGGATGCTGAAAGTCCTCGGCGTGGGCGAGCGGGCAGCCCGCTCAACCTTCTCACGACTGAGGCGTCAGGGCTGGTTCAGGCCGGAGCGCGATGGCCGTCACAGTCTGTACACGCTTGCGCCCAAAGGACGGCGCATTTTGGAAGAAGGCGGCCAGCGTATTTTCGAGCCGCGCAAGATGGAATGGGACAGCCAGTGGCATATGGTCGTGTACTCATTACCGGAGAGCAAACGCCAGTTGCGGAACGATCTGCGCAAGCGTTTGGCGTGGCTGGGGTTTGGGCGGTTGGCCCCCGGGACGTGGATCTCGGCGAACAACCGGCGGGAGGAAGTTCAAAAGCTTCTGGATGACCTCGACGCCGGCGAGTATGCGCAGATGTTTTCGGGCGTGCGGCTTTCCATTGGGGACGACCGGGAAATCGTGAAGCGCTGCTGGGACCTTGAAAACCTCAACCGCCAGTATGCCCGCTTCATTGCCCGGTGGGAGCCTGAGTACGAAAAATGCATGCACGCCTTGGTGCGCGGCGAGGAGCTATCGGCAGCGCAGTGCTTCGCCCAACGTTTCTGGATCACGCATGAATACAGCCCGTTTCCTCGCCTCGACCCGAACCTGCCGGCCCCGCTCCTGCCGCACGGGTGGCTGGGCGCGAAGGCGGCCGAGCTGTTCAAGGAGTACCGCAGCCTGCTCAACGAGCGGTCGAACGAGTTTATCGAGAGCACGATGCGAGGTCCCAATGGATGGAAAGGGTTCTAGGGTGAGTCAACGGCGCGGTCAGCCTGGTTCCTGGCATCCCTCAAAGGTCGCAGAGTTTGTGGGCCAGCCTGAAAAGAAGGCTGGCTTTTTATTCTTGAGAAAAATGGTCGGGATTATCTTGTTTTCGCTGCCCGGCAGGCCTCTGTGAGGTAATTACTATGAGTGACTTCCTCCACGATGGCATGTTCCCGATAGAAGAAGCCCCGTGCGTCATCGAGACCCCCTCGCCTCGCTTGCCAGATTTTGAGCGGCCGGGCGACCCCAGGCTTCTGGCAGAAGGCTGGG
>Ga0209341_10002273_pt1 | contig 18259 bp, 15 predicted proteins | sample RifCSP13_2_FD_184020 | JGI IMG/M metagenome (GOLD analysis project Ga0209341, IMG submission 184020) | Soil microbial communities from Rifle, Colorado - Rifle CSP2_sed 13_2 (SPAdes) (version 2) | ecosystem: Environmental > Terrestrial > Deep subsurface > Rock core/Sediment | place: Rifle... | reverse complement strand
TTTGAGCGGGGAGACCCAAGACCTGCTCTCTGACGTGGAGCAGTCGGCGATCAAGTTGGCCGGCATTTGTGTAGAATGGGGCACGAACTGGGCCGGACGACCACAGGTCGGGCTGTGGTGGGTGTCATCGCACGTCAATGTCGTGAGGCCCAGACTGCCGCCAACCAGCTCACTGCACGTTCATTGCGGCGTTATCCCCTGGTCGCCGCATCTTCCCACGCGCCGCACCTTCATCTATACCTGGTAAACCTGGTGGATCTGTCTTGTCGAGATTCTCTGGAGGAGAGAACGAAGATGTCCAAAAGAACATCGGCCCTGTTTTCACTGCTCGTGATTGCCAGCCTGGCGCTGGCGGCCTGCGGCGGGGCGGCGCAGGGCGGCAAAGTCAAGATCGTGTCCGACCTCCCGATGACCGGCTCCTCGCTGGGCCAGACGCAGACCATCGTGAATGCCATTAAGATGGCCCTCGACGAGAAGGGCGGCAAGGCCTGCAGCGGCCAGTGGACGATGGAGTACGAGGCCAAGGACGACGCCTCCGCGGCCCTCGGCAAGTGGGACCCGGACGTGGTGACGGCCAACGCCAAGGAATACGCGGCGGACAAGAACATCGTCGCCGTCATCGGCACCTACAACTCCGATGCGGCCAAACTCATGATCCCGATCATCAACGCCGAGAATCTGGTCATGATCTCCCCGGCCAATACCTACACCGGCCTGACCAAGCCCGGCAAGGGCACGGCGGACGAGCCGGATAAGTATTATCCGAACGGCACGCGCAACTACTCCCGCGTCGTCCCGGCGGACGACCTGCAGGGCGTGGTAGCCGCGAATTGGGCCAAAGCCCTGGGCGCCGCGAGCGTGTACATCCTCGACGACCAGGAACTCTATGGCAAGGGCATCGCCGACGTGTTCGACAAGACGGCGAAGGAAATCGGCTTGAACGTGCTCGGCCACGAGGGCATTGACAGCAGGGCCGCCGACTACAAGGCGCTCGCCACCAAGATCAAGGACCTCAACCCCGACCTGATCTACTTCGGCGGCATCACGCAGAACAACGCCGGCCAACTTTGGAAGGACATCCGCAACGTGGGCTATGCCGGCATGCTCATGGGGCCCGACGGCATCCTGGAGGAGGCGTTCCTTGATGCTGCCGGCGCCCAGGCCACGGAAGGCACCTACCTCACCTTCGGCGGCGTTCCGGCGAGTGAACTGACGGGCGACGCGGCCAAGTGGCGCGACGCGTACAAGTCCAAGTTCGGCTCTGACCCCGAAGTCTACACCGTGTACGGCTACGTGGCGGCCACCTTGCTGCTGGATGCCTTCGAGCGCGTGTGCGCGGTGGGCAAGCCGTTGACAGACCGCGCGGCCGTGCGCGATGCGGTGTTCGCGACCAAGGACTTCAACAGCGTCCTCGGCGCGTTCTCGATTGACGCGAACGGCGACACCACCATCACCACCATGTCTGGCAATAGGGTGGTGAACGGCGAGTTCAAGTTCGTCACCCTGCTCGACGGCAAGTAAGCTCGTGCGTTAACGGAATGCTCCGTGAAGCGTAGTGCGTATTCCGTATGAAACTGACTCTCCTTTCTGCCAACGATCTCCGTCAGGCTCTGCCCATGCCCGCGGCCATCGCCGCGATGAAATCGGCCTTTGCCGAGCTCTCCACCGGCCAGGCGGCCGTCCCGCTCCGCGCCGCCCTGCCCGTCCCGCCCGCCGACCCGGCTGAGCCGGGCGCAAGCGGGGGCGTTTCGCTCTTCATGCCCGCCTACCTGCCCAAAGGCGGCCTTGGCTCATTAGGAGTGAAGATCGTCTCCGTGTTCCCCCGCAACGCTCGCCAGGGCAAGCCCATGATCCACGGGATTGTCGTCGTGCTGGATCCAAGCACCGGCGAGCCGCTGGCCTTGTGCGATGGGACCTTCCTGACCGCGTGGCGGACCGGCGCCGCCTCGGGGGCCGCGACCGACCTGCTCGCGCGGCCCGACGCGCAGACCGCCGCCCTCCTGGGGTGCGGCGCGCAGGCGCGCACCCAGGCCCTCGCGATTGACGAGGCGCGCCGGCTTAACTTCATCAAAGTCTATGCCCCTCACCCCGACCATGTACAGGCATTCATCGCCGAGATGCAGCCCCAACTCTCGGCGCGGCTCAGCGCGGCTTCCTCTCCCGACGAGGCCGTGCGCGACGCCGACGTCATCTGCGCGGCCACCACTTCTTCAACTCCCGTGTTTGACGGCAACCTGCTGAAACCAGGGGCGCACGTCAACGGCGTGGGCAGTTACACTCTGCAGATGCAGGAAGTGGACGCGATGACCGTCGCCCGCGCCTGCCTCTTCGTGGACTCGCGCGCATCCGCGCTGGCCGAAGCCGGAGACCTGGTTATCCCGATGAGCGAGGGGAAGACCCGCGCCGAAGACTGGACCGAACTCGGCGAGGTGGCCGCCGGCCTCAAGCCCGGACGCCAGTCGCCTGACGAGATCACCTTCTTCAAATCGGTGGGCGTGGCTGTGCAGGACGTGGCTGCCGCCGGGCAGGCGCTGGCCGAGGCGCAGCGCCAGGGATTGGGGCAGACGGTTGATTTCTAATCGTGACTGATTTCCCCTCTACAGCCGAGGTCCTCATCATCGGCGGGGGCGTGATGGGCGTGAGCACGGCGTACCATCTGGCCCTGCGCGGCGTGAAAGATATTGTCTTGCTGGAACGCGGCCCGTTCTTCGGGCAGGGTGCGACCGGCAAGTGCGCGGGCGGCATCCGCCACCAGTTCGCCACCGAGGTCAACATCCGCCTCTCGCTGGCGAGCCTGAAGATGCTGAGCAACTTCGAGGCCGAGACCGGGCAGGCGATTGATTTGCGCTGGTGCGGCTATTTGTTCCTGCTCACACGCGAAGAAGATGTAGCGGCATTCCACCGAAACGTGGCGCTGCAGCGCTCGCTGGGAGTGATGACCGAATGGCTCACGGGCGACGAGGTGCGCCGCCGCATCCCGCTCATCCATGCCCCCGACGCGCTCGCCGGGACGTTCCACGGGCGCGACGGGCTGGCCGACCCGAACGGCGTGGTGATGGGCTACGTCAACGCCGCCAAACGCCTGGGAGTCAAACTTCTCACCGAGGCTGAGGTCACAGGCGTCGCCGTGGAGGGCGGGACGGCGCGAGGCGTGCAGACCCATACGGGCGGGGTCTCCGCCCGGGTCGTCGTGAACTGCGCGGGGCCGTGGGCCGCCCGCGTCGGGCAGATGGCCGGGGTCACCCTCCCCATCCAACCGATCCGGCGGCAGATGCTCACGACCACTCCCCTGCCCGAAGTCCCCGCCGATTTTCCTTTCGTGATTGACTTCGCGCAGAGTCTGTACTTCCACCGCGAGGGCGAGGGTCTGCTCACGGGGATGTCGAACAACGGCGAGCCGCCCGGCTTCGACGAGGGCGTGGACGAGGCCTGGGAGGTGACGCACATGGAAGCCGCGGCGAAGCGGATGCCCTTGCTGGAGAAGGCCGGGCGCGCCGCGCACTGGGCCGGGCTGTACGAGGTGACGCCGGACGCCCACCCGATCATCGGCGCGACTCCCGTCGAGAATTTCTACGTGTGCGGGGGGTTCTCCGGCCACGGCTTCATGCACGGCCCGATCTGCGGGAAACTGATGGCCGAATTGATCTGCGATGGCCGCGCAAGCGCGGTGGACATCTCAGCGCTGGCCCTCAGCCGCTTTAATGAGGGAAAAGAGATTCGGGAATATAATGTGGTATGACTGGAGGCTTCGTTACAGGTGGAACACCGGCAATGATGATAGACAACATACGATCCAAAATTGAAGGTTCCCGGCGCGGCGAGAGTGCTAAAGCGCTTGGCGCTTTCTACACGGACGCCCAGGTAGCCGAGTTTCTGGTTTGGTGGGGAATACGGACAGGGCGAGACACTGTAATGGATCCAAGCTTTGGAGGGGGTGTTTTTCTGCGCTCTGCCTGCCAGCGCTTGCTTCGACTCGGGGGTGAGCCTGCCGCTCAAGTTTTTGGAGTGGAAATAGAGCCAGAGACTTATACTCGCATCACTGAGGAATTGTCAGACGAGCTTGGCGTAAAAAAACGAAACCTCTGGCAGACCGATTTCTTTGAGCTCAATAGCATCCCTGCCCGTCAAGTAGATGTAGTCGTCGGCAATCCGCCATTCATTCGATATCAGCGTTTCGCTGGCGAGGCGCGCAAGTTGGCGCTGGCGTGTGCGGCGAGCCAGGGAGTTAAACTCAACGAGTTGGCAAGTTCTTGGGCGCCTTTTCTCATCCATAGCATTGCGATGGTCAAACCCGGCGGCAGATTGGCAATGGTTGTGCCAATGGAAATCACACAGGCTGCCTATGCCCTTCCTGTTCTCGAGCATCTATCCAAGTCATTTGGGACTGTTACCTTCCTGACTTTCAAAGAAAAATTATTCCCCGATTTGAACGAAGAGGCGCTTCTATTGCTTGCTGAAAGCAAGGGGGAATGTGATGCCCGGTTTTACTGGCGAGATTTGGGGCACGCGGGACTTTTGGCCCCAATGCAACAAACTGGCCGCCGTTCATTCTTTGGTTGCCGTCCTGTAAACGCGCAAGCCATATCTCAAAGGCGGGAGAAGTTAATTGAGCACTTCATTCCACAAAAGGCGCGCGACCTATATCGTGAACTAAAAAACTTGCCACTTACCCATCATCTCGGCGAGTTAGCCGATGTTGGGATAGGGTACGTTACTGGCGCAAATGATTTCTTTCACCTCGATCCGAAAGCAATCGAAACATGGGGCATTCCTCAAGCCTTTTTGAAGCCGGCCGTCCGCCGTGGTCGAGCGCTGGCAGGCCTGCGTTTTACTCAAGAGGACTGGCACAAAGCTTTAAAGACGGGGGAGGCTAGCTACTTGTTACGGATTAAAAACGGTGAGGCTTTGCCCAAGAGTGTTCGCAATTATCTGGAGCATGGCGAAGCGCAGGGCGTATCTCAAACTTATAAGTGCCGCACCAGGTCGCCATGGTTCTGTGTCCCCCATGTCCATCAGCCGGATGCTTTTTTGACCTACATGAGCGGCATGGCCTCCCGGCTGGTGACCAATAACGCCGGGGCTGTGGCTCCTAATAGTCTTCACATTCTGCGACTCCATCCTCATGTCTCTCTAACTATGCCAGCCATTACGGCCTTGTGGCAGACTTCACTGACACGCCTCAGTGCTGAAATAGAAGGCCACGCCCTCGGCGGAGGGATGTTGAAGCTCGAACCGACCGAGGCAGAAAATGTCGTCATCGCTTCAAGCCAACGCCACAATGGGCGATTGGTGGAGTTGGCTGAAGAGTTGAATGCATTAGCGCGAAACAGCGATGAGGCGACTATGCAGATTCGCGCCGATGCTGTTGTCTTGCAAGACGGACTTGGACTGAGCCAAAAGGATTGTGGCCTTCTGAGGAAGGCCGCTGACTCGCTACGTCAAAGGCGATATTCCCGAGGCACGACCGCATGAGTCTACTTGACGCTGTGATTGCTACGGGATCAATACCGTCAGACGATGTTCCTCAGGCGCAGAAAAAGCGCTATTCTGAAATACTTTCAAGCTACTAGCCGTGGAGGTTGCTGAGAGATTGCGCGGAGTGGGCTTTCCACATGTCAAGCCACTACGGGGAGGCCCAGGAGAGAAAGCGTTTCAGGGCGGCTTAGGGCCCAAGAAGGTGGATGTGAGTTATGCTGATGAGCAACAGGGCCTATTGCTGGCAGTGTCGATCAAAAGCATTAATTTTGCCCCCTTTGGCAAGAACCTGAAGAACCGTTTTGCTGACCTTTGTACCGAAGCTATTACACTCCATATGCGCTTCCCTTATTCGGTGATTTGTGCGTTGTTTGCTTTTCCGTCTGCTTCAGACGAAGATATAACTGAGGGCAGGATCGTTTCGACTTTCCAGCGAGCGAGACAACTTTTCGCAACGATCAGTGGGCGTGATGAATATACTGATCCCGGCGAGAAATTTGAAAACGTCACGATGATGCTCTTTCAACCGGTTGTTGAAGGTGGATCAGAGCCGTGGGTGAGGCTAGTCGACACTGAAACCCAAAGAGAGATGACTGAACAAGAGTACTTTCTATCGTTGCGAGAGATCTACAATAAGCGTAACCCACATGCAACTATCGGAGATGGGAGTGGCGACGATGAAGAGGAGTAACCGCCTCTATAACACTGGCTATAAAATTTCAAGTCCGTGAGGGTGGACGAATGGATCAGGACACACTCTACGCGCAGGCTGAAGCCGCAATCAAGGAAAAACGTATTGACGACGCCCGCAGGCTCCTCATGTCGCTGGTGCGCGTCAACCCGCGCCACGAGCAGGCCTGGCTGACGCTCGCCTCCGTGATGGACGACATGGACCGGGCGATTGACTGCCTGAAGCGGGTGCTCGCGCTGAACCCGAACAACGAGACGGCCAAGGAGTGGCTGACCTTCGCCGAGCAGGAGAAGGCCCGGCAGGCAGCCGTGGCCGAGATGAAGGCCGAGGATGCCGCGCTCCAGGTGATGATTGTCGAGCCGGGCGACGAGGCCCGCCCGGTGCCGCGCCTGGGCAAATATCTGTTGGATTACAAGTTCGTCACCGAGGAGCAATTGCGCGCTGCCCTGGTGGCGCAGAAGCAGGCCGCGAAACAGGGCGTGGCCAAGCGGCTGGGGGATATCCTGGTCGAGCAGCGCGCGATCTCGCGGGAGCGTTTGGAGTTCGCCATTGAGGAGCAGCAGAAGGACACCGACCGCCCGGTGCCGCGCCTGGGCAAGTACCTGCTGGATTACAAGTTCATCACCGAGGAGCAGCTCAAGAATGCGCTGGCGGCGCAGCACCAGGCAGCGGAGCGCGGCGTCTCCAAGCGGCTCGGCGACATTTTGCTCGAGCAGGGCGCGATCACCCAGGAGCGTTTGAACTTCGCCATCCGCGAGCAGAGCCGCAGTTTTTATAGCTTATTCAATGATTAAGCAGCGCAACTTGTCAGGGGGGAATGCGTAGTAGAAGGCGTCACTGGTTTCAGTGATCCGTCGTCCGTTGTCAGTCATCAGTGAAAGGCGGTTGCGATGGCAGAAGAAAAAAAGAACTGGTTGGGGCCTTACATCCCGGAGGGGAGTTGGATGCGCGAGATCGTCCAGCAGGTGAAGCTGGCCTATAGCCTGATGCTCGACCGGCGCGTGCATCCGGTGACCAAGCTCATCCCGCTGGCCGCGCTGGCCTACCTGTTCATGCCGGTGGACATCGCGCCCGACGTGATACCGCTGCTCGGGCAAGTGGACGACCTCGCCATTGTGATGCTGGGTCTGCGCTTCTTCTTCGAGTTTGCGCCCCCCGACGTGGTGCACGAACACCTCAAACACCTCGCCCAGTCCGCGCCGGGCAGTTGGAGCGTGGTGGACGACAAACCACCCCCCCCGCCCTCCTCGGGTTCGAGCGGGGAAGTCGTGGATGGGACATACCACGTGGAAGACGACAACGCTCCTCAGAATTGAGGAGCGTTTCATTTGTTCCACTTCTCTCCCCTGTTCCATCCGTTTCATCCGTTGACCAACCCCAACGGCGCAGTGACTGCCTGAGCCGAGGCCGTCTCCACCGTCCCCGACAAATCATACGCCAACGCGCCCGAAATGCGCACCGGGACCATCTCGCCCACCGGCGCTTCGCCGTCAATGACCACCACGCCGTCAATCTCCGGCGCGTCACGGTAAGTGCGTCCAATGCTCAGGCCATCCCCCTGCCCTTCCACCAACACGTTCAAGGTCTTGCCTACCAGCGCCTGGTTCTTCGCGAGCGAGAGGCGCTGTTGCAGCGCCATGAGCCTGTCTTTGCGTTCCTGCTTCACTGCTTCGGGGATGGGGTCGCCCAGCGCCGCCGACTCCGTGCCCGGCTCGTAGGAGAAGGTGAACGCGCCCAGGCGGTCAAATTTCAGTTCCTCCACGAAATCGAGCAGCGCCTGAAATTCCTCCTCCGTCTCACCCGGATACCCGACGATGAACGTCGAGCGCAGGGCGAGGTCGGGCATGGCGGCGCGCATCTTGGCAATGGATTGATGCACCCACGTGATGTTCGCCGGACGGCGCATCCGCCTCAGCGTCATGGGGTGGCCGTGCTGGAGCGGCATGTCGAGGTAATGCGTGATCTGCGGGCGCGCGGCCATTGTCTCGATCAGCCGGTCGGTGACGTAGCCGGGGTAGGCGTACATGACGCGGGTCCAGTCAATCCCCGGCGCGGCCTCGGCGATTCCTTCGAGCAGCGCCGCGAGGCCGTCTTTCATCCCGAGGTCGTGGCCGTAGTCGGTCGTGTCCTGCGCGATGAGGATCAGCTCGCGCACGCCCTGCGCTTCGAGCGCGCGCGCCTCGGCCAGGATGGATTCCATCGGGCGCGAAACGGCCGTACCTTTGATGAGCGGGATGGCGCAGAAGGCGCACGGGCGGCGGCAGCCGTCGGCGATCTTAAGATAGGCGCTCGCCCCCTGCACGGCGGCCCGCAACGCGCTGTGCTCGTCGGAACCGACGACTTTTGCGTCGTCCGGCAGGTGATAGAGCGGCTCAGGGCGCCGCCGCTCGCGCAGGCGCTGGACGAAATCTACGATGTCCATCCAGCGGCGCGTGCCGATGAGGCCGTCGAGACCGGGGACCCACTTCATCAGTTCAGCGCCGTAGCGCTGCGACAGACAGCCGGCGGCGATGAGCATCTGCCCGCGCTTCTTGCCGGAAGCCAGTTGGTTGAGCACGGCCACCGACTCCTGCTTGGCCGGGCCGATGAAGCCGCAAGTGTTGACGATGAGCACCTCTGCCTGGCGCGGATCGGTCGTGGCCTGATATCCGGCTTGCCCGAGCAGGTGGGCCATGCTCTCCGAATCAACCGTGTTTTTGGAGCAGCCGAGGCTGACGAGGTGGAAGCGTTTGGATTTGACTTTTGCCATAGGAATAGTGGAAGGTATTCTAACATGAGTGATCCGTGACACGTGACGAGCGAGCCTTCCATCACGGATCACGCCTCACGCCTCACGTTTCACGGCCTCGGCGTCCGCGTGGGCGGCGGGGTGACTGTCGGCGTTGGGGTGATCGTCGGCGTCGGGATCACCATTCCTTCGAGCGTCCACAGCCGGGCCACGACCTCCCCCACGTCGCCCAGCGTACCCTGGTCAATCCCATTCCAGATGACGTGCGTCCCTTTGCCGTTGCCCGTCACCAACTCAATCACCTGCCGCCCGATGAACTCCTTTGACTCGCCGGGTCGCATCAGCCCCGCGAAATCTTCGACGCCGTCAATCGTGACGCGCAGCCACAGGCGCTGTTCGGCGCGCACCAGCACGTGCACGCCGGTGTAATTGGGGAGCGGCGTCGGCAGAGGCTGGGTAGCAGGGAGAGCGGCTTCGACGATCGGCGCAGCGGCGGTCGCCGTGAGGCTGGGGGGGGCGGCTGTGCCTTCCGCAGTCGGCGTGCCCGTCGCCCCGGCGGCCACGCTGGTCAAGAGTTGCGAGCCGCCCCAGAGCAGCAACAGGCCGAGCGCGATGGTGAGCAGCGCGGCGACGAGCACATCGGCGGAGAGCAGGCGGCGCGGGCGGACCTGAATCCCCCCATCGGATGCCGGGGGCGCTGCTGTAGCCCGAGGCCGGGCTGCCGGCCGTGACGGCCGCGAGGTCAGCGGCAGCGCCAGGCCGGTTTTCTTAGATAACCTGGCGTGTTCGGCCAGCAGGGGGGAGACTTCCAGGCCCAGGAACTGGGCGTAATTGCGCAGAAAGCCGCGCGCCTGTATGGCGGAAGGCAGCGCACCGAAATCCTCGGCTTCCAGCGCCGCCAGATACTTGGCGCGGATGCGCGTGGCGCGCTCCGCCTCCTCCAGCGTGCAGCCTTTGGCTTCGCGCGCCTCGCGCAGCAACTGACCGATCATACAGGACTTCTAAAAAACAAAGCCACCGGCTTCCGGCGTGCGCCGGCCGTGGGCCGATGGCAAAAGTTTAGACAGGAATGCCAACCGTGCGGGCTTTACTGCGCAGGTGTGGCCTCGGCGGGCACGGCTTCGGTCGGCGCGGCCTGGGCCTCCGGGGCCGGGGCTTCGGCGGCGGTCTTGAGCACCTCGCCCTCGCGGTAGATGACGACCTTGACCGAGGGGATCAGGTCCGTCGTCAACCGCACCGGGACTTTGTACTCGCCCAGTTCGCGCAGCGGCTGGTTGCCCACGTTGCGGCGGTCTACCTCGAGGCCGGAGGCCTTCTTGATCTCCTCTGCGATCGTCGCCGGGGTGATGGAGCCGTAGAGTTTGCCCGTCTCGCCCGCCTTCACCGCGAAGGTGAGCGTAAGCGCGTTGAGCTTCTCGGCAACCCCGGCCAGCTCGGCGTTGATCCTGGCGCGGGCAATGGCGGCGTTCTGGCGCAGGGTCTCGGCCTGCTTCACCGCCGCGGGCGTGGCGAGCATCGCCAGCCCATGCGGGATCAGATAATTCCGCCCGTAGCCGTCGGCGACCTTCTTGATGTCGCCGGCGTGGCCGAGTTTATACACATCTTTGAGCAGCAAAACTTTCATGGGGATACAAGCCCTTTCCTTTCTGTAGCAGCGGCGGGCGAAGGGTACAACGCCCTGATTGTCAAAAAACTTCCCCCGCGTGGGGGGAGCGCGCGAGATTGTAGCAGAAGGGGGCTATTCTTTCAAGGGCGGAGGTGGCCGGGCACCTAGAATCTATCCCGTTGGCGCGACCAAGAACAAGCCCAGGTTTATCGCTGCAATGAGGATTGCCAGCACGCTATAGAGTTGCGCCATCCAAGTTGCCTATTTGATATCGTAGTAGACAGTAACGCCAGTCGGCGCACGCCGGGGTCGGGCGGCTACTTACAGAACCGCTCACCCATTAAAGTACACCTGCCCTACCCCCATCCGGTCGAGGCCTTCTTCCGCCCAATGCTGCACCATCGCCGACTCGTCTTCGAGTGCGTGGAACAACGCTGGGACGGCCGCGATGTCGCCGATGAGCGCCAGGGCGCGCGCGGCGTGGACGCGGACGTGGGGCGCGGCGTCGTTCTCTAGCGCGCGGATCAGGCTAGGCACGGCCGGTTTGCCGATGCGGATGAGCGCATCCGCTGCGAGGCGGGCGAGGTAGGAGCTGTCGTCGGCGAGGGCGAAGAGGAGCGGCGCCACGGCTTCGGGGGCGCGCTGCTCGCCGAGGCCCTGCAGGACGGCGGCGCGCACGTCCGGGTCGGGGTCAATGGCGGCGGCGAGGAGCGCGTTCAGCGCGCGTGCATCCGGCAGGCGGGCGAGCGCGCACGCCGCCCACCAGCGAGAGTCCGCGCCGCCCGAGGCCAGCGCCTCCGCGAGGGCGGGCAGGTGGGCCGCGTCAACGTGCTCCAGGACCGCGGCCGCGCGCGCGTCGTCCCCGGAAAACAACTCGTCCAGGACGGTCATCGCTTGTCGGTTTTGTAATGGCGGTGGCGGCGGTACTCCCAGGTGATGGCGAGGATCCAGATTTCGAGCGTGGCCAGGGCGAGGAGCACGAGGCCGATGGCGTCGGCCAGGTACATAGGCTGCGTGAAGAGGCCGAGCAACCCGTCCGGCCCAAAGGGTTCCGTGGCGATGAGCGGGCCGCGCAGCGGGTCCGGCGCGCCCAACGCGGCAAAGCCCGCCAGCGACATAGCCAGCGGGATGAGCGAGAGCGCGGTGTAGCGCCGGGAAGACTAACCCGCCTGCGGGTTAGTCTTTGGGGGGCGGGACGGGCAAATCCGCGACGGGCGTCTTCATCCACTTGCTCCCCTCTTCGATGAGCATCACTGGGATATCGTCGCGGATGGGGTACTTTCGCCCGCAGTCGGGTTCCTGGCACACGAGCCAGGTGTCTCGCTCCAGCTCCAGCATCCCCGGCTTTTCGCGGACGCAGTGCGGGCAGCGCAGGATTTCGAGCAAGTCAGGACTGACCATAGCATTCTCCCTAAAGTGGCGCGGATTCTACCACAGGCGGCGATTCTCGCAATTCGCAGCTGAGGCTGGCAGATGGCGGATGGCGGTTGATTTAGGCAATATGCCGCCTGAGCCACAACTTGAGCCAATCGGGCAGCGCCTGTCGCCACCGGCGCTGCGCCGCGCGCGTTTCCACGTCGTCGGGCGCGCGCGGGCTGAATGTAGCCTGCACGTACAGGTCGGTAGATTCGCCGAGCGCCGATTCCAATTTCTTGTAGGCATGCAGGCTCGGCGCGGCGGCGGCGGCGAACTCGCCCGGCGTGACGGATGGGGCGGCGGCGAGGCCGGCGCTCGCCAGCGCCCACCGGATGCGCCGGTACAGGGCTTGCGCCCGCCCGCGTGGCCCGCGTAATCCCGGCTGACGTGCCTGGCTCAACCACCACCAGGCGGCCCCGATGATTCCCAGTACCCCGATGGCCCCTATGACCCACTCAGGGATCCGATCCTTAGCCTGCGCTGGCGTGGGTGCTTCGGGGGCGGCGGCGCTGATCGGGGAGCTTTCACTCGCATACACGAACTCCGCGCGCGCCGCCGTCGGCTCGAACTCCACCCAGCCATAGTCAGGGAAATACACTTCGACCCAGGCGTGCGAGGCGTTCGCGGGCACGCGGTAGGCGCCGCGCGTGTAATCGTAGTCGCCCGTGGCGTAGCCCGTGACCACGCGCGCCGGGATGCCGATGGAACGGAGCATCACCGCCATCGCCGAGGCGTAGTACGAGCAGAATCCGCCGGGCGCCTCGAACAGAAAATAGTCCACTACGTCTTCATCCGTCGGCGGGCCGGGTACGTCCAGGGTATAGGGATAGGTCGCGCGCAGATACGCTTGCAGGCGGGCGGCTTTGTCGTACGGCGCGCTGGCGCCCGCCGTGACGCGGGCGGCGAGGGTGCGCACACGCTGGGGAAGCGAGGGCGGCAGTTGCAGGTACGTCGCGCTGATTTCGGGCGGGTACACTGCTGCAGCCGAGTTGAGCTGCGCCTTGGTCAGTTGTGTTGCCCAGGAGGTGACGTCATAAACTGAAACTGTCCCCAACAATCTGGCGCTGTCGCCCAGCGCGGTGGAGCGGAGTTGGGCGCCGCCTTCGGCGGAGACGGGCAGGTTCACCGCAAAGAGCGCCTCGCCGTGCGGCGCGACGATCTCAAAATGCTGGCGAAGTTCGTAGCGCCCTGCTGGAGTCTGCAGGCGCTCCGGGGGCCCGAAGAAGGGAGACAACTGCAGCGGCGTCCAGCCTTTGCCGGTGTATGTGGCGAAGATGCTGCTGCGCCAGTAATGCCTGGGGACGCGCGCCTCGGGCCGGTCTGCCTGCGGCGGTGGGGGAGCCGGATCGTTCACGACGACCCACATCACTGTGTCGTTCCCCTGGTCGGGCGGTTCGCCGATAAATTCGAGGTCGGGCGTGCGGGCCGTCGTCCGCGCGGCCGGCCCGGCCGGCGGGTTCACGCCGGAGAAGAGCTGCGCGGCGGTGTCGGCGGTCCTCAATCGGGCCACGCGCGCCCAGCCTGATAGCATCTCCCAGCCCTGGGGCGTGCCGACGAATGGCGCCACCCCAGCCAGCAGGCCGATCACTAGTGTGATCGTCAGCGCGCTCGCGCCCCAGGTGAATCCCAGTTCGCCGGAATAATCCACCTGACGCCGGTCCCAGTCGGCGTGTTGCCGGACAAAGGCGGCGATAGCGGTCAGCGGCCCGGCGCTCACGACAAAATACCAGAAGACAGAGAACGGCTGCCCGCTCAGATGAACGTTCAGCGCGAGCAGGAAACCGGAGGGCAGCAATCCTTCCAACGCCCTTTGCCGCCGCAGGACGCACCACGCCAGCCAGGCGCTGGCATTCCACCCCGTGATGACAAGCAGAAAGACGAACAACCCGGTGTCCTTGATGACCTCGCCGCCGAAATAAGCGCCAACCCATCCGTTGAGCCGGTCCGCCAGCGTCAGCAAGCGCACGTGCATAATCCAGACCACGTCGGCGAAAGACGCAGATTGAAGCACGGTGACGGAGGGCAGCACGCGCCCGATGACCTCGGCGGCAGCGGCGAGGGAGAGAACAGCTGTGTACCCCAGCGCGCTCCAGCCCCGCCAGCGCGAGGCGGCGAGCAAGAGGCCGCACAACAGGCCGAGCCACAGCCCCCCGACATGCGCCGTGTTGCCGCTTACCCACTTGGCCTCGCTGAGGCTGCGACCAAAGAGCGCAACGGCCACAGCAATAAGGCTGAACGAGAGAAAGGAGGGACGAAGAAGGCGGGACATGCATCTATTCAAAATTCATTCTGCGGCGACACGCGGCCTCTGCTTCACCACCACCCTCCCCGTCCCTAACGTCATGAATTCCCAGCGACGCAACCGGCCATAAGCCGCCGGAATAGGGCGCACCTCGCCGCGCCGCACGATTTTGGACGTGATCCCCAGGTCAGCCAGAATCAGCGCGCACGCGTCGGCGTTCCCCTCGCCGCCAAAGGAGGCCGGGTCCAACAGAATTGCCTCGGCCCCGCCTCCGCGCCGGATGAGGCGGCGCAGTTCGCCTGGCCAGTCGGTGCTCGCCGAGGGCGTGATGACGACGACCAGGTCGCGGGCGGAGATGAGCGGCTGGGCGCGGGCGAGTGTTCGCGCCAGGGGCCATGGCGAGTCGGGCCAGAGGGGCGCGAGCGCGCGCAAAACCTTCCAGAGGTGCGGCGTCCCCACCTGGGGCGGGACCACAATCGGCTTATCGGCGTAGGCCGCGAGGCCCACCGCCAGCCGCCTCTGCAAAAGCTGATTGGCGAGGGAGGCGGTGAGGAGCATCATCGTCTCCTCGGTATCCTCACCCCCTATCCCTAAGGACGTTAGGCCGGGGAGGGGGGTGAGGTGGACGTTCTTATCCAAATCCGGGATCAGCCAGATGATCGAAGAGGCCTCCGGCTCAAAGACTTTGGTGAACAACGCCTCGCGGCGGGCGGTCGTGCGCCAATGCAGGTGGCGGAGCGGGTCGCCGGGATGATACACGCGCGCGTGCGTGGCCGAGATGGTTTCCGCCCGCAGCGGCTGGCGCAGCGGACGGTGATCGCCGACGGCCGCGCCATGCGGCAGGAGCTCTTCGGGTAAAGCCGCGAGCGGCGGACAGACGAGGACCTCCTGCGGCTGGGTGTAGATTTGCCGGACGAGGCAGACACCGAACGGGTCGCCGAGATGCAATTCCCACGGCCCGAGGCTGTACAGGCCATGCCGTGCGCAGAGCGCGCGGGTGCGCCAGCGGATCGAGCTGTGCGCGTCGGCGGCGCGCACGCTCGTGACCGTGTAGCCGGGGAGATCGGAGCGGTCCACGAACTCGGCCCAAAGGACGGGCAGCGCGGAGGCGTTGTCAAGCGTGATGTGCTCTTCAAGTTCCTCGCCCACCTGCACGGCGGCGTAGCGCAGTTTGCGCCGGCCGGCCACGCGCAGCGCCATCGCGCGCGCCCAGAAGAGGCAGGCGCCGAGTAATCCACCCAGCGTGACCAGGCTGATCGCCGTGACCTCGCTCGGCGCGGCGAGGTGCCAGATCAGGACGAAAATGAACGCTGCCGCCAGAAGCCGCTGGCGGAGTTCAATGGTGATGATGCAATTGGGCCGGGTGAAACGCCACAGGATCAGCGGGCCGTGCAAGAAGATTCGGGGGAAAGAGCGAAGGTCCATAAGCGTATGGCGTATTCTAATGCCATACGCCATCTGCGATCTGCTATCCGCTCTTAGCGATCACGGCGTGGGAGTGGGCGTAGGCGCCGGCGGCGGCATGCCCTCGGTGCCGGGGCCGTAGTGGTAAATCGCGCGCCATGGCTGATAGTGCGTCCGGATGGGCTTCTCGCCCGCGTTGATTTGCTGGCCGTCGCGGGTGATGGCGCGGTAAACAGTCACGTCCGCGCCGTCAGCGGCGTAGTCCACCTGCTTGACCGTGCCCGCCGGGAGCTCGGGGTCTTCTTCGTAGAGCGGGTCAGGGTGCGGGACGAAGTTCTCGACGACCGGGGGCGCGACGCTGACCTGCCGGCCGTCGGAGGTCGAGTAAAACTTCCACGTGATGCGCCCCGCCGTGGGGCTCACGTACACTTCCATCAACAGCCAGTGCGGCGAGTCGTTCTGGAACTTAAGATCCACCAGCGGCGCGAAGACCGTCGCGTCGAGGCCGGGGCCGCTCCATTTGCCCGGATCGCCGCGCTCGTAATAGCCCACGCGGTAGGCGTGCGAGTTGCGCTCGACGATGGGGTAGCCGCCGAAGTACGCGGCGCGGAAGAGCGTGGTGCTCACCTGGCACACGCCGCCGCCGACCCCGCGGATCGTGCGCCCCCCGTAAATGATCAGCGCCTCGGCGAAGCCCGTGTCGAGGCTCACGTCGCCGAGATGCTCATTGAACGAGAACGTCGCGTTCGGCGGGACGAGCAGCCCGTGGAAGCGCGCCCCAGCCACTTTGATGTTGTTGATGCGCTCCGCGCTGGAGCCGGCGAAATACGTGGACTGTTCGCTCACCAACCCGGTGATGCCCAGCCGTTCCGCCGTCATGTCATCGGTGATCTGCGGCGGCTTCGTTTGAAAGGTGAGCGAGACAGTGTGCACGTCTTTGGCGAGCGAGTCATGGATGGCCGCGATGGTCGCCTCGATGTCCAGGCGGCGTTCGTCAACTGCGCGCTCGATGACTTCGAGCTGGCGGGTGTCGTCGTTGAAGATGAAGCGCGCGTCTTGCGCCTTCCGCTCCAATGGTGGGGCCAGAGGCTCGAGAAAGGCGCGCAAAGCCCCCGCGTCGAGGCCGACCTCGAAGTGCGCGGCGTTCGGCCCGTCTTCCACGCGCCGGATGTGCAGCATCGCGCCGAGCGCCTCCTGGTCAATTGTCCAGCCAGTTGGGTCGCCGGGGGCGGGATTCGCGACGGCGAGCACGAGCGGCTGGCGCAAGATGGCCTCGGCGGCCGCGGCCTGGGCGGAGGCGTCCAGCACGAGCGGCGGCGTCTCGGCGTACTGGAGCGACATATCCGCCGGGGCGAGGCGCATGATCGAGGCGCGCAGCACGGTGGCAGTGGCGATCACGTCCAACTGTCGCCCGATTTGTCCCGGCGTGGCGGTGACTTTGGCCCCCTCGGCGACGAGCGAGGCCTCGCGCGTGGGCTGGAAGAAGACTTCTCCCAGTTGTTTCAAATAAGCGAGCGTGTGGCTCTCATCGTAAGTGACCACGGGCGCGATCTGCCAGCCGAAGTACCACGCCTCGAACTGGTCGAGCCAGTCGGCCAGGATATTCCCGGAACGCCCGACCGCATATGCGGCGTTCACCGTGGCATGCAAGTTCAACGCGACGCCGAGTTCGGCGGGCGTGGCGGTCCAGGCATGTTCGCCTTCGTGGAAGGTGAAGGCCGGGGACTGGGGATAAGTAAAAGCGCCAGACAGCGCGACGGCCGCTTCGGCCGCGGTCATCCCGGAGAGGTCAATCCCCAGCGCGCGCACACCGGGATAAATCCGGTCGCTATAACTGAGGTTGAAAGCCGCCGCGCCGATGACGCCGAGCGAGGCGAAGATGACGGCCATGCTGGCTGAGGTGTAGGCAAAGCGGATGAGCCAGGTGAAGAGCGTGGGCGTGTGGGCGCGTGGGAAAGTGGGCGCGAGGTCGGATTGCATGGCGCGAGGATTATAGCATGGGCCAATCGCCCGCCTCCGCAGATGGGCATGCAAAGACCCGGCAGGTCTCGGAGGCCTGCCGGGTCTGGTGACCTTTCTGACACATTTTGCTTACCCCCTTACTCGGCGCGTCAAGCGCTTGACGTGCCTTTCGTCAATCAGTCGTCGTCGTCATCGCCCTCCCCGTCGCCGCCGCATGGGCCGAGCGTGTCGCCGTGGCCCAGATGTCCCTGCAAGGCCCCACCATCCACCTTAATCGTGTGGCGCTGCTCTGGGTTGCCCGGCGGCTGGTGGCAGATGGTGAACTCGCCGCTTGTGTCGCCCGCCGGCGATGGTGTGACGGGGGTAGGGGTGGGCGTAGGCAGGCCCTCCAATTGGAAGACGACGACGATGCTCACCACCACAAGCTGGTCGCCCTCGCCCACGCAGGTACGGATCACGATCACGCTGGCGATGTTGATCGTCCCCTCGACGTTGACGCTCTCGGTCAGCGAGATCGTCCGCCCATCGAGCAGCACGACCTGGCCGTCCCCGACGCTGCTCACGATCACGCTCGTGTCGGCGCAACTGCGCGCCTCGGCCACGCGCGTGATTTTCTTCGCCAGGACTGTCCCGTCGGGCAGCAGGTTGCCCTTCACCGTGACCAGGTCGTCAACTTCGATCACGCCCTCGATCTGGGTCTGAGCGTCCACGGTCACGGAGATGCCGCCCACGACC
>Ga0209341_10002269_pt1 | contig 18291 bp, 17 predicted proteins | sample RifCSP13_2_FD_184020 | JGI IMG/M metagenome (GOLD analysis project Ga0209341, IMG submission 184020) | Soil microbial communities from Rifle, Colorado - Rifle CSP2_sed 13_2 (SPAdes) (version 2) | ecosystem: Environmental > Terrestrial > Deep subsurface > Rock core/Sediment | place: Rifle... | reverse complement strand
GGGGTGCAGGAACAGACCCGGATCGATAGGCGCGGCCGACAGGTTGGTTACCTGGACGACAGGGAAGAATGGGTCCCCATTACTTCCGGCGGGTTGGCTTCGATGAACATGTGGGGCTTCACCCCGTCGTTCTTCGTGGAACTGGACCTTGGCTTCAAAGCCTTTCTGCAGAAGGGGGGGACCCAGCTTATCGAGGGCGAGTATCGCCTGCCTGATGTGGTTCACCAGCTGCTGGCGCAAGGGCGAGCCAAAGTCAAAGTGCTGCCCAGTGCCGGGCAGTGGTTTGGTGTCACCTACAGGCAAGACATAACCGAGGTGAAGGAGCACATCAAGGCTCTCGTCGACAAGGGGGAGTATCCGCGGCGGCTCTGGGGATAGGCAATGGACGCAGATCTACGGGCAATCGGGCGCCAATTCGCGATCAGCGGCGAATACGTGTCGGGGGGGCCCTATGGCATGGGGCACATCAACGACACCTTTGCAGCCACATTCCGACAAGGCAACGGCTCAACGCGATTCATCCTGCAGCGGATCAACCACCACGTCTTCAAGAACATTGAAGGCCTGATGTCGAACATCGTTGCCGTCACGGGTCATTTGAGCAGCAAGATCAGGGCAGGTGGTGGCGACGTCCTCCGTGAGACCCTGAACCTGGTTCCCACGCGCGACGGCTGCTCCTTCCTGCAGACCGAGGCCGGCGAGTCTTGGCGAGTGTACGTCTTCATCGAGGGAGCCAGGACGTACGAGTCGGTCGAGCGGATGGGCCATGTTTATGCCGCCGGACGGGCTTACGGCAACTTTCAGAACCTGCTCAGCGACTTCCCTTCTGAAGCGCTCGTTGAGACGATCCCGGATTTCCATCACACCGGGAAACGGTTCGAGGATTTCCTGAATGCGGTTGACACCGACGTGGCGAATCGGGCCCGCACGGCTATCCCAGAAATCGAGTTTGTCACGAAGCGAGGCCAACTGGTCACTGTTCTCGTTGATCTGTTGAAAGAGGGAAGACTGCGGAGACGGATCACCCACAATGACACGAAGTTCAATAACGTGATGATCGATGACCGCAATGGAGAAGGTGTGTGTGTCATCGATCTGGATACGGTGATGCCGGGCCTGTCGCTGTATGACTTCGGGGATTCGATCCGCTCCATGGCCAACACCGGTGCCGAGGATGAGCCCGACCTGTCACATGTGGAGTTCGACCTCGAGGTATTTGCCGCCTACACGCGGGGTTACCTGGATGCGACCAGAAGCTTCCTTGACCGGGAGGAAATCGAGCGTCTTCCGTTAGCAGCCATCCTGATGACCCTCGAATGCGGGATGCGTTTCCTGGAGGACTATCTCCGAGGGGACACCTACTTCAGGACCACGAGACCCGACCACAACCTTGATCGCAGTCGGACGCAATTCAAACTGATCGAAGGAATGGAAGAAGCCCAAGAGGCGATGGCGTTGCATGTGGAGCGGTCCCTGGCCGAGAGTGGTGACGGCGGGGGAGAGGGCGCGTGAGAAGCGCAGGGCTTACTAGAGCTGAGACTAGTGGGGCAAGCCGCTGCCTGGATTTGGCGACTTGCGGCGACGGATGGGGCTGAGGGACAAGAGGCTGTCATGCCAACCGGAAGCCTGATGAGGAGTGAGATCTACGAACAACCGACGGTGATCGAGCGGCTATTGTCGAGCCAGCGGCCGGCAGCCACGGATCTCGTCCAGCACCTCGCGCGGCGGCAGATCTCGCAGGTGGTCATCGCCGCGCGTGGGACGAGCGACAACGCTGGGAGGTACGCCCAGTATCTTCTCGGTGGGATGAACGGGCTGGTTGTCGCGCTGGCTACGCCGAGCCTGTTTACCCTCTACCGTCGACCACCCCGACTGGCGAAGGCCCTGGTGCTCGGCATCAGCCAGAGCGGACGCAGCCCGGACATTATCGCCGTCCTGGCGGAGGCAAGGCGACAGGGGGCTCTGACGGCCGTCATGACCAACGAAACGGGATCCGAGCTGGCCGCCCAGGCGGATGTCGTTCTGGATTTGTGCGCGGGCGAAGAGCGGGCCGTGGCCGCGACCAAGACCTATACGGCCGAACTGGCCGCCATCGCCCTTCTCAGCGCCATCCTGTCCGATGAGCGGGAGATGGCAGAGGCGCTGGGCCGCCTTCCCCAGGCCGTGTCGGAAGCCCTGCAGCTCGAGGAAGCTTCCGCCGAAGCCGCGGCACAACTGCGCGAGATGCGGGCGGCTGTGGTCATCGGCCGCGGGTTCAATTACTCGACCGCGTTTGAGTTGGCCCTGAAGATTAAGGAATTGACGTACACCAGCACCGAGGCCTACAGCAGCGCCGATTTCCGCCATGGGCCGTTGGCCCTGGTCCAACCGGGCTTCCCGGTGATCGGGATTGCCGCCACCGGCCCCCTGCTCCCCGATATGCTCGCCCTCCTGGAAGCCGTGAAAGAACGGCAGGCGGACATCACCTGGATCAGCGATGATCCGCAGCCGGCTTCGGTCCACGGCCGCGCCCTGGTTGTGCCGCGTCATGTTCCGGAGTGGTTGACACCCATCCCACTGATCGTCCCGGGGCAGCTCCTTGCCTTCCATCTGGCGCTTGCCCGAGGCTACGACGTGGATGCCCCGCGCTCCATTACGAAAATCACCGAAACCTACTAGTCTGAACCAGGTTCCCGACGGAAGCTGAACCGACCCTGACACAGGACCCCTCGCTCAATCCGATTCGTTCTCGGCGCCCCTCCCTTGGCCGCCAGGGTGTTCACCACCCGACCTGGAGGACTCACCCGCGTGAGCTGAGGCAGGAGGAGGCCTGTAGAACCGCGGCTTTCATCTGCTATCGGCAGCTGTCATCCGAGCGGAAGCTGCCGATCGTCCAATGCCAATGAGGTCACAAAGTCGTTGTTCCCGAAGTCGTCCGTGACTGCACCCGCCGAAGGAACGTCATCTCATGGAGATGTCTCCGTTCTCCGGCCTACACAATGTCCACACGGCTCCTTGACGGCGCTTCAATCGGAATCTGAGATCGTGTGCAAGAGAAGAAGTGGATGTGAGGCTGGACCGAGAGCACAGTGATTTGTGTTTCTCACCCCTGCTCCCGATCACCTCGTTCCGATCATGAGGAGCCAAGAGCGATGAACAAGATCACCCAGCGATCTCGGCCGAAGCCCGAAGAATCCTCACTTCACAGACGGCGGAGATCGAGATGGAACAGACTTCACAGGTTGGTCATCGGAGTGTATTCGGCAGTGTTGTTGTCGTCCTGCAGCGGTCTGGCGCAGGTCAGTAGTTCCACATCAGCACTCTCGGAAGCGTACCCGGGGGCGTTGTCGGGAGAGTCTCAGCTGGTCGCCGGCACGCTGCTTCTGGAGGAGACAGACCTGGCGGTCACTGCCGAGCAGGCCTCCGAGCTTCACCTTTTGTGGATGGGTTTCCGCAGCTTGAACAGCAGTGAGACCTCCGCCCAGGCCGAGATCGATGCTGTCTTGGCACAGATCGAGGACAGCATGTCCTCCGAGCAACTCGAAGCGATCGCCGGCATGCAACTGACCTCGGAAGACATGTCAGAACTGAGTGCGCGCTACACGGTCAGGACCGCGGACTCCACCGACTCGATAGCGGTGGACGGCTTGTCCGGGGCGCAGGTCGGCCCGGCCGGCGGGGCGCCCCCGGACGGCGGAGGCCCTGCTGGAGCTATCGGCGTGGGTGTCCCTGGCGGCGGAATGGGGTCGGACCCAATGTCGGGGGCGATCGCGGTCGAGGTCAGCTCGGGCGCGGCAGAGACCGATAGCACCCAGGCAAGCCTCACTTCGGCAGACGATTTGAGCAGCCGGGCCGCGCTCTTGCTCATCGATCCCCTGATTGAACTGCTGGAGGCGCGGTCGGCCGCCTGATCGAACGGGCGCTGACGCTTTCAGTCCCGTTCGGGCTCGCTGGGTGGTGACAGCAGTGACAAGGATCCCGGATGGTGGGAGAAGCGGCCGTCAGGCATCGGACGGAGAAACGCAAAGGGGCCGGATCCCGATCGCTAGTGCTCATCGAAAACCTGGAGCACTGGAGTCAGTGGTTCAGCTGCGCTAGGTGATGTCAGGCTAGTGTTCACCTCACGGGTCGGAGCGAGGGTTTCGATGATCCGGCATTAGGCCAATGTCACCCGGACTCAAGGGTCCGCCTGATGTCCTCGAACTGGTCCTTCGTGATCTCGCCGCTGGCGAAGCGGCGCTTCGCGATCTCGAGGGGCGTTTCAACTCCAGGCCTTCCGCCTCCTGTGCCGGATGCGCCGCGCGCCATGACTTGCACGAACCAAACGAGGCCGCCTATGACCAATCCTGCCGTCACCAGCATGAAGATCGGGCCCAGGAGTGGCATGCCCAACCAACCCCCCATCATGCCCGGCCCCATCATCCCCCAGCCGTAGCCTCCGCCCCATCCCCAGGAGACGACCACGCCGGCCCCCACAAGAAGGACGAGCACCAACACAAGCACGAGCCACGGGCTCCAAGCACTTCTGTTCATGGCATACCGCCTCCACTCGGATGAGGTGAATGTCTACCAACACCGGACTCAGCCTCCTCGGAGGTCAACCCGAGGACCTGTTTCATCTCTTCCAGCTCCTCACGTGAAATCTCGCCAAGCGCGAAGCGCCGCCTGAGAATGTCGAGCGGTAATTGCCCATGCAATCCACTCGCCGGCATCGCCTCGACGTGATTCGAGTGATCCATCGCGTGCATCATCATGCAACACATAGTCCCTCGTCCTTTCCACTTGTAGACCGCCGGGCCGATACCCTGTGCCTTCTGCCGGCGGGTTTCGATTCTCTTCGACCTGCAGTGTCGCCCGACGCACCAGGAACGGGCGCTGGACCATCATTCTGACTCACCCTCATCACTGAGCGTTCTGCACTTGCAGGAAGGGCTTCCCTGAACTTGTCAACCGGTCGATGGCCGCATGCGAGCACGCCGCCAGGCAGTCGCCGCAACCGCTACAGCGATCGTGCGCCACCCAGGCCGGCTCGTCCGGGTCCGCTTTCACGACGGCCCGCCTCTTGCAGGCGAGCCGGGCATCACACGGTTCGCACGATCGGCACCTACCCCAGTCCACGGATGCGCGCAACATGAGCTTTCTTCCACAAGAGGTCCTAGGTCGTCAGAAGACTAAGACGTGGTCTGCCTCAAGGGTCCAATCACCCAGCAGGTCGATGTTTCCGACCCTCACACCGTCGACAAGCCGCTCGGGCTCGATCCCGCGAGCCTCCTGGCAAGACCCTCAGGTCGCCACTTCGCCTCGGCGGGCAATGGAGCTCATCATCCGCTCGATGTTGTAGTAGCCGGTCGGTGTCTTCTGCCCGGCGAGGGCGCCGGTGACGGCATCCGCCATGAGGAACACTCGAACTCTCGCCGATGGCCTCTTCACCAGGTTGAGCGCCAGGCGAAGCGCGTTGTACGGCCGCTCATTCCCATAGGGGGCATCGTTGATGATCAAGAGAACCTGCTTGCTCTTGGGTTCGTCCATGCAGCGCCTCCACGCCTCTCTTCATCCACGAGCCAGCGCGGCACTTGCTTCCAGGTGTTCAAGTAGGACTTCTCTCATCAAATCGCATGCTTTGACGATCTTCGGGTTGGCAAGCCGGTAGTAGATGTTGAGTCCTTCGCGATGTGTGGTGACGATCCCCTTCTGTCTCATCAACGTCAGGTGCTGAGACAGGTTGGGTTGGCTGATCTCCAGAGAATCAGCCAGGTCGGTCACGGACATCGCCCCAGCCCGAAGCCGATCGATGACTTCCAGCCGCTTTGGATGGCTCAGAGACTGACAAATGCTGGCGTGTAATTCATAGAGTTTTCGGTCAGGCATGCTCTGTCCATTCTAATGTTAGAATTCGCGCATATTATAACTCACTTACCCTGCGCGTCAACCCCTCCACGCGGCCCCAGTCGCATGGGCGGAGAACTCCAAATCCGTCACGGTGGAAATCCGTGGAATGTCACCGGAGATGTCAGATCCAGACGCGTCCGGTCAGGTTACATTCTCTCCTAGGTAGGAAGGAGGCCCTGCGAGGCTCTTTCGGCGACGAAATCGTTCTGACCCAGCTTGAAGGCCAGATTAGCCGAGAACGCTCGAGGGTAATGGGCCAGCAACAACGGAAACCGGCGGGGACGTTCGCGCAGTATTCGACAGAGGTGGCCAGGGGTCCGCGTCCGGACCTGGGATTCTGGATTGACAAGCACTGCCGCTTTCTGATAAAGTCTTGTATCTCGAGAAGGAATACGGACGTAGTCGATGCACCTCGGACGGACGCTGGAGCGCAGCAACTCGATGGTCATGACCGGAGACAACCGGTCTTATTCGGGGTTGGCGCGCGACGGAGCGATCTAGCGAGCCGGCGGAAGGAATAGCCTCAGCAGGCCGCTTCCACCCCGATGGGAGCGGCCTTTTTGTTTGCGTTCCCATGGGGGGAGGACATCAATCAATGGACTTCGGTTGGAAGTCGACACGGCAATCAAGAGACCGACTGCCAGCCATGGCCTCTCATCGATCCAAGCAGGCTCGAGGGCCTGGAAGGGCATACTCGGTCATCGTGATCGGTCGTGATTCCATCGGGCTCGAGTCGCATGGCTCGGCTCGCCACGTATCGCACATCTCTCGGTCCCGCGACTCTCGCCCCCGATGGGAAATGCCCGGCCCCCCGCTCGGGGGGCGCGGCTCCTCACAATGAACGCCTGGCCGGGGGTCATCGAACACTATCGCCCATGGATGAGGCTGGCCGAGGGGGTCGAGCCGGTCACCCTGCTTGAGGGGAATACACCTCTGATCCCGTTGCCGAGACAGGCGGCCGAGTTGGGGGCTTCTGCTTTTTACGTCAAATATGAAGCACTCAATCCAAGCGGGTCGTTCAAGGATCGAGGCATGACGGCCGCCATCAGTCAGGCGGTCCACGACGGGGCGAAGGCGGTGATCTGCGCCAGCACGGGGAACACGGCGGCCAGCGCCGCCGCCTACGCCGCCCGCGCCGGATTGAGATGCATCGTCCTCGTACCTCGAGGCAAAGTCGCCGCCGGGAAGCTGGGCGGAGCGATTGCCCATGCCGCTGAAGTCATCCAGGTCGAGGGTTCCTTTGACCAGGCGTTGGAGATGGTCAGCACGCTGGCCGCCGAGCGGGCCATCGCACTCGTAAACTCGGTCAATCCCTTTCGCCTGGAGGGACAGAAGACCGCCGCGTTTGAGATCTGCGACGCCCTCGGGCGCGCCCCGGACTGGCTGGCATTGCCTGTCGGGAATGCCGGAAACATCACGGCCTATTGGATGGGCTTCACCGAGTATCACAGCCGGCTCGGATCGGGATTGCCGCGGATCCTCGGTGTTCAGGCTGAAGGGGCGGCGCCGCTCGTCTTGGGTCATCCGGTCGACAAGCCCGAGACGGTCGCCACGGCCATCCGTATCGGTCGACCGGCGCGAGGTGAGCAAGCACTGCAGGCAGCTCGAGAGTCGAGCGGCCGGATCATTGCCGTTCCGGATGAAGCGATCCTGCAGGCCCAGCAAGCCTTGGCCGGCGAAGGACTTTGGGTCGAGCCGGCCTCGGCCGCAGGCCTCGCCGGTCTCCAACGCGAGGTCGCCGCCGGCAGGCTGAGTCTCGCAGGTTCGACGATCGTGTGTGTCTGCACCGGGCACGGGCTCAAGGATCCGGACATCGTGACAACCCGCGCCGCCAAGCCGCGCGTGATCCCGGTCGAGATGGATTCTTTGCGGGACCTGGTCGATCGATGACCGGATTCGTATTACGCGTCCCCGCCTCCTCCGCCAACCTCGGCCCCGGTTTCGACAGCCTGGGGCTGGCCCTGGCACTCTACAACACGGTCGTCGTTGAGTCCCCCGCCTCAGGACTGGAGATCGAGATCGAGGGCGAGGGTCTCGGGGTGTTGCCGTCCGACGCAAACAACCTCGTGATCCGGGCGGCTCGAGCCCGTTGTAAGACGAGGAACTCCGCCCTGCCCGGCATGCGAATTCGCATGGTGAACGGGATCCCGGTAGGGGCGGGGTTGGGCTCGTCGGCCGCGGCGGCGCTCGCCGGGATGGCCTTGGCCGATGTGCTCGCCAACGGCGAAATCTCCAAGGAAGACCTCCTCGGCCCCGCCTTTGAACTGGAAGGTCACCCCGACAATGCGGCTGCGGCCCTCTTCGGCGGTCTGGTGCTGGTGACCATCGCCGGCGGCCGTCCGATCTCACGCCGCGTTCCCATTCCTGAATTGATGGTTGCTCTGGCCTTGCCGGATCTCAAGCTTCCGACACAAACCATGCGGCGCGCGCTGCCGAAGACCGTTTCACTGAAAGCCGCAGCCAGCAATATCGGCCTGGCCGCTCTGACCGTCGAAGCCCTTCGTCATGAAGACTATGACTTGCTTGCCCAGGTTAGCCAGGATCACCTGCATCAACCCCATCGCAAGTCGTTCATCCCGGGCTTCGACCGGGTCGTAGATGCCGGAAAACAGGCCGGAGCTGCGGCGGTTGTTCTCTCGGGGGCGGGCCCAAGTCTGGTGGCATTCGCCGCCGACGGCCACGCGGCCATCGCCGAGGCGATGGTCGAGGCGTTCAAGGCCGTGGGCCTCGAGGCCAGGTCGCTGATCCTCGGCGCCGACATGGAAGGCTTAACCTTCACTCAGAACCCAGACGCGGCGCAATCTGAATTCCCCATTCAGCGATGAGACGGCCGAGGCTTGAATCGGCCGACGAGTGCGCCGGAGGCCCAGCCTCCGGTCGCAACCCACCCTTGTTGGTAGATACGGGGCACGAGGCAAGGTAGCTCAATTGGTGGAGGTGTGAAATGGAGCCGAACAGCAAGGCAAGCGATCTCGAATTCAGGACCACGCTCGACATGGGCCCCTCCACGATGGCCGTGCACGGGGGCGAGCCCAGGCCGCGCGCCGATCATTCGCTCACGCTGCCGATCCTTCAGAGTTCGACCTTCACCTTCGAGAACACGGCCGATCTGCGGGCGTTCATGGAAGCCCGAATGTGGGGGCTGGCGGGGACCAGAACCGAATACGGACGCTACGGGAACCCGACCGTCACGGCGGTAGAAGAGCACGTGGCCGCCGTCGAAGGCGGTGAGGCGGCCGTGCTCTTCAGCTCAGGCATGGCGGCGGTGACGACGACGATCCTGTCGCTCCTCGCCCCCGGCCGGCGCCTGGTCATCACCGATGACATCTATCGGCGCACACGCCAGTTTTGCCTCGGGTTCCTCCAGCGGCTGGGGATCGGATGCAGCGTGGTGGCGGCCGGAGATCTTGAGGCGCTCGAGGCGGCGATCACTCCGGCGACAGGCCTGATCGTCTCCGAGTCCCCGACGAATCCTTATCTGCGCGTCCTGGATCTGGAGGGTCTGGTTGACATTGCCTCTCGCTACAAGGTCAAGACGCTCATCGACAGCACGTTCGCCACGCCGGTGAACATGCAGCCGCTGGCCTTCGGGATCGACCTGGTCTTGCACTCCGGCACCAAGTACCTCGGCGGGCATAATGACCTGCTGGCGGGTGCTTTGATCGGTTCGGCGTCACTGACGGCACTCGTTCGCCAGAACCTGTGGGTCCTAGGGGCGGTGATCGACCCTCACAGCGCCTACCTGCTCCAACGCGGGATGAAGACCCTCCCACTCCGGGTGCGGCAGCAGAACGCCAGCGCCCAGGCCATCGCCGAGTTCCTTGAAACGAACCCGCGGGTGCGACGGGTATGGTATCCGGGACTCCCTTCTCACCCGGATCACGCCGTCGCTCGTCGACTGATGAAAGGCTTTGGTGGCGTGATCAGTCTCGAGATCGACGGTGACCTCGGCGCCACAAGTGCGTTCATCGATGCCGTATCGATCCCGTTGATCGCCTCCAGCTTCGGAGGCGTCGAGACGCTGATCGAACAGCCGGCCCTGATGTCCTATTACGAGCTCTCGTCGGAAGAGCGCCTCGCCATCGGGATCAAGGACAACCTGGTTCGGCTCTCCGTGGGTGTCGAGGACACTCAGGATCTGATCGCAGATCTTGAAAGGGCCCTGTCCACGCTCTAGACAAGGTGGAGGAAATCCAGGTGCTGCGCCTGTGACGGAACGAACAAGTGCCCGGCGTGCAGGCTGCCCCGAGGTGTGGCCGCCCGACATATCGGATCGTGCAATCCGGCGCTGAGGCGTGCCCTAGTGAACCTTAAAGAATTCGAGCAGGTTGTTGACTTTCGTGAAATCCGTGCTAATGTTTCACCTAAGTAAGCACTCGAATCGTGGGCATTTACGGAAACCAAGAGTGAAATCGAACAGCCTGGTCCTCGTCATTAGTTTGCGGAGTTCGCTCGTCCTTATTATTGAGGACGAGTGCCTGGATTGGGTTGGTTCCGTGTAGCGGTAAAGAGCGACCTCCTGCAAGACACACAGACCTCCCAATCGGGAGGTCTTTTCGTCACAGGCGAGACCTTCTCGCCCGAAGGATTGCAGACATGATCACCGGCCTGATTTCCCTCCTTGTCATTGTCCTTGTGCTCCTGGGTATTCTGGGAGCCCCGACAACGGTTGAGCCGGTTTCTGTACGGGTGCCATCGCAAGACAGATACTAGATGGACCCGGAAAGTGAGAAACAGAGGCCGCCTCAACCGATCGAGGCGGCCTCTTCTGTTCACGGGCACGATTATGAAGGAGAGCCGCGATGGATCAATCCGAAAAAGGGACCTTGAGAGGCTATGAGGTCGAGATGAGCCGGAGCGACGGAGCCTGGGCGAACAGGTGGTGCCCGGTCTGGGAGACGGACCCGGGGCTGGCTTCGTCGGTGGAGGCCGGGCGTTCGAGCCGCCGGCTGGTGGAGTTTGCCTGCGCGGAGCGCTCCGACTTGACCGTGACAGCCGGGAGTGGCTAAGGGACACCGTAAGCCAGTGGATCCCCCTACCCGGGAGTCGATCCACCGATTGGCCAGTATTCACAGGAGGATACGGACGATGACCCACGATCGCCAGCACTCAGGAGAATCCAACGGGAAACACGGCCGCACCCCGAAAGCAGCGGTAACCAGGGCCTTTGAGACCGAGACCAGCCCAGGCGCCCATCAGGACGGGAACCCGAGCCGAGTCCCACACGCCGACGATTCAAGTCGAATGGCGGACGAAGCCCTGATGCGCTGTTACAACGACTAGCCGATGCGATCAGATCGGATCAAGCGCGGCGTAGAGCGCGCCCCACACCGGGCGCTTCTCAAGGCGACGGGTGTCCGCGATGAGGACATGGATAAGCCCTTCGTGGCCGTCGTCAATTCGTACGTCGACATCGTCCCCGGGCACGCCCACCTCCAGGGCTTCGGCCGAACGGTCAAAGACGCTGTGCGGGCCGCCGGGGGGGTTCCCTTCGAATTCAACACCATCGGGGTTGATGACGGCATCGCCATGGGGCATGCCGGGATGCGCTTCTCCCTCCCCAGCCGCGAGCTCATCGCCGACTGCGTCGAGACCATGATCTCGGCCCACGCATTCGACGGGATGATCTGCATCCCCAACTGCGACAAGATCGTTCCCGGGATGTTGATGGCCGCTTTGCGACTGGACATCCCGACGATATTCGTCAGCGGGGGGGCGATGGCCGCCGGGAAGACCCCCGACGGCCGGGTCGTCGATCTGATCAGCGTCTTTGAAGGTGTGGGCGCATTCAGCGCCGGACGGCTGGACGCGGCCGGGCTCAAGATGCTCGAGGATTACGCCTGCCCCTCGTGCGGATCGTGCAGCGGGATGTTCACCGCCAACAGCATGAATTGTCTGACAGAGGCGCTCGGCCTGGCGCTTCCATTTAATGGATCGGCCCTGGCGTTGACGCCGGAACGCGACGAGCTCGCCGCTCAAGCCGCCGGCCGTTTGATGCATCTCATCCAGGACGATCTGACTCCCCGAAAGATCGTGACCGTCGAGGCCATTGATGATGCATTGGCCCTCGACATGGCGATGGGTGGCAGCACGAACACGGTCCTGCACACACTGGCCATCGCTCACGAGGCCGACCTGGACTACCCCATCGAGCGGATCAACCAGATCGCCGATCGTGTCCCGAATATCTGCAAGGTCAGCCCGGCGTCGCATTGGCACATGGAAGACGTTCACCGCGCCGGGGGCGTTCCGGCTATCTTGCGGGAGCTCAGCCGAGACGGGAACACACTCCACCTCGAACGCCCGACGGTGACCGGCCGCACGTTCGGCCAGGACATCGCCGAGGCCGAGATCCGCGACGATCGTGTGATTCGCTCGCGCCAGGATCCTTACTCGAAGCACGGAGGCCTGGCGATCCTGTTCGGCAATCTCGCCCCCGATGGTGCCGTTGTCAAGACGGCCGCGGTCGAGCCGGCGATGCGCCGGTTTGCGGGGCCCGCCCGGATCTACGAGAGCCACGATGACGCCATGCGGGGGATCCTCAATCACGAGGTCCAGCCCGGCGACGTCGTCGTCATTCGTTATGAAGGGCCGGCGGGGGGGCCGGGAATGCAGGAGATGCTGTCACCGACCAGTGCCATCGTCGGGATGGGCCTGGGCGACAAGGTCGCCCTCGTCACTGATGGTCGATTTTCCGGCGGCACACGCGGTGCGTGCATCGGCCATGTCAGCCCGGAGGCGGCCGCCCGCGGCCCGATCGCGGCATTACGGCAAGGCGACATGATCGAGCTTGACCTCGATCGCCGCACGCTCGACGTCCGACTGGGCGACGACGAGATCGCCTCCCGCACCGCGGCGTTGCCTCCGTTCGAGTCGTACGTCAACAGCCGCTGGCTGCGTCGCTACGCCGCCAGTGTCACCAGCGCCTCGACCGGCGCCGTGCTGCGGGGTTAGGAAGCGAGAATGGATTCTCACGCCGGAGAGGTGTCATGGAAAAACAGGGGGACCCAGGGGCCGCCTGTCCCGATTCTCTTGTCGGGGTTCGCCCCGGATGCTCTTACCGGGGGTGGGGGTCGGATGGTATTGGGGACCGGAAGGGGCGAGGAAGAAGACATCCTGATGCAGATCGACTTCTCGTCGGATGAGCGCGAGCGAAGGTAGGGATCAAGGAGGCCGAGATGCAGCGTACAGGTGCACAAATCGTGTGGGAAGTCCTCACTCAGGAAGGTGTCGAAGTGGTTTTCGGCTACCCGGGTGGGGCCATCCTCCCGGTGTACAACGCCATGCTCGACTACGGCGTGCGGCACGTCCTCGTGCGCCACGAGCAAGGCGCGGCCCACATGGCCGACGGCTTCGCTCGCGCCTCGGGCCGCGTCGGCGTCGCCATGGCGACTTCCGGGCCCGGGGCTACGAACCTGGTCACCGGCATCGCCACGGCCATGATGGACTCTTCTCCCATCGTGTGCATCACCGGGCAGGTCAACGCGCCCTTCATCGGCAGCGATGCCTTCCAGGAAACCGATGTAACCGGCGTCACTCTCCCTATCACGAAACATAACTACCTCGTCACCCACACCGAAGACATCGCCCCCACCTTGAGGGAAGCGTTCTACATCGCCGCCTCCGGGCGCCCCGGGCCGGTTCTGGTGGACATCACCAAGGATGCTCAGGTCGGCAAGACCGAATACGCGCCGTCGAATGAGCCGATACGGCTCCGGGGCTATCGCCCCGACTTGCGCGCCCTGCCCGAGGAGTTTGAGCGAGCCCTCGAATTGATCGCCAAATCCGAGCGCCCGCTGATCCTGGCCGGTCACGGCGTTCTCATGTCGGGTGCATCCCAGGAGCTGCTGGACTTCGTCGAGAAGGCCCATATCCCGGTCGCCGTCACCCTGCTCGGGATCGGCGGCATCCCCGCCAGTCATCCGCTCAACCTGGGGATGATGGGGATGCACGGCGAAGCCTGGGTCAACACGGCGATCCAGGAGGCCGATCTCTTACTGGCCCTCGGCATGCGCTTCGACGATCGTGTGACCGGAAACCTCAAGACCTATGCCGTGAACGCCCGCAAGATCCACGTCGAGATCGATCCGTCGGAGATCAACAAGAACGTACGTGTCGACGTGGGAATCGTCGGCGATCTGCGTGAAACCCTCCGGACATTTCTTGCCGGCACTCCCCCACTGGAACATGCTGCCTGGCTCGAGCACATCAACGATCTGAAGGGCGACTCCGCCGTGCGCGATATCCAGAATCTGCCCGACAGCGGTCATCTGTATGCTGCCCATGTCATTCACGATCTGTGGCGCTACACCGGAGGTGAGGCCCTGGTTGTGACCGACGTCGGTCAACATCAGATGTGGGAAGCCCAGTACTACCGCCACGAGCGTCCGCGCAAGCTGATCACCTCCGGCGGGCTGGGCACGATGGGCTTCGCTCTGCCGGCGGCGATCGGGGCGCGCTTCGCTAAACCCGACGAGGAGATCTGGGCCATCGTCGGCGACGGCGGTTTCCAAATGACACAAGCCGAACTCTCAACTTGCGTGCAAGAAGACTTGAAACTCAACATCGCCATCATCAACAACGGTTTCCTGGGGATGGTCCGCCAGTGGCAGGAGTTCTTCTATGAAAGGCGCTACGCTGCCACGCCCCTGGTCAGCCCCGATTTCGTCAAGCTGGCCGAGGCCCACGGGCTGACCGGCATGCACGTCGACCAGAGAGAACAAGTCGCCGAGGCGGTTGAATTCGCCCGCTCGTCCCCGAGAACGGTGGTGATCGATTTCCGGGTGGAACAGGAAGATTCCGTGTACCCCATGGTTCCGGCAGGCGCCGACCTGCACGCCATGATCCGCCGGCCGAGTCCGATCGTCGAAACGGCCGAGGACGTCTGATCAGGAGGTAGCTTGACATGTTGAATGGAAATCGCACGTTTTCGGACGTGCAAGCTGAGCACACCTATGTGGCCTTTGTTGAAGACAAGCCGGGAGTTCTGAATCGGGTGGCGTCTCTCTTCCGCCGGAGGGGGTTCAACATCGAGTCGCTCACGGTCGGGCATACCGAGCAGGCGGGTGTCTCGCGGATGACGATCGTCACCAAGGTCGACGAATATACCGCCCGCCGGGTGGAAGCCGAGCTCTACAAGCTCGTCAACGTGCTGAGTGTCGAGGAAGTGACGGCCACCCCGTCCGTCATGCGCGATCTGGCCTTGATCAAGGTCCGCGCCGACGGCGAGGCCCGGACACAAGCGCTGCAGATCTGCGATGTGTTCCGGGCCCGGGTCGTCGACGTCGCCCCGGACGCCCTGATCGTGGAAATTACGGGCACAGAGGAAAAGATCGAGGGCTTGTTGGATGTTCTGACTCCGTTTGGGATTATCGAGGTCGCCCGGACGGGCCGCGTCGCCATGCGGCGCGGGGTCCAGCCGACGACCTATAGTCCCGAATTCGTCCACGCCCGCATCCCGGAGGACTCGGCCGTGTAATCCGGCCGCCTCACATCATTCTGCCAGGAGAAGAACCCGATGGCCAAGATCTACTACGACGGCGACGCAGACCTGAGCCTGATCCGCTCGAAGAAAGTGGCCGTCTTGGGCTATGGATCCCAGGGTCACGCCCACGCGCTGAATCTGCATGACAGCGGAGTGGATGTGCGAGTCGGTTTACGCCCCGGGTCGAAGAGTCGTCCGAAAGCCGAGGCAGCCGGGCTAACCGTAACCGGCGTCGAAGAGGCGGCGGAGTGGGGAGACGTCGTCGTGATGTTGGCGCCCGACACCGAGCAGCCGGCAATCTTCACCGGTCAGGTCGCCGGCCATCTCGGTCCGGGGGACACGTTGCTTTTCGGACACGGTTTCAATATCCGCTTCAAGACCATTGAGCCCCCGCCGGGCGTCGATGTCGTCATGATTGCCCCCAAGGCGCCCGGTCATCGCGTTCGGGAGACCTTCGTGGACGGCGAGGGCACTCCGGCACTTCTGGCGATCCATCAGGATTCCAGCGGAGCCGCCCGCGCTACGGCTCTGTCCTATGCCAAGGCGCTCGGGGCGACCCGGGCCGGCGTTATCGAGACGACCTTTGCCGAGGAAACCGAGACCGACCTCTTCGGGGAGCAGGCCGTCTTGTGCGGTGGTGTCAGCGCACTGGTCAAAGCCGGATTTGAGACACTGGTTAAGGCCGGCTATCAGCCCGAGATCGCCTATTTCGAGTGCGTTCACGAACTCAAGTTGATCGTCGACCTGATCTACCGCGGTGGACTGAACTACATGCGCTACTCGGTGAGTGACACGGCTGAGCACGGAGATTACTCCTCCGGGCAGCGCATTATCAATGAAGAGACCATCGGTGAGATGAACCGAATCCTGGCCGAGATCCAGGATGGAACGTACGCCGGGAAGTGGATTGCCGAGAACGCCGCCGGGCGGCCGTGGTTTAACGCCGTGCGCGCCCGGGAGCAGGATCAACTCGTCGAGAAGGTCGGGGCCGAGCTGCGCCAGATGATGCCGTTCCTCGACCCGGTCACCGTGCGGCCGGGAGACTAATGAGCCTTTTTGATAGAGTGTGCAAGCTGCGCTTGCACGCTTCATTAAAGATGCCTGACCTCGAGCTTGGGGAGGAGCATCCCGGAGTCATGGCTTTCTGTGGATGCGGTTAGCGCAGAGCGCTAACCGCATCCACAGAAAGCCAAACTCCCCCTCCCCCGGCGGGATTGCCGGGGGAGGGGGACAAAGGGGGTGGGGGTGATGGTACGCGAAACACGAAACGCAGGAGAGTCAACCGTGACTGACGGCGTGCTACCCGACCATGACATCGTGCGCATCTTCGACACCACCCTGCGCGACGGCGAGCAATCACCCGGCGCATCCATGAGCTCCTCGGAGAAGCTCGAAGTGGCGCGCGCCTTGGGGCGGCTCGGCGTCGACGTCATCGAGGCCGGCTTCCCCGCCGCCTCTCCCGACGACCTCGAAGCCGTCCGCCAGATCGCCACGGAGGTCGGCAACACCCCCGGACCGAACGGCCAGCCGCCGATCATCTGCGGCCTGGCGCGCGCCACACGCGACGACATCGACAAGGTCTGGACCGCGGTTCAACACGCTGCGCGTCCCAGGATCCACACCTTCCTGGCCACCTCACCCATCCACATGTCGCTCAAGCTCCATATGGATCCCGAAGAGGTCGTCGAACGCGTGGTATCGATGGTCGGCTACGCCAGGAGCTTGTGCGCCGACGTCGAGTTCAGCCCGGAGGATGCCGGGCGGAGCGACCCGGAGTTCCTCTACGTTGTCCTTGAAGAAGCGATCAAAGCCGGCGCAACCACGCTCAACATCCCGGATACGGTGGGCTACACCACCCCCGACGAATTCGGCGGCTTGATTCGCGGGATCGTCGAGAACGTGCCCGGCATCGAGAACGTCGTGCTTTCGGTGCACTGCCACGACGATCTCGGCCTGGCCACGGCTAACACCCTGGCCGGGATACAGGCCGGTGCGCGCCAGGCCGAAGTGACGGTGAATGGAATCGGAGAGCGCGCCGGCAACACCTCACTCGAAGAAGTCGTCATGGCCCTGCACACCCGAAAATCGACACTCGGTCTCTCGACTTCGATCGACACAACGCAGATCACGCGTGTCAGCCGCCTTGTCAGCACGTACACCGGGATCGCCGTCGCCCCCAATAAAGCCATCGTCGGGGCGAATGCCTTCGCCCACGAAGCCGGCATTCATCAGGACGGCATGCTCAAGCACCACACAACCTACGAGATCATGCGCCCGGAGACCGTCGGACTGACTTCGAGCCGGCTTGTCCTGGGAAAGCACTCAGGCAGGCATGCCTTCCGCGCCCACCTCGAGTCCCTGGGTTATCCGCTTGACGGGGCCGAGCTCGACCGGGCCTTCGACCGATTCAAGGCTCTGGCAGACAAGAAGAAGCTGGTGACGGACGCCGACCTGGAGGCGTTGATCACCGACGAGCTTTACCAACTGAAAGAGTTCTACAGCCTGGAGGGCTTGCAGGCCACTTGCGGGACGATGGGGATGCCCACGGCGACCGTCCGTCTGCGTGGGCCGGACGGCGTGGTGTCGGTCAAGGCCGAGGTCGGGACCGGACCGGTTGACGCCGCCTACAAGGCCATCGATCAGATTGTGAACTCACCCAACAAGCTCCTCGAGTTCTCGGTCCACGCCGTCACCGAAGGCATCGACGCGCAAGGCGAAGTCAGCGTCCGCATCCAATCGACGGATGGGGCGACCTCGACCCACGCCCAGCGCGGCGAGGGGCAGCAGCGGACTTATGGCGGCTATGGCGCCGACACCGACATCATCGTCGCCAGCGTCAAAGCCTACATCGCGGCGTTGAACAAGATGCTGACCGCCGAAGGCATGGTCGGCGAGAGCGCCGAATTGAGTCTCATGGCTGACGACCGACAGGTGGGTAG
>Ga0209341_10002268_pt1 | contig 18296 bp, 16 predicted proteins | sample RifCSP13_2_FD_184020 | JGI IMG/M metagenome (GOLD analysis project Ga0209341, IMG submission 184020) | Soil microbial communities from Rifle, Colorado - Rifle CSP2_sed 13_2 (SPAdes) (version 2) | ecosystem: Environmental > Terrestrial > Deep subsurface > Rock core/Sediment | place: Rifle... | reverse complement strand
CTCCGTACTCATCCACCACGATGGCGAAATGCTCCTTGCGCTTGAGGAAGGCGTTGAGCTGGTCTTTCAGCGTGGTGGTGTCGGGCACGAACCAGGGCGGCGTGGCGAGCGCCATGATGTCGATCTTACTCAGATCGCCTTTCGAGTCCCTTAAAGCGCGCAGCAGCGTCTTGGCGTGAAGGACGCCGATGATCTCCTCGCGCTCGCCGCGCCACAGCGGCAGCCTGGTGTGCGGACTCTTCAGCGCCGCGTCGACGATCTGCTCGGTCGGAAGCTCGGCGTCAATGGCGTCCATCTTGGTCCGGTGCACCATGATGTCGGAGACGCTCAGCTCGCGCAGGTCGAGCACGCCGCCCAGCATGTCGCGGGTGAGCTTCACCACGCCGCCTTCCTTGTGGTGCAGCTCGATGGCCCCCCTGATCTCCTCATGGGCGGACAGCACGTCGGCATCGTCGCTGATGGGAGCGCCGAATAACCGCAACGCGTGGCGTACGAGAAACTGCATGGCGGCGGTTACCGGAGCGAAAACCGCCACGACGAAGCTGATGACAGGCGCCAGTACGAGCGCCATCCGGTCGGCGTTGAGGATGGCGTAGGTCTTCGGCAGCACCTCGGCGAACAGCACCACGATCACCGTCATCACGATGGTGGCGTAAACCACGCCGGCCTCGCCGAACAGATTGAGAAAGAGACTCGTTGCCAGCGCTGAGGCGGCGATGTTGACGAGGTTGTTGCCGAGCAGGAGGGCGCCGATCAGTCTTTCGCGGATCTCAAGTAGGCGGTTGACGATGAGGGCGCGGGCGTTGCCGTCCTGCTCGAGTGCATGCATTTTCGCGCGCGAGGCGGCGGTCAGCGCCGTCTCGGAGCCTGAGAAAAAGGCCGAGGCGAGCAGCAGACCGAAGATCGCGCCAAGCGTAATGCCCAAGCCGAGCGTCATCTTGTGGCGCACTCCCGCTCAAGGAAGGCGGTCAAGCGATCAAGCGGCACGTCGCCCTCCACGAAAGCTTCGCCGATGCCGCGCACAAGCACGAGCGCGAGCTTGCCGCCTTTCACCTTCTTGTCCTGGGCCATCAAGCGCAACAATTGTCCGGTCGTCGGCGTCTTGCCCAATATGTCTGCGATTCTGGCGGGCAGGCCGACAGCGGCGAGGTGGCGCTCCACGCAGCCCGCGTCTTCCGCGGGACAAAGCCCTTGTTCGACCGAGTAGGTGAACGCGAGACGCATGCCGATGGCGATCGCCTCGCCGTGCAGCAGCCGGTCCGAATAACCGGCGAAAGCCTCGAGCGCATGGCCGAAGGTATGGCCGAGGTTGAGCAGCGCGCGCTTGCCCGTCTCCTCCCGCTCGTCGGCTTCGACGATCGAGGCCTTGGCGCGGACGCTCGTCTCGATGGCCTTGAGGCGCTCGCCGCCGTCGCCCGAGAACACTTGCGGCCAATGCTGTTCGAGCCAGGCGAAGAAGGGCGCGTCCCCCAAGAGCCCGTATTTCATCACCTCGGCGTAACCCGCGCGAAACTCGCGGGGCGCCAAGGTAGAGAGAACCGAGACATCGGCGAGTACCAGGCTCGGCTGGTGGAAGGTGCCGATCAGGTTCTTGCCCTGCGGCGTGTCGATTCCGGTCTTGCCGCCGACGGAGGAATCCACCTGCGCCAAGAGCGTCGTCGGGGCCTGCACGAGGCGCACGCCGCGCCGCAGGATGCTTGCCGCGAAGCCGGCAAGGTCGCCGACCACGCCACCGCCAAGCGCAACGACGCAATCGCCGCGTTCGACTCCGAGCTTGAGCAAGGTCTCGCAAAGTCTTGCCAGCACCGGGAAGCTCTTGCTGGCCTCTCCGGCCGCAACCACGGCATCGCCGAGAAATAGTCCCTGCGCCTCAAGGCTCTCCTTGAGCGGCGCAAGATAGAGCGCGGCCACGTTCTGATCGGTCACCACCGCGCAGCGCGCGCCGGGAAGCGCCGCCGCGATGCGGCGCCCGGCCGAGGCGATGAGCCCTTCACCGATGACGATGGGGTAGCTCCGTCCTGGAAGCGTCACCTCGATGGTTGTTTCGCTTTGGCCTGACGCCAAGGCGGTCGCGCCGTCGCGCATCATTTCACCTTCTTGCGGCCCTGAGCCTTGTCCGCCTTCGCCGCGCAGCCGAGCTTGGCGGCCAGCGCATCGATCACCGCGCCCACGATCACCTCGTGGGGAACATCGCGGCTCTCCACCGTCACGTCGGCCTCTTCATAGATGGGATAGCGCTCTTCGATCAGTTTCTTCATCACTTTTTCGGGGTCGCCGGTGGTAAGCAAGGGCCGGCTGTCGCGCCGCCCGACGCGTTTGAGCAGCACCTTGAGCTCCGCCTTGAGCCAGATCGACAGCCCCCGCGCCTGGATGGCGCCCCGCGTCTCGGCGTTCATATAGGCGCCGCCGCCGGTGGCGAGAACCTGAGGCCCGCCTTCGAGCAGACGCGCAATCACCTTGCGCTCGCCCTGGCGGAAATAGCTTTCGCCATGCTCGGCAAAGATTTCGCTGACGCTCGCGCCGGCGGCCACCTCGATCTCGGTGTCGGCGTCGATGAAGGGCAGGTCAAGCCGGTTCGCGAGCCGCCTGCCCACGGCGGTCTTGCCAGCTCCCATGAGCCCGATCAGCACGATGCTTCGCGTTCCAAGGGCGTCGCGAATCTGCGCCAACCGCTCCTGCCGGTCCTCTTTCTTATGCTCGGTCAGTCCTAGACTCATCCTTTGGTCTAAAATTGGGGAATCGCCCCCGCATCGGCGCTCCACAAACGACTCGCAGGGGCGTGAATTTCCCATGCTGGCAGCGCCCTGTCGAATCGTCCATGATGCAAATGGATAAGGCGCTGGGCGGCTTTTGAGTCATAATGACGCCCTGTTCGCGACTAAAAGACCGTTAGGAACACGGGCGCCTCGATGCCGACACTGTTTCGTTTCCTGCTGATTTTGGGGGTGATCGCCGGTGTCGTCACTGGAAGCCTCTATGTGCTCGCTGAATACTTCCAGCCGGAGCCGAAACAAATCTCCAAGGCCTTGCGCAACGTCAAGGGCCGGCTTGATGACACCACGGCCTCTACTCCTAGCGCTGATGCTGGCGCCATTGCTCCTGTCGAACCTGACCCCGGCGTGGGCGCAGGACGTCGAGCGCAGTGAGCTTCCCCCGCTACCCGGCGCAGCTCCTCCCGACCTAGGGGAGGAAAGACCCTCTCCTCCGCCCGCGCCGGGCTTTCCCGCGCCGCCGGGCTTTGCGCCTCAGGCGAGCGGCTCTGCCGCCGCCACGAGCCCCTTGCCGTACGATCTTTGGCGAGGGGTCGATGCGCCGGCCCTCGCGCGGCTGCTCGCTGCGGCCCCGCTGCCATCCCCATCGCCCGCCCTTGCGGCCCTGATCGCCCGCGCGCTGGCGGCCGGCGATCAGGTGACCGGCGAAGACCTTGCGCTTAGGGTCGCGGCCTTGGAGCGGGCCGGCCGTGTGGTGGAAGCGGCGGAGCTTCTCGCGCGGGCTGCGGAATCGAACGAGCCGCGCAGTCTCGGCCGTTATGCCCTGGCTCTACTCGCGTTAGGGCGCGAGGACGACGCTTGCGAAGTTCACCTTGGCGAGGCGCTTAGCGGGCCGCCGTCCGACAAGGGCGGGCGGGAGGCACTTCTCGTCGCCGTCTACTGTGCCACGGCGAAGGGCGACTTGCCGGGGGCGAGGCTGGCCCTTCAGCTTGCACGCGACGGCGGCGCCGATGTCGGCCTCGCGGCGGCTGTCATTGGGCGCGTGAGCAAAACCTCGACGCGCCAACCGTCCCTGCCCAAGAGCGTTGGCGTCATCGACTATCTTTTTCTCAGCCTCGGCGAAAAGCGCCCGACCGCCGACCTCGCCGCCAAGGCCGAGCCTGAGCTTCTCTTCTTTCTCGCCCATGATCGGGGGGCTCCGGCTGAACTCCGCGTTGCGTCTGCCGAGCGGGCGGCGGCGCTCAACATCATCGCCGGTCAGGATCTGGCGCGCGCTTATCGCGAGGCGGCTCACGCGCTGCCGAAAACCGCGCAATCGGCGCCGGCCTTAAGGGCGCGGCTGTTCGCCGCCTTCGAGAGCGCGCCGTCGGTCAAGATTCGCGCCGAGTCCATCGCCGCCCTCCTGGCATCCGCCCGCGATCAGGGGATCGAGGTGCCGATCGCCGAAGCTCTGGCCGAAGCGAGCGCCGGATTGGTCGAGGACCGGGAAGCCGCGTCCTTCGCCGAGACCGGCGTCAGGGTCGCCGCTCTGGCCGCCGATGAAGCAAGCGCCTGGGCCTGGGTCGATGCCGGGGGCGAGCGCCTGCGGAGCTGGCAACTCCTGCTTGCCGCGAGCGCTCCCCAAGGGCCGCGCGCCGAAGTCGCGCTCGGGGAGGGCGTGGACATCGCCCTCAAAGGTGGGCTCCCGCCGCCTTTGCTGCATCGCCTCGTCACCGTGCTCGATGCGCTCGACTACGAGGTACCGATTCCGCTGTGGGACGAAGCGAGCAAGACGCCGCAGCCCTCCGACGGCGATCTGCCCGAGACCGGCGCGCTAACGAGCCTGAAGGAGGCGGCTGACGCCGGCGAGGTCGGGCGCACCGTGCTCATCGCCGCTTCGGTCCTAGGGCCAAAAGGTGCCAAAGGCGCCCATCTCATCGCCCTTGGCGATGCGCTTCGCGCGCTGAAACGGGTTGGGCTCGACGCCGAGGCGCGCCGTCTCGGCTTCGAGGCGCTCTATGCGCACTGGCCGTCGCGCGGAAAGGCTTGAGCCTTGGGCGCCGCCAAACGATCTTCGCGCGGTAAGGGACCGTCCGAGCTTGCGCTCTTCCTCGACATGCTCGCCGCCGAGCGGGGCGCCGCAGTCCACACCATTGAGGCCTATACGCGGGACCTTTCTGAGTTCCTCGCCTTCCTTGCCGCTAAGGGCAAGGACGCGAAGCATGCCTCACCTGAGCATCTCCGTGGCTTTCTCGCGGGCCTTGCGCGCAAAGGACTGGCCCCCACCTCCCGCGCACGGAAGCTCTCGGCCATCCGCCAGTTCTTTCGCTTCCTCCTGGCCGAGGGCTTGCGCGCCGACGATCCCTGCTCCGCCATCGATAGTCCGAAGCTGGGGCGGCCGCTTCCCAAGATCCTCTCTCTCGCCGAAGTCGAGACGCTTCTGGAGACCGCCAAGGACGCGAGCGAGCGAGCGGCGGAGGGCACGGCACGACGCCGGGCGGTCAGGCTTTATGCCGCGCTCGAGACGCTCTACGCCACGGGACTTCGCGTGTCCGAGCTGATCTCGCTGCCGCGCGGCGTGCTCATCGCCGACGACCGGGTGCTCACCATCAAAGGCAAAGGCGGACGCGAGCGGCTCGTCCCTTTGAACGACGCGGCGCGGGAGGCGCTTCAAGCCCATCTCGCCGCGGTCGGCGCCGACGAGGCCACGAGGAAGGGTATCTCGCCCTGGCTCTTCCCGTCAGCCGGAGGCCAGCATCTGACCCGCCAGCGCTTCGGTCAGGAGCTCAAGACGCTGGCGCTCGTCGCCGGGATCGAGCCTGCCCGGGTCTCGCCCCATGTGCTCCGCCACGCCTTTGCCAGCCATCTCCTGGAGCGGGGTGCCGACCTGCGCACGGTGCAGCAGCTTCTCGGCCATGCCGATATCTCCACCACGCAGATCTATACCCACGTCATCGAGGAGCGCTTAAGACGCCTCGTCGAACAACATCACCCTTTGGCTCAGGCACATTTAACCAAGCGGAGCTAGACTAGCCTTGCCGGGCTCGCTGGTTGACAGGGCTTCACGCCAAGGCCACTTACAACCACATTCCCGTTGCCTTATTGGTTTTTCTCGAATCTGCCGGGGAACACTCGAGTTCCCCAGGGGCATAGCCAAAGCCGGATGCGCACTTATCTCGATTTCGAAAAGCCGATTGCCGAGCTCGAAAGCAAGGTCGCCGAGCTGAAAGCGCTCGCCGGCGAGCAGCGTTCCGTCTCCATCGAAGAGGAACTCGCGAGACTCGAGGCCAAGGCGAGAGAAGCCCTGGAGGAGACCTATTCCGGGCTGACCCCCTGGCAGAAGACGCAAGTTGCCCGCCACCCCGAGCGTCCGCATTTCCGGCATTATGTCGATACGCTCGTAGAGGACTTCACGCCGCTTTCGGGCGATCGCTCGTTCGCCGAGGACCAGGCCATCGTTGGCGGCATCGGCCGGCTGGCGGGCCGCTCGGTGATGGTCATCGGCCACGAGAAGGGCTCCGACACCGAAGGCCGCATCAAGCACAATTTCGGCATGGCGCGTCCTGAAGGGTACCGCAAAGCGGTGCGGTTGATGGAGATGGCCGACCGCTTCCAGCTCCCTGTGGTGAGCCTCGTCGATACGGCCGGGGCCTATCCCGGCATCGGCGCCGAGGAACGGGGGCAGGCCGAGGCCATCGCGCGGTCCACCGACTGCTGCTTGAGCCTTGGCGTGCCTATCGTTTCGGTCATCATCGGCGAGGGCGGTTCCGGCGGCGCGGTCGCCATCGCCACGGCCAACCGGATCTATATGCTCGAGCATGCGATCTACACGGTTGCTTCGCCGGAGGCCGCGGCCTCGATTCTGTGGCGGGATTCGGCGCGCGCCGTCGACGCCGCCACCAATATGAAGATCACCGCCCAGGACCTGATGAAGCTCGGCATCATTGACGGAATCATCGCCGAACCGATCGGCGGAGCGCATCGGGACGGGGTCGAGGTGGTGCGCGCGACGGGCGAGACCATCGTCAAGGCGCTTGCCGCCTATGATGATCTCAACCCAGGTGAGATTCGCCAGGAAAGGCGGGAAAAATTCCTGTCCATGGGGCGCACGAGCTGAGCCCCGAGACGCCCAAAAAAGCGCCATTTTTTTAGTCCACCTGGGGCCGGAGCAGGCCTATAATGCCGGCCAAATCGGGGGAAGCCGGAGGGCTGGCGCCGGAAGAAGCGCGCTAACTTCGATTTAACCCCTCACGTTCGATGTTGGCCGAGGTGCGCAAGGGGCACTGCGTATGCTTCGTTCATGTTTTGGCACGGCCGTAACTGCGGCGTGCGTGGTGGCTTTGGCCGCCGCGCTGGCCGGCTGCGGCCAGTTTTCGCCGCCCTACCTGAAACCGCTCTCGGCGCAGACGCAGGCGCTGCTTGCCGAGAAGGGGATGAACGAGGAGCAGCCCGTCCTTATTCGCATCTTCAAGGTCGAATCGGAGCTCGAAGTGTGGAAGGCCAAGGACGACGGCCGGTACCACCTCTTCAAGACCTACCCGATCTGCAGCTACTCGGGCGGTCTCGGCCCGAAAATCCAGCAAGGCGACAGGCAAGCGCCGGAGGGCTTCTATCTCGTGTCGCTGGATCAGATGAACCCGCGGAGCAAGTACCACCTCTCCTTCGATGTGGGCTTCCCCAACTCCTATGATCGCGCCTACGGCCGCACCGGCAAGAACATCATGGTGCATGGCGATTGCACGTCCTCGGGCTGCTACGCCATGACCGACGCCGTGGTCGAGGAGATCTTCACCCTTGCCCGCGAGGCGCTCCAAGCCGGGCAGCCGGCGTTCCAGATCCAGGCCTTTCCGTTCCGCATGACGGCGGCCAACATGGCGGCCCATAAGGACGACAAGTGGTACGACTTCTGGAAGAACTTGAAGGAAGGCTACGACTATTTCGAGATCAGCCGCATGCCGCCGAAGGTGGCGGTGTGCGAGAAGCGCTATCTGATCAACGCCTCCTTCACCGGCAACGTAAGGCCCGATCCCGCCGGCTCATGTCCGGCCTATCAGAGGCTGCCGATCCCGCGCGCGCCTGCCATGCAGGAGGCCTCGGTTAAGCCCGCCAAAAAGAGCAACTCGGTCTCCCTGGCCAAGCCGCTCGGCAGCGTGCTCGGCCTGAGCTTCGGACCGTCGAAGCAAAACTATCGCGCCTTCACGCTTGGTCCCGCGACCCCGGACCGTTGACGGAAATCAGAAATCGGAAGCCAGAAGTCTGAATTCTGACGCGGAAGACCTATACTGCGTCCTTCTGGTTTCTGACTTCTGACACCTGGAATGCGTCGAGCCTTCACTCTCCTCCTCCTCACGGCGCTCCTCGGCGGCGGCTACTATCTGCTCACGCCCGAGGGGCGACAGTTCATCGATCGCGTGCGCATCAACATGACGCGCGCCGAGTATCACGCCCTCTTCCGCGCCGGCGAGCCTTTGCCTGGGACGCCCGATCTTGCCCGCTTCGATGAGCGGCTCGCCGCCCACGGCGTCAGCATGGGCGTGCCGGTCTATTTGCGTATCTTCAAACTCGAATCCGAACTCGAGCTTTGGGTCGAGAAGGACGGACGCTTCGTCCGCTTTGCCACCTATCCGATCTGCCTGTGGTCGGGGCGGCTCGGGCCAAAGCTCAAAGAGGGCGACCGGCAGGCGCCGGAGGGTTTCTATACGGTCGCGGCCGAGCAGCTCAATCCGAACAGCCGCATGCATCGCTCCTTCAGTCTCGGCTTCCCCAATGTGTTCGACCAGGCGCATGGACGCACCGGATCCTTTCTTATGGTGCATGGCGGCTGCGCCTCGATCGGCTGCTACGCCGTGACCGACCCCGTGGTCGATGAGATTTGGCGCATGGTGACGGCGGCGCTCGACCGGGGTCAGGCGCGGTTTCCGGTCCACGTCTTTCCCTTCCGCATGACGGACCGCAACGTCAGGCTGCACAGAGGCGACCGGTGGGAGGGCTTCTGGGCCGACCTGAAGAAAGGCTACGACATGTTCGAGACGAGCCGCCTGCCGCCGATGGTCAGCGTCTGCAAAGGCCGCTACGTATTTGAGGCCGGCAGCACCGAGACCGTCAGCCAGCCGGTCGAGGAGCGCTGCCCGCCGGAAATTGCCGGGAGCTAAACCGGCCAGAAGAAGGCGATGAGCGGTACGCCGGTAGCAAGCACGATGAGCGAGAGAGGCAGGCCGAGACGCCAATAATCGCCGAAGCGGTAGCCGCCAGGGCCCATCACCAACGTGTTGCACTGATGCCCGATGGGCGTGAGGAAGTCGCACGCCGCCCCGATGGCAACCGCCATCAGGAAGGGATCGGGGTTATAGCCGAGCCTCGCCGCGAAGCTCGCCGCGATGGGCGCCATGACGAGAACCGTGGCGGCATTGTTGAGGAAGGGCGTCACTGCCATTGCCGCGGCAAGGAGAAGCGCGAGCGCCCCGGTTGCCGGTAGCGACGCCGACGCTTGCGACAAGCCTGCCGCGATCAAGTCGGTGCCGCCGGTCGTGCGCAACGCGTCGCTCACCGGGATCAAGGCGCCGAGCATGATGAGGATCGGCCATTCGATCGCGTCATAGGCTTCCCGTAACGACAGCGAGCCGGCCAAGAGCAGGATCACCGCGGCTCCGAAAAAGGCGATCGCGACGGGAACGACATTGAAGGCGACGAGCGCCATGGCCGCTGCCAGCACCGCAATCGGAAAGAGACTGCGTTGCCGGCCGATGTGAAGATCGCGCTCGGCAAGGGGCAGGCAATGCAGCTCGCCAAGTGTCTCGGGCATGGCGGCGAGATTGCCCCTGAGCACGACGACGTCGCCGGCTCTAAGCTTCACCGCGCGCAAACGATGGGTGATGCGGCGACCCGTGCGGCTCACCGCGAGCAGATTGACCGCGTGGCGGTCGAACAGTTTGAGCTGACCCACGGAACTGCCGACCAGCTCGGAGGCCGGCGTAATTACGGCCTCCATGACGCCGATCTCGTCGCTCGGGGTGTCGATCTCATGGCCCTTGCCCGCGCGAGTCAGTTTCAGCTTCTCTAGGGCGACGATGCGTTCGAGCGCTGCCGGCTCCCCTTGCAAGATGAGAATGTCGCCGGCCTTGATCACCACATTGCCGGCGGGCTCATAGCGCCGCGTGACGCCTCTAAGCAGGGTGATGACCTCGATCTCGTTCTCGCCAAGCTCCTCGAGCGCCTTCACCGTTACGCCGGCGGCGGGCGAGTCCTCGGGGACCGTCACCTCGGTGGTGTAACCTTCGATATTGAAGGCGGCGTCCATAGAAGCCGCTCCCTTGCGATGCCGGGGGAGGAGTCGCCAACCGAAGACCAGAAAGAGGAAACCCGCGATTGCGATGCCGGCGCCAACCGGCGTGAAGTCGAACATGTTGAAAGGCTCTCCCAGGAGCTGCTCGCGCACCCGCGATACGATGATGTTGGGAGAGGTGCCGACCAGCGTCACGATGCCGCCAAGCAGCGCGCCGAACGACATCGGCATCAGCAGCGACGACGGCGAGGTGCCGGTGCGGCGCGCGAGCTGGAAGGCGATGGGCATCAGCATGGCGAGTGCGCCGATATTCTTCACGAAGCCGGAGAGCAGCGTCACCGAGCCGACAAGGGCGACGATCTGCCTTGTGATGGTGGTGAGGTAGGGCCCGAGCATGCGCACCACACGCTCGACTATCCCTGAGCGCGCCACGGCGGCGCTAACCACGAGGGCGCTTCCCACGATGATGACGATGTCGTCGCTGAAGCCCTTGAAGGCCTCTTTAGGCGGTACGATGCCCGCGACGATCGCCGCGAGCAGGGCCATGACGGCGACGAGGTCATAGCGCCAACGGCCCCAGGCAAACAGCGCCATCATTCCAATAACAATGGCAAAGGCGAGGAATTGGTCGAGCGTCATTGTCGCCAAGGCCCTAGGCGCACGGAGTGTCGGAAGATCATGATTTCATTTGCAGTTAAGCCCGCCAGAGAAATTCGCGAACCAGCCGTCGGTTCCTCACCGGGGAACCGGCCCGCCGCCGGATGTCGCATCCATGGCCGGCCGAGACGCGCTAAGATGGGCACGCTTCGTTGCGTCTAAGTCTGCAAAAAGGGGGACGTCATGCAAATTCGGACTGCGCTCGTGGCTTGCGTGCTTGTGCTTGGAACCTTGGCCGCGATCACGTCCGCCTCTGCCGGCGATAATTATGGCGGATTCGGCCCAAGCGAGACCGGCACGCAGGAGATCGGCTCCAGTCCCGATAATGGAGTGGCGCCGCTAGACAACGGCGAGACCTTGCCCTGGCTTCAGCCGCAGAGCCAGCATCAGCAGGATGTTTACTCCGTCGGAGGAGAGCAGCCAGCGGCGAGCGAGGAATACGATATGGACGACGAGGGCGGCCACTAGCGGCGGCGCCATTCCACCCCGTCGCGAGAGGCGCCTAGCTGAAGGTGCCGTGGCAGTGCTTGTATTTCTTGCCGGAGCCGCACGGGCAGGGCGCGTTGCGCTGCACCTTGCCCCAGGTCGACGGATCGGCCGGGTTGGCGCCGCCGGCTTTGCGCGCACGCTGCGGCTTGGCCGCCCCACTGCCATTGCCGCCGGCATTGGCGGTCTCGAGCGCAAATTCATCCTCGCCGGTGGTCGGATTGGCGTGGTGCGCCTCCATCGGCGGAAGCTCGGCACCCTCGAGCGGCGGCACCTCATCCTGCCGCGCCAGCTCGACATGCATGAGCTGGCCGGTCACCGCCTCGCGTAAGCGCGCCAGCATGTGCTCGAACAGGGTGAAGCTCTCGCCCTTGTACTCGTTCAAGGGATCGCGCTGGCCGTAGCCGCGGAGGCCGATGACCTGGCGCAAATGCTCGAGCGTGACGAGATGCTCGCGCCAGAGATGGTCGAGCGTCTGCAACAGCACCCCCCTCTCGACCTGGCGCATGATCTGCGGCCCGAAATTCGCCGCCTTGTTGGCGGCCCTCTCGTCGGCGGCCTTGATCAGCCGCTCATGGAGCTCGGCGTCGCCGATGCCCTCTTCCGCCGCCCAGTCGGCCAGCGGCAGGTCGAGGTCGAAGATGTTCTTCATCGCCTCCTTCAAGCCCTCGATGTCCCATTGCTCGGCGTAGGACTTCTCCGGGATGTGCGTGGCGACGAGGTCGTCGATGACGTGATGGCGCATATCGGCGATGGTTTCGCTCAAATCGGCATCGCCCAACAGTTCGCGGCGCTGCTCGAAGATCGCCTTGCGCTGATCGTTCATCACGTTGTCGTATTTGAGCAAGTTCTTGCGGATGTCGAAATTGCGCGCCTCGACCTTGGCTTGCGCCTTCTCCAGCGCCTTGTTGATCCAGGGATGGACGATGGCCTCGTCCTCTTTCAGGCCGAGTGCCCCCAGCATGCCGTCCATGCGCTGCGACCCGAAAATGCGCATCAGATCGTCTTCGAGCGAGAGGAAGAAGCGCGAGCGGCCGGGATCGCCTTGCCGGCCCGAGCGGCCGCGCAGCTGGTTGTCGATACGCCGGCTCTCATGGCGCTCGGTGCCGACCACGTAGAGGCCGCCGGCCTCGAGTGCCGTCTGCTTCTTCTTGCCCACCTCGCCCGCGATCTGCTTTCGCTTCGCGGCGACCTCTTCTGGCGTCGGCTCCTCGCCCTTTTCCTTCTCGGCGGTGAGCCAGTCCTCAAGCAGCATGTCGGGATTGCCGCCGAGCTGAATGTCGGTGCCGCGTCCCGCCATGTTGGTGGCGATGGTGATGCCGCCCGGGACGCCGGCCTGCGCGATGATATGCGCCTCCTGCTCGTGATAGCGGGCGTTCAGCACCTGATGCGGGACCTTCTCCTTCTTCAGCAGCTCGGAGAGGATCTCGGACTTCTCGATGGAGACGGTGCCCACCAGCATGGGCTGGCCGCGCGTCCGCGCCTCCTTGATCAGCGCAATGATGGCCCGGTACTTCTCCTGCGCGGTACGATAGACCTCGTCGTCCTCGTCGGCGCGGATCATGTCCATGTTGGTCGGCACCTCGACCACGTCGAGGCCGTAGATGTCCATGAACTCGTCGGCCTCGGTCGCCGCGGTGCCGGTCATGCCGGCGAGCTTCTCGTGGAGCCGGAAATAGTTCTGGAAGGTGATCGTGGCGAAGGTCTGGTTCTCGGGCTGGATCGCCACGTGCTCCTTGGCCTCGAGCGCCTGGTGCAGCCCTTCGGAGTAGCGCCGGCCCTGCATCATGCGCCCGGTGAATTCGTCGATGATGACCACTTCGTCGTTCTTGACGATGTAGTCGCGGTCGCGCTGGAACAGCTTGTGCGCGCGGAGCGCCTGCTGGACATGGTGGACGACGCTGACGTTCTCGATGTCATAGAGCGAGTCGCCCTTGAGCAGATCGGCCTTGGTCAAGAGCTGCTCGACATGCTCGTTGCCGGCCTCGGTCAAGGTGACGATGCGGGTCTTCTCGTCGAGCTCGAAATCGCCTTCGACGAGGTTCGGAATGAAGGTGTCGATGGTGGTGTAGAGCTCGGAGCGGTCCTCGAGTGGGCCCGAGATGATGAGCGGCGTGCGCGCCTCGTCGATCAGGATCGAGTCCACCTCGTCGACGATGGCGAAGTAGTGGCCGCGCTGCACCATCTCGCTTGCCGCATACTTCATATTGTCGCGGAGATAGTCGAAGCCGAACTCGTTGTTGGTGCCGTAGGTGACATCGCAGCCATATTCCTCGCGCCGCTCCTGGTCGCCGAGACCGTGCACGATGCAGCCGACGGTAAGCCCCAGGAATTGGTAGATGGCGCCCATCCAGGCGGCGTCGCGCTTGGCGAGATAGTCGTTGACGGTGACGACATGGACGCCGCGGCCGGTGAGCGCGTTGAGATAGACGGGCAGCGTGGCAACCAGCGTCTTGCCTTCGCCGGTCTTCATCTCGGCGATGCGGCCCTCATGCAGCACCATGCCGCCGACCATCTGCACGTCGAAATGGCGCTGGCCGAGGGTGCGCTTGGCCGCCTCGCGGACGGTGGCGAAGGCTTCGGGAATCAAATCGTCGAGAGGAGTGCCGGCGCGCACGCGGGCGCGGAAGTCCTCGGTGCGGGCACGCAAGGCCTCGTCGGAGAGCGCCGCGACCTCTGGCTCTAGCGCATTGATCTGCGCGACGACAGGGCCGTATTTCTTGAGTTTCCGGTCGTTGGAAGAACCGAAGACTTTGCTGGCGAGGGTGCCAAAGGAGAGCATTGGTTCTTAAGCCTCTTGAGCGCAGACGATATCCATGGCCGATCCCCCATCAAACCCGTAGGAAAGCGTCCAAAAAATGCCGGGGAACAAACGTTTGTGAGACATAAGAGGGCCGCCAACCCTTGTCAACGCGACGGAGCCTCGCCCCGTGCGGCTCTGACGCAACTGTGAGAGACGAACGCTGCACCTTGCTCCCCCGCAACGGGGGAGGGGAGAGCCAGCGGCAAGCTCCGAGACCTAAACCGGCTCTTCGGAGGGCGCTTCCCGGCGCATCTTCCCGATCTCGTCGAGGTGCTTTTGCAGCGAGAGCTTGCTCAACTGCTCGATCGGCAGGTTGACGAAGATGCTGATGCGCTGGGTGAGCATGCGCATCGTGTCGGCGAAGGCGAAATGCCGCTCCGCCTCCGTGCCCTGGGCCTTGACCGGGTCAGGGAGGCCCCAATGGGCGGTCATCGGTTGCCCCGGCCAGATCGGGCAGACCTCGTTCGCCGCGTCGTCGCACACGGTAAACACGAAGTCGAGCTTCGGCGCGTCGGCGGTTGCAAATTCATCCCACGACTTCGAACGGAGCTTGGAGACGTCGTAGTTCGTCTTGCGCAGCAGGTTCAGCGCGAAAGGGTTGATCTGGCCGGCCGGATGGCTGCCGGCGCTGAAGCCGTGAAACTTTCCCCTCCCCAAGCGGTTCAGGATGCTCTCCGCCATGACCGAGCGGGCGGAGTTCCCGGTACACAGGAACAGGACGTTGAGCGGTCTCGCTTTGCTGGTGGTCTTCATGGGGTTTCCTCACTTGGTACTTTTTTGATTGGCCTTGAGATGGCTCCTTTAGGTCGGGCAGCAATCGGCCAGCGTGGAGTCGATCAGCGGCGCGCAGAGATGCGGCTTGCCGCGGCAGCAATCCTCGAGCAGGAACGACAGGAGATCGCGGGTCCCTTCCAGATCGACTGCGTAGATGACCGAGCGGCCCTCTTTGCGCGAGGTGACGAGCCGTGCGCGGGAGAGGATGGCGAGGTGGGAGGACATGGTGTTGCGCGGCACGTGGAGCTTCCGCGCGATGTCGCCCGCCGCCATGCCGGAAGGTCCCGACCGGACGAGCAGGCGGAACACCTTGAGCCGGCTCTCTTGAGCGAGCGCGCCGAGGGCTCCGGCCGCAGCTGGGACTTCCATATATCCAGAATTATCGAAATTTCATTCCGCCGTCAACGACGCCCTCTTCCCCGCTTGGCAATGAGCCGCCTCAGGTCTAAAACGCGGCCCGGGGAAGCGAACCCAACCCGCTCGGCTGCTCGTTATGGGAGCAGCTCAAGGCGAGCAGAAGATGAGGACTGTTCCGTGAAAACCTGGTCAGCCTTGCTGCTCATCGCAGCCTTCATTGGCCTTGCCCCATTGCCTGCCGCCGCCGACGATCCCGTCGTCGCGCGCGTCAACGGCGTCGATATCAAGCAGTCCGATCTCGATTTTGCCGCCTCTGAAGTGGGCCCGAGGCTCGCCAGCCTCGCGGTGCCGGAGCGCCGACGCGTGCTTCTGCAATACGTCATCGAAAACGAGTTGATGGCAGGCGCCGGCCAGAAGGACAGTCTCGACAAGTCAGAGAGCTTCCCGAGCCGGGCGCAATATCACCAGCGCCGCGCGCTGCGCGACGCCTTCTTCGACGTCAAGATCCATGATGCGGTCACCGAGGCGGACGCCAAGAAGATCTATGACGAGAAGATCGTCCAGCTGAAGCCCGAGCAGGAAGTGCACGCCCGCCATATCCTGGTGGCCACCGAAGCCGAGGCCAAGGACGTCGCCGAGCGGCTGAAGAAGGGCGACGACTTCGCCACGCTTGCCAAGGAGAAATCGAAAGACACCGGCGCCGAGGGCGGCGACCTCGGCTTTTTTGCCCGCGGCCAGATGCTGAAGCCGTTCGAGGAAGCGGCCTTTGCCCTCGACGTCGGCCAGATCTCCGAGCCGGTGCAGACGCAATTCGGCTGGCACATCATCAAAGTCGAGGCCAAGCGCGACCAGCCGCTCCCCACCTTCGATCAGGTCAAGGAGGCGATCATCGCCCAGCTCGTGCAGCAAAAGGCGCAAGAGGTGGTGACCGGCTTGCGCGACGCGGCCAAGATCGAGGTGGTCGATGCCGAGCTCAAGAAATCCATGGACGACGCCGCAGCCAAGGGCGACGGCGCACCCGGCGGTATCCCAGACGGCACGTCAGGAAATGCCGAGGGCAACAACTAACGGCTTCGCATAGGGTGTCCTTGGGCAAGATCTCGCCGTTTGCGCCGAAGCATCTGCCGCATCTGCCCGCCATCGACGGGGTGCGCATCGCCACCGCTGCGGCCGGAATCCGCTATCCCGGGCGCACCGATCTGCTCCTCGCCCTGTTCGACCCGGGCACGGCGGTTGCCGGCGTGTTGACCAAGTCGAAGACGGCGTCGGCGTCGGTCGATTGGTGCCGCGCGCATCTTGCCCACGGCATGGCCCGCGCGCTCGTGGTCAATTCCGGCAACGCCAATGCCTTCACCGGCATGCGCGGGAAGGAGGCGGTGAAACTCACCGCGGCGGCGGCGGCGGAAGCGGCGGATTGCCTGGAGGCCGAAATCTATATCGCCTCGACGGGGGTGATCGGCGAGCCGCTCGACGCGCGCAAGATCACCTCGCTCCTTGGGCGTCTTGCGCGTGATGCCAAGGGCGACGGCTTCACCGATGCCGCCCGCGCCATCATGACCACCGACACTTATCCCAAGCTCGCCACGCGCAAGGCGGAGATCGACGGGGTCTCGGTCAACATCAACGGTATCGCCAAAGGCGCCGGCATGATCGCGCCGGATATGGCGACCATGCTCGCCTTTCTCTTCACCGACGCGGCCATAGAGCCAGAAGTGCTGCGCGCCTCGCTTGATCCCGCGGTTGACGAGACGCTCAACGCCATCACCATCGACGGCGACACCTCGACGAGCGACACGGCGCTGATCTTCGCCACCGGGCGGTCCGTTACGCGCGGCGCCCCGCGCATCGTGCATGGCGACGATCTCCGCTTGGCGAGCTTCCGCTTCGCCCTGCACGAGGTGATGCACGACCTTGCCCACCAGATCGTCAGGGACGGCGAGGGGCTCACCAAATTCGTCACGGTGAAAGTGACGGGCGCCGAGACCAAGGGGGCCGCGCGCGCCATTGCCAAGTCGATCGCCAATTCGCCGCTGGTGAAGACGGCGATTGCCGGCGAAGACCCCAATTGGGGGCGGATCGTGGCGGCCGTGGGCAAGGCCGGCGAGGCGGCCGACCGCGACCGGCTCGCCATTTGGCTCGGCGATATTCTCGTGGCCAAGGACGGGGAGGTCGCCCCGGGCTACCGCGAGAAGCAGGGCGCGGCCTATATGAAGAGCCCGGAGATCGCCATCACCGTGGATGTCGGGGTCGGCAAGGAAACGGCAACCATATGGACCTGCGACCTCACGCAAGACTATATCGCCATCAATGCCGACTACCGGTCTTGAGTCGGGTATTTCGCCGAAACCTCGTTAACCTCCGGATGCGAATATGAACGAGGGCAGGAAGCGCCCGATCGTCATCGTCGCGGCCTGCGCTCTCCTCGATTCCGAGGGCGCCGTGCTGATCGCCAAGCGCCCCGCGGGGCGCCCGCTCGCCGGCCTCTGGGAGTTTCCGGGGGGCAAGGTCGAGGCGGGAGAGGAGCCGGAGGAAGCGTTGATCCGCGAGCTTCACGAGGAGCTTGGCATCGATATCGCCAAGCGAGACCTGACCCCTCTCACTTTCGCCAGTCACGCTTATCCCGACTTCCACCTGCTCATGCCCGTTTATTTATGCCGGCGCTGGCAGGGGAGCGTGGCCGCTCACGAAGGGCAGGAGCTTCTCTGGGTGAAGCCTGACACGCTTCACCTCTACGACATGCCGCCGGCCGACGAGCCGCTCAAGATCGCATTTCGCGATCTCCAGTAAGTTTGGGGAGGACCATGCGCAGCACGACACGCGTGATGTTCGGCACCGTGTTTGGGGCGTGCCTCGCGGCCGAGGTGCGGCGCTTCGCCGCCGACAGCTCGGGAGTCACCGCGGTAGAGTATGTGTTGCTGATGACGCTCATCGGCCTCGCCATCATGGTCATCCTTGCTCAGATCAGCGGCTCGCTCAACAGCGCCTTCGAGAGCGTGGACGCGTTCATCAGCCGCTAATCCTTCTTTCGCCCTTTCTCCGCGCTGGCCGGAAAGGCGGCCTTGTCACCGGCGGGGAGTTCCGTCGTGCCGAGCGCGTCGGCGAGACGCCGCGCGGCGCTTCCCGGCTTTAGCGGCTTCTGCTGGCTCGGGTCGGGTCCCCAGCCGCTGAGATAGACGATCTCGAAACTGGCGCTCACCCGTCCGTCGGGCGTGCTGTGGCGCTCGCGGTAGAGGCCTTCCGCGCGCCC
>Ga0209341_10002267_pt1 | contig 18296 bp, 17 predicted proteins | sample RifCSP13_2_FD_184020 | JGI IMG/M metagenome (GOLD analysis project Ga0209341, IMG submission 184020) | Soil microbial communities from Rifle, Colorado - Rifle CSP2_sed 13_2 (SPAdes) (version 2) | ecosystem: Environmental > Terrestrial > Deep subsurface > Rock core/Sediment | place: Rifle... | reverse complement strand
TCGAGGCGCACAGGTAACGTACCCCCGCGTGCGCGGCTGCTTCGCCATCACCCGATTTGTTACACCCCTCCCCGTCCATGCCGACGCGGCGTTTATCACCCGACTTTGGACAGAGCCGCCTCGAGGCTGCGCGAGGCGCCTGACCGGATAACCTCGCGCGTGTACCTCTAAGCACATCCGACCCCACACGCGGTCAGGGGTGCTCGCATCGAACCGCTAGGCCTTATCCGGGGTGAGCGTGTCAGGCCGCCCCGGAGGTGGCACGCACGAACAAACCCATCTTTGCCGTGGGCTTGATCGCGCTCGGCCTCATCCTCGCCGCGTTCGGCGTCGCGGCGGTGTCCCCGCAAGGGAGCACCGTCACGGCCGCAACGAACGCCATCGGCGTGGAGAGCGTCAGCGCGGACATCCCGATGTCCCTCCAGGCGTCCATCGACGCCGCATCATCGGGATGCACGAACGCACCGGGACCGCAGGTCACCCTGTCGGGTGAACTCGCCCTCGGGGGCCTGGAGACCAAGATGATCTTCCAGAACAACGTCCAGGGCACCCACACGCACGAGGACACGTCGACGGCCACTGCCGTCGTCATCCCCGCGGGCGAGTCGATCTCGATCCCGAAGCAGCCGGTGAACGGCGGCACGGGCGGGAATCCCTGGATCTGGCTCCAGTTCACGGACGTGAACGGGAACGGATTCTCGGACCCCGTCTTCCTGGGCCGATGCGTCCAGGGCCTGTCCTCCGTGGACGCGCCCCTGACGATCGCGGCCCTCGCGACCGCGACGGTCACCGGCGGAACCTGCAGCAACACGGGCTCGACGATCAGCCTGAGCGGGGAGCTCAAGCTCTCCGGGCTGAACGCGATGCTCATGTTCGCGAACAACGACAACCCCGTGGGAGGCCCGCACCAGGCGAACGTGATGTCCGCCGTGAGCGTGGTCCTCATCCCGGCGGGGCAGTCGATCACGTTCGCGAAGCAGCCGTCCCTCGGCGGGACCGGCGGCAACCCCTGGATCTACCTGCAGTTCCTGGACGGGAAGGGCGGCGCCCTGACCGACCCGGTCCTGCTGGGCCGCTGCGTGCAGGACTTCTGAGGCCTCCCCCGGCCTCCCTTTTCCTTTTTCCCGCCCCGTCGGGCGAGGTGCGAAGGTGCTACGTAGGGAATGCCCCATCCCGCAGATCGGATGGATGAGCCCCTCCGGTTCCGCGACGCCGCGGCGTGGCATCGATGGCTCGAAGCGCATCACGCCGCGGAGGCGGAGGCACAGGTCCTCATCTCGAAGAAATCCGTGCCCCGGGGGCTCCACTATGAGGAAGCGCTCGAAGAGGCCTTGTGCTTCGGCTGGATCGACGGGAAGCTCCGCTCCCACGACGGCTCGAGTTTCGTCCTACGCTTCTCCCCCCGGAAGGCAGGCAGCATGTGGTCCGAGTCCAACCGAGACCGAGCCCTGCGGCTAGTCCGGGCCGGACGGATGACGGCCGCAGGGCAGGCCCGGATCGAGCAGGCGACGAAGAGCGGGGCGTGGGCCGCGGCTCGCCGCCCTAGCCAGAGGCCCAGGATGCCCGTCGACTTGGGCAAATCCCTCCGGGCGAACCCGGAAGCATGGGCGCACTTCCGCGCCTGGGGGGATTCCTTCCAGACGAGCTACATCCTCTGGGTCACGACCGCCAAGCAGGACGCGACGAGGAGGCGGCGAATCGCCCGCGTCGTCGAGCGGGCCGCGCAGAACAAGCGCCCGGGTATCGAGGGGCCATGATCACGCGGGCGAGGCACCCCACCGCAGAATCATCAACGCGAGCGCCTTCGTCGTCGCGACGAGTTCGTCGATCGTGACAAGCTCGTCGGCCGTGTGCGCGGTGCGATGGGACGGCCCGATCGAGGTGGTCGGTACCTTCGAATAGTTCACGAGATGAACCATGTCTGTCAGACTGCCGAACCCGGCCAGGCCCGGGGGGATGCCCAGATCCGCCAAGGCGGTCGACGCGGTCCGCACGATGGGCTCGTCCTCGCGGACCTCCGCGGCATACAGGTAATCCCCTGCGTCGAGGATGGGAGGATGCTCTCGCATCCAGGGGTCGCCGCTGGCGACGCGGTCGAGCATCGCCCGGATCTCGCCACGGATGTCCTTCGTGGCGGGCACGAAGTCCGAGGTGAACGTGATGTCGACGCGCTCTGGATACATGACCTCCCACTCGCCCCCTCGGATCATCGTCGGCACGATGACGTCCGGATCGAGGAACTTGTGATGTTTCTCGGGTCGCGCTCTCCACTCTTCGTTCAACGACTCAAAGGCCTGAACGACCTTCATGGCCTTCTCGATCGCGTTCACGGCGCCGCCCTCCTGCCAGGGAGGCTGCGGCATCTCCGAGTGCCCCGCGCGACCCGGCACGATGATCTTCCCGCTGAAGGAGCCGCGGACCGCGACGAGGACCTTCAGGTCCGACGGCTCGGGGATGATCGCCGCGTCCGCGCGGATGCCCCTCTCGCAGCACGCCAGCGTGCCCATGGAGGTCTGCTCCTCGTCGGGCACGGACTCGAAGACGAGTGGGCCCGGGATCTCCACGCCCGCGTCAACGATGCATCGCAAGGCCTTGAGCATCGCGGCGAGTCCGCCCTTCATGTCGCACGCCCCGCGCCCGAAGACGCGGCCCTCGGCCACGACGCCTTCGAAAGGCGGGTGGCTCCAGCTCTCGAGGGCGCCGGGCGGCACGACATCGTAATGGGCGTTCAGGAGCAATGATCGCCTTTCGCCCTCCCGCCGCCCGACGAGGACGGGCATGCCGCTGAGGTCGCGATCCTTCACGACCCCGGAGCCGGGGAAGGCCTCGAGGGAGGACGCGTCAATCTCCCACATCTCCGTGTGGAAGCCCAACGCTCCGACTTCACGTGACACAAAGGCCTGCAGGTCCCGATACGCGGGACCTTCGGCCTTCTGCCCGAGGAGCGGGGTGACCGTCGGGAAGCGGATGAGGCGGACAAGGAGGCCGACGAGCTCGTTGCGTTGGTCGTCGATCCGTCGGAGAACCCGTCGCTCCTCGTCGGAAAGCATGGAGGCTTCCGGACACCAGGAGGTATCTTACCCCATTAGGCGTTGCGGTCTGCTCCCCGGGTCTAGCGTAACGGAAGGCTTACGTCGGCACACTCGATTCGCCACGGCATGAAGCTCCCGCGGCTCGACCCGGCAACGAAGGATTTCTACGATTCGGTCCTTCCTTCGGACCGTCGAGTCGAGACCCGATCCATGTTCGGCGGGCTCGGGAGCTTTGTGAACGGGAACATGTTCGCCGGCGCCCTCGGGAAACAGATGTTCCTTCGTCTCCCGGACGCGGACCGGACCGCGCTCCTCCGCGAGCCGGGAGGAGGGCCCTTCGAGCCGATCAAGGGCCGCACGATGGCGGAATATGCGACCGTCCCGAAATTATGGATGATGGATCCGGATCGCGTGCGGGAGTGGGTGTCGCGCTCACTGGAGTGGGTCGCGGCCTTGCCTCCGAAGAAGGGGAAGAAGAAAGCGCCCGCCAGGAAGAAGTGATTCGCGCGGGGGAGGGGCAGCGGTCAGGCTTCCGCATGCTTATCCGCCCGCTCCCGATTCGGCCGCAGACGACCCGAGGGCCGGTTCGACGATGGCGCCACGCTGGGGGATCCCGCTCGCGGTCGCGTCGATCATGCTCGCCTTCGCCGGGAACAGCGTGATCACCCGGTCCATCATCCTCGGCGGCCTCGCGACGCCGTACATCCTGACGACCGTGCGATTCGCCAGCGGGCTCGCGATGCTCCTGCTTGTGAGGACAATTGCGCCTGGCCTCTCGACGCACCGTTCGGGCGCGCGCCTCGATCTCATCGGCGGAGTCTTCCTGGGCGCGTATGCGTTCTCCATCTCCTTCGGCTACGAGTTCATCTCCGCCGCAGCGGGGACCCTCGTCTTCTACGCCTTCGTCGTGCTCACGATGGCCGTGTTCGGTTACATCCGCGAGGGCGATCGTCCGACCCGCCACTCCGTCGCGGGACAGGTCCTCGCGGTCTTCGGCGTGGGCGTGATCACTTTCGGCGGGATCCGGGATGTGACCCCGAACGGGGTCGCCCTGATGGCGGCGACCGGGATCTCCTGGGGTCTCTACTCCGTGTACGGGCGAGGAGCAGCCGACTCGGAAGGATACACGTTCTACACGTTCCTCGTGGTCGGCGCGTTCTCCCTGGCGCTCGTCCCGATCCTCGGGCTCGTTTCGCCCGGGGCGCTTCGGATCGAACTCGCGTGGAATGGGCTTGGGCTCGCCCTCTTCATGGGAATGATCAGCACGGCCCTGAGCTACATCCTGTGGAACGCGATCCTGCGCCGGATTACCGCGTCTCAGGGAGGAATTGTCCAGCTCACGGTGCCCGTCCTCGCCTCCTCGATGGGGATCCTCCTCCTCGGGGAGCACCTGACCGCCAGCCTGGTCATCGGCGCGGTCGCGGTCCTCGCGGGGATCTACCTGAACCGCGTGAAGCCGCGATAGCTCGCAGGGCAGCCTGGTCCCCCACGGGAGATTCGTGTCACGCCGCAGGGGCGATGTTCTGGTTGAAGCGGAACAGGTTGTTAGGATCGTACTTTCCCTTGATGGACTTCAGGCGGTTGTAGTTCTTCCCGTAGTTGGCCCCGACGCGGTCCTTGTCGTCTTCCGCGGCGAAGTTGATGTACCCGCCCTTCTCCGAGTGCGGGGCGAGGGCCTTGTAGTAGTCCTTGACCCACTTGATGTTGGCCTGGTTCTGCGTCGGGTCGGGCCACATGCCGGCGACGACCGTGGCGTACTTCGCGTCTCGGTGGCCGAACGCGGTCGCATCCTCCGCCGTGTCGTGCACCGCGCCATTGATGGGGTAGATGTGCACCGTCGAGTTCATCACGGGGACCTTGGGCCCGTGGGCCATGTGCGCCTCGATCGCCTTGTCCGTGAGCTCCTTCACGAACACGGCCTTCCAGTAATGCTGCAGGCCGGGCGGCACCAGTCCGTCGAAGGCGCCGTTCAGGGCGGGGTAAGGCATGGGTCCCACGGCCTCCGCGACGATCTTCGCGGCACCGCGGAGTGGGGCCAGGGCTTTTTCCGCTTCCTTGGCGGGTCCGGCCCAGCAGGTGACGAGGGCGCAGAGCGTATCCCCGTGGCGGTTCGCGGGAATGAACGGAAGCGGCGGGGCGATCTGCCACGCGAAGAACGCACCGAGCTGGCGCGGAGCCGTCGTGATGTATTTGTCGAAGGCTCGGATCACGTCGGGCGCGTCCTCGACCTCGAAGAACATGGGCCCGCCAACGATGTCCTTCACGGGATGCAGGCGGAACTCGAAGTTCGTGACCACGCCGAAGTTCCCACCGCCCCCGCGAAGGGCCCAGAAGAGATCAGAGTTCGCATGCTCGCTCGCCGTGACGAACGAGCCGTCCGCGAGGACGATGTCCGCGGAGATCATGTTGTCCAGGGACAAGCCGAAGCCTCGGGTCAGGTAGCCGATGCCGCCGCCGAGAGTGAGCCCGGCAATGCCCGTGGTCGAGATGATCCCGCCCGTGGTCGCGAGGCCGAAGGCATGGGTAGCGTGGTTGAAGTCGCCCCAAGTGCAGCCGCCCTCCGCCCGCACGGTTTTCGCCCCAGGATCGACGCGGATGCCTTTCATGCGTCCGAGGTCCAGGACCAAGGCGTCATCCGCCGTGCCGAATCCCGGCACGCTGTGCCCGCCGCCTCGGATGGCTATGTTGAGACCACCGGCGCGGGCCGCCCTGACCGCCGCGATTACGTCGGCCACGCCCGTGGCCCGCACGACGACCGCGGGCCGCCGGTCGATCATCGCGTTGTAGACCTTGCGCGCCTCATCGAAGCGAGCGTCGCCCGCCTCGATGACCTCTCCCCGAACCTGGCTCTTGAGTTCTGCCACTACCTTCTCGTTCACTCGCTCGGAACCCCCTCTGCTCCGTCTTAGGGTAACCGAAGACAGGACATAAAGACCGCGGCCGCATCCGAGCTGGCAGAGGGAGGTCCACGAAGATCGGGCCACCCCCGCGCGCGGGTCCGGTACTCCGCGTCGGAACCATGGCCATGCCTGTGTCGGGTCCCGATGCGGAGCATCGAAAATAAGTACAGCGGTTCCATAGACACCGACCGTCGTCGGGCGTCGCACGAACGCCTTGACGCGGGGGAGGCAACGGCCGCTCGAGGGCCCGGAGCGCCCGACGTTCATCGAGCGTGCGATCTCGGCCATCCCGCTGCCCTACGCGGTGTCGTGCTTCCTCCTCGCGGCCCTGGCCCAGACCCCCGGACTTTTCCTGGTGAACTTGGTCGATACGGGCGACCTCGACCGCGCGGTGCAGGCGACGTTCCCGGAGATCGCCACGGTCCCGCCGACGTTCCTGGCGTTCGGCGCCGCGTTCGGGGTCGGCTTCTACACGCTCCTGCTGTACCTGATCCGCTACTCGCGCCAGGGGCTCCTGTCCTCGCGGGACGACATCGTGCCCCTCCTCCCGGACGGGGAGTCGGGCTTCCGCCGGATTTACGGAATCCTGCACGCGCCAGTCCCGATCCTTGCGATCGCGGCCCTCCTGGCCGCCTTCTTCCTATTCATTGGCACCCGCGCGGCCGTCCTCACCCCCCTGCACATCCTCTTCATCGCAATCCAGCTCGCCGTCGTCAGCCTTGGAACGGGGACGGTCCTGTGGTCTTTCGCGGTAACCCTCTGGGGCCTCCGCCGGCTGGGGAAGGAGCCGCTGCGCCTCCGGCCGTACACGGAGGATCCCATGCTTGGACTCCGGCCCCTGGGGACGATGTCCGTCTCCGCGACGATGGTGTACTTCGGCATGGTGGCCGTCGTGGTCGTCGTGTCCCTGCTCTCCCCGCAGTCGCCCGCGTACCTCTCCTTCCTCCTGGCCCTCCTGGTCCTCGGCGTGCTCATGTTCGTGCTGCCGCTCCTCGGCATCCACCAGAAGATGCTCGAGGAGAAACGGAAGGTCGAGCGCGCTTTGGCCGAACAGGCCACGCGGGAATGGAAGGCCATGGAGGTCGCACCCCCGACCGCGGATGCGAGCCTCGCCGAGCTCCGCGGGCTCGTCGTCTCCCTCCGCGAGTTCGTCGCCCATGAGCGTGCGGAGCGCAAGGTCGCGTCCCTCCCGACATGGCCCTTCGACCCGCAGGTCACGGGGCGCATCGCGGCGATCACCCTGACCGGAGTGATTGCGGTCCTCGGGCGGGCGGCCGTGGACTACTTCCTCGTCCGGCCGTGAGGACCGCATCGTGGATTTATATCCGATGCTATATATTTAATCGAGCCGGAGATACCGCCGGGGGGGCCCTCAGGCCGGACCGTGAGCCAGAGAGCGCCGGAGCCCGCGCGGTTCGGCGGCCTACTTCTGTCCGAGGAACACGCGCTTCAGGTCCTCGTTCGCCAAGATGTCCGCTCCACCGCCCTCCATGGCCCTCTGCCCCGCCACGAGCACGTAGCCGCGGTCGGCGAGCTGCAAGGCCGCCTTGGCGTGCTGCTCGTCCAGGAGCGCACTGCTGCGGAGGATCCCCCCTCGAGCCTGGGAGTTGTGATCCCCATATTTATATGCGATAGTGAATATTTGATCAGACCGCGGGAGAGCATGGATGGCGCCTCCGGAGGGCGCCTGCGGAAAGCCCGCATGCGAAAGGGCCCCCGCAGATACACCGGAGTGTGGGTATCTATAGGGGCGGAGTGTTCAGGCCACCCGACATGCCCCCGACGGACAGGAGCGGCGGGTTCTGGACGCCAACGACCCTGGCCGTTGCCGTCGCCCTGCTCCTCGCGGTCCGCTTTTCGGCGAGCACGATCCTGGCAGGCTTCAACCTCACGACCGAAACACTCGCCCTCACGGGAAAGATCCTCGAGGCCTACGAGGTGCTCCTGCCTCTCCCGCTTCTCGCGGTGCTCATCCTCCTGCTCTGGCAGCTGCGACTTTCGGTGCCCCGCCCGCTCCTCCTGGCCGCGGTGATCCTCGAAGCGGCCGCCTTCCTGACGTGGGCGCTCGCGCTGATGTCTGTCGGTAATCCTCTGACGGCGGACGTCTTCGGCGCGCTCGCCGTCGTCGCGGTCGCGTCGGTCTCGGTCCTCGCGGAATTCCTCCGGCGCGGGTCGAAGGAACACGTGCGGGACTGGAGCGGGTGGGCCCACCTGGCGATCTTGGTCGCGGTGCCGTTCGTCCTCGCGATGCGCATTGCCGCGCTCGAAGGACTCGGAATGACGCCGGCGGCCGGCGGAAGCCTGACGGCGAACTGGCTCTTCGCGAACCTCCCGACCATCCTCCTCGAGCTCCTGATGATCCTCGTCTGGGGCGAGGTCATCCTCGGTCGTACGGCCGTCGAGCTGCGTGCCCGGTGGTACGCCTTCGTGCCGTTCATCCTCGTGCCGCTCGTCATGCTCGCGTCCCAGGAGCGACCGCTCTCCGGGTACATCCTGTCCACCCTCATCGGCTGGGGAGCCAACCTCGCGCTGTTCGCGCCCGCCCCCGACTCCCTCGGCCTCGCCGCGACCGCGCTCGCGTGCTATGCAAGCGTCCTGCTGCTCCTCGGGCGCCGCGGGAGGAAGGACGCCTGGAACCTCCTCTTCCTCGGCTCCGCGTCGATCCTCCTCGCGGGCTTCTACCCCGCGATGGCGAGCGTGGCGGGACTCGGTACGGCGCTCGTCCTCACGACGCTCGCGGTGATGGCGTGGATGGAACGTCCGGTCCCGTCCGACGTCCGCGAGATCGGACGACGGCCCTGATCGCTACGCGGTCCGATGTGACGGAAGGCGCGGGTCCGCCATGGATTGGCGAGGGACGAATGCCGGTCCGAATTCGATGGATGATAATTGGTGCGCAAAGCCTATGCCCCCATCCCGGCCGTCTCCCGGCGCCCTCGTCGACGAGCGTCCAATGAGGCTTAAAGACGAGAGGTCGCGGTGAGGCCCCGGCGGCCCTCCGCGGCGCCAGGGAGGCGATGGAGCAGGCCATGATACGCGTCACCCGCAGGGTCCTAGCCTTGGTCCTCGTCGTCTCCCTCCTGGGCATGCTCGTGATCGCGGTGCCCTCGCCCGCCGCGGCGATCACGATCTCGGTCCCCTACTCGGCCGCTTCCGTAGCGGACGCCGACCTGGACGGCAACCCTGCGACGGGCGCATGGTCCGATGCCGGAACGTGGACGGTCCCCTTCGAGAACGGCGCGTCCTCGCCGTACGGATCGGGGCAGATGTACGCGAAGCACGACGGGACCACGATCTACTTCCGGGTCGACGGCAAGATCGACGTGCCCTGGACGAGTGCCACGGGCAACCGCTTCTGGCTCGGGATGGAGATCTCGCCCACGGGGACGTCCCACCACGGCAGCGGCACATGGGACGGCGTCTTCTTCGGCCTCTGGGACGGCACGAACTACGGCCCGCAGCCGACGTACCCGCCCTCCGCGGTGGACACGACCGGGTTCTCGAAGCCGCCCGCGAAGGACGCGGCCCAGAGCGACCTCGGGAAGATGGGCTTCAGCGGCACCGCGGCCCCCTACTCCTTCACCGCGGAGTGGAAGCGCGCCCTGAGCACGGGCGACACGAGCGGGGACGTCATCCTGAAGGCGGATGGAACGACCGCGTACCACTTCTTCGTCAGCACGGACTCGGACGGTGGCGGGAGCAACGGCGGGCGGATCGACCACACCTCGATCACGAACAACAACATCATGCGGCTCGCGGCGATCGGCGGGACGGACACCGTAGCGCCCACGGTCTCCATCAGCGCCCCCGCGACGAATTCATACGCGTCCGCGAGCGTCACGATCACAGCCACGGCCGCGGACAACGTCGGCGTGGCGAAGGTGGAGTTCAGCGCCGACGGCACGCTCCTCGGCACGGACACGACCGCGCCGTACTCCCAGACGTGGGACACGACCACCGTCGCCGAGGGCACGCACACGGTCACCGCGCGGGCGGTGGATGCCGCGAACAACGTCGCGACGAGCAACATCACCGTCATCGTAGACCGCACGGCCCCCGTGGCGAACGCGGGCCCCGACGCCAGCGCGGCGCAGGGTGAACGGTTCGTCTTCGACGGGTCCGGTTCCACGGATGCGCGCGGGATCGCGAACCACACGTGGACCTTCACGGATGGCAGCGCGCGGACCCTCTACGGAGCTGCTCCGGCGTACACGTTCAGCAACCTCGGGGCCTTCGTCGTCACCCTGACGGCCGCGGACCCGGCGGGGAACCGCGGGACGGACGCGATGACCGTCACCGTGATGCAGGACGCGCAGCCTCCGGTCGCGCGGGCGGGCGCCGCGCAGGCCGTCGCCCAGGGCAGCGTGGTCCGCCTCGACGGCACGAATTCCACGGACGACGCCGGGATCGCGAACTACACGTGGACCTTCACGGATGGCAGCGCGCGGACCCTCTGGGGGGCGTCGCCCGCGTACCGGTTCGGCAACCTAGGCTTCTTCCGGATCACCCTGACCGTCCAGGACTACACGGCCAAGACGTCGTCCGCGGTCACCTGGGTCAACGTCACCGCGGACACGACCCCGCCCGTCGCGAACGCCGGGTCCGACCTTCAGATCACCCTGGGCCAGGCCGCGGTCCTCGACGGCTCGAACTCCACGGACAACGCGGGGATCGTGAACTACACCTGGCAGGTCGAGGGCGTCCCGACGGCCCTCTACGGGCCCGTGGTCAACGTCACGCCCACCGCGGAGGGGACCTATCAGGCGAACCTGACGGTCCGGGACGGGGCCGGCCTCACCTCGACGAGCTCCCTCGTGATCACGGTCGTCGGCCCGGACCGCGTCCCACCGGGCCGCCTGCGCGCGCCGACGGTCCACGGCCTCGGCGCGGGGACCGTCCTCGTGGCGTGGGAGAAGAGCAACGCTCCGGACCTTGCGGGCTATCTCGTCTTCCGGTCGAACGACTCCAAAGGACCCTTCGTCCAACTGAACGCGGCCCCGATCCGCAACACGACGTACGTCGACCAGGGTCTTCTCCCGGGCGTGGTCTACTACTACGAGATCGTCGCCGTGGACGTCTCCGGCAACCCGTCGCGCCCGTCCCCCGTCGCGAGCGGGGTCCCCCCTGCCGCCGACCCTTCCTTCGACCTGAACGCGTTCCGATGGGCCTTCCTGCCGCTCGGCATGGCGATCGCCCTCGTGGTGATTGCGTCCCTCGTCCGTCGGGAGATGCGCAGGCGGCTCGCCCGGCTCCCGCGCATGAGGACCGTGCTTCCGCCGCCGAAGGGAGGAGGGCCTCGATGATCCGCCGCGCATGGCGCCTCGCCATCCTCGGATCCCTCGCGCTGATCGCGGCCCTCGCGCCCCTCGCCGGCGCCCAGGCCCCGGGCGAGGTCGGCATCGTCCACACCCCGCCCGCCTCGCCCGTCCCGGGGATCCAGATCGAGCTCACCGCGCTCCTCCGGAACGCGACCTCGGCGGAGGTCCGCTGGAACGACGGCTCCATGGCCGGGGACGCGATCGTCCCGATGACGAACCTCTCCCGGTCCCAGGACGGCGGCTGGCTCTACGAGGCCTGGCTGCCCGCGGAGCCGGACGGGACCCAGGTGACCTATGCGATCAACGCGACCGGTCCGTCCGGGATGGCAAGCCAGAGCTACTTCGTGACCGTCGGCGTGCCCACGCCCACGGGACTGACGGACGCGGACCAGCAGGCCTGGATCATCACGCTGGCCGCGTCCCTCACGATGGCCGCGAGCGCGATTGTCGCCCTCTCCTGGTACATCGGCCTGCGGCTGCGGCGGGAGGAGACGAAGTGATCGATCCCCGCCTCCTGCATCAGGTGACCGTCGAGATGACGACGGGCTTCCTCGTCCTCGCCGGGCTGGCCGTGATGGCCAAGCTCGTCGCGGACGGCTGGACCCGCCGCCTCGCGGGACGGTCCAAGCGCCTCGACGGCTGGGCCGCGAAGGTCGCGGCGTTCGCCGAGCCCGCGTCGTTCGTCGCCCTCTTCGCGGGCGTCCTGTCCGCGTTCGTCACGATGTTCACCGGATCGCAGGCATGGTCCGCGGAAGAGCTCATCGCCTCCCCGACCGTGCACAACAAGCTCCTCCTGGTCGGGCTGTCGCAGACCCTCTTCATCGGCGCCCTCGCGTTCCGCCTGCGGTTCGGGGCGCGGATCTGGTCCACGGCGGCCACGGGGACGTTCTATGGGATGCTCGTGCTCCTCGGGAACGCGGTTATGGTCGTCCAGAACTCCGTGGGCGGACATCTTGCGGCAGGCGCGAGCCTCCTGGACGACGTCCTCCGGATAATCAACCTCGACGAGACGGTGATGTGGGTCTTCCCCACCTGGTTCGCGCTCGGGTGCCTCGTCGCCTTCCCCCTGGCGATCGCGGTCCTGGGAGCGAGGCTTCACGCGACGAACAAGACCGTCGCCCGGTACGAGCTGGAGCCCCTCGTCCACCGCGTGCGGCGCCTCCTCGACGAGGCGAAGGCGCGCCGGAAGGCGGTCCACAAGCCCCTCAAGCTGATCCGGAAGGCGCACGCGGCCGTCCGCCGGCAGAACTACGTGCGGGCGGTACGGCTGCTCACCCGGGCCATGCACCACCTGGCGATGCCCCTGGAGCCGTCCGTGGGAACACCGGGCTAGGGGAAGCGTCCTCCTTACCGCCGAAGGTTCATTCCCGCCATCCCGATGTGGCCTCGGACAGGGACTCGACCTCGTCGCGGGTGAGCCGGAATGTCAGCGCGCCCGCGTTCTCGGCCGCCTGCCGGGCGTCCTTCGCGCCCGGGATGGGCACGACGCCCTGCTCGACGAGCCAGCGGAGGGCCACTTGGCCCGGCGTCCTGCCGTACCGGTTCCCGATCTCCCGCAGTCGCCCCACGACGGGGGCGACGGCCTCGAGACCGTCCCCGCGGAACGGGGCGACCATCCGGCGGATCCGGTCCTGCGGGCGCACCTGGGGGCTGTACTTGCCCGTGAGCGCGCCCATGGCCAGGGGCATGTAGGCGATCAACGTCACGCCGAGTTCGCGGCACGTATCGAGGACGCCGTCCGTCTCGGGTTCGCGGTGGAGGAGGGAGTACTGGATCTGGTTCGAGGCCAAGGGGATGCCGCGGCCCTCGAGGGCGGCATGGGCCGCGCGCATGAGCTCGGCGGAGAAGTTCGAGACGCCGACGGCACGGGTCTTCCCCCCTTCGACGGCGTCCGCGAGCCGTTCCATGAGCGGGCGGATCCGCATCCACGGCGTGTGGAAGTGGATCTGGTAGAGGTCCACGCTCGCCCGGCCCATGCGCAACAGGCTCCGGTCGAGGGCCCGAGGGAGGCTTCCGGCCGTCCGCCCGGGCAAGGGTGCGAACTTCGTGGCGACGACGAGCTCCTTCCCGCGGGCGAGCTCGCCGAACCTCGTTTCCGAGGCGCCCCGTCCGTACATCTCCGCGGTGTCGAAGAAGTCCACCCCCGAGGCCAGGCTCGTCTCGAACGCGCCCGCCTCCGCGTCACGTCCGCGTGTGCCCCCGTACGTCCGGGTCCTCTCGCCCCAGGTCATCACGCCGACGCCAAGCGGGGAGACGAGGACCTCGCTCTTCCCGAGCGGGACGAACTCGGTCATGCAAGTCCCTTCTCGGAGCGGGGACGGACGCGAAGCATGCCGGGGAGATGTCCCGCGTCGATACATCTGGTCTGCGGTTTACAAACGGCGGCCTCGGGAGCGGCCTCTCGCCCCATCGCGGGGCGGAAGGCCGCAGGTCCGCCCCGGGAGGGCCCCCGGGAAAGGGAGCCCGCGAGGCTCCCCCGGTCGACGGCCCCGAACCGTCCCGCGGGCCTAGCCGGCCGTGATCGAGCCGAAGAGACCGTCCGCCTCACCGTTCGGGCCCGCGGTGAAGAACAGCGTGTCGACGGGGCCGTTGTTCAGGGCACCGTGGCCGAACTGGAGCGCCCAGAGACCGTCGATTGCGATCATCTGCCCGCTGCCGTCCTGGAGAGCGCCCTGGTACACGAACCGCCCGTTCGGCATCTCCCGGTACGCGTGGATGCGGCCGTCCCCGAAGTTGCCCACGAGGAGGTCGCCGCCGAACATGCCGAAACTGTCGGGGGCCATCGCGAGGCCCCACGGCGCGTTCAGCATGCCCCGCGTCGCGACGCGCGCGAGCAGATTCCCGTCCGCGTCGAACGCGTCGACGAAACCGAGGCTCATCCTGTCGACCTCGTCCGCCGCGGACCCCTGCTTCGCAAAGGTCACGAAGACCCGCGTGCCGATTGTCTGGATCCCGAAGGGCGCGTAGCCAGCGGGGAGAATCGGATCCATGAACCCGCCCGACGTCGTCACGGGCATCCACGTTCGGTTGAAGACATCGACACGGGCGTTGTGGAAGTCCGTTGCGTAGAGTTGCGGGCCTGAGGCCGTCGTCGCGATCGCGAGGCCTTTGTAGATTGCGCCCGCGGACGAGGAGTCGACCTTCACCTCGGCCACGGTGCCGAGGGCCTGCGTCCAGCCCGCGATCGTGCCGCTCTCCGTCGCGAAGATGAACCGCGCGGCCGCGTTCGTCGTGCCGACGGGGAAGCTTGTGGTGTTGCCGTTGAAGACGATCCCCGTCGGGGCGCCTTCGACCGTGACGATGAGGGCGAGCTTCGTGCCGTTGGCCGCGTAGAGGGTCGAGACGTCCGCGCCGTTGTCGGCGACCCACCACGGGGTCGTCGGGCCGGCGACGAGCCCCCACCCATTGAGGAGATTCGCGTCGACCGTGGTCCCCGGCACCCCGTTGTTCGAGACGAGCACCGTGACCGTGTAGGCGTTCGGGCTTGCCGCGGCGACGGGGTGCGCGGTCAAGGTCAACAGGAACATGACGGCCACGAATGCGAACGCAAACCCACGTGTGTGTCGCCGGTGCAGCGATGCGGAGCCCGCTCTCATCTCGCTCTCCCCTCTCGATGCACACCATCCTTTCGCGAGGATAGATAACCGTTTGCCAAAATCGCGCGCATCGGACCGCAGGGCATCCCAGGCCGGTTTGGAATGGGATTCGCCCGGACCCGGTTCATGTTGGTCATAGTCACGTATAAGTACCATGGTTACCATAGTTTCCCTCGCCATGGCGGGCACGACGACGATTTCCCTGAAGATGGAAACGAAGGAGTTGCTCCGCAAGCTCGGCTCCAAAGGCCAGACCTACGACGAGGTCATCCGGGATCTCATCGAGCGGGCATCGATCAAGGAGCTCGACGCGCGGTGGAACCGCATCCTGGAGGACGAGGAGTTCATCCCGCTGGATGAGCTATGAGCTTTCGGGTCACCGTGTCGGAGACCGCCGTCCGACAGCTGCGGAAGCTTCCGAAAGGCGAGAGGGTGCGAATCGCCCGGGCCCTCCGGGTCCTCGAGGAGGATCCCTTCCGAGCCCGGCCGAAGGCGGACATCCGGGTTCTGGAGGGGACGGAACCGCGGAAGTACCGCCTGCGGGTCGGCGACTACCGGGCCGTGTACGCGGTCCTCGGGTCGGAGGTGAAGATCGTCGAGGTCTTCACCCGTGGTCGCGGCTACCGGTGACATCCGGGCCCGCCCCAGCCGGCTTCGTGGCCGCGACGGCCTCGCGCTTCCACCCACGCTCAATGCCCGCGAGGACGTACCCGCGGTCGATGAGCCACGAGCGGATCCTATCCTTGTGCTCGATCTCCTCGTAGGCCAGGATCCCCCGCGGCCGGAGGACCCGGTCGATCTCCACGAGCGCGTGCGGCACGTTCGTGAAGTCGTGGTGGCTCGGGCTCGCGTGGTGGATCGCGACGAAGGCGAGGACCGCGTCGAAGGACGCGTCGGCGAAGGGCAGGTGGAGCATGTCCGCGGCCCGGAGGTCCAGGGAAGGCGGGATCCCGTTCGGGTAGCGGGTCGCGAGATGCCGCTTCGCCGATTCGAGCTGATGAAGATCGAGGTCCGTGGCCACGTAGCGCGCGGGGTGCATCCCGTCCACGATGCGCGCCGCCATGTCGCCGTTCCCGCAGCCGATCTCCAAGCACTCGGCCCCGGCAGGGAGGGAGAGGTTCTGAACCAGCCAATCGTAGATCCGGGCGTTCCGTCGAGCGCTGAACGTGTTCACGAAGAACCGTGCGATTCGGTTCATCTCGGCCATGTCTCTTCCCTCTCCCGTTCCGTCGGCCCCCAGAGCGGTCCCCATACTTGACGAAGTTGGGCAGACTTGATCACTCAGGGACCGCTACACGCAATGCTCCTTTCCAGCGGGCCAAACGACTCCCCACCGCCAGGGGGATCGAATGGGCCCGCGGCGAGCGGCGCAAGACTTTTGAGCGCCGCGTTCATCCGCCGGGAACGGGTCGACGTGTCCGAAGCATGGGGAAGCGGGGAGAGCTACGAGTCCTTGATGGGGCGCTGGAGCCGTCTCCTCGCGCCGCGATTCCTGGAATGGGCTCGGCCTCCGCTCGACGGGACCATCCTAGACGTCGGATGCGGAACCGGCGCCCTCTCGTGGGCGCTCCTCCGTTTCGGGGCCCAAACCGTGGTCGGGGTCGATCCGTCTCCCAGGTACGTCGCGCTCGCATCCGCGCAGGTCCGCAGGGAAGGCGACGCCGGGTTCTGCGAAGGGAGTGCGATGGACCTGCCCTTCTCCGACGAGCGGTTCGCGGCGGCGCTGTCCAGCCTGGCCCTGAACTTCGTGCCCGACGTGCGTCGCGCGATGCACGAGGCGCATCGCGTGGTCCGGCAAGGTGGTGCGGTCGCCGCGTGCGTCTGGGACTATGCCGGACGCATGGAGCTGACCCGGATCTTCTGGGACGCGGCGGCCGCCCTGAAGCCCGACGCGACGGCGTTGGACGAGGGCCGACGCTTTCCAATCTGCAACCCGGGGAACCTGGCCCAGGTCTTCCGCGAAGCCAGGTTGTCGGGCGTTGAAACCACGAGCATCGACATTCCGCTGAGGTTCGCAGATTTCGAGGACTTCTGGAGGCCGTTCTTGGGAGGACAAGGCCCGGCTGCCGGCTACGTGGTCGGCCTGAGCGAAAAGGACAGGACGAGCCTCCGGGAGCTCCTCCGTTCTCAGGTGCCGACACAGGCCGACGGGAGCATCCCGATGATTGCCCGTGCGTGGGCGACCCGTGGGATCAGGGTCTGACGACCTCCCCGGGACGACGGACGCATTCCCATGGGCACGTCCACGAGGCGCTCCGCCGGCCGCAGCAAGGTCGGCCGTGCTCGGGGTGGACACCGAGCAAAGGAGGACAGCCCGCTGCGTGCCTCGCAGTTCGGCGCGCCGAGTCGTCCGAGGTTCGATCGTCCTTTCGCGGTTCGCTGCCCGAGCCGATATCCTCATGGCTCCGGCGCCATCTCAGGGACCGTGCGGCGTGCCATCTCCGTCACACTCGGGCTCGTTGTGCTGGCGACCTCAATCGCGGTCCTCGGCGTCGTGCCCCCCGCCGCCGCGGCGGGCCAGATTTCGGAGTACATGACCGGGCTGAACTGGCCGATCGCCCTCGCCTTCTCCCCCGACGGGCGGATCTTCTTCGCGGAGCGCCTCACCGGGAGCATCCGCATCGTCGAGAGCGGGATCCTCCTGGCCACCCCGTTCTTCACCTTGCCGAATACGTCCACGACCGGGGAGCGAGGGCTGCTCGGCCTCGCCTTGGAACCCGGGTTCCCGTCGACCCCCTACGTGTACGCGTACCAGACGTTCGTGGACGGCACGAACGGGACCACGTACAATCGCCTCGTCCGGATCCTCGCAAACGGGAACGTGGGCGTCTCCGCCTCCGTGATCCTGCGACTGCCGCCCCTGAGCTCGGCGACGAACCACAACGGCGGCGTGATCGCCTTCGGGCCGGACGGGAAGCTGTACGCGGTCGTGGGCGAGAACGCGAATCCCGCGTTGGCCCAGGATCCTGCGAGCCCGATGGGGAAGGTCTTGCGGATGAATCCGGACGGGAGCGCTCCTCCGGACAACCCGTTCGTCGGGAACGCCTCCTGGCACCCCCTCGTCTTCACGTACGGGCATCGCAACATGTTCGGCCTCGCGTTCCATCCCGTCACGGACCGCGTCTACGTCACGGAGAACGGGCCCAACTGCAACGACGAGGTGAGCCTCCTCGCGCCGGGGGGCAACTACGGATGGGGATCGAGCGCGACCTGTTCGACGCCGCCTTCCCCTCCGAACAACACGAACCGGGACGGGCCGAACCCGGTGCTCCCGATCTGGTGGTGGGGCGGGACGATCTGCCCGACGAACGCGGCGATCTATGGTGGACCTCACTTCCCGGCGTGGCGGGGCGACCTGTTCATGGGCGACTGCAACAACCGGCGGTTCCACCGGCTCCACCTCGTGCCGCCCGCGTACGATTCCGTCGCCTCAGACACGATCCTGTGGAC
>Ga0209341_10002264_pt1 | contig 18325 bp, 17 predicted proteins | sample RifCSP13_2_FD_184020 | JGI IMG/M metagenome (GOLD analysis project Ga0209341, IMG submission 184020) | Soil microbial communities from Rifle, Colorado - Rifle CSP2_sed 13_2 (SPAdes) (version 2) | ecosystem: Environmental > Terrestrial > Deep subsurface > Rock core/Sediment | place: Rifle... | reverse complement strand
CCCATTTACAGCCGGATTCTCCAGCAGGAAGACGGTCGCGTCTACCACATTGGCCATCGTGGGCAGCCGGCCCGTTGGCGTTCTCTTGACCACGGCGTCTAACGGCTTCCCCTTCCAGTAAGGGCTGTCACTCACGATCCCGGGATGGATGGCGTTGAAGCGAATCGGCGCCAGTTCGATCGCCAGCGTTCTAATTAGGCTGCTGACGCCGCCGTTGACTGTCGTCACGGTCGTCGAACCCGGGTAGGGGCGGTCCTTGGCGCGGCCACCAAAAAGCACAACCGAGCTGTCGTTGGAAAACCTTCCGATCAGCGTGTGAACGGTCTCCGTATAGCCGACCAGCTTCATCGTCATCAGATTGACGGCTACCGCGATCGTGTAGTCCCGAACCGGGTTGTTGTCCCGGTAAATGGCAGCGAGGACAAGACGCGAGATGGGCCCCACTTCGCTCAGGGCGTCAGCAATCGAGTCTGGCTCGCTGAGGTCGAACCCAAGACTGGTCACACCCTCGCCCATTTCGCTAGCAACCTCGGCTGACCGCCCCGGGTCACGACCTGTGATGATCACAGGTGCGCCTTCGGCCTGATAATGGCGCGCTACCTCGCGCCCCAGTCCACCGGTGCCGCCTACAACGAGAACAGATCCTGCCACTAGCTCCTCATGCCAACTGTGGCGAGGTTATACGGCCTGAGTCTCGGTGTGCAGTGAGGCTGAACAAAGGGACGGTCCAAGGGGGCATGATATATGCTGAACGGGCCCGCCAGAGTCAATGTTCAAGGACTTTGGCCAAGCTCAGACCGGCCCTAGGTGTGTATTGTCACTTATCGGTGAGCGACCCGAATCTAGTAGTGGCGGTAATTGGTCTTGGTCGGATGGGAAGCGCCATGGCCAGGCGATTTCGTGGCGCCGGCTATGAGCTGGTCTTGTGGAACCGCGACGATTCCAAAGCCCGTGCGGTAGCCGCCGACACCGGAGCCCGCACGGCCAGCAGCGCCGCCGCGGCGGCATCCGAAGCAGGCGTGGTTGTTACGAGCCTGGCCGACGATGCGGCCCTCCGGGCTGTATATCTCGGGGCCGAAGGCGTTGCCGAAGGCATCCAACCGGGCGCCGTCGCCGTCGATACCAGCACCGTCGACCCCGAAACCATCCTCGAGGTCGGTGCGGCCGTTGACGCCAAAGGCGCGGGATTCCTGGACTGCCCGGTGTCGGGCAGCGTGTCCACCGTCGAGGCCGGAACGCTCATCATCATGGCCGGCGGGGACCCTGACCTTATAGCCCGGGTCGAGCCGCTTCTCTCTTCGATCTCGAAACGGGTCATTCCCGTCGGAAAGAGGGGCGCCGGCGCCGCCTGCAAACTGGCTGTCAACGGCCTGGTCCACGGTCTCAATGTTGCATTGTCAGAAGCCCTAGTCATGGCGGAGAAGTCAGGAGTGGATCGGGAAATCGCCTACGAGGTGTTCGCCAGCGGAGCAGGAGGGGCCCCGTTCGTGGAGTACAAACGGGAGGCCTATCTGCACCCGGAGTCAGCTGCGGTCGCATTCACCCTCGATCTGGTGGCCAAGGATCTCGAATTGATCACGGCGCTCGCAGCCGAGGTGGGGGCGCCGATGGACCAGGCCGAGACCGGTCTCGAAATCGTAAGGCGAGCGATCGAGAGCGGAATGGGGGGTCAGGACCTCAGTGCCATCGCGGTCTTCCTCAGGCGAGGCGAGGCCTGATGGCTAATCACATCGTGAAGACAGCAAGAGACCTGAACTACTCAACGCCGTTCGAATTCTCCGAGAGGAGCATCGGGTACAGCGGGGACTCCGTCGTTGACGAAGCGGGCGGGGCGGTGCAAATGGGTTTTCGCGTTGCCAAGCTCGAGCCCGGTGGCCAGGTGGACAGTCACCTCCATTCCTTTGAAGAGTCGATCTATGTGGTCGACGGCTCGTTGACGGTGGACACACCCGAAGGCAGTTTCGAGCTGACCGGCGGCGACTACGGGTTATTGCCCGTGGGATTCACGCACACGTTCAGAAATACCTCGGGACAAGCGGTCTCGTTCGCAGAGATGAAGGCGCCGTTGCCGCGGGAGCGGCTTGCCTTCGATACCCAGTTCCCCGTCCGTCTTCCACCCGGCGTGACCAAGACGATCGACGTACGTGATCCTCGTAACCGCTACTTCGGCCACATCGAGGCGGAGTCGATGAACCCGGCTTTGCAGACCCAGGAGCGTTTGGCGGTCAGTGCCAGCATGCGGACAGCACTGCTGGTCTACAGCGGCATCAGTGTGAAGATGATGGTCGACTCCGATCTCGGCGCCGACCTATCGACAATGTTCATGGTCCAGTATGAGCTCGGAGGCTTCGCGGGAGCCCATGACCACCCACTCGAAGAGGCCTACCTAATACTGGACGGGAAGGTCGCAGCCACTTTCGACGGCACCAACTACGAGCTAGGTCCCGGGGATGTGGCATGGGCCGGGGTGGGCTGCGTCCACCAGTTCCGCAACATCGGAAACGGCCGGGTCAGATGGTTGGAGACCCAGGCGCCACAGCCACCGCCGCGACACTCCTACAGGTTCGCACGCGATTGGGCGTATCTCGAAACCATCCTGGCTCAAGGGGCACGACCCGCCGTGTCAAAGAAATAAGGAGTAAACCGATGGACGAGTTCCCCGTAGCCACCAGCCCGGCTCCCGGAGTCATGGGGGTCGACTGGGAGAACCGGGTCGACTTCGAAGGCCTGCGCCAGTACCGGCTCGGCCGCGTCAGGAAGATGCTCGAGGAGTTCGATCTCGGGGCCGTGCTCCTCTTCGAGACCTCCAACATTCGTTATGCGACCGCTACCCAGATCGGGTACTGGGCGTTCAACAAAGGCGAACGGTGGGCCCTGGTGACACGTGAGGGCCGACCGCGAATCTGGGATTTCGGCTCAGCCGCAAAGGCCCACCGTCTCCAGCTTCCCCACATGTATGACACCAAGAACTCGATCGGAGGCAACACAGGCCTGCAAGGTGCGATCGGACCCGAGACCGGCTTGCACGCACGCGCGGTGCGGGAGATCAAGGGGGCGTTGGAAGAGGCGGGCGTGGCCGGGGAGAAGCTGGGGGTCGATCTCGCTGAGACTGGAGTTTTCTTGGCCCTTCAGAAAGCCGCTCTCAAAGTCGTCGACGGCCAGCAGGCGATGATGCGTGCTCGGGAGATCAAGAGCAAGGACGAGATCATCCTGCTCACGCAGGCTTGTGCAATGGTCGACGGTGTCTATCAGGACATATTCGAGATGCTCAAACCCGGGGTCCGGGAATCCGATGTGGTCGGGCTGGCGCACGCTCGGTTGTTCGAGATGGGATCCGAGTTCGTCGAGGCAATCAACTCGATCGCCGGTGAGCGCTGTAGCCCTCACCCACACGTCTTCAGTGATCGGCTCATCAGACCCGGCGATCAGGCCTACTTCGACATCATCCACGTCTTCAACGGCTATCGCACTTGTTACTACCGCACCTTCGCCGTCGGTCGCGCCACTCAGGCGCAGCGAGATGCCTTCAAGCAGTCGCGGGAGTGGATGGACGCGGCCATCGATCTGGTCAAGCCGGGAGCGACCACCGATCAGATCGCCAAGGTGTGGCCCCGCGCCGAAGAGTTCGGCTTCGAAGACGAGATGGATGCCTTCGGGCTTCAGTTCGGTCACGGCGTCGGTGTCGGCCTTCACGAGCGGCCGATCATCAGCCGTCTCAACTCCCTGGAGACCCCGGTCGAGATCCAGGTGGGAATGCTGTTCGCCCTCGAGACCTATGCCCCCGCCGCCGACGGCCGCTCGGCCGCCCGGATCGAGGAGGAGGTCGTCGTGACCGCCAATGGGCGCAAGGTCATCACACTGTTCCCATGTGAGGAGCTGATGGTGGCGAATGCCTACTGATCCACGCTACGACTACGCACTGAGGGAGCCCCGTCTCCCCAAACCGGTGAACCGCTCGCTCGAGAGCGCGGATATCGACCGAGACGTTCGTCTTCGGATGTACCGGATACTCCATGAGCTGAGACAGTTCGGCAAACGAGCTCACGACCTCTTTCTCCAGAACCTGGTCAAGGGCACCACCCATCTTTCGCTCGGGATGGAGGCAATCGCCACCGGTTTTGGTGCCGCCATGAAGCCGGGCGACTACACCTTCGCCACTTATCGGGGTCACGCTCATTCATTGGCCAGGGGCATGGATCTCGGAGCTGCCATGGCCGAGTTGCTGGGCAGGGAGAACGGAATTCTTGGTGGCAAGGGCGGGTCGATGCACCTCACCGATATCTCGAAGGGAATGATGGGCTCCTACGCGATCATCGGAGCCCATCTTTGTGTTGCCAACGGTGCGGCCTGGTCGGCGCAGTTGCGAGGGACCGATCAGGTGGCAGTGGCGTTTTTTGGTGACGGAACTACCAACATCGGGGCCTTTCACGAGGCACTCAACATGGCCAAGATCTGGACCCTCCCGGTCGTCTTCGTGTGTGAGAACAACCTCTATATGGAGTACACGCCGATCGATCTGATGACGGCCGTCGACCACCCAGCCGCCGACCGGGCCGGCTCTTACGGTCTCGAATCGATCGTCATCGACGGCAATGATCCCGACGACGTCTACCTGGCTGCCCAGAAGGCACTTTCCAGAGCCCGCTTGGGTGGCGGGCCGGCCCTGATCGAAGCCGTCACCTATCGCACCGGCGGCCACTCCCGAGCCGACCCGGGCAAGTACCGCCCGGAGCAGGAGATCCAGGCGTGGGCGGCCCGTGACCCGATCCCCATGTATCACGACCGGCTGCTGTCTCTCGGAACCCCGGAGGCTCTTCTGACCTCGATCGAGCGGCAGGTGGCAGAGGCGATCGACGCCGCGACCGAGTTCGCCAAGTCGGGCAGGGAGCCCGGAGAGGGATCCCTCCTCACGGAGGTCTATGCCGATGGGGGATCGCGTTGGCGGAACTGACCTATCGCGAGGCTGTGGCACGAGGCATCGCCCAAGAGATGCGTCGTGACCCGACCTTGGTGATGCTCGGTGAGGATATCGCTTCGGCCGGTGGTGTGTTCAAGACCACGGTCGGCCTGCTCGACGAGTTCGGCCCCGAACGGGTTCGGGACACTCCCATTTCTGAGCAGGCGATCATCGGGGCGGCGATGGGTGCGTCAATGACGGGCATCCCGGTCATCGCCGAGATCATGTTCTCCGACTTCCTCGCTGTGTGCTGGGACATGATCGCCAACGAGATCGCCAAGAGTCGGTACATGACCGATGGTCAGGTGAGTTTTCCCCTCGTCATCCGGACCGCCAACGGCGGTGGGGCGAGGTTTGGCGCCCAACACTCCCAGAGCGTCGAGAACTGGGCGATGATGATCCCCGGTCTCAAAGTCGTTGCCCCCTCAACCCCGGCTGATGTCGTCGGGCTCATGGCTGCCTCGGTCCGTGAACCCGACCCGGTGATCTTCTTCGAGCACAAGGCTCTGATGGCCACCAAGGCCGATGTTCCCGACGGCGAGATCGTCGATCAACTGGGACGTGCCCGGGTCGTGCGTGAGGGCAGCGACGTGACCATCGCCGCTCTGGCGCTGATGGTGCCCCGAGCGCTGGCGGCGGCCGAAGCGCTTGCCGCCGACGGGATATCTGCTGAGGTGATCGATGTCCGTTCATTGGTGCCCCTCGACACGAGGACTCTTCTCAGCTCGGTCACCAAGACAGGACGATTCTTCACCGTCGAGGAGAACCCCCGCCTTTGTGGATGGGGGGCCGAACTGGTCTCGATCGTGTCCGAGGAGGTGTTCTGGGATCTCGATGGTCCCATTATCCGCATCACGACGCCGCACATCCCGTTGCCCGCTGCTGCAGCCCTGGAGGACATGGCCCTTCCATCGGTCGACCGTATCTACAAGACGGTGTCGAAGGCCGTCGACTCCGGCCGCGGGTTATGAGCTCGAGGGCTCTCATTCGCGGTGGTTGTGTCCTCACCCTGGGAATGAAGACCCCCAACTTCACCGAGGCCGACGTCCTCATCGACCACGGCAGGGTGGCCGAAGTGGGTCGTGGACTCCGTGCCCGTGACGCCGAGCTGGTGGACGCCACGGACACCATCGTCATGCCCGGTTTCGTCGACACCCACCGTCATGTCTGGAAGTCGCTGTTCCGGAATATCGGTGAGAGCGGCTCCGGCGGGGAGACCCCCGTGTCGGCTGCGGTCTACGGGCATCACTATCAGCCCGAGGACGTCTACGCGGCCACCCTGATCGGGTTGTTGGGTGCCATAGAGGCGGGGATCACCACTGTGGTCGATTGGTCTGACATCCAATTCGACGACCGTTACACCGACGCTGCACTCCAGGCCCATGCTGATGCCGGGCTGCGGACGGTGTTCGTCCACTCCGTTCCCCACTGGGCTGGAAGCCAGATGGATGCCGGTGCCGCGCTGCGACGTCTCGTTACCAGTCGTGCCGGCGCGGCCGGTAACGAGACCACCATCGCCTCCGGGCCCAGCGAGCCGGTCCGGTTCGATCTCGATCGGCCAAATTTCGACCGGCTTGTCAGCGACTGGACGCTGGCCCGGGAGCTGGGTCTGCGAATCCACGCGCACGCCGGCTCGCAGAAGTCGGACATGGGAGTGATCTCCGATCTGGCTGCACGGGGCCTGCTCCGTGAGGACGTCACTCTCGTCCACTGCTCCAACCTCGACGACGCCGATTTCGACGCCATCGCGTCGCACCGAGCCTCTGTGTCGTTGGCACCTTCGAGCGAGATGACGGGTGGTCTCGGGTCGCCCCCGCTCCAGAAGCTGATCGACCGCGGTATCCGCCCCGGGCTGGGAATCGACAACGAGCGGGTGGCCCCAGGCGACATGTTTGCCCAGATGCGGGCGGCGATCTCGCTCCAGCATGCCACCCTGTTCGATCTCAAGCTGGCCGGCAAGGCCAGTCTGCCCGCGTTGTTGAGCACCCGAGAAGTGATCCGCTACGTCACTGTCGACGGCGCCCGCGCGGCGGGGTTGGCTGACGTGGCCGGATCCCTCGAGCCGGGGAAGCTGGCCGACATCGTCGTCCTCCGCACCGACCGTCCCAATGTCTTCCCCATCAACGATCCAATCGGGGCGGTGGTTTGGGGCATGGACACGTCCAACGTCGACTGGGTATTCGCGAGTGGACGGGCGCTGATGCGCAACGGCGTTCTCGAAGCAGATGTGGAACGAGCTCGAAGCCTGGCGATGGCGGCTCAACACCGTGTTGCCGTTGCCTCCGGTCTCATGGTTGGGGCAAGTGTTGGAGGGACGGGATGACAGTCACCCGCGCCCCCTCGTCGGTCCTCACCTCGTTTGTAATTGCTTCGCGTTACTTGCCGGTGTACATGGCCATCCTCTTGCTCGTGATAGTGGCCTCGATCTGGGCGCCGGAAGCCTTGGGTGGTGTGGGGTTGAGTGCCATAGCTCCCTACGGGGCGCTGTTGGGGATCACCGCCCTCGGCCAGATGCTGGTGATCATGACCGGTGGTATCGACCTCAGCGTCCCCGGGACACTCACCATGGCTGCGGTGCTCATGGTGGGGGTTGGCCAGCAAAGCGACGACCGGATCGGGGCTGCCATCCTCGCCGCCATCGGTGTGGCTGCCCTCATCGGCCTGATCAACGGGATCCTCATCGGCGGGCTCAAGCTCAATGCCCTCATCGTCACCCTGGCGGTAGGCCAGGTGGCGCTCGGGGCAGTCAATCGCTACGGACGGACCATCTCGGTGCAGAGCCCGGTGCCCACCGGTTGGTCGACCTGGGTCAGCACCCGGATCATCGGAGTCAGCCCCCTCTTCTGGATCGGGGTGGTCATCACCCTCCTCCTGGTCGTCGCCTTCAGGTACACCACGGTGGGCAGGAGGTTCCAGGTGGTCGGGGCAAATCCGGTCGCATCGCGGGTGGTGGGGCTCCGGGTCAACCTCAATCAGATCGCGGCCTACGTGGTGGCGGCGATGCTCTACGCCATCGCCGGGGTGGCCCTGGCGGGGCTTCTCCGCATTCCTGGGGTCAGTAGTGGCCTGCCCTATCTCCTCGGCCCGATTGCGGCGGTCGTCATCGGCGGCGCCTCCTTGACCGGAGGTCTGGCCAGCCCACTCTCCACCTTTGCCGCCGCCATCTTCCTCACCGGTCTCAACTTGGTGATGCGGGTCATGGGACTGCCCACCTCCCTCCAGTTCGTGGTCTTCGGCCTGGTCATCATCGGCGGCATGCTGGTTTCGGGCGATCGGATCATCAAAGGCGTGGAGCAGGTGTTCCGCGAACGGAGACGACCGAACCGCATCGAAAGAGGAACGATCAAGAGCTCATTTGACGGGACTGGTTAAGAAAGGAGATTCGACAACCCGACGAATCGACATCCGATGAAACAGAAACCAAGGGCGACTCAGCCTAAAACGGAGAAGGAAATGAAACGAACAACAATCATCGGTGTGCTGACCGTGCTGGCGTTGGTCGTGGCCGCCTGTAGCGACACCGCGTCGACGACGACTGCTGGCCCGGGGACGACGGCGAGCCCGGGGACGACGGCAGCACCGGCGACCACCGCAGCCCCCAGCACGACGGCGGTAGGAGGTGTCCTCTCCGAGTACGGGGAGAGCACCGATGCCGATCCGGATCTGGTGGAGAAGGCCCTCGGCCCGGTGGAGCCCTCGGACGAGGCGAGCTGGAACATAATTCTGGCTTCGATCGCCCGGGCCAGCCAGGACCTGGACCAGGCCACTATCGACAAGGCGTTGGAGTGTTGGGCCAGTCAGGAGTGTGACACCGGGAGCGGTGGCGACCTGGTGATGGGTTATGCCGACGGTGGTGGGAACGATGTGAACGTATGGCGGTCCGTCAGTCACATGGAGGCCGTCCTCCAAGCCCTCACCTACCCGGAGATCGGCACCATCGTCTCTACTGCTGCCAACTTCGACCAGGACCCTGCCGTCCATGTCAATCAGGTCAGATTCCTCATCCAGCGGGGTGTCGACTTCATCGTCGGCTATCCGGACGTGGGTGTGGCCCTCGCCGAAGCCGTCGGCGAAGCCGAGGCAGCAGGCATCCCGTATGCCTCGTTCTCGGCGGGCTATGTGGGGCTTCCCGACCAGGAAGGCGCCCTCATCCCAGGAGAGGACTACCTGACGGTGGTCGGCGAGGATCTTTGTGCACTCGGTGAGAGCTTTGCGGAGATCCTCAACACCGGGGTCGGCACCGGCGAGGTCGCGCTGCTCGGTGGCACGCCGAACAATGCTCTCTCCCTCGGATGGCAGCGTTGCACGATCGGAGCGTTGGGCGATGGGCTCGAGCTGGTCAACCCGCCGGCGAACGAGAACTCGACCACCGGGGACACCTACTGGTTCCCTCCTGCAATCCCGCCCGTGTTCAATGGGCTGTTGACGGCCAACCCCGGGATCCGCGGCTATGCCTACGAGTACGCCGATGGGATCTACATCGGTCTCGGGACCTATCAGGAGCTGGAGATACCGGTGGAGAACTTGACCCTGGCGTTGCGGACCGACGAGCAGACCTTGTTCTGCGACTGGGCGGAGCGTAACGAGCCCACCTACAACATCTGGTACTCGGCCGGTGGCAACTTCCAGTCACGGACCGGTGTGACCGCGGCGATGATGTCGCTGAAGGGCGCGGAGATCCCCGCCACCGTGATCGTCCCCCACGTGATGCGTCAGGTCACTCCCGAGAACTGTGACCCGAACCGGGTGGACCCGCTCGTGTCCGGCACCTCTCTGGTGCCCGACGATGTGCTGGCCCTCATGTTCGCCGGCTGATGAGCAATGGCAATCCCGTTGGAGGTTCGGCCACTGGGGATCTGGTCCTCGAGCTGCAAGGTGTCTCCCGGCAGTTCGGGGCGGTGCGAGCGCTGACCGATGTCAGCTTCGACTGTCGTGCCGGTGAGGTCCATGCCCTGGTCGGCGAGAACGGCTCAGGGAAGTCGACCCTTCTCGGGATTGCATCTGGGTTTGTCGACCCCGATCTGGGCACCGTCCAGATCGGGGGCAAACCCCTGCGTCGGGACTCCCCGGCATTGGCCCGGAGGTTGGGTCTGGCGATGGCCTATCAGGACACATCGCTGGTCCAGCCCGAGCCGGTCAAGAACAATCTGTTCCTCGCTGCGCCACCCGACCAGCGCCCTCCCTTTCGGGGGAGAAAGAAGTGGGCCAGACAGCGCCTCGCCGAGTTCGACCTCGACCTCGAGCTCTTCCCCGACGCTCCGGCGGGGTTTCTCACCTTGGCCGAGCGGCAGCTCTTCGAGGTGGCTAAGGCATTGGTCACCAACCCCAAAGTCCTTCTCCTCGACGAGCCCACCACCGCCCTCGGGCCCGACGAGGTGGAGGCCCTGCATCGCACCGTGATCGCCTGCCGGAAGCGGGGTATCGGGGTGGTCTACGTCAGTCATCGGCTCCCAGAGGTCCTCGAGATCGCCGACCGGATCACAGTGCTCCGTGACGGTCGCAATCAGGGCACCTTCAACGCCAGGGCTATCACCGAGGCCGAGTTGGTGGAGCTCATTGTGGGTCGGCCCTTCGAAGCCGCCTTCCCCGCACCGGCGCTCGAAGGGGGCGAGCCTCGTGACGTGCTCGTCGTCGACGGCTTGCAGGGCCAATCGTTTGGCCCGGTCAGCTTCACGCTCCAGAGTGGGGAGGTCGTCGGCATCGCGGGCGCCGAGGGCAACGGCCAGCCCCAGCTCTTCGACTGCCTCGCCGGAAGGGTCCCCCCCAAGGCGGGCCGGGTCGTATGCGATGGCAAGGAGCTCACGCTCATCTCGACCCACGAGGCGGTCGCCGCCGGTCTCATGCTCCTGCCCGGTGATCGCAAGGTGGAGGCCCTGATGCCGGTGCTCGGGGTCAGGGTCAACTCCACTATTCAGTCACTACGCCGATTCAGCGTCTTCGGCTTTCTCAAGAGACGAGCCGAGCGCAAGTCGGTCACCGCCGTGGTGGATCAGCTCGAGATCCGCACTCCCTCGCTGGATCAGCCGGTCGAGTTCCTCTCCGGTGGGAACCAGCAGAAAGTCTCGGTGTCGCGGACCTTCCTCCGGGAGCCGTCGGTGATATTGGCCTATGAGCCCACCCAGGGTGTCGATGTCAGCTCCCGTTTCGACATCTACCGGGCGCTGCGGGCCAGGACCAACGCCGGAGCAACCATGTTGGTCAAGTCGAGTGACCCCATCGAGCTCTCCGGGCTGTGTGACCGGGTGCTGGTCATGTCCCGGGGCACCATCATCGAGGAGATCCCAGGCGACGAGCTCGACGAGCGTCGCATCACTGAGGCCATCGTTCGCGGCCCTGGTCTCTCCAAGGCGGGCCGCTCCCCCCTGGGGGTGGCCATGCCCAAGAGTCCCTCGAAGGCGAGTCTGTCATGACCATCACCACCACCGGGGTCGATTCGGCGAGACAGGTGGTGCGGCGGTTCATCCGCGACGCCCGCGACATCAACAAATGGCGCAAGATCGTCAGGGTCCGGCTCTGGATACCGGTGCTCCTCCAGGTGCTGCTATTGGTCGGGCTGGTCTGGTACACCAACACTCGGTTCCCCGGCTTCGTCAACGCCACCAACGTCTCCCAGATCCTCATCCTGGCGCTCCCGTTGATCGTGGCCACCGTCGCCCAGACCCACGCCCTCCTCGTCGGGTACCTCGACCTGTCGGTGGGGGCCATGATCAGTCTCGGGGTGGTGATCGCCTCCTTGCTGATCGGTGCCGACGCCACCACGCCCCAGATCCTCATCGGCGTGGGGGCCATCCTCCTCTGCGGGGTCGCCCTCGGCCTGGTCAACGCCGGTCTGATCCGCGGGGTCAAGATTCCTTCCATCATCGCCACCCTGGCCACCATGAGCATCCTCGACGGGATCTCCCTGACCATGCGCCCCACGGCCCAAGGCGTCATCAACGCCAACTTGGTGTCGGTTCTCAAGACCAGCGTCGGACCCATCCCGCTGGCTTTCATCGTGATCGTGGCTGGCGCCGGCCTGTTGGACGTGTGGCTCCACGCCTCGGGTTCGGGTCTTCAGGTGCGTGCGGTGGGCTTCGACGAACGGTCGGCGAAGCGGAGCGGTATCAGGACTAACTGGGTCCGGGTGCGGGCGCTCATTTTCTGCGCGGTCCTGGCCGCGGTCGCCTCCTTCTTCGTCATGGCCCGATCCGCCATCGGGAACGCCCAGATCGGTTCGACCTTCGCCCTCAACAGCATCACCGCCGCCGTGCTGGGAGGAGCATCCCTGGCCGGTGGGCGGGCCACCTTCATCGGTGGCACGGTGGCGGCGACCCTCCTTGCCGTCATCCTCACCGTCCTGCCCTACCTGGGCCTGTCGCCCAGCGATGGCTCGATGATCATCGGTGCCCTGGTCCTGCTCGGGATCCTCCTCTTCCAGGTGGGGGACTTGAAGGAGTTGGTGAAGCGGAACTACAAGCGGGCTCGTCGTCTGATGATCGGGAGCCACCCCCCAAAGAGGGCCGAACTCCCCGCCTTCTACCCATCCGGAACCGACTTCAGGGCGGTGTCGACCGGGAGAAAGCTGATCCGGGGCGGGACAGTGCTCAGCCTCGACCCCAAGATCGGTGACTTCACAACAGGTGACGTCCTCATCGAGGGCGACAAGATCGTGGCCGTCGGTCCCGACCTGGCGAACGGGGAAGTCGAGGTGATCGATGCATCGGGGATGATCGTCATGCCCGGATTCGTCGACACTCATCGTCACATCTGGGAGGGGCTCCTGCGCAACATCGGGACCGACGTTCCGCTGGAGGGGAGGAACAGCTACATCTCCTTCGTGCTGCACAAGCTGGCACCGGCCTTCCGACCGGAGGACGCTTATGTCGGCAATCTGATCTCGGCCCTAGGCGCGATCGACGCCGGGATCACCACGCTTCTCGACTGGTCGCATATTCAAGGCTCACCTGCCCACACCGACGCCGTAGTCCAGGCCCTCAACGACTCCGGTCTCCGGGCGGTGTTCGCCTACGGGTTCCCCTGGTGGGGCAAGTGGGAGGAGCGTCAACCGAGCTGGTTCGTCCGAGCCGCCACCGAGCACTTCTCCACCAAGGACCAACTGCTCACCCTGGCTCTAGCGGCGCCAGGCCCCGAGTTCACCGACTTCGAGGTGGCCCGCGACCACTGGAAGCTGGCCAGGGAGACCGGGGCCCGGATCTCGACTCATGTCGGCGTGGGGACCTACGGCCAGGATGCCAAGGTCCAGGAGATGGGAAAGGCTGGGCTCCTCGGTCCCGACACCACCTATATCCACTGCACCACCCTCAACGACACCGAGATCCAGATGATTGTCGACACCGGCGGCACTGTCTCACTGGCGTCACCCGTCGAGATGATGATGGGTCACGGGATGCCCCCCATCCAGAAGTTCCTGGACCGGGGTCTCCGTCCCAGTCTCAGTATCGATGTTGAGACCAACGTCCCCGCCGACATGTTCAACCAGATGCGATCGGTACTGGCCTTGCAGCGGGCGCGGGCCTCCGCCGAAGGCAAAACTCCGGTTTCGACCCGTGAGGTCCTGGGCTACGCCACGGTGGAGGGGGCCCGGGCCAATGGCCTCGACTCGAAGGTGGGCACCCTGACCCCGGGCAAGCAGGCAGATGTCATCATGCTTCGCACCGACCGGATCAATGTCACTCCACTCAACGACCCGGCGACCGCGGTGGTCGCAGGAATGGACACCGGCAATGTTGACACCGTGTTGATCGGCGGCCGAGTGATGAAGCGCCACGGCGAGCTGCTGCATGTTGACTGGCAGGCAGTAAGGAGGATGGCTCTCGAGTCCCGCGATTACGTCATCGAAAAGTCAGGGTTCAAACTCCCGAGAATCTGACCCGAAGAGAGAAAGCGTTCAGCAGGCCCTCGTCAATAAGCCGTGGGGTATGGGGGACGCCCTAACCCGGACAGATCTTCGGCCAAAACGGGTCTAGTGCTCTACCCCTCGGCCCTCGCCGACGCCATCGTCGGGCTCGCCGCGTGGACCGAGCTCCCTCACGAAATTGGAGAAGATTCCTGCAGGGGAAGCCAAGGCTAAGAGGAACCCGAGCTGGAGGATCCCGAGGTTGGCCAACGAGATGTTCACCAGCTGAAGAGTGGCGTAAATCGCGCCGAAGGTCATGAAGATCGTCCAAGTGATCCTGGGTACCCAGATGGTCGGATCCGGATGTCGGTTACGGAGGACTTCGATCCCTTCGAAAAGCACGAGGCCGACGGCGCCGAACCGGGTGGTCACCCGGATGTCGTCGGTCATCGAGAAGATCGGGATCAAAACCAACGCCAGAAAGACGATGGTTAGGGCGTGGCGGACAATGGTCTTCACCCTCCAAAGGTTGATCGGATCCCAAGTTCGGGAGTCGTCTCGGAGCCAGGCGATCAACGCGGCGAATCCCGCGAGGCTCACGGACAGCCCGGCAACCGTGGTGAAAAAGAACTGGCCCTCCATCCCTCCGCGATCGTAGCGACGGGTCCGGATCGACGGCGACACGAGGAACCACCTGTGGTCCCGGCTGGGAGGGTAGGAACACGCCGTTGAGAAGCTTCTCTGCAAGTGACACCATTCCTACAGGGGTGTTTTCTTAAGTTGCCGGCAGCGAGTCTCGGCATTTTTGGATGTCCTTATGAGACGAGGGGGGCTCGTGGCACGTTCTGATCTAGGAACGCGGGTCGTCGCGCTCCTCGTGTGTACCGGGCCTCAGGCGCCAGCGGGTGTCCGGGTTGGGCGTCCTCTATATCCCGTCAAAGAGCCGTCTGCTCGCCTTCAGGGCGTCTGAGACACCCCACCTCCTAACCCGTGTTGAACCCGGAGCCTCACTCCCCCCAACCAGTCGGAGGCTCGGTCCGGCCCTGTCCGAACTGCCAGTACTCCCGGAGATGCCGGCAGAGCCAGTCGTCATCGAAATCCAACAGCAAACATCCAGGGAGCGTTACCTCCTCGCCTGCGACTCGCATCGTGGTCCACCACTCCACCGCCACCCGCGAACCGTCGGCGAACGGGCGTCCCATGCGAACCCGAACCTCGCTCTGGGAGCCGGTCACAGATTGCCAGTAGGCCCGAACTCCGTCCCGGCCGTGGTAGGGGTCCTCGAAGATGTTCGACCGGTAGGTGGCGTCGGGGGTGAACAACCGGGCTGCGGCCTCCGGGTCCAAGTTCTCCCAAGCCTTCCTGTATCCCTCAATCCATCTATCCAGCGTTCCCGACAAACGGCTCCTTTCGGCATTCGGCACACTATGCCCTTAGACCGCCGCGAGAAATCACGCTGGGCTCGGCGACCGCTCGAGTCGTCGCCGCCGGGAAGCTCTCCTCGTAGAAGCACTGACCGAGTTCGAACTCTTGGGAGCTCTCGGTTGCAAGAGTCTTGTCGAGGTCAGCGCCGCGGGAAGGTTCGACGGCGCCCTCGACGCAGGTTCTACCTAGGCGGCAGACTCTCGGCGTGGAGCACGCCGCGGTCGATCCAGGTGTCGAGTTCGGCCTCGGTGGCGAAGCCCTCGGATCCGACTAACAACCACCCCCGCACAGGTCGGGCGGACAAGTCGAAGATGCGGGCACCCGGGAGGGCCACGAACTCGTCGTGGGCCTCCTTCCCGATGCGCACCATCAGCTCACCGCCGCTGACTCCGACGGCCATGTTGCCGTTGATCATGAAGCCGATCCCGCCGAACATCTGCTTTTCGACGAGACCGGGATGGTCGCCGATCCGGGCCCGGATTTCGTCGGCAAGTGCGGGGTCGTATGCCATCGGGACACCCTAGACGACACGGCGCTCGGCGGGAGGACGGCGTAGGATCGGCCTCCCGACGTCTGGATCACGCTTGGCCGATCAGAACCCGATCGAAATGATCCTGGCCCGTCATTGGGCGGCATCGATGTCTCATCCGATATGGATCTGCGACGCGGGCGGGAACCTTCTGTTCTACAACGAGGCGGCGGAGGTGATCCTGGGGGTGCGCTACGACGAGGCTGGCGAGATGCCGGCCTCGGAGTTGTCCGAACTGTTCGTCACCACCGATCTCGACGGTTCCCCCATCGACGCCGCCGGCCTGCCGTTGGTGGTGGCGCTCACCGATTGGGTTCCTGCCCACCGAACGCTCCGGATCCGCGCTCATGACGGGGTGTGGCGGGTAATCGAGGTGACCGCCGTCCCCCTCGTCGGTGAGGGGGAGCGGCGCCTCGGGGCAATAGCGATCTTTTGGCAACTGGACGCATGAGGGTCACCCTCCACGGAACTCGCGGTTCGGTCGGCCGGGCGGGACCGGCCACGGTGCGATACGGAGGGGATACGTCATCGGTAGAGGTAACGGCCGACGACGGCTCTGCCATCGTTCTCGACGCCGGATCAGGCATCGTCCATAGCCGGTCGGCCGCACAGGCTACGGGCCGGGTCGACGTGCTGCTCACCCATCTCCACATGGATCACATCCAGGGCCTTGGCTTCTTCGCCCCACTGTTCGAATCAGAGGTTGAGGCCCACCTCTGGGGTCCAATCTCAACTACCCGCTCGCTCGCCCGCCGTCTCGCCCGCTATCTTTCCCCCCCCCTCTTTCCCGTGCGACTACGCGAACTGCCATCCCTCGTTGTGCATGATCTGGCTCCCGGCACCTTCGATATCGGCACGTTCAGGATCACCGCCGACTTCGTGATCCACCCAGGGCAGACCTTCGGTTATCGGATTGGCGCCGACGACCGCACGCTCACCTATCTGCCCGACCACGAACCCGCACTCGGCGTCGGTCGTATCCCCTGGGACCCGGCGTGGACGTCGGGATTCGATCTGGCTCATGGCGCCGATCTGCTGCTCCACGATGCCCAATACTCCGACGACCAGTACCCGGAACGGATCGGGTGGGGTCACAGCACGCTCTCCCAGGCGCTCGACTTCGCTGAGATGGCTGAGGTCGGACGGCTGGTTACTTTTCACCACGAACCCAACCACACCGACGAAATGATCGATCAGTTGCATGTACAGGCTCGCGCCGGCCGTTCCCCAGCGGTCCGCTTCGACGCCGGGCTCACCGGGACCACTTTCGAGGTCTGATCGGCCCAACCAGTTTCTGGCTCGGAGAAACGCCCTCCCTGAGGGCATAACTCCGCGCCAAAAGGGTGAGTGCTCACTCGGCCCTGATCCATGCTGCGGTTCGGGCTACTCACCTTCAGCCGTCCGCGTCGAAGCTGGTAGACTGACGGTTGCCCGATCGTTGATCGGGTCTCGCAGCCACACCCTGCTAGCGCTCCGGCTGTTGCGCGGCGTGAACTACAAACCCGGGATCATTCCCGAACGCCGACGAGGCGTGCAGACCCGAGGAGGTCTACCCATGACATCAACCGGTACCGTCAAGTTCTTCAACGCCGACAAGGGTTTCGGCTTCATCACCTCGTCGGACGGCACCGAGCTCTTCGTCCACGTATCGAACGTGGTCGGAAGCGGTGTCCGCACACTCACCGAAGGCCAGGCAGTTGAGTTCTCCACCGCTCCCGGCCGGAAGGGTCAGCAGGCGGTCGACGTCCGGCCGGTCTGAGGTGGCTCAGCGAGGTCGGGAAGGCATGGCCAAGCGGGCCCGCGAGCGGGCCCGCTTAGAACGGCAGGAGGCCAAGCGCGTCCGCCGTCTGGCGATCGCGGAGGAAGCGGCGCAGCCCGTTGCCCTGCCCGACGAACCCGCCCTCATGGAGGAGTTCCGCCGACTGAGTGAGCGTCACGCCGCCGGGTTGGTGGGACTGGATGACTATGAGAAGGAACGACACCGAATCTTCGTCGAGCTCCGCATCGAATCCGACGAAACCAGCTAGGTACCCCCGGCTCGGTCATTAGTTGGTCGACGTCGGCGGCTTCTCGGTTACCGCCGCTAGCGTCTGGCGGGCCTGGGCTGCCGCGAAGGCTAGACCGTGACTTTCGGCGACAGAGAGCGATCGGTGGAGGTGGTCGGCTGATCGGGCTTGGTCGCCGAGAGCCGCCCATCGGATGCCCGCGAACCTGTCGATGACCGTGCCTAGTAAGACCGATCCGGGTACATAGGCGGCGGCTCGTGCGAGGTCTTCAGCCAAATCATCCCACTGGTTGAGCGCCGTCCTTGCCTCGAACAGCGCCATGTTGCCGTAGCTATGCACGCGCAGCAGTCGAGTGTTCAGCACTGCTTGAGCCAGAGCCAGTCCTGCCCCTACGTTTCCAGAGATCACCTCCACCAGCGCCCTGGTTCCATCAACGGTTCCGGACTTGAGGTCTGCGGGCGGCACGAGTTCAAGGAGGGCCTTCGCCTTTTCGAGCTCGCCGCGGTAGGCGTGGATCAGGGCTCCGATGGCCGGACCATTTCGCACCATCGAGCAGCGGACATTGGCCTCGC
>Ga0209341_10002261_pt1 | contig 18330 bp, 8 predicted proteins | sample RifCSP13_2_FD_184020 | JGI IMG/M metagenome (GOLD analysis project Ga0209341, IMG submission 184020) | Soil microbial communities from Rifle, Colorado - Rifle CSP2_sed 13_2 (SPAdes) (version 2) | ecosystem: Environmental > Terrestrial > Deep subsurface > Rock core/Sediment | place: Rifle... | reverse complement strand
TGGCGAACCCGATGTCCCAGAGGATGTGCACCTCGAGCACGTCGAAGTCGTCCATCATGAACGCCCACTCGGGGACGTACTCGTCCCCGTCCGGGACCTCCCCGGAGTCCAGGTTCTCCAGCCCGGTCTCCAGCTTGTAGATCCCGAAGACCCCGTCCAGGTCCGCGCTCACCGCGTCGAGCGTGGTGTCCAGCCGGAACACCCGGTAGCAGTACTCGACGATGTTGAACGACCCGGGGAAGTCGCAGGACTCCTCCCCCGGCAGGGCGAAGTCGTAGTCGAAGTGCATGCTCTGGAGCGCGACCCATCCGACGTACCGCGTGCCGCCGTCCTGGCTGAGGATGCCGATCTCCCACAGGCTTGAGGCAACGAAGTCGAGCGAGCCCGTGCGGTCCCCGAAGAGCCAGTCGAGGTCGACGCTCGCGGGGATGTCCTGGAGGACGATCTTCATCATCGCCGCGCTGAAGTTCGTGAAGGCGTGCACGCCGTTGTAGTAGTCGATGAAGGGGATGACCTCGCTGAGGTCGTACTCCGCGTGGTTCCGGTCGCCCGGGTTGAGGTTGAAGTCCCACCCCACGTGCACGCTGTTCGTCGGCTGCCCGTCGGGGAGGTTGCTCACCTCGACGAGGGTGATCTCGTCGCCGTCGAAGTCGTCGGCGAGGTAGTAGAAGGACCGGTCGAGGACGATGTTCCTCGAGAACTCCAGGTCCGCGTGGCCCTCCGCGGCGGTGAGGTTCAGGTCGAGCACGCCGATCTCCCGCGCGCGGAACGCCTGCATCTCGAAGTCGTCCGTCGCGTTCGCCCCGGAGCGGTCGACGTAGTAGTCGTCGAGGACAGTATCCAGGGTCGGGTGGCGGCAGTGGAGGGCGTCGAGGCGCGGGGGCACGTTCGCGGGCCAGTAGTCCGCGTCGATGGCCCCCGTGTAGTCCGCGTAGTCGAGCATGCACGCGGAGCCGACGCCGAGGCTGTTGAGGTAGTTCGTGGTGTTCACCTCGAGGCCCGTCGTGCCGAGGAAGGCGATCTCGCCAAGGCCCTCATCGTAGCCCCCGTCGAGGAAGGAGAGGCGCCCCGTGCGGTTCGGGAGGTCCCAGGTCGCGTTCACGCCCTCGGGGATGTCGAGGATGAGGGCCTCGACGTGGCGGAAGTCCGTGTCGAAGAGGCGGTCCGGGCGCTCGAAGACGGCCTCGATGCGGTCGAGGCGGTCGGCCAGTCCGATGCGCACGTAGCCCGTCTCGTCGATGAGCCAGCGGCCCTCCGAGGCGTCGGGGATTCCCTCGATCTCGATCGTCGCGCTGGCTTCGTCCGTCCTCAGCGTGGCGGTGATGAGGGTGATCTCTCCGGACGCGGCGTAGGAGAAGTTCGTCGCGGGCGTGACGTTGAAGTCCATGGACGCCGGGAGGTCCGTGGTGATGATGGACGCGGACAGGTTCGTGTCCGGGATGGGCCCGGGCGGGTCGATGGGGTTCAGCACGGAGGCGTTCCCGAGCTGCCCGATGACCCGGAGGGAGTGGGGGACGACGGTGGAGAAGCCGACGGCGACCGTGGGGCTGGCGCCGCCCCAGCCGACCTCGACGCGGGTGAGGTCCTCGAAGTGCACCCAGAGGGAGGCCTCGTACTGCGCGGTCCCCGTCCCCAGGTCGATGCTGTTGTTGTGGTACAACTGGGCCTTCTGGGTCTCCGCGCTGCCGAAGAAGAGGAAGGCGCCGGGGACCGTGGATATCGCCGCGGAGACCGCGTCCAGGGAGAGGCCCATGGCGGTGACCAGGCCGAAGCGCGTCCAGGGGGGCGTGCCCGCCGCGGTGTCCCACGTCGCGGTGAAGGAGGGGACGCCCTCGAGGGTGATCGAGTAGAACACGATCGTGAGGCCGGCGAAGGCATTGAGGATGTTCAGGAAACCGGAGGTCTCCGTGACGTTGAGGATGAGGGCACCGATCTTCTGGCCCGCGGGGAGGACGGTGAAGTCCAGGAACCCGTCGCCCAGGGTCGCGGACCACCCCGTGGTGATGTCCTCGACCTGGAGGTAGATCGTCACGTTCGTGATCCCCGTGATGTTCAGCCCGAGGTTGAGGATGAGGAGGTTGACGTTCGCGCTCGCGGTGTACGTGAGCGTGTCCGTGTTCGCGGCGCGGTCCTGCGTGAGGCAGAGGGACCAGGCCTGCGGGATCTGCTGGACGAGGACGTTCACCGTGTAGTTCACCGGGGTGCCGAGCAGCGTGCGGTTCCCCGTGAAGGCGAAGTTCAGGGTGAAGGCGGAGGGCGCGCTCCAGTTCATGCAGTTCGTCGTCGTGGTCGCGGTGTTGAACGTCGAGAAAGTGAGGAAGGCGAACGGCGGTGAGGAGACCGTGAAGTCGCTCGTGGCGGGAAGGACCGGGTTCGACAGGTCCTCGGCGACCACCTGGAAGATGCCGAACTGGAACCCGAGGGGCTCGATGCCGGACTGCGTGGTCCAGTCGAAGTCGAACACGTGCTCGGCCCCCACGGTGCGGTCGACCGCGAGGGAGAGTGTGATGTCCCGCGGGATCGCGTGCCCGGGCTGCGTGACGTAGCCCATCTTCCACCAGGGCTCGCCGTCCGCGTCGTGCGCCTCCCCGTTGAAGAAGAACGCCGGCAAGCTGAGGTTCAGGCGGAGGAACGCGGGGTTCACGTCGCCGAGGAGGTCGACGCGGGAGACGAAGGTCAGCGGGCCGAGCTCGAGGTGGGAGTTCACCCGGATGTCCCCGAGCATGCCCTTGCCCGTCGTCGCGTCGTCGTCCACGTTGATCGTCGCGGGGACGTTCGTGAGCGCCTGGCAGAACTTCTCGACGCCACCGTCGCTGAGCGTGTAGATCCAGTAGGGGACGATCTGCGGGGGCACGGTCAATCCCGCATCCAGGATCTCCGTGAGAAGGAGGTAGAGGCCCTGGTAGATGCCCTCGGCGTACTTCGCGGGGTACCCGCGGTCGGTTCCGCCACCGCCGCAACCGCCGCCCCCGACCGTCAGGGGGACCGGGGGCGAGGGGATCGGGCTGACCGGGGGCGGGGGGACGCCGCTGAAGTCCTTGTCCTTCGGCCCGACGCCGTTCATCTTGTCGCTCAGGGTGAAGGGGAGCTTCCCGAAGCGCGGCGCGCGGTCGAAAGCGTCCGTGAACGCCTCCGGCGGCGCGTGGAAGTACTGCGGGCCTACGTTGTCGAGCCAGTAGTGCTCGTCGACCTGGTTCTGGGAGGCCATCACGTTGGTCAGCGGGCCCTTGCCGTCGTCGTCCTGGTCGAGGAAGAGGAGGACGCGCCAGTCCTCGAGCAGGGCGTCGTTCCGGAACTCCGCGGTCTCGATGTCGTAGAGCGCCGCCTCGACGATCCCGTTGTTCTCGCCGATCGCCCCGTCGAGGAGCACCTGCACGTCCCAGTAGAGGTGGTACCGGTCCTGGACGGGGTCGAGGACGCCGTCCGTGTTCCGGTCGTCGTACACCTCCTCGAAGGCGTTCTGCACGTTCACCGCCTCCGGTCGGTTGTCCGTGTCCGGCGCGTCGCCGGGGGCGTAGAACAGGGGCTCACCGTCCTCCCAGAAACCGATGTGCTGCTGGAAGGCGGAGCTGTCCCGGACGAGGTCCTCGTCGCGGTCCTCGAAGGCGTCCTCGAAGGGGAACTCGAAGGTGAAGGTGACCTTCCCATTACCGCGGTCGCCCCAGAACTCGGCGAAGGGCCAGGAGACGTCGTAGTCGTCCGGGAGGCCGTTGCAGTTCCGGTCGCGCCACTTGTAGTAGAAGACGAGGCCGTCCGGGTTATCGGCGCCGGGGAACTGTGGGTCGCCGTAGTAGTAGAGCGTGTCCGACTCGCCGTCCGGCGTGAAGACGAACTGCTGCAGGGCGGGGTCGTACTGGCCCAGGTCCTGGATCACGGGGTCGTAGACGTCCCACATGAAGAGCTTGAAGTCCCCCGGGGCGGCGGGCGGGCAGAGCTTGTACACGAGCCGCTCGTAGGGCTTGCCCTTGAACGGCGTCGGCTTCCAGTCGGGGGAGGGGTCGACGGACTTCGGCTTCGGTCCGTGCATCCACCCCTCCCAGATCGGCCGGTCGTACTCGTCGCCCTGCTCCAGGTCCGGGTCCGCGTTCCGGAGGGCGTTCCCGTCGACGAAGTCCGAGGGGACGAAGAGGGGGGTAGCGGGGTGGAACGCAGGGCCCGAAGTGGTCGAGGCCCAGGAGGGCATGCCCCACTCGGAGGCTCCCGCGTTCCCGGGGGCGGTCGCGCGCTTCGTGATCAGGGCGTCCACGCCCCCGTCGCGAGCGAATCCCCGCAGGCTGTCGGGCTCCTCGGTCGGGAGGTTGCGGTAGGAGAACGTGTGCTCCGCGGGAGGGAGGGTGGCGGGCACGTCGGGCGAGTCGGCGAGGAGCTTCTCGACCTCCTCGTGGTCGCCGAAGACGGGAACCGGGTCCGTCGGAGGAGCCACGGGGACCGGGTCCGCCGGAGGGGTCGCCTCCTCGGTCGTGGGGACCTCCTCGGTCACGATGTCCCCGGTGGCGGTCGTATCCCGGTCCTGAGCCCCGGCCGCAAGCTTCGCAGCCTCTCCCTCCGGCCACACCAACGTGGTCGGAATCGCCACGGCGCCCATCAGGAGCGCCAAGGCAAGCGCAAGGACCTTCACGAGTCGAGCGTTCCGCGTGTTGTCTCCCCTAGCCATGTGCCAAAACCCCCGCGCCCGCAACGGGCGGTGCCTGTTTAACGCTTGCGCGAGTCCATCGCTACAACCCTGCTACGGATGCACGGATGTGCGCGATAGAGCGGAACTGGCGGCAGCTCAGGGTTTCTCCGCCAGCGTGACCGACACCTTGTCCTGTTGGCCCATGTTGACTGCACGGCGTGCGAGCAAGTCACAAGGCAACCGCCTGGTGTCGGGGACTCTTACGGCGTCCCCTCAACCCGTTGCAGCACCTGCAGGGCCCGCAGCGTAATCATCTTGCTCGGCGCCCCGACCTTCTCGAGGCTGAAGGACGTCGGCGGCTCCTTCGCGTACCAGTTCGCCATGCCCCCCTCGAGGTCCGGATGCAGGGCGTCCAGGTTCCACTTGCCGTCCGGTCGGCGCTTCTCCTTCAGGAACCGCAAGGCATAGTTCAGCCGCGGGTCGTCCGTGTAGCCGAGCGCGGTCATGAAGTCGAGGCCCATCAACAGGTCGTAGTAGTAGTGCACGGGGTAGTGGAAGCGGTACCACGGCCCGTACTTCGCGCCCTGCTTGTGGAGCTCCCGCTCCAGGTAGAACTCCGCCGCGTCCTCGACTGCGCGTTCCATACCCGCGTTCCACTTCGCCCTCGGGTACACCGCGAAGGCGCTCATCCCCTCCCAGGAGTCCAGGTTCCGCCCGCTCCCGAAGCAGCTCCAGCCGCCGTTCTTGTCGCGCGTCTTTACGAGCCAATCGAACGCGCTGCGGACCTTCGGGTGGTCCGCGTAGCCGAACTTCACGAGGGCTCTAGCGGTGTTGCCGACCAGGCAGAGGTGGCTCGTCTTCCCGGTGTCCCCGCCGAAGCCGCCGTCGGGTCTAGTGAACCGCTCGATCCAGAGATCGCAGGCCTTCGCGATGCGCTTGTTCTCCCTCGTGAGGCCGAGGTCGGAGAGGATGAGGAGCATCCAGTTCGTGGAGGTGTACTTCGGGCGGTAGAGCTTCGCCCCATCGCCCCACCAGCCGCCGCGCTTCTGCGCCGCGAGGAGGTCCGCGGCCCAGCCGACCCTCGGGATCTGCTCGCGCGCGGCCTCGACTTCAGGATCGTCCGCCGGCTTCCCGAGGAGCTTTGTCAGGGTGAGGTAGCGGATGGCGGGCTGGCCCTCCTCGAGGAGCCAGGTGATTGCCCCCTTGTCGCCGCGCGGCTTCGCCATGGGGACCCGGAATCGTTCAGGGCGCATAACGGTGGCGGATTCCTACTTCGAAGCCTCGTAGCTCGTCCGCACGTAGGGGAGAAGAGGCTTCAGGTCCGCCGCCTTCTTCACCGGGAGCTGGACCCACTTCGGGGTCGTGCGCCCCGCCATGGAGAATGCCTTGGCGCTGGGTCGCTTCGAGACGGCGGCGCGGTCCTCTTCAGGGAGCTTCGTGATGACCAGGCCGGCCGTGACCAGGAAGGCGAAGAACTTCGAGCCGCGGAAGTAGACGAGGCACCCCATCATCTCCTTCCGCGCGACTCCCGGCCAGGCGAGGACGGAGGCCTCGAGGGCCTCGCGGAAGACGCGCATCTTCGAGTCGTCGTAGAACTTGAGGTCGCCGACCGGGACCTTCATGGCGATCCCAGAGGCGATTCCGCAGTATAAGCACAACCGCGCCTTCAAGGGGGATCAGACACCAACCTCCCTTCACGACATGACCCTGCGACAACTCCGGCGAAGCGGTTAGACAACGCCTCAGCACTGATTCACCTCGACTTGGGCGAACTTGGCCACACCGTCCTTCTGGACGAAAACATCCATCCGGAACCGTCCCGTGCCCGACCCGACCGGAAAGGACTCGCGCCACAGCCCGGGTCCGTCCTCTCCGGTGACTCCCACCAAGGTTCGTGTCATGTCCGGCGTGCGCTCCACGGCCACTACGACGCCGTCGAGCGGACTCCCACTTTGGTCGCTCACCGCGATCTCCAGGGTCACGAAGTCGCCCCAGCACACGGGCGAGGGCTGGGTCTGGACCGAAAGGGACGCCGGGACCGCGGGTCGCGGGAGGAGGGCCACGATCAGGATGACACCCACGGCGGCGAGGAGAACGCCGCCGAGGTAGAGGTGCCCAGGACTCATGCGGGAGGTTGACTCCGAGTGCGGAACGCGGGCAAAGTGGAAGCCACGCCAGAGGAAGACGAGCCCCATCAGGACGGCGGCGATCCCGGGAGGAGGCGGAGGCCAGCGCTCCTGCTCGAGCGGGCTGGAGATCCAGGCGAGACCGAACGCAACACAGAAGAGCCCGGTCCCCGCCATCGACACGACCAGACGCCTTCGGATTCTGAGCCGATGCGCAGCCTCAGCCTCCGCATCCGAGGCCTTCCCTGCTTGCCAAAAGGTGAAGAGGTTCCCAGTGGGACGGTCGAGGGAGCGAACGGGGGGCCACCTTCGCAGACCCAGAGAGAGAGCGTGAAGGAGCGGAAGGGTCACGGCGACAAGCGACGCGGTGGCAAGCACATCGAGCGTCCGGTCCCAGATAAGGGGCAGGACCGACAACCTCAAGTTGGAATTGTAGCTGGTGGTGAACCCGTCGGGCGTTCCGAAGCGGAGCGTGTAGGTCCCCGGCTGGGTGGCGACGAAGACGAAGGTGTCCCTGGAAAACCCCCCTGTGCGCGTGGAGACGGTGAGTCTGGCTACTCCTGCGACGTCCAGCACGACGCGCCCCCCCGGATCCCACACCGTCAACGTGAATCGGGCCGAGGTCGGGCCATTCAGGCTGAAATCCTGGTTGAGCTCCACCGCCACCCTGGAAGGGACGGGTGGAGCCGTCACATACTCCTTGAAATACAGGTCACCGGCTACGAGGTCACGAGCGATGCCCGTTGCACCAAGATTCCCCATGACAGAGGCGAGGAGGACCGCGACCGCGAGGGTCAGCACGGTTCGCCGTCGGTCGGGGCCACACGCGAAAAGCGCGGTGACAGCGGCCCCCATCACCGCGACCAATGCGATAGCGATGAATCCGGGTTCCTGGGTCAGCATGCCCCCTTCCGCCTACCCCGCCGGGTCGAGTTCCTCCGCGAGCCAGTGCCAAGCGAGCTTCGCATACTCCCCGCGACCGTAGCCGCCAATCCCCCATGTCCCCGGTTGCGAGGTCTCGAGAAGACCGAAGTTCCATTCGGTGCTGTCCGCCGCTGCCCACCATCCATAGAATGGCCTCGGCCAATCGTCCATGTCCGCCAGATTCCACCATTCCCCCTTTGTCGTGTCTGCCATCCAATACCAGACGACGCCGAGGAAGCCGTCATCCTCGCCGCCACCCTGACGGTAGTAGTCCGACAGGGCCGCCGTCGTATCCCGGTAGAAGTCCCTCTGCTCCTCCTCGGTGTTCTTGCTCTCCGCAAGAAACGGCGGCGTATCAATGAACCAGTCGTTGAAGCAAGGGTCGCACGTGGACATCCCCGTCTCGGCGACAAGGGTGTAGATGCGGCGGCTAGGGTCGTTGAGCAGCGACTTGACCACCTTGGCGACGCTATTCACCACATTCTCGGTCACCTCGCGAACGCTCGCAGTCAGGCCCCCGCTCCAGGAGCCGGGATAGTAGTCCAGCCCGACAATTTCGACGGGGGACTCCTCCGGCGTTCCCGGAAGGATCGCCGCTTCGAAGTAGGCAAGCATCGTGCCGTAGGTACAGCCATAGCTGCCGCCACAGGCAATCAGGGCGTAGTCGAAGTTGTAGTTGACCATCAGGTGACGGAAGCCTACAGGACCGCAGTCCGGCGGCATGCCATTGGCAACGCACGCGCTGACCTCAGCCTGTCGAATCGACTTGCTCCCGTCATTGAGGAGGGTCCACTGCTTGTCAAAACCCCAGCCAATGAAGCCGCCTCCGTGATGCCATGGATGGTTCATCTCGTTCTCCACTTGATAGACGAGAATCCGTGCATAGGCGTCTGGGTCCAAGGGCAACAACGTGTTAGCAAGTTGAGAAACAAATTCGAAGGCCGCGTCTCCGTAGCTGAGCTCAAGACCAGTTTCATAGGCTTTCCCGTCCCCGAGGTTCAAGTTCAAGATGAGGTAGGCATCGCGTGCCCTTGCCCAAATGGCCAGGTTGGCGACGCTGTTGGCAGACCGGGTTCTGAGGGCGACATTCTGGTCGAATTCGAAGATGTTAACCTCCGCTCGGATGACCCGCGCGTGCGTCGGTTCGAAGTAGTGTTCCCAGATTAGTTCCATCTGGGACGTACCGTCAGGCTCCCGCCGAAGCGCTTCCGCGGATCTCGTGTAGACCTGGTCGTCAAGGAGCCACGGACCCTGCTCCCGGCCGCGGTCCGTAACGGGAACCTGCCACGTGATGCCCCAATACGGGAGAGGGTTCCGTGAAAGCGGGTCCGAGCCGAAAGTCTCAGTCTCCTCGCTATCATCCCAACCGTCGCCGTCCGTGTCAGGAATCAAGGGGTTCGTCCCATAGCCGCCATCCCCGCCTTGAGTCTCGTCGCCGACCTCTCCCTTTCCTTCCCCGGTCAGCCAGACCCCGTCGCCGTCGTCATCCCACCCATCCAGGAGACCATCGCCGTCGTGGTCCGCCTTCCACGGATTCGTACCGAAGTTCCACTCCCCCGACCCTTCCGTCGCATCCCAGGCGAGATTGTCGTTTGTATCATGCCAGCCATCCCACAGCCCGTCCCCATCTGAGTCCGGGTCCAGCCCGTTGATCAGCCCATCGGCGTCTGGAACATCCAAGGACCAGGCGCCGAAGCCTTCCTCCCCGTCAAGAATGCCGTCACCGTCGGTGTCCCGTGAAGGCTCGGGGGTGGCGGGGTCGTTGTCGCCGCAGTTGACGGACAGGACGTCCTGCTCTACGTCATCGCGGATCCCGTCGGCGTCGCAGTCGTCGGGAAGGACGTCAACCGAGTCAGCTCGTGTCGCGTCGGTCTCGTAGTGTATCCCGTGAATCCAAACTTGGCCAAGACCCGTGACAGCGACATCGACTTGCTCGTAGATGGGGTCAGGGCCTTCGGCAGAGCGGCTGCTCAGTTCGCCGAGGAAGTAGTCGAGCTGGGAGTTGAATTGGACTTCGCAGTCCGTCACCATGTACCAGGTTCCCCAACACTCGAAATCCTGATCTCCCGGATGAGCCTTGACATTCACCTTCACGTCCCTGGGGAAGTCTCGATAGTAAAGTCTGAGACTGAGGTCCCATCCCCAGGTGACCCAGGACGAGCTGCCGCTGAGCTTGTTGACCTTCCAAGAGTGAGCCTCTCCACCCCCGTAGCTTCCGGTAGCGCCCCACTGAAGCGACCCATAGTCTCCATCCGCAAGGACAGTGATGGAGAAGACAGTCCCCTGGGCAGGGCAATAATAGGGTAGAATCGGAGGAGATGGCCAGGAAATCGTGAGGTCCTCCCAGTCCCCGCCTGGGTCGGTTTCAATCTCACTCCCGGAAAGATCCCTCCTCCACCCGCCAGGATATTCGCCTCCGGGACCTCCTCCCAGCATGATGGTCACGGACTGGAGGTTCTTGTTCGGGTCACGTCTGAGCGGGATTTCGACCCTGTATACGCACCCCTCCCGAGGCCACATGAATGTCTGCGCCTCGCCGAGATAGTGGAAATTCGCATCCAAGTCAGCAAGAACGTTTGTCCATGAGCCGGACGGGGCCAGCCCGAGCTCTGGCGAAGACTGGAGCATGACGTCGGGAGAGACGATGAGGGTGCTCTGGGTGCCGACCTTCACTTCCTCCCGGGCGGCCTTCGTGACGTCCACTGGGAGATAGAAGTCCGCCGTCTTGGTTTCCCCTACGCCTGCGTCTAAGGCAGCGTCCCAGTAGCAGCCGGTATACGATGTAGTCGGACAAATCTTGTCATACGTGGGATCATAGTCGGCCAAGTTCAGCTCCTCGGCGTCCCAGTACAAGTCCCCGTCGACGTCGACCTGGGTCGCATCGGCAAGGGCGAACGCCCCGAACATGAAGGTGTGGGCCCATGCAAAGTCCAGCGACCGAACCACCCCGGAAGTCTCTCCGAGGATGTCGTCAATCACGGGCGACCATCGAGGAGCGCCTTGGTCGTAGCCCACGAGGCGGTACAGCTGGAGGTAGGTCTCCCGCATCCCCGTCGGGAGGTTCGCGGGCACGTACCGCACCTTCAGGGCGAGTTCCGTGGCTCCCATGTAGTCACCCCCGGTTTCCTGGTAGTCCCCAGCCGTGGAGAACTTGAGGAGTATCGCGGCCGCCGGCAGGTTGCCACCCCCCTCCCCAGAGGTGGATACCGTCAGGTCGAGCGGCAAGGTGCCCGACGGGAGATCCGCAGCCGCGAGGATGGAAAAAACGCCACCCGTTCCAGGCAAGTCCGTCTCGACACGGGCATCCACCTCCGCGAGAGTGCTGCCCGCCTCAACGGTCCAACTGTGCTCCACCGGGTCGGGGTCGGCCGGGATCATAGGGTCAGGATCATCGTCAGGTATCCAGTCCTCATCCGTGTCCTTCGCAAGCGGTGAGGTCCCGAGCGCGTACTCGTCGAGGGCATCCAGAGCGTCAAGGTCGTCGTCGGATGTGGCGTCCGATGGGTCGTTGGGGTCCAGTCCCGGGGTTCCCGCAAAGCGCACCTCCCACTCGTCAGGAAGGCCGTCGGCGTCCGTGTCCACCATCCTGGGATTCGTATCCGTGTCCAAGCGCTCCCCGCGGTCCATCAGGCGGTCCGAATCCGAGTCCGGGGCGGAAGGATTGGTCTCGCCCGAGTCAAGGAGCCCGTCGAGATTCTGGTCCTCGTACTCTCCCGCGTCTTGGTTTCCGTTGCCTTCGGTTCCGGCGGGATAGTCGTCGCCGTGGGGATCAGGGTACGACCCAGGGTCGTACCCAGGCTCGTCCGGACTCATGAGGCACCGGTCGCCGCCGTCACCGCAGTCGACCCAGCCATCAGGGAGACCGTCGTTGTCCGTGTCGGAGGTCAGAGGGTTGGTGGTGGACGACGGGTCCCAGTCCCAGGCGAAGTCGGAGGAGGTGTGAGGACTCGGGTCATTCTGCCATGACATGAGGTTCGAGTATCCCTCCGGCCATCCCAGGCCCCGCTCTTGGCCGTCGGTGAGCCCGTCGCCGTCGGTGTCGGCGAGAGTGGGGTCCGTCTCGCGGCGGTAGGTGGAACCGTCGTGACTCACATCCTCGCTCCCATCCCACAGGCCGTCGTCGTCGAAGTCGCGGTCGAGGGGGTCCGTTGTCGTGGACGGGTCCGTGTCCCGACTCGGCGTCCCCTCCTGCCACTCGTCCGGAAGCCAGTCGTCGTCCGGGAGACCAATCTCCAGCCCGTCCGCCAGCCCGTCGCCGTCAGTGTCCGAGTAGGCGGCATCGGTCTCCCCGCCGCTCCCCCAGGCCGCTGGGTCGGCCACCCCGTTGCGGTCGTGGTCTTCGTACTCGTAAAGGTCGAGGAGGCCATTCCGCTCCGTGCCGTCTGGGTTCCCCACGTAGTCGTAGTCGTCCCCGTCCGGGTCGGGGTCCGCCGGGTATCCCGGCTCCTGCTCGCTGAAGAGGCATCCCGAAATGCCGTCCCCGCAGTCCACCCATCCGTCCGGGAGGCCATCCTCATCCGAGTCCCAACGGGTCGGGTCAGTGGTGGTCCCAGGGTCCTGGTCAGGGCCGTGGCCGATTCCAGTGGAAGTGTCAACACCCGACCCCCACGGCGAGGATGTGTGTTCCCCTTGTGGCGAGATAAGACCGTCCTCGAGGCCGTCGGAGAGGTGGTCGTCGTCCGTGTCCGCGTCCAAGGGGTTCGTCACGTAGGTGTCCGTCCCTACGAAGAACTCTTCCCAGTCGATCAAGCCGTCCTCGTCCGAGTCGTCATCCGTCGGGTCCGTCCCATAGGGAGTCTCGGGTTCCCAGAAGTCGAGGATGAGGTCGTGGTCTGTGTCAGGGTCGTTTTTGTTTGTCGCGACGGGGAGACCGCAGGGGGCCGTGAGGTCCTCGCACTCGTCGCTGAGGAGGTCCCCGTCCGAGTCCATCTCCACGAATGCCCAGGCCGTGTCGGTCGCCGACGACCCCGACGCATCCGTCACGGTAAGGGTGACCGTGTACGCCCCCGAGGCCGCGTAGGCGTGGTACACGTCCTGTCCAGGGGTCGGCAGGCTAAGGTCGCCCCAGTCCCACACGTAAGCGAGGGGCTCTCCGTCGTCGTCCACGCCCTCTCCAACGAAGTGCAGCGGGATCGCCGCCCCGTGGACGCGGCGGTCGGGGCCGGCGAAGGCGAAGGGCGCGGTGTTGGGGATGGTCACCGTGGCCATGGCCTGCCCGCTGGCTGAATGGGCGTCCGTGGCGTAGAGGACGACGTCGAAGGGGCCCTGATAGGGGTACCGGTGCATGACCCTCGAGCCCGACCCAGAATACCCGTCCCCGAAGTACCACGTGTAGGCCAAGCTAGGGGCGTCCGAGAGGCTGTCCGACGAGGTCAGCGCGCTCAGCAGCGTGGCTCGGGTCTCGCCTGAGGTGCTGAGGAGGGCGATCCCCGCGACCGGGGCCGCGTTCGTCACGGTGACGTACTGGGAGGCGGGCGGGCTCGGGCTGGGGATGCCGTTGTCGTCAGTCACCGTCAGCGTGACCGTATAGGGATTCGTCTCCGCGTGGCGGTACATGTGCAGGGGGGTTGCCCCTGACGCCTTCCCGCCGTCCCCGAAGTCCCACTGGTAGTCCAGGGCCGCGTCGTCGGAAGCTGTGTCCGTGGACGGTGCGCCATCGAACTGAACATTGTTGTCCTCCCAGACCTGCGTCGGGGAATAGGTGAACGCCGCCGTCGGGGCGCTGTTCGTCACCGTCACCTGGCGGCTGTTCGCGCCCCAGTCCCCCGCGGCGTCGGTGACCTTGACAATCACCGTGTAGGCCCCCTCCCGCGCGTAGGCGTGGGTCTTGCTCGCGGACGAGGTCGTCGCCGTGTCCCCGTCCCCGAAGTCCCAGAGGAAGGAGTAGGGGGAGGACCCGTCGTCGGTGTAGGCGGCGGTGAAGGTGAACGTCTCGTCCTCCACCCTGCTGGCCTGGTCCACGTTCACCGCCGTGACCTCGGGGGCCTTGTTGTCCAGGCTCCCCCCGCCGTACACCAGGGCGGTCGCGGTGTCTGTCAGCCCGTCCAGATCATCTGCGATCAGAGTTGTCGTCCAGGGACCCTGGCCCCCCGGGTAGTCGTGAGTCACCTCCCACTCAGCGTGGAAAGGTGAGGCCCCGTTCGTGTTCGTGAAGACCAGTTCGGCCGTGTCGCCATCCCCGAAGTTCCAAGTGAGCTTGAGGGAATCCGCGCCGACCTCGTGGGCGACCCCCGACAGATAGTGAGGCGGTCCAGACTTCGAGACGTCTACGATCGACGCGTAAGGGGCGCGGTTCTGGACGGTCACGGAGATGGAATCCGGAGCCGAGGTCGCGGGGCTCGGGTCCGTCACCCGTAGGTCGAAGGTCGCCGTCGTCTCGTCGTACCAGACGTAGGTTGGACGGCTCCCGGTCAGGCTCACCGTCCCTGTCCAGGCGTAGTCGAGGGCGTCGAGGTCGCTGGGCGAATCCGACGATCCCGTACCGTCGAGGAGGACCGTCTGCGCCTCCTTCACGGTGAGGTCATTCCCCGCGTTCGCGGTGGGGACGACGTTCGCGACCGTCACGTCCAGCGATGTGGTCGTGGTCGCTCCGTTGTCGTCCCGCACCGTCAGGGTCGCCGTGTAGAGACCGGGGGAGGCGTAGGCGTGGGACGCCGTCCGCCCGCTTCCCGTGTACCCGTCCCCGAAGTCCCACGCGAAGGTGAGGGGGTGGACGTAGGTCGGGGGAAGGGGGTTGGGCGGGATGGGATCGTCCGTCGCCTTGTCCGAGGAGGCGGAGGCGTCGAAGGTGACCGTCGCGTCCGTGGCGGGGGAGGTCGGCGAGAAGGAGAACGCAGCCACGGGGGGCTCGTTGAGGATAGTGACGTCCACAGTCGTCGTGTCCGCGTTCCCCGTCGCGTCCCCGACGGTGAGGCGGACCGTGTACACGCCGGCGTACCCGTAGCCATGGGCGGCCAAGCCGAGGGTGCTTGTCGCCCCGTCCCCGAAGTCCCACGCGTAGGTGAGCAGGAATCGGGGGTAGGAGAGCGGCCAGGAGGTCGTCCCATCGAAAAAGATCGCCACATCCTCGAAGACGCTCGGGGGGTCCGGAGTGGTCACGATGATGGCCCCGGGGACGCCGCCGGAGCCGAAGCCGGGGCTCTTCACCCAGACCCGGACCGTATCCAAGGCCATGGCCCCATTCGGCGCCTGCCCCACGAGGGTCACGTCGATGACGCCGTCCATGCCGAACGTGTGCATGGGGTTCGCCTCGGTGGACGATTCTCCGTCCCCGAAGTACCACGTCAGGTCGAGGTCTGGATCGGATCCTGTGGAGACGAAGTGGACGGGATACTCGGGTTCCACCGGGTTCATCTCATCCGTGCCCTCCAGTGCGTCCGCCACGACCGTCGGAGGATTGGGGGGATCGAACGCGGGCGCCTGGACCAGACCTGGGAAGACCCCGAAGGTCAACATCACCACAATCGCCACCACGCCTGCCACATTCGGTCTTCGAAGCATGTATTCGACGTCCCCTCTAACCCATGGAGGCAGGAGGGGTATAGGCTCAAACTCGATAATCTTGTCGCAAGTACAGGCAAGTTAACCTTTCCTTCCGGTGGAGCACGTGCAGTATTCCCCCTGTCACAGCGCGCCGCGTATCATCCGACCAGTCCGAAGGCGCGCAGTGCGCGGACATTCGCCCTGTCGATTGTGTTGCGTCGTAACTGGTCACCGTTCTGGCAGGTTTTCGATGGTTTCACCAATGTCCTGACGTAGGGGGCCGCGTTACTTCCGCAATCGGATGCGCTCTAGCGAAGAGCTGGACGCCGAGAACCGGCGTCTCCGGCAGCGGGTCGCCGAGCTCGAGCGGGCGAACGCCGAACTCGGCCAGCAGGTCGCCCGCCTCCAGAAGCGGGTGGGGGACCTGGAGGCCCTCGTCCGGAGGATCGCCGACGACGGACCCGCGCGTCCGGACCGGCCCCCGCCGGGGCGGGACGGCCCGCGGGGACCGCCCGGCGCCCGGGAGGGCCACGAGGCCCACCACCGCGCGCCTCCCATCCTGGACGAGGAGGTCGACGTCACGACGGCCCGCTGTCCCGACTGCGCCTCGCCCCTCGGAGACCCGATCGAGGTGCGGACGCGGGTCGTGGAGGACCTCGTCCCCGCCCGCCTGAGGGTCACCCGGTACCGCGTCCACCGGTACTGGTGCTCCGGCTGCCAGGCCAAGGTCGAAGCGTCCTCCACGGGGGTCCTCCCCGGCCAGCGGTTCGGCCTCCACCTCCTCCTGCTCGCCGCCTACCTGCGCACCCTCGGCCTGACGTGGGGGAAGGTCTGCGCCTACCTCCGCGAGGCCTTCCGCATCGAGGTGAGCCACGGGGCCCTCGTCCGCATGGAGGCCACCGTCGCCGAGGCCCTCGGCCCCCGGTACGGGGAGCTCCTCCGGGAGGTCCGCGCGGCGCGGAGCGTCCACGCGGACCCCACCTCGTGGCGGATCGACGGGGAGGACCACTGGCTCTGGGTCCTCACCGCGAGGGGCGTCGCGTACTTCGCCGTCCGGGACACCCCGGGGAAGCGACCCATCGAGGAGCTCCTCCGGGACTACGGCGGGGTCGTCGTCTCGGACTTCTACCCCGCCTTCCGGAACCTGCCCTACCGGCAGCAGAAGTGCCTCGTCCACCTCCTCCGGGAGCTCCGGCGGTTCGAGGGGAAGCCGGACTTCCGCCCCGGGCGGGAGTGGAAGCGGGTCCGCATGCGGGTGAAGCGCTTGGTCACGGAGGCGTCCCGCGGGGCCGCGCTGCGGGGGCGCGGGAGGCGTCTCGCCCTGAAGGCCCGCCTGGAGTCCCGCGCGGACGGGATCGCCCGCCTCCCCCGCCGCCACCGGTACGCGTTGCGCGTGGCGAAGCTCGTCGGCCAGTACCGGGGGTCCCTGTTCACGTTCCTGGAGCGGGACGGCGTGGGCTGGGAGAACAACGCCGCGGAGCGCGGCCTGAGGCCCATGGTCGTGAACCGCAAGGCCAGCTTCGGCAGCCGGTCCGTGGAGGGCGCGGACCGGCGGGCCGTCCTGCAGAGCGTGGCGGAGACGGCCCACCTGCGGGGGACGTCATTCCTCGAGTTCGCCGGAGGCGCCTTGGGCCTACCCTCCTATGGTGGACTGCCAGAACCGTGACCTGTTACGCACAACCCTTGCAGGACCTCAGCGACCGCGGCCCGGGAACCACTTGCTGTAGGTGTCGTGGTCCACGATTTCGAACACGACGACGTACCGGGTCGCGCCCTCCCGCACAACCGTGTAGAGCAGGCGCCAGAAAGAGGGGAGGTCCTCAACATAGAGGTTCTCCAACCCGTGGGCATCACGCAGGGCACGGGGGACTCGGTCCTTCGGTACGACCTCATCATGTAGGCAGTCCGCGAGGAGGATAGGTCGGAGGGCACGAACCCGCCGGAGAATCGACACAGCCTCGCCAGTCCGGCCACGTTCCAAGGTTCGGATTGCAGTCTCGGCCCGGGGCCCTAAAACAGTCTCCGCTGCGCCGAGGGGCATTCACAGCCTCGGGCCCTCGCGGATTGCCTTCAGGAGGATTGGGGACGCCGCGGGGACGTAGATGAGTCCCTTGCTCCCCTCGGCGATGAGGCCCTGGCTCCCCAGGAACGCAATGGCCGCATTGAGGCTCTGGCGTGTGGTCGCGTGTCCCCATGTGGCCAGGATCGCGAGAAGGGTGTTCCGGCTCGTCGGGCGGTCCATCATGCGGATCGCCGCCTCGATGTACTCCATTGTCTCCAGGGTGGGGTTCGCCCCCCTTCGTGCGAAACGCAACGCCGGGGCCTTTATCGACTGGGCCATGGTCAGGGGTACATGGATACGTGTAGTACATCTAACCTTCTAGGGGGTACGGTACGGGGGGAAGCGCACCGGAGAGAAGGTCTTTCCGACAGGCATGGGGCATTGAATCGAGGAGTCCACAATGTGCCGCAACATCCGACCCCTGTTCAACTTCGAACCGCCCGCCGCCGAGGAGGAGATCCGGGACGCCGCGCTGCAGTTCGTGAGGAAGGTCTCCGGCTTCCCGCGGCCCTCCAAGGCGAACGGGGCGGCGTTCAACCAGGCCGTCGAGGGCGTGGCCGCCGTGTCCCGGACCCTGCTGGAGGCGCTGGTGACCGCCGCAAAGCCACGTGAGCGCGACCTCGACGTCCCGAAACGAGAGCCCCGTCGCCTCGGCCCCGGCAGTCGCCGGAAGGTCCGCGCCGGCAACGAGGAGGTCCCCAAGGCCGCCGAGCTGGTGGGACCCTGAGGGGAGGGGTCACAGCCGCCGCACTTCACGCGGCAACGAATGAGGATGAGGACAGGGAGAGGTTGTCCCGCGAGGGTATTCTGCTCTCTCCCACGACTTCTACAGTACTTAAGCGGGGGTGGGCTCCGCGGCTCTTCGGAGCGTACAGGGCCACCGACTGACCTGCGCGGACGCGTGCCCGACCCGGGACGGGACGTGACCGACTCGGGCGGGGTCGCCCCGGTCCGCGCGGGCCGTGGGCAGGCTGCGCAGGGGGGTGCCCGAGGAGGGCGCCGGCCGTCCGGATCGGGGACGGAGCCGGGGCGGTCGGGGCACCGGCGGGCCTCAGGCGGGCCCCTCGGTGCCCGGCGAGTGCGGCCCGTCCGGGCCCCGGCGGAGGCGTGCCCCGTCGTGG
>Ga0209341_10002260_pt1 | contig 18332 bp, 19 predicted proteins | sample RifCSP13_2_FD_184020 | JGI IMG/M metagenome (GOLD analysis project Ga0209341, IMG submission 184020) | Soil microbial communities from Rifle, Colorado - Rifle CSP2_sed 13_2 (SPAdes) (version 2) | ecosystem: Environmental > Terrestrial > Deep subsurface > Rock core/Sediment | place: Rifle... | reverse complement strand
GAAAGAAGAGAACTAATCGTCAAGACAGATGATTTACGCAAGAAAAAAAACGACATCGCTTTAGAAATTGCACAGAAAAAAAAGATAGGTCAAGATGCAACGCCCCTCATAGAACAGATGAGACAAGTTTCTGAAATGCTCTCGGGACTAGAGGTCATTCAAACCAAGACAGAATCTGAGTATACTAAACTCGCACTTACATTGCCTAATCTCATCCATGAGTCGGTTCCAATTGGAAAAGATGAAACTGCAAATAAGGAATTAAGAAGATGGGGAAAAATACCTCAATTTGATTTTAAAATAAAAGATCATATAGACATATCACAGAATCTTGATCTTATTGACTTGGAAAGAGCTGCAAAAGTTGCTGGTGCTAGATTTTATTACTTAAAAAATGATCTTGTCAAGCTAAATCAAGCACTAATACACTATGCCCTAGATTTTCTTTCTGAAAAAAACTATACTCCTATTCAAACACCTTATATGATAAACCGTAGCTCAATGGAAGGAGCAATCATTGCAAATGATTTTGAGGATGTAATTTACAAAATTGAAGGAGATGATCTATATCTTATTGGAACGTCAGAGCATGCAGTAGCATCGATGCACTCTGATGAAATTTTGGAAGGAAAGAGTTTACCAATGAGATATGCTGGTGTGAGTCCTTGTTTTAGAAAAGAAGCTGGTGCACATGGAAGAGATCAGAAAGGAATTTTTCGTGTTCATCAGTTTGAAAAGGTTGAACAGTTCATTTTTTCAAGACCAGAAGAATCCTGGAAAGAACATGAACAAATGTTATCTGTTGTAGAAGAATTTTATCAAAAGCTTGAGATTCCATATAGAATAGTAGTCTTGTCAAGTGGCGATCTTGGAAAAATTTCTGCAATGACTTATGATCTTGAAGCATGGATGGCAGGACAGAATAGCTATCGCGAGATTGTTTCATGCTCTAATTGTCTTGATTTTCAGGCAAGACGACTAAAGATTAGATTTCGTGATAGGACAAATGATCAACCACAATATCTTCACACAATGAACAGTACACTAGTAGCCACATCTAGAACGCTAGTCTCAATATTAGAAAATTTTCAGACAAAAGATGGTCATGTTGTAGTTCCAAAGATTTTACAGAAATATGTTGGTAAAGCCACTATCTAAAAGTCGTACAACTTATATTTTGGCTTCAAACGTCGATCATAGTTGGCACGTCAAAAGACTGCAAGGATAAAGGACAAGTGGAGAGAGAAAAAATGGGTAACAGTACTTGCCACTTCTGCATTTAACAATGTTCCAGTAGCTTACATTCCAATTACTGATGATGCAAGTGCCATAGGTCGTGTAATTGAAGTTACCTTATTTGACATCATAAAAGGTGATCCTTCACAACATCAATACAAACTATATTTCCAGATAAACAAGGTTGAAGGAGATACTGCTACAACCATTTTCAAAAGATATGAATATGCAAAAGAATTTCTACGAAGTCTTGTAAGACGTGGTTCTTCTTTGATTAATTTCATCGGTGATTACAAGACAAAGGATGGTTATATTTTCAGAATTAAAATTATCGCACTTACACAAAAGAAACTCAACACGTCTCGCAAACATGCACTTAGATTAATTGCACGAGATGTAATGTTAAAAACAATTCCAGAAATGACAATAGAACAATTTGTCCAAGCTACTGCTTTTGGAAAGATAAATTCTGACATAATGGCAGCAGTTAAGAAAATAATTCATGTGAGACACGTAGGTATTGAAAAAGCAAAGATAATCAGAACAGCTGAAGCTGAGATTGCATTACTACAAGCCTAATAGATTTATTATTCATATAGATTCTAAATGACATGGTAAATCATCTAGAGATTACTGTAGAAGTCATCATACATACTACTGAAGATAGAAAAAAGATCCTAGATTCCATATTTACTATGTTTGAAATAAAGGAAGATGAGTTTACTGAAGAAAGACTTGTAGGCCATTTTGGAAATCCAATTTTATTGTTAAAAACAAAATTAACAAAAAAAATAGCAGCAGAGTTTATTCAAAAGGTAATTTCAAAAATTTCAAAAGTTCAGATGAATGATTTTTTTGATAACATAGACATGCATTTTGAAGGTTCGTCATTATTTTTACGAATCAGTAAACAAGACATGTTAAGAAAAACTATTAACATTCAGCAAAATGAGGCCTTGAAAATAAAAATTTCTATCCCGGTGTACAAAAAAAGCGATCTTGCCAAGAATTATAGGGATCTTTTAAAGTCTTGAAACAGAAAAAAAGATACATTCTTCTAAGATTAGAGAATGCAAATATTGAAAAGATTTCTAATATTAAGTTAATCTCAAATCAAGATGGATATGTTGTAGTTTCATGTAATCTTGCTAATCTTTCTCAGGTGATATCAGAGATTAAAAAAGAATGTAAAATAATCACAGTATCAGGAACTCTCAAGTCTTTGCAAAGGAGCGTTTAATAGTATTCCGACCCCAAAAACATTGGGGATGAGGGTTTGCCGCTCCAGTCTGAGCATTTGCTGTGAAGAAGCCGCGACGAACTGACCCAAAAAATTGTGATCTGTTATTACACGGTTCTTTTAAATAGAGTAGATCCTGTTTTTTGGCTGTGAAAATAGATTACGATGTCATAGTAGCTGGAGGAGGGCTAGCTGGCATGATCGCGGCTCAATCTGCAGCATTTTATTCTAAACAAAGATTATCGATTCTTGTAATTGATAGAAATCCGGAACCGACTGTTGGTAAAAAAACAATCAGTGGTTGGATCTGCGGAGATGCAGTTGGAAAAAACACAGTCGACTACATGACAGAGAGAATTAAGATATCATGGGGAAAGCCAGAGATTGAACATCCTGTAAAAGGAGTCATGGCATTTTCCCCAGATAGAGAAACTTCAATTCCATTTGATGGAGAAGGGTTTATGCTTAATAGACAAGAACTTCCAAAACGCCAACTTCGAGATTCAAAAAATATGGGAATCAATTTACAATTCTCTGTTGCTTTGAGAAATTTACTTTATGAAAATGATTCCGTGGTGGGTGTAGAAGGAACAGATCTGTTAACAAACCAACCATACAAGAAAACTGCAAAGATAGTAATTGATGCAACAGGAGTTGCGTCAATGTTACGAAATGGTTTGTCCATCAAATCAAAAATAGAGAGAAAGATAGATCGCGATGATTTAGAAGCTACTGGAAGACACATAATGAAGTTTGAAGAAGGAATAGAAGATAAGACATGTTTTGATCCTGATTATTGCATCATACATTTAGATCAAGACATCGCACCTGGTGGATATGCATGGGTGTTTCCAAAGGGTAAGAATAAGGTAAACATAGGTTTAGGAGTTCAACAAAAAGAATTACAGAGAAGAAACGAGAGGCTAGGTAAGAAAGACGATGTGGTGAAATTGATAAATGATTATGTGAAGCTCAACAAAGCAATCAAAAACCCACGACTCTCAGATGATTCAAGTGATTCTATTAATGCTACCGGTACATGGCAAGTTTCTGTAAGAAGACAAAATGATTGTCTTGTAGTAAACGGGTACATGCTTGTGGGCGATTCTGCATGGATGCCAAAACCTCTTGATGCTGGAGGAATTGGACCTGCAATTGTTGCTGCTACAATAATTGGAAGAGATGCAGTAGCTGCAATTGAAGCAAATGATGTTAGTGAGAAAGGACTGTGGCAATACAATATTGATTTCATAAATGATTACGGGTACAAAACTGCAGGACTTGAAGTATTTAGAAGATTATTACAAACATTAACTAATGATCAGATAAATTATGGAATGAAGCACTTTTTGTCAAAGATGGATGTTGAATCCATAAGTAGAGGCGAACACCCAGATTTTGGAACTGTTGGTAAACTTGAAATGATGATTCGTGGTGCATTAAACAAACAACTTGCAGATGGTTTAAGATTTACTGCGCAGCAAAACAAGATTTTGACAGAACATTATTTCAATTTTCCAAAGACTCCAGATGGATATGATACATGGCATCATACCCTACATAAGATATTGGATGAATCTTTTGCAAAAATTAAGAACTAGTTTATTTCAAGTGGTATAGTACCTTTGCCCCATGGTTCCTTTATTTTGAATGAATAATCTTCGGCGGGATTATAATCCAATCCTTTAAAAAAACTCCATTCCAGTAACTTTGGTTCATGTGGTTGAAGAGTCAATGAACCATAAACAAGCGTGTTTGTAGTATATTGAATCTCTTTTTGGCCATCACTGAGTGCATAATTACATGAGTTAACAGGACATGACAACATTATCAGAATTACCTGTGTTCTCAACAACAAAATAAATTGTTAAAATGGTTCCGCCTTGAGATGTTTTCTCAATCTTATTATCCACATAATAGAAATTTACAGGCCCAACTACATATTTTGTCGATTTTTCTATATCATTTTTGATTTTATTAGTAAGTTCGATTTCTTTTTGACATATTCTCTTTTCTGCGGGGGTTTCATACTTATCACATTTTGATATATCAAGATCATTCGAAATAGAATTTTGAGAATTCCCAACGTCTACAAAAATTATACCTTCTTTTATCATGAATTGTATTCCACTTGCAAAAGTCTTGTCATCGATTTCTCCATCTGACCACCATTTGGCGTTGTTTTTTATCCACTCAGGGATTTTGATTTCTTCTGCAAAAATTGTTTGTAAGACTAGTCCTGAGAGAATTAGACTGATTGCTGTAATTAAAAGAAATCCTGTTTTACTCCACATCATCATATAATATGCAGTCTTTTAGATTAATTTGATCGTTTTAACCACGTAGTAACAAGTTCTACATACAAACAAGACTATTTTTAAATTAAGGTTTCATATTTCCAACAGTAGTGCTTGCCGAGTCTTTGTATATAGATTGGAATAATTCCTTTGAAGTTTTGGACAAGGCCTATGAGTTAGGCTTGTTTGTCTTAATAATAGGCCCAAAGGGAACTGGCAAGACAACACTTGTTCGTGAGTTTTCTGCCAAAAAAAATATCAAACTCGAATCGATTAATTTTAGCTTGAGGACTCGTGAGAGCCACCTAGTAGGATCTAAAAGCTTGGAAAATGGTTCCATTGGTTTTGATGAAGGAATATTGGTAAAATCAATGAGAGAGGGAAACATGCTTTATCTTGATGAGATCAATGCAGCCGAAGCAGATGTTTTGTTAAGATTAGATGAAGCGTTAGATGACAGGAGGCAGATCGTTCTAAAAGAATCAGGTGGAGAATTAATCCAAGCAAACAGTGGTTGGTTTGTTGTCGCAACAATTAATCCATTAACACATGTCGGAACAAAAGAACTTCCGCCACAGATTCTCAGTAGATTCCCTGTAAGAATAAGATTAGAGTATCCGCCAGAAGAGATTGAATTGCAAATCGTTAAAAAATACGTTTCTGGATCAAATGACAAAGAACTTTTGCAAGGAATCAAGCTTGCAAATTTATTACGACAAGCTGCTGCAGTAGAGGAATTGTATTATTCGCCAAGCTTACGAGAAACAATAGCGTTTGGCAAGCTTCTTGAGTCTGGTCTAAAATCAAGACATGCCGCAGATATTGTCTTTGCAAATATATATTCACAATGGGGTAATGTAGAGTATCAAAAAGTCAGCGACGTCATAACGTCAATGTTTGGTAACTGATGCAATCACTACATCTTAGAAACGACACATTACTTGAAATCGCCACTTTCCTTGTAAGAAGATGGTCTGAAAAGAATATTTCAGTAGGAGTTAGTGGACAAAAAGAAATCCAGACAAAATTAAAAGAAAACAGGATAGTCATGCTTCCTTTGGATCATTATTTTGGAACTGACTTTCAAAAATACAGACAGTTTAGGACTGCCTTGTGGTATGAAGCAATGAGAGTAAAACACTGTACAAAAATCCTAAGCAATGATCATGCTTTTGGTTTTTTACTTAATACTCTTGAGACAAGACGAATTGAAACCATGGGTAGAAGACAATGGCGTGGAATGGATGAGGAGATAATATTCAGTTCTGGTTTTGCTTGGCTTTACAGACCTCTTTTGAACTCGCTTTATGGAAAAACGAGAATAGCGGAGGCATTTTCTCAGTATTTTTTGATGGGCGATATCAAAGGTGAAGTCAGTCCAAGTCAGTTTGAAAAAATTGTAAAAGCGACTGAATTTGCAAAAGAAGTTGTTAAAGAATCATTAGAAAAGAATCATGATACAGAATGGCTTGAGAAAAAAATTCCAGAGATTATTAAAATTTTAGAACTAGATGCGTTGATAACAATTCCGCTGTCAGTACCAAAGATTGGTAGCGGTATTGCAATATCAGAAGAGGATTTTGTAAAGACACTTGGAAAGATAGCAAAATTCCGTGAAAGTGATTTCGGGGATCTTGATCCGAAGCGAATAGCTGAAGGAAAGACAATTTTTGAAGAGTTTAAGGTGTTACTAGAAGAGAATCAAATAAATGAAAATAGAGGACTGAGTGCTGAAAACATTGGAATTAGTGTTCCTAGTTCCATGAATGTTGATGAAACAAAGATCTATGATACAGATCTTGTAAACAATCTAAAAGCTAAATTCAAGGAATGGAAGACAGGTTGGAAAGAACAACATGTAAGCATGGGTGATGAGTTTGACGAAGAATCCTACATTGAGGGGCACAGTCCGTTTCTTACAGACAAGAAAATTACAATAAAAACAAGAATCGTCATATTACTTGACCATTCCTCAAGCATAGCAAACGAGCAGGTCCAATACAAAAAAGCAACTTTAGCCTTATGTGAAGTACTCGCGTTTTTAAAAGTAAAATTCTCAGTTTATGCGTTTAATACAGAACAGAAACAAGTAACATGCTGGCTAATCAAACCGGAAAATATCAAGTGGAATAACATGGCTGCAAAAAGATTAGCCCAGATAAAAGCAAATGGTGGCACTCCACTAGCGGAAGTTTATTCACTAATGCTTCCAATGATACGCTCAAAAAAACCAGACATATTCCTTACTTTGTCTGATGGCGAACCATCTGATCCTGATGCAGTTCGTGCAATGGTACATACATTCAAGCTTTTAGGTATTAAGATGGTTGCAATTGGAGTGGGTCCAAGTCCAATGATATCAACAATAATTGCTAGTAATCTGAAACATCTTGGATATGAAAATACACTTGCAGTTAGTAGATTAAATGACATACCAAATAGAGTTCTAAATGTTTTAGGAAGAAATTGAATGAAGTGTTTGTCAGTATCACAGCCCTATGCTGATCTTATAATCCAAGGTAAAAAAACAATTGAACTTAGAACATGGAATACAAAATATCGTGGAGAATTTCTAGTTCATGCTCCATTTAAGATTAAAAAAGATGCATGTAAAAAACTAGGAATTGATGAAACAAAGATACTGACTGGAGTTATTATAGGTAGAGTTGAGATTTATGATGTAAAAATATACAATTCAGTTTCTGAATTAAAATCAGATTCCAAGAAGCATTTGGCCACAGAGGAGTTTTTACGACATAGATATGGATTTTTACTTAGAAAACCAGGCAAATTAAGAATTCCAATTCCATACAAAGGCAGTCTGGGGTTTTTTGATGTGAGTTTAGGTACAAAAGTTAAGGAAAATGATATCAAATCAGAATTGTTTGATGAAGAACATCGCTATCAATGGATAAGCAAACATTAAGGATACCAAAAATGAGGTGTTTTGTATGTTAAATCCTGATACTTGGGTTTTCTTTCTTTAGTTTTTCCCAGTCGGCTAAAAAGTTTTTAATACCAATATCGGTGAGCGGATGCTTTAGCATCTTTCCTAAAATGTCTGGAGGAATTGTTACTACGTCTGCACCAATCTTTCCAGCTTCAACAACATGCATTGTGTGTCTTATACTTGCAACTAAAATCTGAGTACCATATTGATAGTTCTTAAAAATTTCACGAATTTCTTTTATTAAACTCATTCCGTCTTGACCTACATCATCTAGTCTTCCAATAAAGGGACTGACGTATTTTGCTCCAGATTTTGCAGCCAAGATTGCTTGGTTTGAAGAAAAACACAGAGTAACATTTACTGGTATTCCTTCATCTGTTAAAATTCTACAAGCTTTCAAACCATCTGGAGTCAGTGGACATTTTACAACTACGTTTTTTCCATATTTTCGCAGTCGTCTTCCTTCTTCAACCATTCCAGAAGTATCTGTTGCAACAACTTCTAGGCTGACATCACCTTTTACTATTCTAACAATTTCTTCCATTGTTTTTTGTGGATCACCGCCTTCTTTTGCTAAAAGGGATGGGTTTGTGGTTATACCGTCAACTAGACCCATGTCATTGTATAGCTTAATTGACGTAATATTTGCAGTATCAAGGAATATTTTCATCTGGATTTACTCCTAATGTCTTTTACAGATTTAGCTATATTAATTGATGTTATGCCATGTTTTGCAAATAATAGTGGAATTTCGTTGTCTCGTGCAGACTCACCAAATTTATCCTGAACTCCAATTCGTCTCATTGGTACAGGATATGTCTCAGTCACTACCTCCGCTACTGCAGAACCAAAACCTGCCATGATGTTGTGTTCTTCGCATGTTACAATACCTCCTGTCTCACGTGCTGCTTTTTCAATGAGGGCAGAGTCAATCGGTTTGATTGAGAACAAGTCTAAAACGCGGCACGATGTTCCTTCTTGCTTGAGAGCATCTGCTGCTTCTAGAGCCATATGTACAGTAATTCCACATGCCGCAATTGTACAGTCAGAACCATCACGCAAAACAATTCCTTTTCCAATCTCAAAATCTTGAGCTTCAGAATGTATTACCGGGGTTTTTGATCTTGCCATTCGCATGTAAAATGGGCCATATGTTTGTGACATTATCCAAACAAGTTTTGAAACTGTAACAGTATCAGACGGGATCATGACCCTAATATTTGGAATTACTCGCATAATAGCAATGTCTTCTATTTGTTGATGTGAACCGCCATCTGCCCCTACACTTAATCCGCCATGTGAAACTACCATCTTTACATTTAGCCCCTTTTTATCATCACGTGATGGATATGCTATTGCATTTCTAATTTGATCAACACATCTTCCAGGTAGAAAAATTGCATATGTACTTGCAAATGGAATTTTTCCTTCTATTGCAAGACCTGCAGCAACAGAAACCAAGTTTGCTTCTGCGATTCCAACATTAAAAAATCGATTTGGAAATTTTTTGCCAAAAGGTTTTGTTTTTAATGAATCTGTAGTGTCGGCACCAACTACTACGATGTTTGGGTTTTCTTCGCCTATTTTGATCAGAGTTTCCCCATACATTGTACGCATGTCTGTCATTTCAGTCATTCAAGACCCGCCTCCTTTGCGATTTGTATTAGATCTGTCTTTTTCTTTCCAACCTCATGCAAGTCTATCCACTTATTGACAAGATCTATACCGCCGAGCTCGTATGCTTTTTGTATCAGGAGTTTTCTTCGCGCAGATAGAACTCTCTTTCTAAATTCAGACATTGTTGCCCGTACATCTTTTTGGCCTATGATTGCACTTCCTCCAACAAAGACTCTAGCTCCATCTAAAAAACAAGAACCGATGTTTGAAAGATCTATTCCTCCATCGGCTTCAATAAAGCCAGTAAATTTCTTATCTGAAAGGATTTTGGAGATTCTTTGAACCTTCCCATGTGTGGATTCAATGTATTTTTGACCTGATTTGCCAGGTACTACTGACATTACAATAATCTGGTCTAGATCAGGTATAAATTTCTCAGCCCAACTTGGAAGTTCAGTTTCAGGATTCATGGCAAGCCCCACACTGACTTCATTTCTACGTAAAATGTCATGAATTTCCCCAAAGCTTGACTCGTCACAAACTTCTGCATGTACAGTAATGATATCACTTCCAGCATCAACATAATTTCTAACATGTTTAACAGGTTCGTTTATCATAAGATGTGCATCGAATGGAATTTGTGTTATTGGTCTTAGTTCCTTAATTTTTGTGTGGTCAAAAGTTGTGTTTGGAACAAATTGTCCATCCATTACATCAAGATGAATGAAATCAGCACGTCCATGTGCAGCGCGTTTAACTTCATTTTCTAGATTAGTCATGTCCCCTGCAATTATTGATGGCGATATTAGAAATTGGCAGTCAAGCTCAAGGTCAATTATCGGTGCAATTTTTGGATCTGGTGCAACTCCGTGCCACTTGGGATTGTCTTCCATGTGTTCTACGCTTTTTCCTTTTATTGTTCGTGAGACAATAATTGTTGGAGTCCCCTTTGTCTGCTGAGCAGATTGTATAGCTTTTATTATTTGTTCAACTCTGTGGCCATCAATTTCTAAAACATTCCAACCAAAGGATCTCCACTTGTCTCCTATTTTCCATCTTGCCGCATCTTTCCACATTTCTGAAATGTCATCACTTACAAGCTCTTCGTCAAGTGGCATAACTTTTTCCGTATAATCATCTTGTTGAATGAAGTTCCTGTCAAGAAATACTGTGAGATTATCGAGTTTGTATTTTGAGGCAGTCATAGATGCTTCCCAGACTTGTCCCTCATCTGACTCACCATCTCCTATTATGGTATAGATCCTGTGTGGTTTTCCATCAATTCTTGCAGCTAGGGCCATTCCTATTGAAAAGGAAAGTCCTATTCCAAGAGAACCTCCGCAAAACTCAACACCTGGACATTTAAAATCAGGGTGTCCCTGTAATCGACTTTCAAATTTTCTTAGAGTTTCCATTTCTGATTTATCAAAATATCCAGCTACTGCAAGGTTTGAAAATAATCCGGGCGATGCATGTCCTTTTGACAATACAAATCTGTCTCGATCCTCCCATAGAGGATTCTTTGGATCGTATCGTAGGAACTTGAAAAAGATACATCCCATAATCTCTGCCATGGAAAAGGAACCACCTGGATGGCCAGATCCTGCAGTTGAGGTCCCTTTTATGACCAGTTTGCGAGTCTCGCGAACTTGTTTTATGATGTGATAGTAATTCAGTCCCATGCCTTATCCAAATTCTGAAAACCTAGAACATCTAAAAATGAATCAACATTCATGATTTTTAGCGCATTTGGAGCAAATAAAAAGTTATTTCAGAAATTTTTAATTTAACAGAACTTTAAACAGATAGGGAACTATAAGACCGATTTCAGATATGATTAATAAAGATAAATACTGTCCATATCACAATTGGTAGAGATTCACAGTCTTTCTAAGATCTTAAAAGATTCTTTACAAACCGAGAAGATTCCGGTTTAAGATTAGTATCCTCTGCTGTTTCTATCAGGTAATGCGCTGTTTGGATTTCGAAATCCATGTTTTTCCATCATATGATTTAAGAATCTTATATCGTCAGTAAATTTTTCACCGCAAACTGCACAACTTGTCACAGTATTTATCCGACACCGCCATCTTTTTAGGTTTTCATTGTATACAGACAGCTATGCAGAAAAGTACACGCCTTCCTAAACTTTCATTTTCAATCACACCAAATGAGCATGGATATCTTATTGCATGCAATGAAATTCCATATCTTTTCATTGATGCACCAAAGGTGGAGGAAATAGACGATCAGATAAACAGACTCATTGGAGAATATATTGAATATTTTCCAGATGATGCAATAAGACGTGGTGTAGATTTAACACTGCCAAAAGAGGCAATTTGGAAAGCTACACCAAACAGTATTGCATTAGAGTAAAAAGTGCCAGCACTACTGCTTCCCAAGGGCTCTCGCACCTTAGTAACACAGCAGCGACATTGGGTTTGACTTCCGGGTTCGGAATGGGACCGGGTCGGACCCCAACACTATGGCCGGCTAGAATACTGTATCAATAATCTTCTGTATTAATCTTACTTGAATAAGAGGTATAAATTAACGAAAGCGTTTGGTAGTTTATGACTCATCGAGTTGCTGTTCTGGATAGGGAGTTATGTCAGCCAAAAAAATGTGGTCTTGAGTGTATCAAATACTGTCCAGTAAACAAGTCAGGGGCTGATTGTATTGTACTAAATGAAGAGATTGGAAAAGCTCAGATTGATGAAAACATTTGCAACGGGTGTGGAATTTGTGTAAAAGTATGTCCCTTTGAGGCTATCACAATTGTAAATTTAGCACAAGAACTAAAATCAGAAAAAATTCATCAATATGGAATAAACTCTTTTAGATTATACAGAGTCCCCACACCAAAGAAAGGTCAGGTAATAGGACTTCTTGGTAGAAATGGAATGGGAAAAAGTACCATCGTCAACATTCTTTCAGGCAACTTAAAACCAAACTTAGGAAATTATGCAACACCCCCAGAGTGGGATGATATTTTAAAGAATTTTCACGGAACCGAATTAAAATCACATTTTGAAAAAATTGCAAATGGTCAAATCAGGGCATCAATAAAACCTCAACAAGTTTATAATTTAGCTAGAGTCTTCAATGGAACTACAAAAGAACTTTTGGAGAAATATGATGAGCGTAACGTCATACCAGATCTTGTAAGGGAATTAGGTTTACAGAACTCAATGGAAAACAAGATTAGTGAACTTAGTGGAGGAGAATTACAAAGGCTTGCAATTGCAGTCACAGCCTCAAAGGATTCCGATTTGTATTTTTTTGATGAGCCTTCCTCTTATAATGATGTATTTCAAAGAATAGGAGTAGCAAGGGTGATCCAAGGCCTTGCCAAGTTAGACAAAAGTGTCATGGTAGTGGAACATGATCTGACAGTACTCGATTATCTTAGCGACTTTATTGATGTCCTTTATGGTGAACCTGCTGCCTACGGTGTCGTTGCAGATTTATTATCTGCTAAAGTTGGAATTAACGTCTTTTTGGATGGCTATCTACCAAATGAGAATGTGAGGTTTAGAGACACTGCATTTAGATTTGATGCATCTACTTCATCAGATGAGTTTGTGATGACAGAAAATGTAGTCACTTATCCAGATTTGCAAAAGACGTATACCAAATTTTCAGTTTCTATTGAAGCTGGAAAAGTACGAAAAAATGAAGTTCTTGGAATCGTAGGTGCAAATGCTCTAGGAAAAACAACATTGATGAAAATGATTGCAGGTGTTGAAAACCCAGATTCTGGTGTACTTGAAACTAAAATCAAGTTAGCTTACAAGCCACAATACTTGACAAATGATTATGATGTTGAGGTGATATCACTTTTAGAAAATGCAAATGAGGGAGGATTGGAAGGAACTACTGAAGAAGAGCAAGTAGTTGATCCATTGAAGATAAAAAAACTTTACAACAAATCCGTCAAGAATTTGTCAGGTGGCGAATTACAAAAAGTGGCAATTGTTGCATGTCTTTTACAAAAAGTGGACTTGTACGCACTTGATGAACCATCGGCATTTTTAGATGTTGAAGACAGAATTACAATTGCCAAGCTTATCCAGAGATTTGTCCGTTCATATGGTAAATCCGCAATCATAATAGATCATGATATTCAACTCATGGATTTGATCTCAGATTCATTAGTAATTTTTGAAGGGGTTCCAGGAAAGGAAGGTCATGGTTCATCGCCCATGTCAAAAGCGGAAGGAATGAATCGTTTCTTAAGATCACTTGACATCACATACAGACGTGATGAGACAAGCATGAGACCTAGAGTAAATAAAACTGACAGCAGACTTGATCGAGGACAAAAACAGTCAGGGCATTTTTACTATAGAAATTGACTCGAATGTTAAAGGAGGCAGTGTCAGGGATATTGTCAGAAAAAGAGGTTTCTGAATTGTATGGAGCGTTTGATCAGATAGGAAATATTATAATTATTAGAATTCCAGATTCTCTTAGCTCTAAAAAGAAAACAATAGGAGAAACTCTTTTACAGAAAGTGAAAACTGCAAAATCTGTTTTTTATCAATCCTCTCCAGTTGAAGGTAATTTTAGAATTCGAAACCTAGAGTTACTTGCTGGTGAAGATAATACAGAGACAGAATACAAAGAGCATGGATGTAGATTTAGAGTAGATGTACAGAAAGCATTCTTTTCTCCCAGACTTTCTACAGAAAGAGAACGAATTGCAAATATGATCAACGATGGAGAAATTGTAATCAATATGTTTGGTGGAGTTGGCATGTTTTCTATTATTGCTGCCAAAAAAAAGAAATGTGTTGTCTATAACATTGACATAAACCCGTATGCGATAGAACTTTGCAAGAAAAGCATTAGTCTAAACAAGTTGAAAGGACGAGTTGAACCTATTGTTGGAAATGCCTCTGAGATAATTGAAGAAAGATTGGTAGACAAGGGTGACAGAGTCCTTATGCTTCTTCCTGAAAGGTCAGATGAGTTTCTTGGTTCTGCTATTAAAGCAACAAAAAGCTGTGGAATAATTCATTATTACTCGCATCAACATGCAAATAAAAGACAGGATGCAGTAGAGCTATCAAAACAACATTTCTTGCAAGTTACTCCTGTAAAATCTGAAACCATAGGGGGAAGAATGGTAAGACCTGTTGGACCTCATTATTATCAAACTGTTGTTGACGTTAAAATTCTAAAATAATTTTATTTGTTTTTATGAATAAGATTTTGTTCAGATCCAACAAAAATATTGCGTTTATTTTTTGTCATCTGATACAGTAGATGATGGGGACGGTTTTGTTGTTGCCATGCTGTATCCAATCCATGATATGACCCCCAATATACCCCCCACCGCCATAAGTACTGAAAGTTGTAAGACTATTGGACTCCATTCTGAAAGCATCAGAAGATAAGCATAAACGACAAAACCGACAATACATAAAACAAAGATTGTTAATCCCATGTTGCGTTGTTTGGTCATAGCGCTAAAGTCTTTTTGAGAGTAATTAAATTTAATCTAGTAGAAGAATTCGATTGTCATCAAGTATGCATCTTCGCCATCACGATAGTATGACTTTATTCTTTGTTTAATAATAAATCCAATTTTTTCATAAAGCTTGACTGCTTCATTATTACTGCAACGAACTTCCAAGTATAGCTCGTCTGCTTTTTTTATTTTACCACCAGCAATCGCCTCTTCAATTAGAGCTCTTCCAATTCCTTTTTTTCGTTGTTCTTCTAATACAGCAACAGAAACTACATGGCCCTTTTTCACAAAACCTAGTTTTTTGAAATTAGAAAATCCATATTCTGTTTTGCACATGATATATCCAACCAGTCTACCGTTAACCTCTGCAACAAGAAATGATTCTGGAAGTTCTGCAAGCAAACTTTCATAAAAATAATCAGAATAATGTTCAGGTAATGTTTTCATGTTAATTTCCATTACTGGAATTAGATCGCTAGGATCACATCTTCTAATAACACAATCTCCAATTTCTCTTAGTGCTACTTGCAATTCTAAATTATCAGCATCTATCAATTATTTAACTTTAAGCAAGTAAAAGAATTAATTCATAGCAAAAGAAGTCAATATTCATTGAGTGAACCTACACAAGAAGAAGTGATATCAATTGTTTCTTCAGTATTTGAGATAAAAAGTGTAAATCAGAATCTGGATGTGCTTCAATTCGAGATAGAACGAGAAGGATTTAAACCAAAATTTGTAAAACTTGCACAGAGTTTAGAATCAAAGAACCTGGTTGGAAGACTTGAGAAGTTTGAGGACAGGGTGTTTCTATTTGTGGGAAGATTTCATCCACCCAGGTTAAGACGTGCTTGGATACCACGAATACTTTTTGCTGCAACCATAGCCGTGGTAATGATTGATGGATACTATAGAACATTAGAGACTAATTCCATCGTTATGATAGGAGATCCATTAGAGATGGCTGGACTGTATACAGTTTCTTTGATTGGAATATTGGGGATACATGAGCTTGGTCACATTATAGCTTCTAAATGGCACAAGATCAAGACAAGTTGGCCATACTTTATTCCTGGCATCCCAATAATTGGTTTCATCCCCACCTTTGGAGCTCTCATAATGTCTCGTAGTTTTACTATAAACCGAGACATTCTTTTTGATATTGGTATTTCTGGACCTATTGCCGGATTAATTGTGGCAGTTGTAGTATCAATTTATGGTGCATACCTTTCTCCAGTAATTCCAGAATCTCAGGCCCAACAACTTATTTCGCAATCACAGCTGTTTGAAATACATGAGAGTGTGATCATGAAAACGACGGAGGTTCTCGCAGGTAAATATATCATAGGAACAGAAATAGTCTATTCGCCAGTTCTACTTGCAGCTTGGTTCGGATTTTTAATCACTTTCTTAAATCTTCTTCCAGCATGGCAGCTTGATGGTGGACACATAGCTCGAGCAACTCTTGGAAGAAAATGGCACAAGATTACAACGTATGCAGGAATTGGGATACTGGCGATTTTGGGATTTTGGTTTATGGCACTTTTTGTACTTTCGTTTAGCATGAGAAGCCCTGATGTAAGACCACTTGATGATATTTCTCCACTTTCAAGTAAACGAAAAAAATTATTCGTATTAGTAATTGGTCTTGCTGTTGTCTGTGCGCCGCTTCCATTTTCAATTCTACCTTAACAAAATATGTGATCCGTCTGAAACAACTGCAACTTTTTGACGAATGCCCTGTGTCTTTAAGATATAGTCCATGGCATCTTTTATACCACTAAATGCAATCATGCCAAGTTTTTCTTTTGTATAGAACTCTGGCAGAATTGAAACTATTCCTATCTGGAATTTTTTTGTAGTTTCAGTTAAAAACAGAAGATCTTCCATGCCGTCAACATATTTTGAAGGATTTTTTAGTCTATCCAAAGTCATCCTCCCTTCCATGTATTGTTGAATTGCCTCTGAACCTATTCCTCTTCCACACTCTGCTAAGAGAATTGCAAGTCCCTCTTCTTTGATTGCTTCAGAACAATTCCAAAGTGAAACAAGTGATCTACCAAGAGTTTCACTGTCACTTTCTTTACCGGGGCTAATTATCATTGTTCTATGTTTTCCTACTTCGCTTATGGCAACAGGTAAAAATGATTTTGATATAGATGACGTTAATGATGGATGTCCGGTTGCCAAGTTTACCACTCCTTTTGAGTTACCCACTATTTCTATTGCGGCTATCTCAAATGCGTCAGTAAATTTCTGTGCTATTACAAAATTAGCAAGTTCTTCTCCCGGTGCTGGAAGATTTCCTTTTCTTTTTTCGTATGCTGCAAGCATATGTTCTTTTCCAAATCTTCTAATCAGTTTTGTAGAAATGGTGTTAAATCCAAATAATCCATCAAATTCCATCTCTCCGACAAAGATTAGATTAGAATTTGAAAGTTGGTCATCGCTAAATTCTGTAATCGCTAAACTAGGATCTGTAAAAATGTGTTTTATAAGATGCATGCTAGGTTTGTCGACTAGAAGCCTTGGTTTTGGAATTGATTTTTGATTACACATGTCAAATAAGAGTGAGATTATCTTTTGTACTGTTTTTGAATGATCTAGTAGAACAAGTTCAGTTGGTTTTGAAAGATCAATTTGTTCTAATTTTGAAATAATTTCAGGATCTGTTAGAACAGTACCTTTAGAGTCTATTTTATTGTCAAGGTTTTCTGCTCTAATGTCCAATACAACGTCCGTCGATCCATAGTTAAGCCAAATTTCTGGCATAAGACTACGGATAGGACAGTTAAAATAAATCTGATATAGTTAATTTTGCTGTGGAGTTTGTCAAAGAATTTGCAACGTTTTTGTACCAAAATGGCGCAATAAAGTTTGGAAATTTCAAGCTTTCTAGTGGAAAAGATAGCCCTTACTACATAGATCTGCGATTAGTCCCAAGCTTCCCACATCAGTTTAGAATGATGATAAAGACACTTCAAAATTTAATATCAGAAAAGATTGGGTTTGAGAATTTTGACTGTATTGCTTCTGTTCCTACATCAGGATTAGTAATAGCATCTGCGCTTGCCATTGAGATTGTAAAACCTCTCGTATACATCAGACAGAAACCAAAGGAATATGGAACTGAGAATGTCATAGAAGGTAAAATAGCAAAAGGAACAAGTGTTTTACTTGTAGATGATGTTGCAACAACTGGTCTTTCTCTGATAAATGCAATAAAACCATTAAAAAACGCAGGCATGATCATAACAGATGCATTTACAATCGTAAACAGATTTGAGGGAGCTCGAGAAGCGTTAGCAACAGAGAATGTCAGATTATATGAAATTACTGACATTATGACATTAGCAACTATACTACATAAAGAAAACTTGGTTGACGACCAGACTTTGGAGCGTGTTAAAAAACAAATAGGTCTAATCTAAAGCGTAAAAAATGCTTACAGATTTAGCTTTCGTAGATCATTAGTTCTTTTTCTTCAAGCAGAGTGTGCAAGTTGTGTACTGC
>Ga0209341_10002258_pt1 | contig 18345 bp, 18 predicted proteins | sample RifCSP13_2_FD_184020 | JGI IMG/M metagenome (GOLD analysis project Ga0209341, IMG submission 184020) | Soil microbial communities from Rifle, Colorado - Rifle CSP2_sed 13_2 (SPAdes) (version 2) | ecosystem: Environmental > Terrestrial > Deep subsurface > Rock core/Sediment | place: Rifle... | reverse complement strand
CGACGTCCAAGACGCTGACGCCGAACCTCACGGCGGCGGGCGCAGGCCGCTCGGCGCTGGGGCGCGGCGCAGCTGGAGCGCATGCCAGCGGTCATCGCCAATGCGCTGCCCAAATCCGGTTCACACCTGCTTATTCAAGTCATGCTCGGCCTCACGCGCATTGGCCCCTTCGTGGACCCCGGCATGCCTCCATTGAACCGTTCGACTGGCAATCGCAATCTACCCGAGGCCAAGATTCTCTCCAACCTGAACCGCTTGCGGCCGGGCGACATCACCTATTGCTACCTGCACGCCCGCCAGCCTTATTTGGTCGAATTGACTCGCTCGGGCCGCGCAGCCTTCTTTCTCTATCGCGACCCGCGGGATGTGATCGTCTCCCAGGTGTTCTACGCTACCGATTTACTTGCGGGCCATGGCATGCACGACTACTACACCAGGCAACTCTCCAATATGGAGGAGCGCCTCAACGCCGCTATCCAGGGGGTGCAGGCCCCGGGCGCGCAACTCTCCTCTATTCGCGCCAAATACGAAAACTATATGGGTTGGTTGGACCGGCTCGATGTGTTGAGCATGCGTTTCGAAGACCTGGTGCTGGACCGCTCCGCGACTCTGGGGCGCATCCTCGACCACCTTGCCGCCCGCGGATTTCAGCCGCAGCCAGCGCGCCCCCAGACCATCGCCGTCCTTGAAGCGGGCATTACGCCCGCCGCCTCGGGCACGTTCCGCCGCGGCCAGCCCGGCGAATGGCGCCAGCATTTCACCGCCCAAAACACGCGCCTGTTCAAATCTGCCACCGGCGATCTGTTGCAGCGCCTGGGTTATGAGAAAAATAGCCAATGGTAAACCCCGGCTTGCTGGCCCGCCTGGCGCGCCGCACGTTGAGGCGCCGCGCGGCCCAAAGCAGATTCCCTGAGATTCCAATAGCGCAAATGCCGGTACTCTTCGGCAATTCCTTCCCGAAGAGCGGCACCCACCTGCTTACCCAGGTCCTGGCGGGTTTTACTCGTCTGGGTCCCGCCGTCCAAAGTGGCCTGCCCCCCGTGCTCACTTTCGAGGGCGAAAGCGGCCACCCGCGCCCTCTGGCCGCCATCCGCGCCGACCTGGCGCGGCTGTTGCCCGGCGACATTGGCTACGGACACTTGCACGCGCTCCCCGATGTGGCCCAGGCCCTGTGCCGAGACGGGGTGGCGCCTTATTTCATTTACCGCGATCCGCGCGATGTGGTGATCTCACATGTCTTTTATGTCACCGACATCAACAACCGCCATGTGCATCATGACTATTACGTCAATGAACTAGGAAGTTTCGACCAACGCCTGGAGGTCAGCATCCTCGGCCGGCCGGAACTAGAGAATCCATTCCCGAGCATTCGCGCCCGCTTCGAACCGTATTTACCCTGGCTCGAGCGTCACGAGGTGCTTGCGCTGCGCTATGAGGATCTGCTGAGTGACGCGCAAGGGCAACTCGGGCGCATTGTTGACCATGCTCTTAGCCGAGGGTTCATCACCCGCGGCGAGCCGACCGTGGCCATACAGACCCTTTCCTGGGGAATAAGGCCAGAGGAGTCACCCACCTTCCGCAGCGGGCAGACCGGCGGCTGGCGGCAGCACTTCACTGTTCGTCATAAGCAATTGTTCAAAGAGACCGACGGCGACCTTCTAATCCGCCTCGGTTATGAGCAGAATCAGAACTGGTAAGATTCACGCTATGCGCGCCAAGCGAGCCCAAAAACCGCGTATTTCCATCGTTATCCGCGCCTTCAACGAAGAAAAACATCTGGGAGCTTTGCTGGCTGCCATCCAGCAGCAATCGGTAAGCGACGTAGAGATTATCTTGGTCGATTCCGGATCCACGGACGGCACCCTCGCAATCGCGGCTGGCTATCCGGTCAGGGTGCTGCACATCAAACCCGGTGATTTCACCTTTGGCCGCTCGTTGAACCTGGGCTTGCGCGCCGCCCGCGGCAGCCTGGCGGTGCTGGCCAGCGCCCACGTGCTGCCCCTCGGCCGGGATTGGCTGAAGGCGCTGCTGGAGCCTTTCGAGGACCCCCAATTGGTCATCGCCTATGGCGCCCAGCGCGGCGCGGCCGGCAGCCGTTTCTCGGAAGCGCAGCACTTCCTGCGTTGGTTCCCCGAACGAGCGGACTTCAACCAGGCCAACGCCTACTGCAATAACGCCAATCTCGCCCTGCGCCTTTCCCTGTGGAAGCAGCAGCCCTTTGACGAAACGCTTACCGGCCTGGAGGACCTCGCCTGGGCCTCGGCCTGGCACGAGCGAGGCTACAGGATCACTTATGCAGCTGAGGCGGGCGTGACCCACTTTCACGAAGAGACCCACGCCCAGATCGTCAACCGCCATCGCCGCGAGGCCATCGCCCTCAAGCGCATCTTGCCCTCCAGCCGCTTTAGCCTGTGGCATTTTGCCAGCCTCTTCCTGCGTTCCGTGGCTTCCGATTTCCGCGCCGCTCTGCGCCAACGGGTATTTCTACGCGAAGCCGCCGGCATCGTTTCCTTTCGTTTCTCACAATACTTGGGTACCTATCTGGGCTATCACGATCCGCTCGACCCGAGCAGCGAGCTGAAGAAGGTCTTCTATTACCCTCCGGGATCGCTGGAGGACCGTTCTCAGAAAGTAAAGGCCAATATTAAGGAAGCCGAACGTAAGTCGGCCAAGGCATGATGGCCAACCCTCCGCGCATCGTAGCGCTGGTGCCCATGCGCGACAATTCCGAACGCGTGCCGGGCAAGAACTATCGCCCGCTGGCGGGCTGGCCGCTGTTTCACCACATCCTGCTGGCCTTGCACGCCTGCCCCGAGCTGGCAGACATTGTGGTGGATACCGACAGTCTGACCATCAAGCAAGGGCTGGCGGACCATTTCCCGCGCGTGCTGGTGTTGGATCGCCCCGAAGCCCTGCGCGGCGCAGAAGTGCCCATGAACGTCATCCTGCTGCATGACACGGAACTGGTGCCGGCGGATTTCTATGTGCAGACGCACAGCACCAACCCGCTGCTGCGCCCACAGACCATCAGCGCCGCTATCCTGGCCTTCATTGCCAACCGGGCGGCCAAGGATTCGCTGTTTGGCGTCACCGAATTGCACACCCGACTCTACGACCGGGAGGGCCGTGCAATCAACCACAACCCACATGAGCTGCTGCGCACCCAGGATCTGCCGCCGATCTACGAAGAAAATTCCTGCCTCTACATTTTCACGCGGGCGAATTTTATGAAACATAACCACCGCATCGGCGAAACGCCGCTCTTATTTCCCGTGCCGCGCGACGAAGCCTGGGATATTGACGAAGAGTTCGATTTCCAGGTGGTCGATCTGCTGATGCGCCAGCGCATCCCATAAGCATCGCATGTCCAAAGTCCTCTTGCTTTCCGCTCCCTACATGCTCATCAACCCCGAACCTTATCGGATGCTTTTGGGCCGTTTCGATATCGAGCTTATCATCCCCGAAGTGAACGAACGCCTCGAGGCGGCTCAATTGCTGCAGTACGCCGGCCAGTTCGATGGCGCCATCTGCGGGGATGACCGCTTCACCGCAGAGGTGCTGGCCGCCTGCGCCCCGCGCCTCAAGGTAATCTCCAAATGGGGCACCGGCATCGACTCGATCGACCTGGCCGCCGCCGCCAAACTGGGCATCCCCGTGCGCAACACACTGGATGCCTTCGTGGATGCGGTGGCCGATTCGGTGCTGAGCTACGCCCTGGCCTTCGCCCGCCAGACGCCCTGGCTGGACCGCGCCGTCAAAGCCGGGCGCTGGAGCAAGCTGATTGGTCGCTCCCTTTCCGAATCCACCTTAGGCGTCGTGGGGGTGGGGCGCATCGGCAAGGCCGTGCTGGGCCGCGCTCAGGCCTTCGGTGGGCGCTTGCTGGGTAACGATCTCGTCCGGATGCCCGCCGAGTTCCTCGGGCAAGTGGCTGTAAAGATGACTACGCTGGATGAGGTGTTGTCTCAATCTGATTACCTCAGCCTGAATTGCGATCTGAATCCGACCAGCCTGCATATCATCGATGCGGCTGCGCTGGCCAAGATGAAGCCCAGTGCTGTGTTGATCAACACCGCCCGCGGCCCGCTGATCGACGAAGCCGCCCTGGTGGACGCCCTGCGCAAGGGCAAGCTGGCCGGGGCGGCCCTGGACGTCTTTGAGGACGAGCCGCTGCCTGCCGACAGCCCGCTGCTAAAGATGGACAACGTGCTGCTGGCGCCGCATAACTCGAACGCCAGCCCGACGGCCTGGGCGCGGGTGAACTACCTCACCGTGCGCAATTTGCTGGAGGGCCTGGGCATCGACGCCAGCAGCCTGCGTCCCGAAGATTTCCCGCAAACATATACATGACATCTCGTTATTTGTGCTTGCTACTGGGCGGAACTGGTAATTTGGAGACAAATTGAAAACCAAGTTTATTTCCCTTCTATTTTTAGTAGTCTTTACAGCAAGTTGCCGTCCACCTACACTTCCAACACCAGGGGAAAATGCTCAATTGATCATGAATTTTGATGATACGGATACAAATACTCTGGTGTGGTCCCCGGTCAGCGATTTTCTAGTTTTAACGCAAACATACTTAAATAATGGGTACTCGAAAATATATCTTATCAATGCCAAGGAAATGACAAGTCAGTTGCTTATTGAAACTCAACCACATGACGGGACTATTGAAGCAAACGCCTGGTCGCCAGATGGGAGTCAAATCCTATTTACCTCAAATTTTGGAACTTACAAGCCCGGAATCTGGGTCATGAATGTTTTTGACAGGAGCTTGCCTAGTTATGTGATTGATGGGGAATATCCGTCATGGTCTGCTGATGGCCAAATCGCTTTTAGGAAAATTGTGCTCGGTCAAGGAACTTCAATTAATTTAGTCGACGGCAATTTTCAGAAAATTGATTTCACAGACGAAACAGAAGAAGATCCTTTTGAATTGGAATGGAAAGAAATCTATTCTTCAGAGCAAAATATATACTATTCAACTTGGTCCCCAGACGGACATGTTTTAGCTTTCGGAATAGATGATAGAGATGGGCGATACGACGAAGATCTTTTTCTCCTCGATATTGTCACCGGCAGTCTCGATCAAGTTACTTTTTCGGGCGGAAATACGCTACCAAGTTGGTCGCCGACCTCGAACTTAATTGTTTTTGTGAATTATAGTGAACAAAACCTGCCTTTATCTCTCAACATCCTTGACGTAGATACGCTTTGTACCGTAAGAATTCCAGAAATAACTTATGCCGAGGACCCAACCTGGTCTCCAGACGGAACAAAGGTGGCATTTACTAGCTTTGGTGGCGTCTATCTTGTCGAACTGGCAAAAATCTTGGGTGAGGATTCCTGTTGAGCAAAGAACTTAAATATTCCCGAGATTGGTATGACGAATATGGTGCAAAACCCGCCGCTACAAAACCCCCCATTTGACACACCTCTCTTAGATACAATACTCCCCATGGCGAAACAACCTAGCGTATTGATCACCGGCGCCGCCGGCGGGGTGGGCCGCGCAAGCGTGGCCCTATTCATCAAAGAAGGCTGGCGGGTGCTAGCCGTGGATGTGAAGCAGCCGCTTGAACCGGCGCTGCCCAAAGATGCCGTATTTGTGCATGCCGATATCTCTGTAGCCCATGAGGTTGGCGCCCTGGCGGACAGCCTGAGCCGCGAGCTTCCTGATGGCCTTAACGCCCTGGTCAATAATGCCGCCGTGCAGATCATAAAATCACTGGTCGAGACGACGCCTGAAGAGTGGGACCAGGTGCACGCGGTCAATTTGCGCGCCCCTTATTTGATGGCCCGCGCCTTCCACGGCGCCTTGAAGAAAGCCCAAGGCGCCATCGTCAACGTATCTTCTGTGCACGCTCTGGCTACCTCAACGCAGATCGGCGCTTACGCCAGCACCAAGGGCGGCCTGCTGGCCCTCACCCGCAGCATGGCCATCGAATTCGCCGATGACGGCGTTCGCGCCAACACGGTGCTGCCTGGCGCCACGGACACACCCATGCTCACATCCGGCCTGGGCCGTGGCCAACCGGCGGACGGCGATGTGAACGAATATAGAGCCGAACTGGCTAAGAAGATCCTGCTGAAACGGCTGGCGGCGCCCGAAGAGATTGCCCGCGTAATCTATTTCCTGGCCGATCCTCGGCAGTCGAGCTACATCACGGGCCAATCCATCGTGGCCGATGGGGGTGTGCTGGCCCGCCTCAGCAGCGAATGAGTTCCGTCCGCGAAAGAATCAAGCGTGCCACGCCGGACCCTCTCTGGCAGCTGGGGCGCGAGACCCGGATCGCCCTGAAGCACGCCGCCGCCTGGCCGCAAGCCACCTTTCATCCCTGGCGGCGCGCCAGCATTCAACGATTGGCCGAACTGAAAGATAGCCGCCGCGGCCAGCGCGCGTTTATTTTGGGCAACGGCCCCAGCCTGGCGCGCACCGACGTGGGAAAGTTGATGAGGGAAGCTACTTTCGGTATGAACCGCATCTACCTGGCTTTTCCTGAATGGGGATTTCAAACCTCATATTTCGTGTGCGTCAACGACCTGGTTATTGAACAAACAGCCCAAGACCTGGCGGCTCTGCGTCTGCCAAAGTTTTTATCCTGGCGCTCGCGCCGCTTTGTCCCCCTGGATGAGCACACTATTTTCCTGCACAGCACCTATGAAGGCGCCGGCTTTTCCCAAGACGCGCGCGGCCGGCTTTGGGAAGGCGCCACTGTAACTTTCGTTGCGTTGCAGTTGGCTTACCACCTGGGCTTCGACCCGGTGATCCTCATCGGGGTCGACCATAGCTTTGCTTCCAAGGGAAAACCCAATACCACCGTGGTCTCGCAGGGCGAAGACCCCGACCATTTCGACAAAAGATACTTCGGCGCCGGCTTTCGCTGGCAGCTCCCGGATCTTGAGCAGTCCGTACGCGGCTATCGCCTGGCGCGCACAGCCTTCGAAGCCGATGGTCGCCGTGTGCTGGACGCCACCATCGGCGGACAACTCACGGTCTTCCCCAAGGTTGACTATAATTCCTTGTTCTCTTAGATTTCGATGAACCCCCGGAAAAAATCTAAGGCCAAGGATCCATTCATCACGCGGCTAAGGCCTTACGGGGCTGAGATCCTGTTGGGCCTCCTGCTCCTGTCGGGCTCCGCCCTGCGCATGGTGGACCTCACCGACCCGCCGCTGGATTTCCATCCCACCCGCCAGTTCCGCGGGGCAGTGGTGGCCCGCAGTATCTATTATCAACTGTCTCCCTCCGGCGATCCCTATATCCAGCAGCAAGCAGTTTCATTGCGCAACTCCGTCTCAGACCTGGAGCCGCCCATCCTGGAATCCATAGTAGCCCTGGCCTACCTGGTGTCCGGTGGCGAGACGCTGTGGGTGGCGCGCATCCTTACCTCCCTGTTCTGGGTGCTGGCCGCCATCCCGCTGTACGCCCTGGCGCGGCGCTTCACCGCGCCAGCCGCCGCGCTGCTTTGCGTCGCCTACTATCTGTTCCTCCCCTTCGGCGTGCTAGCCAGCCGTTCTTTCCAGCCGGACCCGTTCATGGTGGCCTGGCTGATCCTCGCCATGTACGCCACCTACCGCTGGGCCGAAACGCGCCTCTGGACCTGGGCCTTGCTGGCGGCTACTTCCGGCGGCCTGGCCATTCTGATCAAAGCCTTCGCCGCCTACTTTGTATTGGGCATCCTAGCCGGCGTGGTTCTGTTCGCACTGGGTTTGCGCCGCGCCCTGCGCGATAGACAGGTATGGGCCATGGCCGCGGTCTGCATTGTTCCCCCTGCCCTTTTCTACTTGCTGAATGCAGGATCCACCTCAGGCGGCTACATCCAGAACTGGATCGTCGCTTTGCTCCCCCTGGCCTTCCAGCCCTCCTTTTATGTCCTGTGGGTCAATATGCTCGCCGAGCTGCTGGGGGTCGCCAGCTTGGTTGCCGCGTTTAGCGGCGTGCTCATTGCCGAACTGCGCCCCCGCTGGCTGCTGCTGGGCGCCTGGGTAGGCTATGCTGTGTACGGGGTCACACTTCCCCACCAAACCACGACGCATAGCTACTACCACCTGTTCCTCGTCCCCCTGGCGGCCCTCTCCATCGCCCCTATCCTGCACTTGATCGTGCAAAAGGTCGCGCAGCAAACCCGCCTTTGGCGATCGGCGTTCGTCTTGGTGATGTCAGCAGCGTTGTTCTTGGCCGCCTGGAGCGCCCGTTCCACCCTGCTCGGCGTGGACTATCGCCAGGAGCCTCCCTTCTGGGAGCGCGTCGGCGCGGCTGTGCCTATCGAAGGCCGTACCATCGGCCTGGTGCAGGCCTACGGTAATCTGCTCAGCTATTACGGCTGGCGGCAGGTCGAGCTGTGGCCCATCACTGGCGAGCTGGCCCTGGCTGATCTGCGCGGCGCCCAGCTCCAAGATTTCGAAACTTTTTTCATGAAGCGCACTGCCGGGATGGATTTCTTTTTGATCTCCTCCTTCAGTCAATTGGAGCTCCAGCCCAACCTGGCTGAGTATCTTGAGAGCCACTTTCCCATATATTCCCAAGGGGATGGCTACCTCATCTACGATCTGCGCACCCCGCTCTCAGGTTCCGCGTAGCATGGCCGGCAAACAAGGCCCTCTGGTCTCCATCATTACGCCGTCCTACAACCAGGCCGATTACCTGGAGGAAACCATCCGCTCGGTCCTGGAGCAGGATTATCCCAACCTCGAGTACCTGGTGGTGGATGGCGGATCCAAGGACGGCAGTGTAGACCTCATCAGCAAGTATGCCGACCGCCTCACCTGGTGGACCTCCGAGCCAGACCGCGGCCAGGCCGACGCGCTCAACAAGGGCCTGACGCGCGCCAGAGGTGAGATCGTCGCCTGGCTGAATTCGGATGACGTCTACCGGCCCGGCGCCGTCCGCCAGGCCGTGCAGGCGCTACAGCAGGATCCCGAAACCGGCTTCGTCTACAGCAACCTGCATTCCATCGACCGCTCCGGCGAGATCTTCAACACCATCACCTACAAGCCCTTCGACCTGCTTGATCTGCTTTCCTTCCGCATCATCGGCCAGCCCACGGTCTTCATGCGCCACGCCGTGTTGGAACGCGCCGGGCCGCTGGACCCCACCTACAATTACCTGCTCGACCATCACCTGTGGCTGCGTATGCTGCGCCTGGCGCCCATTAAATATATGCCGGTCGTTTGGGCGGCCGCGCGCCACCACCCCTCCGCCAAGAACGTGGCGCAAGCGGCCCGTTTCGGCGAAGAAGCCTTCCGCATCTTGGACTGGGCCGCCGCTGAGCCGGTGCTCGGCGAGATCGTGCGCAAGCACTCCCGCACCGTGCAGGCCGGCGCTCACCGCCTGGACGCGCGCTACTTGCTGGATGGCGGCGAACCCGGCCTGGCGCTCAAAGCCTATGGGCGCGTGCTTGCCTTGCGGCCAGGCTTCGCTTTCGAACATTTGCATCGCATCACATTTGCGCTGCTCAGCTTGCTGGGCCTGAGTTGGATGCGACCCCGGGGGTTGTATCGCAAGATCTCCAATACCCGTCCCATCCTGGTCACTGGGCCGCACCGCTCCGGCACCACCTGGGTGGGCCGTATGCTGAGCGTGAACGGGGACGTCGCTTATATCAGCGAACCGCTTAACGTTTGGCATCGCCCCGGCGTCTTCGATGCGCCGGTGGCCCATTGGTATACCTATATTTGCAAGGATAACGAAGGCATCTATCTCGCCCCCTTCCACCAGACCCTGAAATTAAATTACCACTTCTGGAAAGAGATCAAATCCTTGCGGTCGCTCAGGGACCTGCTGCGCATGTTTCGCGATCTGAGCATCTTCACCTTTGGCCGCCTGGGCCAGCGCCGCGTATTGCTCAAGGACCCCTTTGCTATCTTCTCCACCCCTTGGTTCGCGCAGCGCCTGGATTGTGAAGTCGTCATCGTGCTGCGCCATCCGGCCGCCTTTGTCAGCAGCCTTAAGCGCCTCGATTGGCCTTTCGATTTTGAGGACATCCTGGCCCAACCCCTGCTGATGCGCGATTGGCTGGAGCCTTTCCGCACCGAGATGGAAGCCGCGCTCACCCAGCCGCGCGACGTCATTGGCCAAGGCAGCCTCTTGTGGCGCATGATCTGCTATGTAACTCACAAGATGGCTGAACAGTATCCGAATTTCCACGTGGTGCGCCACGAAGAGTTCTCCCTGCAGCCCATCAAAGGATTTGAAAGGTTGTATGGCCAGTTGGAGTTACCCTTCACCAGTCGGGTCAAAACCGGCATCTTGCGCGCCTCCAGCGCCCAAAACCCGCAGGAGATCTCCCTGGATTCCATTTATTCCACCAACTTGGACAGCGCCGCCAACCTGGAGAATTGGAGACAGCGCCTCAGCAAAGACGAGGTCACCCGTATCCGCTCGCTTACCCAAGATGTGGCGGATCTTTATTATCGCGACGAGGATTGGGCCTAGTTGTCCCGCGCCCCTTTGGTTTCGATTGTCACCCCGTCCTTTAACCAGGCGCCTTACCTGGACGCGGCCATGCGTTCGGTGTTTGCTCAAGAGCATTCGCCCATCGAATACATCCTGATCGACGGCGCCTCCACCGACGGCAGCCGCCAGGTCATTGAGCGGCATGCCGCCGGGCTGGCCTACTGGGTCTCCGAGCCGGACCGCGGCCAGACCGACGCCATCAACAAAGGGTTTTCCCAGGCCACCGGGGCCTATTTGGCCTGGCTCAATGCCGACGACCGCTTGAGGCCGCAGGCGGTGGGCGAGGCGGTGGCCTTCCTGGAAGCCCACCCCGAAGTTGGTATGGTCTATGGGGACGCGGACTACATCGATTCCCAGGGCCGGCTGGTCGGGCGCTTCCCCGCCGCCCAAACAGATCTTGCGCGCCTGCGCCGGGGCTATGTGCACATCCCCCAACAGGCTTCCTTCTGGCGCGCCGACCTCTGGCGGCGGGTGGGCCCGCTGGACCCGAGCTTCAATTTCGCCATGGACTATGACCTGTGGGTGCGCCTGGCTCGCATCAGCCAACTCCACTATCTGCCGCGCCCCTGGGCCGAGTTCCGCCTGCACGCCGTTTCCAAGACCATCCAAAACGACCGGCAGGCCTGGGATGAAATGCTGCGCGTGCACTGGCGCGAGGGCGGCCGCTGGTTTGCTCCCATCGTAGCCAAATACTGGATCCGCCGTCTGGTAGCCCCGCTGATCCACGCTCGCCGCAGGCGCATGCTCTATCCAGCTGAAGCTTGACAGAACTACTCGTCTGCTCCGCGTTCCCCAAGAACGTGTTATTTATAGCAGCAGGGTGGAATAAGGCCGACGGTTCAAGGTTGGCGGATGGAGGTAAATGCGGGCGGGTTTGAAACCCGCCCCTACATAAGCAGAATCCGTCATTGCGAGGAATGTGTTCCGAATGGGGAACCCATTCGGAACATTTGACGTGGCATTCTTCACCCTGGAGAGGAGAGACTCCGCTTTGCAAGGCATGCAGGCCATGTGTAAATGCCAAGGAAATCCCAGCACTTTGCGAGACATGATCTTGTCAAGTTGTTTTAATACCCCCCGCATGCAGCCTGCATTAAACTTTTGAGGGGAACGCTATAATCTTTGCTCATGCCGCCCAAACGCTCAGCCCCTCGAAAAAAGCCCGCTCAGCAAGATGATCCCCTCGTCCAGGCGTTGGCCGCCTGGCGTCTCTGGCTGCTGGCCGCCTTCATTGGCGCCCTGCTGGCGTGGCTGCTGTTTCAGATAACCCCTCCCGCTTTCCGCGCCCAAGCCACCGTGGTGGTGGACAACAATCTGGAGGAAGCTTGGGTCTATTTCCCCGACCGGCAATTGTTCCAATTCTTGGCGCGTGAAACGGAACGCTTAGAAGAACTGGCCTGGTCCGATGGCGTAATGCAGGCTGTGTCTGCACAGGTGGATGGCATTCCCGTCCAGGACCTGCGCGGCGTGATCTTGCAGCTCAGCCAGCCCGCGGATGGCGGGTGGCATTTCTACGCGGATCACCCCGTCTCCAACACCGCCCAGCGCCTGGCCACGGCTTGGGCGCAAGCCTTCGTGGACGCCGCCCGCGCCGCAGTGCGGGTCTCGCCAGAACTGGAGGCGGCCCGCGCCGCTTTGCAGACCGAGCTGCTGCAGGCGAACCCAGACGCGGCTAGCCTGAATGAATTGATGGCCGAGGTCTCTGCCTTCGCCGAGGAGACCAAAGGCATCTCGACTTTCACCGACCTTTCCATGAGCCAGGTTGCCGACCTGCCTATCGAGCGCAGGGTAAGCGCATCCGCCTACCTTTTCATCGGGTCGTTGGTGGGCGCCCTGGCCGCCACGCTGTGGGTGCTGTTAGCTCCGACTACCCTGCAGAGGGCCAACCTTTGCAAGGGTTAGTGATGTTCACTTATTTCTCCACTTCGCGCCTGGAAGGTGCCGCCCGCTTTCTGTGGGGGCTGGTTCTGCTCACCTTACCGGTCACTTCGTTCCGCTACATGCCGGATTTCATGGGCCGCACACTCATCCAGCCGCTGGCCTTCTACCCGTTGGGGCTCCTGATCCCCGTCTTGCTGGTTTTGTTCTGGCGCGCCCGACGCATCCCGCTGCCCGCCAACTTCAACTTACTACTGGCTTTCTTGCTCTTCGCGCTCATCGGTTCTTTGCTTGGCGCGCTGTATGCCGCGCTGCCGCTGCGTGGCGCCCAGTACGAAGAGCGTGTCCTGCGCGGCTGGCTTTCCCTGCTCATTGGCCTGGCCTTTTTTTTCGCCGCGTTCTGGATGAACCGCTCTGAAAAAGACCTGCACAACTCCCTGAATTGGATCTACGCCAGCCTGGCGCTCACCATCGCCTGGAGCCTGGTGCAGGCCGTGGCGGTGAACACCTCACTGATCCCGCGCAACTTGGTAAATCAGATCCAGCTGCTCTTCTCGGTTCGCCCGCTGCTGGTCCGCCGCATCAGCGGCTTCGCCTACGAGTCCGCCTGGCTGGCAGACCAGATCGTTATCTTTTACCTACCCTGGGTCTTCGCCGCCTTCTTCACTGGCCGCAGGTTGTTCAAGCAGGGCTGGCTCGAGCCCGTCCTCATTTTCTTATCGCTGGCGGTGTTGGTCTTCACTTATTCGCGCGGCGGCCTGTTCAGCGCCGCGCTGTGCCTCTTGGCCGTGTTCATCCTCATGGGCCGGCCCCTCATCCGCCGCGCTCGGGCTTGGTTGGCGCGCCCGCTTTCGGCCCCCGGTCTCTGGCTGCGGCTCGGTTTGCTATTTGCCATAGTTCTTACCCTGGTGGCCGCCGGCGCCTTTCTGTCTCGCTACGAATATTTTTCGAATATCTGGGCCCTTGGCAACCAGGAGGACCCGCTGGGCTATCTGGTGGATATCGGCGCTGGCCAGCGCCTGGCCTATGCCACCGCTGGCTACCGGGTCTTCGCAGAGCAGCCGCTAACCGGAGTGGGGTTGGGCGCCTCCGGCCTCTACCTCCTGCCGAAATATCCCGATTGGTCCGTGCTGATCCCAGAAGTTGCTCGCCAGCTGAGCCCGGATTCCAATCTCATCCCCAACACCAAGAGTCTGTACGTACGCCTGCTGGCGGAAACCGGGTTGCCCGGCTTTTGGCTTTTTGTCGTCTTTTTCGTCTCTTTTCTTGCCATCATACTCCGCATGCACGCCTCCGGCACCCCTTTCCTGCGCTTTGTCGCAGTGGCGGGCTTATTTGGCTGGTTCGGTATTGCCCTGCGAAATTTAACTCAGGATTCATTCACCATCCCTATCATGTGGGTTATGTTAGGCATGGTGGTCGGCTTGGTCCCCGTATCCCCACGGGTGTTTCGCCCTAAAGGTGGGGAAATGAACTACCGGTAGGTGGGTTCCCGAGATCCTCAAACAAGGTTCGCCCTAGAGGAAAAGATGAGATCACGAATATTCTTAGCTCTTATAAGTTTGCTGATCCTGATAAGTACTTCCTGCAACACCATCCTGGATCTTGGCCAAACCCTAGCTCGAGCCACCCGCGATGCGGGTCGGCCCGATGACGGGGCGACTCGGCAAGCCCCGACTGCCGCGCCATTTGAAGACAGCGACCCTCCTCCGCAGGGCACGCTGCTTACCTTGCAGAATACGATTGTTCCTGAGAACGATCCTGTGTCCTTGGCGGACCGGCTTTTGGGGATCGAGAATATCCCTGACACCGTTCCCGCGCATGGACCCTACGATGTCGGCGACCGGCGCGTCTTTTATGTGCTGGATGGCTTCGAGAATGTGACCTATGAAACCGAAGCAGAATTGAAATATGAAAGCGATCTGGTTTATTTTTGGGTAGAGGTTGGCGTTCGCGTGAACCAGCGCGAGCTGGAAAACCTGGCCCGCGCCTTTGAAGAGCGCATGGTGCCGACCAATCGTGCCTTTTTTGGGGACGAGTGGATCCCCGGCATCGATAACGATCCGCACATCTATATTGTGTACACGGACCACATAGGGGCCCACGCCGCCGGCGTGTTTGTGTCCGGAGACGAAGTCCACCCTCTGGCCGAGCCGCAATCGAACACCGCCGAATTATTCATGGTCAATTCCAGCAATACACCTTTGGGGTCTGACTACGCTTACACGGTGCTGGCTCACGAATTCCAGCACATGATCCATTGGTATCGCGACCGGAACGAGACTAGCTGGATCAACGAGGGCATGTCCGAATTGGCCACGCTATTGAATGGCTATGGCGAGGGAGGATTCGCTTATGAGTATCTGTTTGACCCTGATTTGCAATTGACCGATTGGCCTAACGACCAGTCTGCCACTTCCCCCCATTATGGCGCTGCTATGCTATTCGTGACCTATTTCCTGGAACGATTTGGGTCCGAGGCGACCCAGGCCTTGGTTGGCGACCCGTCCAACGGGCTCGAAAGTGTAGATAACACCCTGGCTCAACTCGGCATTAACGACCCGCTGACTACTCTCCTGGTAAGCGCAGACGACTTGGTGCTCGATTGGGCCGTGGCTAACTTGGTTGCCGACCCGGCTGTGGCGGATGGGCGTTATGCCTACCACGACTATCCGCAGGTATTGGATTTCCCGGCAGCTGCCACTGAATCCCTCAGCGTTTGTGATCCTGAGGTTAACAATCGAACGGTAAGCCAATACGGGGTGGACTACATCTCGATCGCTTGTGGGGGCGAGGTGACACTGCGCTTCACAGGTTCAAATCGCACTTCTCTGCTGCCGGCCAATGCCTATTCCGGCGACTTTGCGTATTGGTCTAATAAGGGCGATGAATCCGATATGACCTTGACCCGCGCCTTTGATCTCAGCGACCTCAGCGGCCCCATCACACTAAGCTACCGGACCTGGTACGACATCGAGGAGGACTGGGATTATTTGTACGTACTAGCCTCAACGGATAATGGCGATAACTGGACCTTCCTAAACACGCCCAGCGGGACGGATACCGATCCCTTGGGTCAAAACTATGGTTTTGGCTACACGGGGCTTTCCGGTGGGAGACCGGAATGGATCTTGGAGAGTGTGAACCTCAGCGAGTACGCTGGCCAGGAAGTCCTGATCCGCTTTGAGTATGTTACCGATTCCGCCGTGAACGGCGAGGGCCTTCTCCTGGATGACATTTCGATTGACGAGCTGGACTATTTCGCAGATTTCGAGCAGGGCGACGGCGGCTGGCTGGCCGATGGCTTTGCCCGCGTCCAAAACGTGCTGCCGCAAACCTTCCATCTGGCGCTGATCACCTTCGGCGACGAGACCGGCGTGCAAATCATCCGGGTCCCCGAAACTAATCGGGTGGACATCCCCTTGGATTTTAATAGGCTTGATGAGGCCGTTCTGGTCGTCATGGGCACCACCCGTTTCACGCGACAGCCGGCAGCGTATAGCTTCAGCTTCCTGCCTTAGGCCTCGACTGTTTATCGATCTTCTAGTGGTATTTCCGCCCCTGGATGCCGCATGGCCTCCAGCTGGCGCTCCAATTCAGCCCGGCGCTGCTGCGCAGCCTCTTCTAATTCACCGAGAAACTTCGTCACCCGGTGACGCAGTTCGCTGCGCAGGTCCGCCCCAGAAGCCGGGGTGAGCAAGATAGCCAGGGTGGCGCCTACCAGCGCGCCGCTCGCCGTTCCCAGTAGAAAACTAAATACTCGCCGCATCTGTGGCCTCCAAAAGCTATGGTAACATGCCCGTCTGCCTACTTGTTCCTCCTTTCCAATCCTTGACAACAATCTCTCGGATTAGCCCATGATCATTTTGGCGGCAGGCATGCCTCGCGCCGGCTCCGGCTGGCATTACAACCTGGTGCACGATATTGTGGTGGCGGCCGGCGGCCAGGATGCCCGCGCCATTCGACGCCGCTTCTTGCTGACTCCCATCCTCACTGAAGTCAATTGCAACATTCGCAGCCTCAGCGTGAAGCGCCTGGCGCCCGTATTGGTGCCATCCATGCTGGGCAATACCTTTGCGATAAAGACCCATTCCGGCCCTACGCCCATGGCTTTGCGCTTGATGCACAGCAACCGCATGCGCGTCACCTATGTTTATCGAGACCCGCGGGCGGCCTTGCTTTCCGCCTACGAATATGGGCAGCGCGCCCGTGCCGCCGGGCGCAGCAATGCCTTCACCCGCCTGGAAACCATCGAGCAGGCCATCGATTTCGTCAAGCTCTATCTGCGCGTTTGGCGCCAGTGGACGGGGTTGGCAGGCGTGCACACTGTGCGCTACGAAGACCTGCTGGCCAACTACGAGGCCGAGGCCAAGCGCCTGGCCGGCTTTCTGAAAGCGGCCCCGGTTACCCCGGCGGTGAAGGAAGCCATTGATTTCTACCGTTCCGAAAGGGGTAGGAAGGGCCAGCACTTCCAGCACGGCGAAGCCGAGCGCTTCCGCGAGGCTCTCACCCCCGACCAGTTGGCGGTCGCTAACTTGGCCTTCTCACCTTTCCTAACAGATATGGGGTATCAGGTGTAGGGGTGGTCTGCAAGCCATCCCCTATCGGTGGCTATTGCCCAATCAGGTTTAATAAGTGATAATTTGCATGCTGCTTAGACCCTGTCAGGGCTGAGACTGCGGACAATAGTAGGTCCACCCACGCCAAACGCGTGGATAACGTCCGTCTCTCTAAGCAGAGGCGGTTTGTTTTAAGCTGACAGCTGAACTTACCCGTTGAGGAGATTGCCGATGTCTACAGAAACTCCTAAGACCAAATCCACATCCGGCGAAGGTACCCGCGCCAAGATCACTGTGCGTGATTTCCGCCAGAAGAAAAAAGCGGGCGAGCCGATCACTATGCTTACCGCTTACGATTATCCTACTGCCCTGGCAGTGGAGCGGGCCGGAATCGACTCCATCTTGGTCGGCGATTCTCTGGGCATGGTGGTGCTAGGTTATCCCAACACGCTGCCGGTCACCATGGAAAACATGTTGCACCATTGCCGCGCGGTTTCGCGTGGAGCTCATTTCCCTTTGCTGATCGGCGATATGCCTTTTATGTCCTACCAGGTTTCCGTGGAGCATGCGGTGGCCAACGCAGGCCGCTTCCTGCAGGAAGGCGGCATGGGCGCCGTCAAATTGGAAGGCGGCCGCGACCGCGCCGAAGCGGTGCGTCAGATCGTTTCCGCCGGAATCCCAGTGATGGGCCACCTGGGCCTCACGCCGCAGAGCGTGAACACCCTGGGCGGCTTTCGCCCGCAAGCCCGTACCCATTCCGCCGCCAAGCGGCTGATCGACGACGCCTTTGCACTTGAAGAAGCCGGCGCGTTCAGCATCGTGTTGGAATCCGTGCCGGACCGCCTGGCGGAATGGGTCTCGAAGAAACTGTCCATCCCCACGATAGGCATCGGAGCGGGGGTAGGCTGCGATGGGCAGGTGCTCGTCACGCATGACTTGCTCGGTCTTTTCGACCGTTTCACTCCCAAGTTCGTGAAGCAATACGCCAGCTTGCACAGCGTGATGGCCGAGGCCTTTGCCGGCTATAAAGCCGATGTGGAAGCGCGCAGCTTTCCTACTGAGGAACACAGTGTGACGATAAAAGAAGAGCAATGGCAGGCGCTGCTCAAAGAGCTGGATGGCGAATCCTAGCGCCCAACCTATCCTGATCGTTGGCACCGGCGCTTTGGGCTGTTTGTTTGCGGCGCGTTTGGCCGCCGCCGGCCACCCGGTCAGCATGATGGGCACCTGGCCGCAAGGCCTGGCCGCATTGCAGGCGCGCGGTGTCACCCTGGTGGCTGCCGATGGCAGCCGGCGGAGCTATCCGGTGCAGGCCAGCGCCAAGCCCATGGATTTTGCCGGCGCTTCGCAGGCGCTTGTGCTGGTCAAGGCCTGGCAGACGGAACGAGCAGCCAGAGACCTAGTCAAATTGCTGGTCATTGACGGATTGGCACTCACTTTGCAGAACGGGCT
>Ga0209341_10002257_pt1 | contig 18350 bp, 17 predicted proteins | sample RifCSP13_2_FD_184020 | JGI IMG/M metagenome (GOLD analysis project Ga0209341, IMG submission 184020) | Soil microbial communities from Rifle, Colorado - Rifle CSP2_sed 13_2 (SPAdes) (version 2) | ecosystem: Environmental > Terrestrial > Deep subsurface > Rock core/Sediment | place: Rifle... | reverse complement strand
GGCTCGAGCTGCGGGCCCGGGATTGCGAGGCAGCGCAGGAGCGTCTCGGCGCGAACGTCGGCGACGGGCACCCCGCCCGTCAGCGCCGAGATCTCTCCGAAGAACTCCCCTCGGCCGAGCCGGGCCCTTTCCTTTCCGTCGACGAGGACGGAGGCCTCGCCGTCGAGGACGACGTAGAACGCGGCGCCGGTGAGCCCCTGCCGGAGAACGCGCTGCCCGGCTCCGAAGACCTCCTCTTCGAAGGTGTGCGCGACGGCGTCCAGCTCCGGCCAGCGAAGATCCGCGAAGAGCGCGAGCTGGGCGAGGCGCTCGGCGACCGGGTTCGCGTCCATGCCGCGCAGAGCCTAGAGGAGCCCTCCCCGGTACCTCCAGGGACCGGGCTCGAACCGGATGCCGCGCTTGCGGCAGAACTCGCGCACCGAGTCCAGGACGACTCCGCCCTCGCCGTGGATCCTCCTCCCGACGAGGTCGAAGACCGCCGTACCCTCGGGGATGTCGTCGCCGCGGAGCTCGAGCGCGAGCACGACCGCCTCGGTCGTCCCAGTCGGGAGGTCGCGCGCGCCTCCGAATGCCGGCACGAAGAGCACGTGCGTGCCCTCTACTTCGAAGCCCCGCGCGTCGCCGTCGGCGATCGCCGAGACCGTGTGCCCCCGGAGCGCCAGAAGCTCGTGGAGGTCGTCGATCATCCGCCGTCCGAGCTCTTCCTGTCGCGAGCGGGAGAGCTTGTGACTCGCGCTACCCGTCACCTTCGCCGGAACGCCGATGGCGAAGGCGCCGGGCGGAATGTCTCCGACGACGTAGGAGTTGGACGCGACGATCGCCTCGGCGCCGACACGGCAGCCGGCGTACACGACCGTCCCGAGGCCGACCTGCGACCGGTCCTCGAGGACGACGGGCGCGAAGCGGTTCTCGAAGCCCTCGAGCACGGAGTGTCCGATGTTGTGGGTGACGATCAGCGAGCGCATCGTCAGGAAGACCTCGCGGCCGATGAGGACCGGCCGGCAGACGTTGACGAACACCTCGTCGCCGACGAACGCGAGATCCCCCACGGTGAGCACGGCCCAGGGATCGCGATGCCCACCGCCTCCGAAGCGAACCGACCTGCCGCCCCACACGCCGGCTCCGACGAACGCCCGCCGGCAGAGGAGCTCGAGGTTCGCGCCGAACTGCGTCAGCGCCCCGATGGCGACGACCTCCTCGCAGCGCACCGTGGCACCCGGGCCCAGCTGGACTCCGTCTTCGATCACGATCCGAGGCGCGACGACGAGCGCCCCCTCGCCGAGGACGACCTCGTTGCCGACGACCCCTCCGGCCCGGCGGTAGGCCTCGCACTTCTCGTCCGACGAGAGCGGGCGGAAGGCATCCGGATCGGAATGAAGCGATTCGAGGAACGCGGCGTCGAGCGCGCCGATGCTCTCGTCCAGGCTGAACGAAGCGGGCAGCGTGACGCCGTCCGTCGAGACCCCAGCGAGGAGCGGCCGCGGCTCGGGCGACTCGGCGGCCGTCAACTGCGCGACGAGCTCCTCGACGTCCTTCTCCGTGATGAATCCGCGCTTCTCGATCGCGCCGAGATCCACGCCATGGAGCTCCGCGAGCTCGACTGCCTTCCGCGTCGCCTTGCGCTCTCCCTGAGCCGGCTTTGTCGCCGCAGGCTTCTCCCGGAGCCCCGCGTCGACCGAGGCGAGCTCCTCGGCGGTCTCGGCGACGTACGCGATCGTCTTGCCGAGCTCGACCTCGATTCCCTCCTGGTACAGGTGGACGATCGTCCCGGCCCCGGGCGCTTCGACCTCGACGGTCGCCTTCGTGGTCTCGACGACACAGACGGGCTGGCCCTGCTCCACGTCGGCCCGGTCCTCCACGAGCCACTCCGCGAGGAGGGCGAACTCGGTGTTCGCGTCCTCGCGTGTCAGGACGATCTCGTGCACAGGCCTACTGTCTCACGCCTTCGAGGGCGACGACCGCCTCCACGACGTCGTGAGCACCCGGCAGCATCGCCTCCTCGAGCGGCCGCGCCGCGGGGATGATCCCGTCCCGCGCCGCGACACGCAGAACCGGTCGCCGCAGGTCGCCCCAGGCGAGCTCCTGGACGCGGGCCGCGATCTCCGCTCCGAAGCCGCCGGTCAGCGTCCCCTCCTCGGCGGTGACGAGCGCGCCGGTTCTCGCGACCGACTCGAGCACGGGCTCGAGCTCCATCGGCAGGAGCTGGGAGAGCGCGACCACCTCGCAGAAGATCTCGTGCTCGAGGATCAGCTCGGTGACCGCGTCGAGGACGACGGGGACCATCCCGCCGTAGGTGACGATGGTCGCGGTCGCGTCCGAGAAGCCGTTCCCCGAGAACGAGAGCGCGGGGTAGCGGGCGCCGGTCTCTCGGCATGCAAGCTCGCCGACGTGGCCATCCTCTGGCCGGCGGTTCGGCCTCCCGTACATGAGCTTGTTCTCGACGAGAAAGACGGGCCGGTCGTCCTCGACAGCGTTCAGGAGGAGCCCTCGCAAGTCGTGGCACTCAGATGCGGCGACCACGACGACGTTCGGCACGCCGAGGAGCAGCTTCTCGAGCGACTGGCTGTGCGTCGGGCCGTATCCCCGGCGGCCGCCCATCGGCGTGCGCACGACGAGCGGGACCGTCACCTGGTCGTCGTACATCTCCGCGAACTTCGAGATCCCGTTCACGATCTGGTCGAAGCCGAGGGCGATGAAGTCGCCGAACATGATCTCGAGGATCGGGCGCCGGCCGCGAAGCGCCATCCCGGCCGCCACTCCGAACATGGACGCTTCCGAGATCGGGGTCGTCAGTACGCGATCCGGGTAGCGGTCGCTGAGCCCCTGCGTCACCTTGAAGGCCCCGCCGTACGGGTCCAGGATGTCTTCCCCGAGCAAGAAGACGTCGTCCCGCTCGGCGAAGACCTCGTGCAGCGCTTCGTTGAGGACCTGGACGCAGCGCTTCTGCGTCGGCGTGTTCACGGCACCACCCCACCGTCCCTGCGGCCATCGTTCCCTTGTGGCTCAGAGCCACAAGGGAAGAGAGTCGTCCTCGCGAGAGGCTTCATGGCCTCAGGCGGCCTCCGGAGCGGCGGCAGGAGCCGCTTCCGCCGCTTCGACCGTCTCCGCGAGACGCCGCTCGCACGCCTCCTCGATCCGCTGGCGCTCCTCGGCCTCGAGCCGTGCTCCTGCGATCTTCAGGGGATCGCGCTCGCGCCGCTCCTCGATCTCCGCTGGATCACGTTGGTCGTCGCTCTTCGAGTGCGGGCTGAACCGGTACGTGTGGAGGACGAGGAAGTACGGCTCGCCGGTCTCACGGATCCGCGTCAGAGCGAGCCCGGCCGCATCGCGGATCTCCTCGACGTCCGTCGTGTCGAGCTCGGCGGTCTCGATCCCGAAGGCCGCCCCGCGCGCCCGGATCGACCCGGCCAGCGCGAGCTCCACGGGGGTCGACTGCGCGTAGTGGTTGTTCTCCACCACGAAGAGGACGGGCAGCTTCCAGAGGGACGCAATATTGAGAGACTCGTACGTCACCCCCTCGCCCATCGTGCCGTCGCCGAGAAAGACCGTGGACACTGCCCCCGTGCCTTTCTTCTTCTCCGCGAGCGCGATCCCGGTGGCAACCGGGACGATGCTCCCGAGGACGCCGTTGGAGTAGAAGTTGCCCTTGCAGAGGTGCTGGCTCCCGCCCTTGCCGCCGCAGACGCCCGGCGCCTTTCCCATCACCTCGCAGAGGAGCCCGAAGGCGTCGTCGGTGAACGCCAGGTAGTGGCCGTGACAGCGGTGGTTCGAGAAGACGACGTCGCGGTCGGGGTCGAGGTGCGCGACCACGCCGACGGCGTCTGCCTCCTGCCCGATGTACGTGTGCGTCGTCCCTACGAGCTTCCCCTGCCCGAAGAGGTCGAGGAGCGTCTCCTCGAAGCGGCGGATGAAGTACATCCGCTCGTAGAAGGTCGCGAGCTCGGACACCATGATCGGCTACAGGTAGCCGAGGTCGGCGAGCCGCCTGGCGACGGTCGCCTCCTCCTCATCTGTCAGCTCGTGGCGCTCCGCGCTCTCGAGCTCGCGGAACACGATCTCGCGGAGCTCGGACGGCACGTCGCCGGGTCGGCTGTCGACCTCGCGGGGATCGAGGTCGAGGTTGTACGCCTCCTCCTTCCCGCTCTCCACGTGGAGGATGAGTTTCCACGGCGGCATGCGGACGGCAAGCTTCGTGAGCGCACCCATGTCGGTGCATGCGATCACGGCGGGCCGGTCTCCGTGCTCACTGCCGGTCGCAAGCGGAAGGAGCGAGGCGCCGTCGGTCTCGCCGCTCGGCACGCCGGCAAGCTCCAGCAAAGTCGGCATGAGGTCGACCGAGCGCACCTGCGAGGTCACGGTGCCCGGCACGAGGCGGCCGGGCGCCGAGAGGATGAGCGGCACCTGCACGATCTCGTCGTAGACCGTCGCGCCGTGCATGTGGTAGACGCCCTTCACGTCGTCCTTGGCGGCGAACCGCTCGCCCCAGGACTCGCCGTGGTCGGAGAGGAATGCGAACACGGTCTGCTCGCGAAGGCCGAGGCTCTCGAGCTCCTCGAGCACGGAGGCGACGAGCGTCTCCGACTGGCGTTCCACCGCCTGCCGATAGGCCTCGCGGGTGGCCTCGAGGGCCGCAGCAGAGTCGGCCTGGATCCCGCCGATGACCTCCTGCTTCGCCGCCCGCCAGTCCTTCCGCTCGGAGTGGAGTATGTCGTAGGGCATGTGGGTCGCCCAGCTGTGGAAGAAGAGGAGGAACGGCTTCGACCGGTTCTCGCGCAGCCAGGCGATCGCGCCGTCGAGTGTCTCGCTCGTCCCTAGCACGTTCGCCTCGGGCAGATCTTTGAAGAGGTACTTCGTGTCGAACACGAACGTGCCGACCTCGTACCCGTGCGCCGCGAGCGCCCGGAAGAGCGTCTCGGTCGTCGGGTCGAGCTCCGCGTCCCAGTGGAGGTATCCGTGGTGGTGGGCGAAGAGCCCGGTCACCAGCGAGGTCATAGAGGGCGCCGTCCACGGCGCAGCGGCGATCGCCTGGTCGAAGCGGACGCCTCCCGCGGCCAACTCGTCGATCGTCTCGGTGTTGACGAAGCGGGCGCCGTAGCAGCCGAGGTGGTCGGCGCGAAGGGCATCCGAGACGTAGACGACGACGTTCACAGCGCGGCGGATTGTAGTGACGACCCACCGCCGGCCAGGGGCTCGGAACGCCCGTGGCCTGTGAGCAGATCGACGCACAATCGTGATACTCGAGTCCCGCGTCAGAGCTACGTTGACCTCGGCGGAGGGTTGAACTCCCAAGGCGGGAGACGCGACTGACAGTCGTAGTGATCGGCTCACCCCGATTCCGGTTCGAGTCCGGCACCCTCCGCCCGACATCGCAGTAGAATTCGGTGGTCAGTCGCGTGCGGGGTAGTTCCCCGCTTCAGCCTCGACGGCCCGCCGCTCGGTGGGCCGTCGTTCGTTGCGACTCAAGCTGTGTTGGCGCGCAGCGAGGACCGGGAGCCGGTTCGGCAAAACGGGAGTTCGTCGAGCTACTCCACAGCTTCGGCTGGCCCGCGGAGCACATCGTCGACCTCGGGGACATCACGGCAGTGTGGGACGGAGGCCTATCTCCTGTTCTGGCTCCGGCTCCGGGGAGTCCTCGGCACCGGCTACTTCAACGTCGGCGTCGTCAGGTAGACACAATCCTGACGTGAGCATCGCTCCGGAGCCCGCCCCCGAGACCGTCGTGATGAAGTTCGGCGGCACGTCGGTCGCCGACCCCGACAAGATCCGGCACGTCGCGCGGCGGCTCGTTGACGCGCGGGAGCGGGGCATGCGCGTCGTGGGGACGGTCTCTGCGATGGGCCGGACGACCGACACCCTGCTCGAGCTGGCGCAGCGCGTGTCTCCGGATCCGGACCCGCGCGAGCTCGACATGCTCCTCTCCACGGGCGAGCGGATCGCGTGCGCCCTCGTCGCGATGGCGGTGCACGACCTCGGACACGAGGCCGTCTCCTTCACCGGCTCCCAGGCGGGCATCCTCACGGACCCCGTCCACACGAAGGCGAAGATCCGGGAGATCACGCCCGTCCGCGTGCTGAAGGCGCTCGACGACGAGAAGATCGTCCTCGTGGCCGGCTACCAGGGCTTCTCGCGCGACACGATGGATGTGACGACGCTCGGTCGCGGCGGCACGGACGCGACCGCCGTCGCGCTCGCCGCGGCCCTCGGCGCGTCGTGCGAGATCTACTCGGACGTACCAGGGGTCTTCACGGCCGATCCCCGTCTCGTCCCCGACGCACACAAGCTCGACGTCGTCTCCTACGAGGAGATGCTTGAGATGGCGGCGTCGGGTGCGAAGGTGCTGATGCTCCGAGCGGTCGAGATGGCACGCAGCCATGGCGTCCGCATCCACGCCCGCTCGACGTTCTCGGACGAGCAGGGCACATGGGTCCAGGAGGTCGCGGGCATGGAGCAGCCGATCGTCTCGGCGGTCACCCATTCCGAGGACGAGGTCGTCTTCGCGCTGACCGGCGTTCCCGACCGGCCGGGATCTGCGGCTGCGGTCTTCGAGGCGGTCGCCGCCGGGCACGTGAACGTGGACACAATCCTCCAGAACCTCGTGCGGGAGTCGGCCGAGCTCTCGTTCTCGGTGCCTACCGAGGATGTCCCGGCAACGCGCCGCGCGCTCGAAGGGGCGCAGGAAGCGATCGGCCCGTTCGGGGTGGACGAGATCGGCGATCTCGGCAAGGTGTCGCTGGTCGGGGCGGGAATGCGCTCGCACCCGGGGGTCGCGGCCTCGATGTTCCGCACGCTCGCGGATGCAGGCGTGAACATCCGGATGATCTCGACCTCGCCGATCAAGATCTCGTGCATGATCGCCCGCGACGAGGTCGAGCGCGCCGTGCGGGTCCTGCATGCCGCCTTCGAGCTCGGACAGGAGGCAGAGCCCCACCCGACCAAGTAGGCTCGGCGCACCCGAGATGAGCGCCGATATCGAGACGCCAACAGCCGGTGGGCAACCCGTGAAGAAGCGGCGCGGCCGCTCGATCGCCGTCTGGGTCGTCCTGGTTCTCGCGGGCTTGCTCCTGCTCCTCTCCTCGTTCGCAGTGTGGGTGAACCGCGTCGCGCTCAACACGGACGTCTTCGTCGACACGAGCACGGAGCTGATCGAGGACGACGCGATCCGCCAGGCGGTCGCGCAGAGAGCCGTCGACGAGCTGTACGCGAACGTCGATGTCGAGGCCGCGATCGAGGAGCGGCTCCCGGACGACGTCAAGTCGCTCGCAGGACCCACGGCGGCGGCGCTGCGGCAGGCGGCGCCCGAGATCCTCGACCGTGCGCTGGAGCAGCCGGCTCTGCAGCGCGTGTGGGAGGCGGCCCTCGAGCAGTCGCACAGGACGCTCGTGCAGGTGCTCGAAGGCGGCGGCGACAGGGTGAGCACCGAAGGCGGCGTCGTCACGCTCGAGCTCAGGCCTATCGTCCTGGAGGCGGCGGACCGGCTCGGCATTCGCGACCAGGTCGAGGAGAGGCTCCCCGAGGACGCCGGCAGCATCGAGGTGCTTCGCTCGGACGAGCTCGACACCGCGCAGAACGGCTTTCAGCTCTTGAAGACGCTCGCCTGGGTGCTGCCGCTCCTCACTCTCGCTGCCTTCGGTGGCGCCGTGTGGCTTGCGCACGAAAGACGACGGGCGATCCGTGGCATCGGCATCACGATCGCCGTCGTCGGCGTCCTCGGTCTCTTGGCCGCGAACCTCACCGGGAACTACGTCGTCAACTCGCTGGTCGAGCAGAGAGACGGGCGCGAGGCGGCCGGCAACGCCTGGGACATCCTCACCGAGCTCATGCGCAGCTCGTTCCGCTGGCTGGTCGTGGTCGGTGTCCTCTTCGTCGTGGCTTCCTGGCTCGCCGGGCCCGGCCGCCGCGCGATCGCCTCGCGACGCGTCCTCGCGCCCGCCCTCCGCGAGCGCCTGTGGGCATACGTGGGGCTCGCCGTGGTCGCTCTGCTCCTGCTCGTCGCCGGCTCCGTCAGCGACTTCACCCGCTTCCTCGTCGTGGTCGTTCTCGTCGCTCTCGGCGTCGCCTGGATCGAGCTGATGCGCGCGCAGACGATGCACGAGTTCCCGGACGCGGGAGCCCCGGCGTTCGTCGGCGAGGCGCGCGGGCGGGTGTCGGACTGGCTTGAGTCCCGACGCGCGCCGGAGGCGCCCACCCCCTCCGTCGAGGCTCCGACGGGTGACGTGTCGGCACGGCTTGCGAACCTGGCCGACCTGCACGCGCGCGGTGAGCTGACGGACGAGGAGTACGCCTCGGCCAAGGCCCGCGTAATTTCGGGGGAGTAGCGGCGGCGGCCGGAAGGCTCGGCGCGGTCGGCGCCGAACTCCCCGGCAATGGACGGCAACGCAGTGCAGGCGATCGTCCTCGCCGCGGTGTGGCTGGGCGTCGTCGTGGTCGTGCGGTTCGCCCTCCGGCGCGCGTTCGCACGCTACGAGCGCAAGCTCGCAGAGAGGGACCCGGCCGTCGCGGCCCGCCGGAGGACGACGTTCAGCTTCCTGCTCCGCGTCGTCCTCACCCTCGTCGTGCTGATCGGCGTCTGGAGCGTCCTCTCCGTCTTCCCGGTCACCGAGGAGGTCGCCCGCGCGTTCCTCGCGTCGAGCGCCGTGCTCGCCGTCATCGCCGGCGTCGCCCTCTCGACCCCACTCGGCAATCTCGGCTCTGGGATGCTGCTCGCATTCACGCAGCCGGTGCGCCTCGGCGATCGGATCACGGTCGGCGAGCACACCGGAGTCGTGGAGGAGATCACCCTCACTTTCACGGCGCTCGTCACCGACGAGGGGAGACACGTCTTCGTACCGAACCAGAGCATGGTCAGCACTACGCTCGTGAACCGGTCGGTGGGCGATCCCCGGCGGATCGTGACCGTGCAGCTGCCGGTGGGAATCAGAGCTCCGCTCGCGGACGCGTGCCGAATCGCGCTCGAGGCCGCCTCGCAGGTGCCCGAAGCCGATCGGCTGAAGCTCAACGTCAACGTCGGAGAGGTGGGCGACAAGGTGGTCTGGCTGAACGTCGTCGGCTTCGCGCCGCCCGACGCGGACGTGCCGTCGATCGCGAGCGACATCCGCGAGCGTGCGCTTGCCGCACTGGGCGAAGCCGACCTCCTGCCGGCCGCAGCGTAGGGGCGCGGCTCGCCTCGTCCTCGGGCCGGGCATGCCCGGCCCCTACAGCTCCAGGCTCTCGCCGGGCCGGAGGACCCGGACCTCGGCCTCGGACGCGACTTCTTTCATCGCCGCTGCGAACTCCACGGGCGGGAGGTCGAGGAAGCGCGGCGCGCCCCTCAGCCCGAGATGAATCGGCGTGTACGTACCCCAGTGAATCGGGATGACGAGCTTCGGCCGGAGCAGCACAACGGCCTCCGCTGCGCTCTTCGGGTCGAGGTGGCCTGGTCCGAGCGACGGGCCCCAGCCCCAGATCGGGAGGAGCGCGACGTCGACCGGCCCGAGCTCGGCCATCCCCTCGAAGAGATCCGTGTCGCCGGCGAAGTAGACGGATCGCGAGCCGCTGACGACGTAGCCGAGAGCCTCTGCAGAGACGCCGAACGGGCCACGGCTCCCCTCGTGCTCGGCAGGCACCGCTCGCACCTCGAGCGCGCCGATCCGGATGCGCTCGTCCACCTCGACCTCGACGACGGTCTCGAAGCGGCGCTTCCGCAGGAGCCCGCCGAGCCCTCGCGGAACGACGACCGGGAGCTTCTTCCCGAGCTTCTCGAGCGATGGGAGGTCGAGGTGGTCGTGGTGTGCGTGCGAGATCAGGACGGCGTCGACGCCGCGCATCGCTCGGCTGTCGACCGGAACGGCGCGCCGCAGGTGCGCGACGCGGTTCCGCAGAAGCGGGTCGGTGACGAGCCGGACCTCGTCCAGGTCGACGACCACGGTGCCATGCCCGACGTACTCGATCCGCAGTGGGGTCAGGTCTTGCATTCCGACACGGTTCGCGAGTGTCGGAATGCAAGACCTGACCCCTTCACACGCAGTCCTTGAGCCCCTGGGCTTCGGGCAGTGACTCCAGCTTCTTCAACGTGTTGTTCTCGATCTGGCGGATGCGCTCACGGGTCACGCCGAACGCGCGGCCGACCTCCTCGAGGGTGCACGGCTGGGAGCCGTCGAGGCCGTAGCGAAGCTCGATGACGCGACGCTCGCGCTCCGGGAGCGTGGCGAGGGCGAGCTCGACGTCCTCACGCCTGAGCGACAGCGACGTCGTGTCGAACGGGGACTCGGCCTGCTCGTCCGGAACGAAGTCCGCGAGCGACGAGTCCTCTTCCTCGCCGACGGGCTTCTCGAGGGAGATCGGGAGCTGCGACATCCGCAGGATCTCCCGCACCTCCTCGGGCGCGATCTCGAGCTCCTCGGCGATCTCCTCCGGCAATGGCTCACGCCCCAGACGCTGGACGAGCTGGCGCTCGATGTGCACGACCTTGTTGAGCTTCTCGACCATGTGCACGGGAATCCGGATCGTCCGGGCCTTGTCTGCGATCGCCCGTGTGACCGCCTGGCGGATCCACCACGTGGCGTACGTCGAGAACTTGTAGCCCTTGCGGTAGTCGAACTTCTCGACCGCGCGGATGAGGCCGAGCGATCCCTCCTGGATCAGGTCGAGGAAGGAGAGGCCGCGGCCCAGATATCCCTTGGCGATCGAGACCACGAGGCGGAGGTTGGCCTCGATCATGTGCTGCTTCGCCTCCAGGTCGCCGCGCTCGATCAGCTTCGCGAGGGAGACTTCCTGATTCGCCGTCAGGAGCGGCACCTTGCCGATCTCGCGCAGGTACAGGCGGAGCGAGTCGAGCGAGGGCTCGACCGTGAGATCCAGCTTCGGAGGGACTTTCTCCTCCGCGGGTGTCGGCACCGGCTCCTCGTGCGGGAGTGTCTTGTGCTCGACCCCTTCGACCAGCTCGATCGAGTGGTCGATCAAATACGCGTAGAAGTCCTCGACCTGCTCCTTGGTGAGCTCGACATCCTCGAGCCCGGTGACGATCTCGTCGTAGGTGAGGAACCCCTTCTCGAGACCCTGCTCGGTGAGGCGGTGGAGCTCCTCGACGTCCGGGAGAGCGATATCGACGGACAGCATGGGCCGGGCTTTCTCCTCTCGCGCTTGAACGGATACTGACCTACCTGCATGCAACGAGCCGGTCCGCCTGCCGCTCCGGCTCCAACCACCCGCGCGCGGATCCTAGTCGGACTTCTCGATTTGGGGAAGGTGCAGTTTCGAAGTTGGGCGAAGCTCGCCGACGACGTCTCCGCGCGAGTTCTCCACCGGAACCGCGCCGAGCTCTCCCGTTCCCACGCCCAACTGGCCGAGGAACGCGGCGAGCGAGCTGCGGACCGCGCGGGTATTTCCATCCTCGACCTTGAGCGCGATGCCGAGGCCGTCCGGGGAGGCCGCGCAGAGAAGTCCCTCGGCACCGCCCTTCGCGACCCAGCCCGGACAGGCCTGCATCAGCATGGTGTCCGCGGCGAGCGGACCACGGATCAGCTCGGGGTACGCGCACATCGCGGCCGCGACAAGCGCACCTCCGTCGAGGCTCGCGAGGCGGGAGAACGCGTGCGCCATCCGCTCGAGGGTCAACGCGAAGGTGACGACGCCGCAGCCGTCCGCGGCAGTGGGGATCGCCTCGGGATCAACCTCGGCGGCGGCGGCAACTTCGGCAAGCATCGTCCGCTGGCACGGGTGCTCCGGCAACCGGTAGCCCTCGCTCGGCCAGCCCCTCGCGCGGCAGAGCGCGAGCATCGCCGCGTGCTTCCCGGAGCAGTTGTGCTCGAGCCTCGTCGGGTCGGGGCCGCACTCGAGCTCGTCCTCGGTCGCCGGTGCCTTGGCGAGAAGGCTTCGGACCGGCTCGAGCTGCTCGGGCCGGTGGAGGTGCGACGCGCACGCGATCGCGATCTCGGCCTCGTCGAGGTCGGGCCGCGCTCTGACGACGGGGAGCGCCTGTATCGGCTTGGCCGAGCTGCGGAAGAACGCGACGAGCGCGGGATCGCCGGCGCGCGCGACGATCTCGCCCTCCCGCACCGCGACGCCGTGTGCGCGGTGTCGCGCCTCGACGACGCCGCCCCGCGTGGCCTCCACGACTATGGGATCCACGGCGGGTGAGCCTATCCGGGCGAGGGTAGTGTCAATTCATGCGCGGGTGGCCGACCGGAGGACTCTGGCGCCACGCCGACTTCCTCAAGCTCTGGTCGGCCGAGACGATCAGCCAGTTCGGGACGCAGGTCTCCGGGCTCGCCCTGCCGCTCGTCGCGATCCTCGTCCTCGATGCGAGCGCGTTCGAGGTGGCAGCGCTCGGAGTGGTGCAGTTCGCACCCTTCATCTTCTTCACCCTACCGGCCGGGGTCTGGGTCGATCGCCTCCCCCGGCGCCCGATTCTCATCACGGGCGATTTCGGACGGGCCCTACTCCTGGCGACGGTGCCGGCGGCGTACGTGACCGACACGCTGACGCTCGGTCAGCTCTACGTCGTCGGCTTCCTGGTCGGCACCTTCACCGTCTTCTTTGACGTCGCCTACATGTCGTATCTCCCCTCGCTCGTGGAGCGTGAGCAGATCATCGAGGGCAACTCGAAGCTCGAGATCAGCCGCTCCGCGGCGCAGGTCGGGGGGCCCGGCTTCGGCGGGGCGCTCGTCGAGCTTTTCACCGCCCCGTACGCGGTTCTCGTCGACGCGGTCAGCTTCCTCGGCTCGGGCCTGTTCATCCTCCAGATCCGCAAACGCGAGGAGCGCGTCGGGTCGATCGCGCAGGAGGAGAGACCGGGCCTGTGGGCCGAGCTCAAGGAGGGGCTCCGCTTCGTGCTCGGCAATCCGTACCTGCGCGCCCAGGCCGGCTGCACCGCGACCTCGAACTTCTTCTTCAGCCTCGGCTTCGCGATCTACCTCGTCTACGCCGTCCGTGTGCTGGAGCTCTCTCCGGGCGTGATCGGCATTGTCCTGTCGATCGGGAGCCTGGGCTCGCTCGCAGCGGCCTTCACATCTCAGCGCATCTCGGGCCGGTTCGGCATCGGCCCGACGACCATCGGCGTCACCCTGTTCCAAGGCCCCGCGATGCTCCTCATCGCGCTTGCTCCTGTCGACTCCCCGCTGCCGTTCCTTGTCATCGGAGGCGTGGCGATGGGCTTCGTGATCGTCGTCTACAACATCATCCAGGTCAGCTTCCGGCAGGCGATCTGTCCGGAACGGCTTCAGGGACGGATGAACTCGGTCATGCGCTTCATCGTCTGGGGAACGATTCCCGTCGGCTCGCTCGCGGGAGGCGTGCTCGGAACCTGGCTCGGCCTGCGGGAGACGATCGCGATCGGAGCGATCGGCGCCGGACTGTCCTTCCTCTGGATCCTCCTCTCGCCGCAGCGTCACCTCCGCGAGATGCCCGAGCCGCTCACCGAGCCCGTGGGGGAGGCGGTGACCGAGCCTGCCTGAGCTGCCCGAGGTCGAGGCCTGGGTACGGGAGCTCGACCCGCTTGTCTCGGCGTTCCCGATCGAGCGGGCAGGGCCGGCCCACGTTGCGACCCTGAAGACCGCCGACCCGCCGCTCTCGGCACTCGAAGGGAGGCGTCTCGAGAGCGCCCGCCGCCGCGGGAAGCACCTCCTCTTCCCGACCGATGACGGCCAGCTCGTGCTCCGCATCCACTTGATGAGCGCGGGCCGGCTCCGCTACCTCGCTCCCGGAGCGAAGGGGCCGAAGACGCCGATGTTCCGTCTGCGCTTCTCGGGGGGAGGCGAGCTCGTCCTGACCGAGGCAGGAAAGAAGAAGCGGGCGGGCATCTGGCTCACGACGCCCGAGGCATGCGAGGCCGACTTGGCCCACCTCGGCCCGGACGCGCTCGACGTGGACGCGGGCGCGCTCGCAGAGATTCTCGGGCGCGAGCGTCGACAGCTCCATCCGCTCCTCCGCGACCAGCGCGCGCTCGCCGGGATCGGGAGGGCTCACGCGAACGAGATCCTCCTCCGCGCCCGGCTTTCGCCGTTCAAGGCGTCCACCGAGCTGGCCCCGGAGGAGGTCGGGACGCTCGCCGCGGCGATCCGGAAGGACCTCGAGCGCGCGCTCGAGCTCCGCGAGCGGGGCAAGGGCGACCGCGACGTCTACCGCATCCACGACCGGCTCGGCGAGCCGTGCCCCCAGTGCGGGACGCCGATCGCACGCGTCGACTTCGAGGAGCACACGATCTACTACTGCCCGAGCTGCCAGACCGGGGGCCGACTGCTCAAGGACCGCCGTTTGTCACGACTTCTGCGCTGACCCGCGCTGGTACGGTGACCGCGTGAGCGACGTCGCGAAGCTCGAGGAGGATCTCCAGGCATCGTCGCCGGAGATTGCCCTCGCGCTCTCGCGGGCGGGCGTAACCGGCGTCCAGAAGGCAGTGCGGATCCGCCGCGGTGACGCCGAGACGGTGATGGCCGCCGTGATCGACTGCACGGTCGACCTCGCCGCCGATCAGAAGGGCGTCCACATGTCCCGCTTCCCCGAGCTCTTCGAGGAGGCAATCGACCTCGTCGTGGAGCGTGAGGCGCTCCTCGTGGAGCTGCTCGCAGAGCACATCGCGAGCCGCGTGGTCGAGCGCCAGCGGGCGCTCCGGGCGGAGGTTTGGATCCGGGCGCAGTGGCCGATTCACCGACGGACACCGGTCACCGACCTCGCGACGCAGGAGATGGTCACGCTCTGCGGGATCGCCGCAGCGTCGGAGGCGGGTACACGACGCGTGGTCGGCGTCGAGGCGACCGGGATCAACGCGTGCCCGTGCGCGCAAGGCCTCGTTCGCAACCGCGCGAGCGAACGGCTGCTCGAGGCGGGCTTCGAATCAGGTGACGTCGAGAAGATCCTCGAGCTCGTCCCCCTCGCGACGCACAACCAGCGAGGCCGCGGAACGCTGTTCGTGGGGACAGAGCACGACCTCGACGCGGAAGTGCTCGTCGACGTCGTCGAACGGTCGATGAGCGCGCCCATCTACGACCTCCTCAAGCGTCCGGACGAGCTCTTCGTCGTCGAGCACGCCCACCTGCAGCCGCGCTTCGTCGAGGACTCCGTGCGTCACGCGCTCCGTGACGCACTCGACACGTTGCCCGGTCTCGACGACGCCGACTTCCTCCTCTCGCGTCAGGTGAACTTCGAGACCATCCACACGCACGACGTCCTCGCCGAGCGCTTTGGCACGGTCGGGGAGCTGCGCAGCGAGCTGCGGGCCGGCGAGCCTGGCGAGCGCCAGACGACGCTCGCCAACTGGCTCGCCGGCTAAGCCTCCCGCGGGCCGTCGCCCGACGAACGGGCCGACAACCCCTCGAGCAGCCGTGTGAACTCGAGGGGCAACAGGAACTTCGAGGACGGGCTCGCGCCGAGGACTTTCAAGGTCTCGAGGTACTGGAGCGTCATCGTCTTCTCGTCGATGTCCTTCGCGGCCTCGAAGATCCGCGTCAGCGCCTCCTTGTAGCCCTCGGCTCGGAGGATGGCCGACTGCTTGTCGCCCTCCGCGCGCAGTATCGCCGCCTGCTTCTCTCCCTCCGCGACGGTGACGTTCGCCTGCCGCGTCCCCTCCGCCTCGAGCACGACCGCCCGACGAACTCGCTCCGCGGACATCTGCCGGCTCATGGCGTCCTGGATCTCGCGTGGCGGGATGAGCTCGCTGATCTCGACGTTCGTGACCTTGATCCCCCAACGGGCCGTTTCCTGATCGAGGCGAGTGCGGATCAGCTCGTTGATCCGCTCCCGCTGCGAGAGAACCTCGTCGAGGGAGATGTCGCCGATGACCGCGCGCAGCGTCGTCGTCGCTAGCCCGACGACGGCGTTCTCGTAGTTCTCGACCTCGAGTACCGCCTTCTCGGACTCGTTGACGTCGACGCGCAAGTAGACGAGGAAGTCGATGTCGATCGGCGCGTTGTCCTTGGTGATGTTCGTCTGGCGCGGGATGTTGAGAACCTCCGTGCGCGTGTCGACCCACACCTTCGTGTGGATGACCGGGAGCGCGATCACGATCCCCGGTCCCTTCATGCCCTCGAACGTGCCGAACCGGAACCGCGCGATCCGCTCGTAATCCTTGACGAAGTTGAGGATGACGCCCATCGCTACCTCCCGGTGTCTGGACTGTGAACCCGCTCGGTCTCCGCGTTCGAGACGTCGTGGCTGGCGGGCTCGACCACGAGCCCCGGCTGCGAAAGCTCGGCAACTCGAACGCGATCGCCCACTTCGGCGCTGTCCGCGCCCCGGAGCTCCGCCCTCCATGCCTCTCCGGCAACACGCACTTCTCCCTGCGGCGCGAGGCGAACGGTCACCTCGGCCAGCTCGCCGACGAGTCGCTCGCGCGCATATGGGCTCACGTAGACCGGCCGGTGCGAACGTCGCATCTCCCGAACCAACACGACCGTGAGCAGGAGGGCAAGCACGCCGACCGCTGTGAGAAGCCAGGGACTCACCCTCAAGGCCTGACCCGGAAGCTCTGACCCTCCGAGCATGAAGAGGCCGCCGAGGACGAGCGCAACGGCGCCGAACGCGCCGAAGAGACCGATACCGGGATGCAGCGCTTCGAGCACGAAGAAGAGGACCGCCAGCGCGAGGAGCACGACCGCCGCCCACGTGAAGGGCAGGAACCCGACGCCCGCAAAGCCCAGGATCAGGCAGACCACGCCGATCGCTCCCGGCACCCAGAGCCCCGGGCTCCAGATCTCCACGGCGAGCGCGAGCGTGCCCAGCGAGATGAGGAGGAACGCGACGTTCGGGTCGGCGAGGAAGGAGAGGATTCGCTCGAAGATGTTCATCTCGATCGTCTGGATCTCGGCTCCGGTGGTGTCCACGCGCACGGGGCCGTCGGCGGCCTCGAGCGTGCGTCCGTCGAGCTCCGCCAGGAGCCGATCGATGTCGACTGCAATCAGGTCGGCGATACCGACCTCGACCGCTTCCTCGGCGGAATAGGACTTCGCCTCTCGGACCGTCGCCTCGAGCGGAGCGACGGGTCTGTCGGGGCGGCGATACTGCGGATGAGGGCGGCCGCGTCTTCGGTCGCCTTGCGCGAGAGCGTCTCCGGAAGGTCCTCTCCGCCGGCTCCGACGACCGCCGCGGCGCCGATGTTCGTGGCCGGCGCCATCGCCAGAAGCGCTGCTGCTGAGGCGACGAAGGTTCCCGCCGAGGCCGCTTGAGCGCCCTCGGGCGCGACGTACGAGACGACCGGCACCCGTGAACCGAAGATGTCGCCGACCATGTCGCGAGTCGCGTCGAGGAGACCGCCCGGAGTGTCGATCTGGACGATGGTCACCGCCGCCTCGTCGTCCTCAGCCTCCTCGAGCGCGCGTTCGAGGAAACGCGCGGAGACCTTGTCTATCGCTCCGTCGAGCTCGATGACGACCACGGGGGCGTCGTCGCCGCCGCCAAGGCTCTGCGAACCCGCCGTCCCCGCTACGACGAGAGCGACCACGACCGACAGGAGCACGATCCGCCACCCCGCGGTCCTCCCGGGGAGCATCGGAGTGCCGTAGGCGCTCATGCCTCCTGAGACTGTACGCCCCGCGCGCTCGACACGCTCACTCCCCGCCGCCTGGGGCCAGATGCCTACACCCGGCGCGGGCGCCGGAGCTCGAAGCGGTGCTCTGTGCCGGCGAGGAGCCGCCTGAGGTTGTTGCGATGGAGCGCGACGACCGCCGCCGCGCTGGCGCCGGCGAACGCGAGCACCGGCCACGGGTAGCCGAATAGCCAGACGAAGACGACGAGCGCGAGGGCGGTCGCGATGGATGCGAGTGACGCGTAGCGCGTGAGGAGGAAGGCGGCGAGCCAGACGCCGACGCAGGCGAGAGCGGCGAGAGGAGCCAGGGCGAGCGCCGCTCCTCCGCCCGTGGCGACCATCTTGCCGCCCCTCTGGAACCGGAGGAAGACGGGCCTCGCGTGCCCGAGCATCGCGGCCTCACCGGCGAGGACCCCGATGAGCGCTCCACCCGCCCACAGCCCGAGCCGCGCAGCGGCGAACCCCTTGGCGATGTCGAGCAGGGCGACCCCCGCCCCGAGCCGCCGCCCGTAGAGCCGGAAGACGTTGGCCGCGCCGACGTTCCCGCTGCCCCGGGTGCGGATGTCCTCGCCCCGGAAGAGCCGCGGGAGCCAGTACCCGAACGGCAGGGAGCCGAGGAGGTACCCGCCCAGGACGGCGAGCGCCTCGGTCATGGGCTACGCGACCGGGATCCTGTAGGCCTCGACCCAGCCGTTGACGACACCCCAGTCGAGATTGCGAAGGAAGGCGTCGATGTAGGCGGCACGGTCGGTCTGGTAGTCGAGGAAGTACGCATGCTCGTACACGTCGAGCGCGACGAGAGGGGTCGCGTTCCAGACGGGGAAGGTGTTCTGGGCGTCACCGACGTAGTTGAAGA
>Ga0209341_10002252_pt1 | contig 18382 bp, 14 predicted proteins | sample RifCSP13_2_FD_184020 | JGI IMG/M metagenome (GOLD analysis project Ga0209341, IMG submission 184020) | Soil microbial communities from Rifle, Colorado - Rifle CSP2_sed 13_2 (SPAdes) (version 2) | ecosystem: Environmental > Terrestrial > Deep subsurface > Rock core/Sediment | place: Rifle... | reverse complement strand
TCTGCGACTCTTTGTTGAGCTGAAAGGGAGCCCCGACCAGTACTCCGGACTCGCCGAGCGGCTCGACGTCGCCCTCGGGGCGGCGCCCGCGCTGGCGGCGCGCACCCACGTCATCGCCTTCGATCCGGAGTGGCTCGTCCGCGTGCGGAGTACGTTCCGTGGCGCGCAGACCGGCCTGATCTACGGCCGGCGACCCCCAGACCCCGTAGTCGCCGTACAGACCCTCCGCGCCAACGCCCTGATCCCGGCCTGGCAGACGTTGACCGCCGACGACGTGCGGCGGGCCCACGACGTGGGGCTCGCGGTCTATCCGTGGACGGTCGACACTGCCGAGCAAGTCGGGGCTATGTGGCGACTCGGCTTGGATGGCTTCATGACCAACGACGTGGCCTTGGCACGGCGGGCAGCGTATCGCGCCGAACGGCGACCTTAACTCTTACGTCAGAGATATTGACCATCCATCTTGCGTGTGTTATTATCCGATGACCGTAATAGTTCCAGAATCAGAAGAGTTTCGAGAAAGCAAGGATGCACCTTCCGCCCGACCTTATCTTCTCATTTCTCACGCACGTAGCGCGGACCAAGCTCAGCCTGGCCCAGCACCACGGTCTGAGCCTTCGCGAGCTCATTGTCGTTGCGACGATCGCCACGCAAGGCCCTGTCTCGTTCAAGCAACTGCACGAGCTGCTGTCCATACCCAAGAGCGCCCTCACCGGCCTCGTTGATTACTTGCATGAGCGCCATTTGGTAGACCGTCGCCAGGACTCGCAAGACCGGCGGCGTTGGTTCGTCGCGCTGACCAGTCCCGGAAAACGGCTGGTGGAGACGATCCAGGAAGAGGACACACGCCTGGTTCGAAGCGCCCTAGAGTCCCTTGAGGAACCGGAGCAGACAGCTTTCCTCAAGGCCGCCGAGGCCGTGCAAAAGGAACTGGCCCGGGCCACTGTTGGCGTCCCCTCGACGGCGCGCCGTCGCCGCAAACGCCCGCGAACGGCGGGGCAAGCGACTGGCAACCGATCGCGGTTGAGGCTCGCGGCCAACACGCAATAATCGGACCGGCCTCCTTTCTGGAATACCCACCACTTTTTATAGGTTTTACGTTGACGTGAACGGGATTGTTTGTTAGGCTCAAGATTAACCTTTACGCAAAGATAAACATACAGGGTGGTGTCAGTGCCAGGCAACAACAGCACAGCAAGAAATGGTCACTTTCGCATAGGTGAGCTAGCCAGGAGAACGGGAGTCAATCAGCGGACGCTCCGGTTCTACGAAGAGCGCGGCTTACTGCAACCCACTAGCCGGTTCGAATCGGGCATGCGCCTCTACACCGAAGGTGACGTCGCCACGGTCGGCCTCATCCGTGAGCTCCAGGAGATGCTCGGATTCTCATTGGCAGAGATCAGAACGATCTTGGAGGCAGAGGAGGCTGAAGGTGAAGCCTTCGCCCTCGACGAAGGCGGATCGTCCGACGAAAGCCAGTCACGGCTGAAGCGAACGGTCGACGTTACGCGGACACAACTGGCGCTCATTGCTCGAAAGGTCGCCAAGTTGGAACGCATGCGCGAGCAACTGGAGCAGAAACTGATTCAGTACCTCGAGGAGCCCTGGACTGTTCCGGGACGGTCGTCGAGCCGAGAGGCCTTGCCGAGCAATGGTCGCTGAGGGCGCGGTCCTTCTAGACAGGAGTCAACCATGAGTACAACGATAAGCGAGCAGGCGCTTCGCAGCCTGGTGGGTGAAACGCTCGAGTCTCAAAACGGCAGGTCCTCCAAGCATGCGCAGGGACCGAGCTACTACGAGGTGTTCGGGGTAAACGAGGACGCCGACTCCGACGGGCTGGCGCAGGCCTATGGCCAGCTGCGTCAGCGCTACCACCCGGGTGAGAACCCGCAGGACCCGCTTGCCGCTGAGATCGTCCGTTATCTGGATTCTGCTTATGCCGTGCTCATCGATCCTGAGCGCCGTCACGCTTACGACGTGAGTCTGACGAACGGGCACTCGCCCATCGGCGCCGCGCGCTACACCAACGGTGCTGGATCTCGCACGAACGGTGCCGCTGTAGACGGGGCTTATCGGGGCCCAAACGGACACACGGCCGTGATCACCGAACCCTCGCGGGCGCAATTCCCGGATGAGGGAGTCGTGGTGGAGGCGGGTGACCATCCGACTCCTGGGACTGCCGCACCGGAAGCTGGCGCTGCCGCAGGTGGCCGACGCCGCCGGGCGTCCGTTGACCGCGACCTAACGACGGGCAGCATTGCCAAGAACCTCTGGTTCCTGGCGTGGCCCCAGATGGTGTCCGGCTCTCTCACGACACTCGATACGATCCTGGACCTCATCTGGGCCGGTCGGGGTTTCGGCACGCGGGCCATCGCAGGCCTCGGGGCGGCGCAGAGCTGGTCCCAATTGGTGATGACGGCGCGGATGGGCTTGGACACGTCAACACGCGCCATGGTGGCGCGAGCGGTAGGCGCGGGCGATATGCCCCTGGCCAACCACGTCGCAGTACAGTCTTTTGGCCTCAGTGGTGGTGTGTCGATCTTCGTGGCGGCCCTCGGGATAGTGTTCACCGACTTCCTGCTGCGCTTGCTTGGGGTGAGCGAGGGCGTTGTCGCCCAGGGCGCCAACTATATGCGCTGGCAGTTTGTGGCCTCAGGCACCATGGCCTTCATGTTTATGAGCGGCTCGGTCCTTCAAGCCGCGGGCGATACGCTGACACCGATGAAGGCGCAGATCGTGACGCGGATCATCCATTTTGTCTTGTCGCCGGTCCTGATGTTCGGCTGGGGATTCTTCCCTGATTGGGGCCTGGCAGGCGCCGCCATTGCCAATGCTCTCGCGCAGATTGCTGGGGCGGGTATGAACTTCTACGCCTTGTTTGCTGGCACATCGCGGCTGCGGCTGTCGCTCCAAGGGTATCGTCCGGACTGGCCGCTGCTCGGGCGCATGGTCCGTATCGGTGCTCCTGCCTCCGTCACCGGCATGGAGCGCGCCCTCGCACAGGTGATCCTGGTCGGCCTGGTGACACCGTTCGGCGATACTGCCTTAGCCGCCTACTCGCTAACAAGTCGCACGCAGATGATCGCCAACATGGGCAGCATGGGTGTCGGCCAAGCCGCGGGCATCATGGTGGGCCAGAACCTTGGTGCAAAGAAGCCGGAGCGGGCCAAGAGCGCCGTGCTCTGGGCCATGGGCTACGTCACCTCGGTTCAAAGTGTTCTCATAGGCCTCATCGTGCTGTTCCCGGCCTTCTTCCTGTCCGTCTTCAGCAACGACGCAGAGCTCATACAGAACGCCACGGCCTGGCTGCACATTCAGGCGGTCGGCTTCTTCGGCATGGCCATAGGCATGGTGTTCCAGCAGTCGTTCAACACAGCAGGGGACACGATGGTGCCGATGCTCGTCACCCTGGCGAGTATCTGGGGCGTGCAGCAGCCTCTCGCTCTCATGCTGTCGGGCGCCGCGGCCGACTGGACGCTGTTCGGCTGGGCTGTCCCCATCCCGACAGTTGCGAATCTGGGCCAGTACGGCATCGCTTGGGCGATCGTTCTGGCGATCGGTGTGAGGTTGCTCATTTACTTCCCGTACTTCATCTGGGGCCCGTGGACGAAGAAGCAGGTCCTCGGAGGTCCCGGTGGACGTGGAGCTATGGGGATGCGGAGCGCGCGCTAACAATCGAGATAGAAAGGTTGCGCCCAATGGCCAAAGAGCAGACAGAGCAGGAGCAGAAAGATGCCGAGCGCCATGCGACGAACGGCCGCATCATAGCGCCGGACGACGCCACGCCGACGTACTACGAAATCCTCGGGGTCGACGCGGGCGCGGATGCCGACTCGCTAGCTGAGGCCTACGCAGTCCTCAGACAGCGGCACCACCCCGACCGAAACCCGGACGATCCGCTCGCGCCCGAGATCGTGCGCTATCTCGACGGGGCGTACGCCGTACTGATCGATCCGGAACGGCGGCGCGCCTATGACGCCACGCTAAGCAATGGAATCTCCCCCAACGGCGTGGCATCCTGGATGAACGGCGTTCATTCAGCAAGCGGAGTGAATGGCCATGCCCCTGTGATGCCGGATGCTCCACGAGCGTCCTCTGGGAGCAACGGCGTAGCGGTTGGCTTGGCTCCGCGACGAGTCCCAGAGGCGAGCGCTGAGGAAACGATCGACGAGGGTGGGCGACGGGGGCGTGGTCGCAGCGCCCGGCTGGATCGCGACCTCACGAGCGGCAGCATTCCTAAGAACCTCTGGTTCTTGGCCTGGCCGCAGATGGTGGAAGGCGTCCTGAACGTCGCCGATCAGATGGCCGACCTGTTCTGGGCCGGCCGCGGCTTTGGCGCACGGGCGATCGCAGGCCTTGGCGCTGCCCAGAGCTACACGCAGCTCATGATGACCGGCAGGATGGGCTTTGATACTGCAATGCGGGCCATGATATCGCGTGCGGTTGGGGCGGGCGATGTCGCCCTCGCTAATCACGTGGCGCTGCAGTCCTTCACGCTCAGCGGTGGTTTCTCGCTGATCATGGTTGTGCTGGGTGTGTTTTTCACCGAGTCCCTCCTGCACCTGCTGGGCATCTCGGAGGCGGTCATCGCGCAGGGCGCTCCTTACATGCGAGTCCAGCTCATCGGCATGGCCACGCAGGCCTTCCGCATGATGAGCGGAGCAGCGCTGCAGGCATCGGGAGATACGATGACGCCCATGAAGGCCACCGCGGTGGTGCGCGTCGTCCACATCGTCCTGGCGCCCTTCTTGGCGTTCGGGTGGTGGTGGTTCCCCAGCTTTGGACTTATGGGCTTGGCCATGGCCAATGTCTTGGCCCAGCTTTTCGGCGTGGCCATGAACTTCCACGTCCTATTTTCAGGGACATCGCGCCTGCACCTGAGCTTTCGCGGCTACCGGCTCGATTTCGGGATGCTGGGAACGCTAGTGCGCATCGGGGCTCCCGCCTCGGTGACCAGCATGGAGCGGTCCATCGCCCAAATCGTCCTGGTGGGCCTCGTGGCGGTCTTCGGCGACTACGCTCTGGCGGCCTATTCCTTGACACGGCGCGTCGAGATGTTCGCCAACCTGGGCAGCCAGGGAATGGGCCAGGCTTCAGGGATCATCGTGGGCCAAAGCCTCGGAGCAAAGAAGCCGGAGCGAGCGAAGGAGACGGTGCTCTGGGCATCCGCCTATGTGACGTTCATGAAGACCATTTTCGGCGCCCTTGTCTTCGCGTTCCCGCTCTTCATCCTGTCGATCTTCAACCAGGAGCCGGAGCTCCTCAGCGTGGCCGTTGTGTGGCTGCGCATTCAGGTCGCGGGCTATCTGGCGATGGGTGTGGGCCAGGTGGCGATGCAGAGCTTCAACACAGCCGGTGACACGCTGGTGCCCATGCTCGTGACGCTTGCGACCATCTGGGGCGTCCAGCAGCCGCTCGCCTTCTACCTGCCCCATGTAGGCAGCCTGGGGCAGTACGGCATCGCGTGGGCGATTTCTATCGCCATGATCGCCCGGCTGTTCTTCTACGTGCCCTACTTCTTCTGGGGGCCATGGACAAAGAAGCAGGTCCTCACGGGCGGCGCGCGCCGTGGCATGGGGATGAGAGGCGGACAGTAGCTCCCCACGGAGCTACTGGTCATACTGCTTGTCGGGCAGCCCCCGTTCGGGCTGCATCGGCCTGTCGGGTGCAGGAATAGCGGGTCGCTTCAGCGTCCGAAGACCAGCCACTGGGCCAGCGTGAAGTACAGAAAGAGGCCGGTGGCGTCGACGATGGTCGTGAGCAGCGGGTTGGAGACGATTGCAGGGTCGATGCCAAGCTTGTGCGTGAGAATGGGCAATAACACGGCCATGGCCATCGCCCAACAGACGAGCACGAACGCCGTAAGGCCTACCGTGTAGCGGATATCCACGGGCACGCCCATCAGCCAAGCTAGCAGAGTGTTGGCGATGCCCAAAGCGATCCCCAGCAGAACTGCCACGGCCATCTCCTTGCGGATCACCTGCAGGATATGGCGCGGCGCTACTTCGCCGAGGGCGAGGGCGCGCACCAACGTAGTGACAGTCTGGGAGCCGACGACACCTCCCATGCCAATCAGCAGCGGAATGAACACTGCCAGCGAGACCATCGTTTGGATGCTCTCTTCAAAGTGGCGCAGGACCAGGCTGGTCAGGAACATACCGCCGAACAGAAGCATGACCCAGCCAAGCCGCCGCCGGACGATGTGCCCCACGGTGGCGCGCAGATACGGCAGGTCAAGCGGCTCGGAGCCGCCCAGGCGCTGGATGTCCTCGCTGGTCTCCTCCTGCAGCACATCGAGAGCGTCGTCGGCGGTGATGATGCCGACGAGGCGCTCCTCGTCGTCGACGACCGGCAGGGCCATGAGGTCATGCTCCAGCAGCAGACGCGCCGCCGCCTCCTGGTCGGCACTCGCCCGCACTTTGACGATGTCGGTGAGCATCACCTCCGACACTGGCACCTGGGGTCGACTGAGCACCAGGGCGCGGAGCGGCAGCACGCCGACCAGGCGACGCGCCTCGTCGGCCACGTAGATGTACTGGATCGATCCCGGCTCGAGCTGCTGGGCCAGGTCGCGCAGGGCCGCCAGCGCCTCCTGGACCGTGGCCTCGGGCCGCACGGCCACGAGCTCCGGGGTCATGATGCCGCCGGCCGTGTCGGGATCGTAGGGAAGCAACTCGAGGAGCTCCCGCGCCGCATCGCGGCTCACATGGTGCAGGATCTCCTCTGCCCGGCTCGGGGCCAGCTCCTGGACGACATCCACCGCATCGTCGGGGTCCATGCCCTCGAGGATGGCACCGGCCTCTGTCTCGGAGAGGCGGACCAACAGGCGGGCTGCATCGGACGGCGCGATCTCTTCCAGAAGATCGCTGGCCGGTTCCTGGCCGATGAGCCGGAAGAGCGCGGAGAGCTGCGGAGGCGTGAGGGCCAGCAGGAGCGAGCCGCGCTCAGCGGGCGCTGCCCTTCCTGCAGCGTGGAGCACGGCAGCCACGTCTCGATGATCGAGGGCGCCCGCGACCTCGTGGAGGATGTCTGTCAGGACCTGCGGCTCCATCGCAGCCTCCTTCGTTGTTCGGCACCGAAATGCCCACCGGCGTGGCCGATGGGCAGCGTGCTTGGAGCCGCGGTCCCGAAACGCGGGACTACGTCGGACGCATCGCTACGCCGATCGGCCCTCCTGCGAGGGACGTTTCGGCCGACTACTGTCGCTTTCGCTGTCTTGACTCATTCGCCTGTGTCGGTCGCTAGCGTGAACATCGCTAGCAGATGGATGTTACGCCTGGGTTCCGCTCTAGTCAACCACGCAAACGGGCTGTATAAGCTTCATTTGGGCAAAGAGAAAAACGCCCAGTGCGCTGCCAAAAGGGCGTCGTCATCAACACTCCGTTCCCAGGTGTCAGGAAGCGACGGACGAAGAGCGACACCAAAAGCAGCCAGAAGCCAAGCTAGTGGAAGGCAAGGATCCTGCGGGCGTTGCTCTAGGCCGTCGCGTCTAAGTGGCAGAACGGGGCAGGCCACGCCTCTTCACCGTACGCCAGAACAAGCTGCGGAGATGGGGAGAAAGGCAGCAGGATCTTTGCTGGGGACCAGACGCTCAAGCGACTAAGGGCTGGGCATTAGCGATGGGCCGCCGGGTGGGATCATCACTTGGGCGACCAGTTGCCGTTTGATGAAGGCGGCTCCGAGATGATTTTCGATCATTTTATATGACGGCGTGTTCATAAGGCTGTGCATGAAGCAGTGGTGAACCGTTAGAACCAAGTCTTGCCAATTGGGGTCGTTCTCCAATATTTCTATCTTTAGTCCCATCCCTACACATTCGTCGTAATGAATATGCCTCGTATGCGTCTTATTGCCCCTATAATCAGTGAGTTTCCTTACAATAGCCGTCGCCTTATTGCTAGCGCTCGCCTCGCCATCGAACATGACGGTCTCAAGTTGCTCCTTAACAAACGCATTTGACCAGTGAATGGCATTTTCACACTGACTAAGCAGCGTTGGACGATACTGGCTAATAATAGCGTGCCAGAGCGGAGCCTTACTGGCATCTCTCTTGACCTCTCGGTAGGCGCGTCGAAACTCTTGTAATATTCCATAGGCTGGTCTACCACCAACGTGTGGATCGATTGGGCCAAGATTGGAATGCTTAGCCATAACGATTGACTGGCATGAACAAGCTAGGATCGTTCCAGCGGACATTGCGATTTGGGGTACGATTGCCCGTATGTTATTTCCAAACATCTGGCGCAGGTAAAATACCAACGATTGAGTGGCTGCAATGTCGCCGCCAGGTGTATGGAGAATAAGGTCAAGACCCTGAGTGCGATCCAGATTGTGAACGGCCATCATGAAGCCGTTCTTGTCTTCGTCGTTGATATCGAGACCGCTTATATCTTGCTTGGACAGGAATCCAGAGTAGTAGGCTATTACGTTACGCTCAGTGTACGCATATAACTGGGCGAGGTATTTTCGGCGCACGGTGTCGACGGCCGCTTTGTTTCCAGCCGATATTTCTTGCTGGACCTCTTTTAGTACCTCGCCCCAGTCCGGCATGTTGTAGCGCATCCCCACGGTTTCTTAGATGGGGTCTTCGTAAGCTCCATAGGTAACGCGGTCTTCGAGAATGTAGGTATACGGCGCACGAATGACTGGCATTATTTCCTTTAGGCTAGCGTCGACAAAGTTCTCTACGACGTGCGCCACCTCGGTCTTCTCGACAATCTCCCGATACATGGCTTCCAGATGGCCTGTCTTGTTTGCTTTCTTTGGTGGCATGGATAGTCTCCTCAGATGAGATACTAGTTTCGAAGCAAGTGTGCCACAGCCCCAGGCAACACGCAAACATGCGCTGACATGCTTGGGCGGCGAAGGGTAAATAATTGGCATGAATCAGGTAAGCACGGAGCGCGACACACGTCGTAGAGCTCTTGTCGAAGGTAGCAGCACTCGAGCACCGCAGCATCACGGGCGTGGCGCGTCCAACCTTACTCCAATGCCTGCAGGATGCGGTCCACGAGCGCCTCGACGACCTCGGCCACCGTGGTCGGGCGCAGATAGAAGGCGGGCATGGGCGGCACGATGCGGACGCCCAGCCGCGCGAGCGTTAGCATGTTCTCCAGGTGGATGGCGGAGAGCGGCGTCTCGCGGGGCACGAGCACAAGCCGTCGCCCCTCTTTGAGCGTGACGTCGGCGGCGCGCTCCAGCAGATTGGCGGCGTGTCCGTGGGCGATGGCCGCCAGCGCATCGGTGCTGCAGGGCACGACGATCATGCCGCGCGTCGCATACGAGCCGCTGGCGATGCTGGCGCCGATGTTGCGCACGTCCAGCACTTCGACAAGAAACCGTTCCTGCCAGCCGGCGACGCTCTGCTTGAAGGAGACGCCGAGCTCCTCTTTCCAGACGCGCAGGCCGGGGTCGGTGATGGTCAGGATGAGCGGCTGGCCCGCCTGGCCCAGCCGCTCGATGGTGCGCTGGGCAAGAGCAGCGCCGCTCGCCCCGCTGATGCCGACGACGAGGGGGAGGCGACCTTGGCTAGCGGGCCCTTGGTCTGCCACGATGTAGCCTCGTAGGGGCGGTTCGCGAACGGCCAGTACACCTTGCGCCCGCGTCCGCTGCGCCCTCGTTGTGACCCGACACGGACCTACGATCCATACAGCCCTCCCACCACTCCCAGCAGCGCCGCGAACGAGACGCTGCTGTTCACCAGAAAGAAGGAGCGTCCAGGCCCCGGGCCGTCCGGACGCACGAGGCGGTGCTCCTGAATCAGAAGAGCCGTGGCCGCCAGGAGTCCTACCCAGAAGAGGGGGCCCATTTGAGTCAGAAGGCCAGTGGCGAACAGGCACGCCAGCGCCGCCAGATGGCAGACCTTCGCCACCATGAAGGCAACCGAGACGCCGAAGGAGGCCGGCAGCGAATAGAGCCTCTCCTGGCGGTCGAAGGCGACGTCGCTCCCGTGCCAGAGGATGTCGAAGCCGGTCGCCCAGAAGAAGACGGCGAAGCCGAGCAGCCACGTGCCGGACTCGAAGGCGCCTGTCGCCGCGAGCCAGCCTCCCACCGGGCCGCTGCCGAGCGAGAGGCCCACACCGGCGTGGCAGAGCCAGGTAAACCGCTTCATATAGGGGTAGAGCGTCACGATGGCCGCAGCGAGGGGTGACAGGGCCAGGCAGAGCGGGTTCAACTGCGCAGCGCCGAGGACAAGCAGTCCGGCGCCGCCAACGGCGATCAGTCCCATCTCCCAGGCCGACATGAGACCGGCGGGCAGGGCGCGGGTCCGGGCCACGGGGTTGCGCGCATCAATGCGCCGATCGATGAGCCGGTTGGCCGCCATGCCGAGCGTGCGAGCACCGCTGAAGGCCACGACCGACCAGAAGACCACTCGCGCCTCGGGCAGGCCTCGCGCACCCAACAGCAGGCCCGCCATGGTGAAGGGTAGCGCGAACAGGCTCTGTTCCAACCGTATCGCCTCCGCCGCCACGCGGATATGGCGGAACAGCCGAAGAGAAGAGGCCACTGCGTCCGCCATCATGTTGTCGGAAAATACTCGCGCCAGCGCCGGTCGACCCGCCGCACGATCTCCTCCGGCATCTCCAGCGGCGCAGGGTAACCGTGCTTCCAGGTGGCGTCGATGCCCAGGGGCCCCTCATGCCAGGGCCAGGCGCCGCGCAGCGACGAACGGCGAAAGACGACATCGCGGGCCGGGTCGAAGCGTGTAAAGAGCCCCCAGAGCAGGCTCACCTGGTCGTTCACGTCCACGTCTCGGCTTACGGCCGCGACGAGCTTCACGCTGCCGAGGTCTGCCGCCACGAGCGCCTCCAGCATCTCGCGTCCAACGCCGTCGACCTGGACGGCGAGCAACGTGTCTTCCCAAAGTGCCCACGCGCCGAGGCGCGCCGCAAGGGCCTCCGGCAGACTCCGGAGCGCAAGCGCCACAGCCGCCTCGCTCGGCACGGGCGTCGCGGGCGCGGTCGCGTTAGTCGTGGCGTCAAGCACCATCTTTGAGCCAAGCTCCATCTCGAAGGAGGCGAAGTCGAGCGTGTCGTAGGCGGTGCGCGGCAGCAGCGTGAAGTCCTGCGTCGGATCGAAGTGGCGCGCAATGGCGCGCAAAACGCCGCGGAAGTCGCGCGGGTCCACGTCGGCGTTCACCAGGACCAGCACCTTCGTGAGCGAGAACTGGCCCATGCCAAGCAAGCCAAACGCCGTCTTCAGCGCCTCCTTGGGATAGCGGGCAGCCACGGCCGCAACCGCGAAGTTGACGAAGCCCGCCTCGTAGTAGGCCCAGAGGCCACGCAGCTCCGGGTGGAGCACGCGCAGGAGCGGCCCCAACATCATTTGCACGGCCTCGCCCAGGTAGCGGTCCTCCTGAGGCGGCTTGCCGACAACGGCGGCCGGGTAAACCGGCCTGGCCCGGCGCGTGATGAGGCGGACGTGGAACACCGGGAAGGGCGCGCTCTCGGAGTAGTGGCCGAAGTGGTCGCCGAAGGGCCCCTCAGGGGCGCGCTCGCGGGGCCGCACCTCGCCCTCCAGGATGAACTCAGCGCGGGCCGGCACGAGGAGGCGCAAGGACCGGGCGGCGGCCATCGCCAGCGGCTGGCGGCGCAGCAGGCCGCTGAAGAGCAGCTCGTCGATCCCCTCCGGCAGCGGCGCCACTGCCGCCAGGATCAGGCCCGGATCGCCGCCCAGGACCACCGCCACCTCCAGCGGCTGTTCGCGTTCCTCGGCCACGCGATAGTGGAAGCCGCCGCCCTTTTGGAGCTGCCAGTGCATGCCGGTGGTGTCGGGGCCGCGAACTTGCAGGCGATAGACTCCCAGGTTGCGCCTGCCGGTGTCCGGGTGTTGGGTGAGGACCAGGCCGAAGGTAATGAAACGGCCCGCGTCTCCCGGCCAGCATTGCAGGACGGGCAGCGAGCTCAGGTCTGGTGGCTCCACCACGTCTTGCACAGGGGCCCGAGCCACGCGTCGGAGGCGCATGGCGAGCAGGCCTCCCAACGCCCGGCGCTGGGCGAGGAGCCGGCGCGGCGAGAGCGACTGGGCGGCTTCCCACAGTCCAACGAGCGCCTCACCGAGGGCGGCCGGCTCTTGTCCCAAAACGAGCTCGATGCGCCGATGACTGGCCAGGAAGTTGATGGCGAGGGGAAACGGCGAGCCCGTCACGCGCTCGAAGAGGAGCGCAGGCCCCTCTTCGCGCAGCATGCGAGTCGCTATCTCCGTGATCTCCAGCACCGGGTCGACTTCAGCCGCGACGCGGCGCAGGTCGCCCCGCGCTTCGAGGGCACCCAGGTAGGACTGGAGGTCGTGGAACGGCATGTGGCGCAGGTAACTATACATTGACGCAGTGGCGGGCGCACCGCCGGACCGACGAGAACTGGGGCGCTCTGCGAACCGCCCCAGCGCTTGGCAATTGTCAGCCTCCGAAGTGCACAGTATGCTCGTCTCACCTGCGCTCCGAAACCAAGTACGTGGTGCAACAGTGACTCGATGCGTCTCAACAGTCCGAGCGGGCTCGACGAGTATGGCCCTGATCAGCGACAAGAGCGCCGTCTTCGTGTTGCGCGCCGTGTGGCCGGGATGCGCCCCAGAGGGGAGCGGGGCCTGCGTGCAGTCATGAGCGGCCTGCTCCAGGCCAGCATCCGGCGGCTTCCCCGCGACGCGTATGCCCGCTGGCTCCTGCGACTCCTGGGCCTTGCTCTGTTCGTCGTGCTCATCACGCGCTTCGACCTGGTCGAGGTGACAAGGCTGACTGCCGCTATCTCTCTGCCGGCTTGGCTGGCGGCGTTGCTGTGCAACACCGGGCTCCTCCTGGCCAGCGCCCGTCGCTGGCAGGGCATGGTCAGAGTCCTGCCTGAGGGTGGCGGCTTTCCCTTCGGAGCCGCGGTGGCCCAATTCTTACGCTACTACGCCCTAGGGCTGGCGACGCCGGCGCGTGCCGCGGAGTTCGCCAGGGCCTGGGACCTCAGGCGTATCATAGGCGTCCGTCTCGGCTCTGCGGCCGCCGTGATCCTCCTGGAACGCGGCATCGACCTGCCGGCCAGCCTGCTGCTCTGCTGGATAGGGCTCGGTGTGCTGCCCCTGCCGTGGCTGCGTCCGTTCTTCGCGCTCGGCCTGGCCGGCGGCGCGGGCCTGTTCCTTCTAGTCGCCTTCGGCCGCGGGGCGTTGCGCCGGTTGCTGGGGTTCATCGCCGACTACGGAGGTCGCACTTGGGGCAACCTCGGTCAAGAGATTGGAGCGATGCCCGAGACGTGGCGCCGCTTTGGTGGCAGGGGTCTGGTCCAGCCGGTGTTCTGGACCATAGTGACGCATGGATTGTTTCTGGGGTTCTGTGTCATTCTCGGCTGGGGCCTTGCCTTGCCCGTGCCGCCGCTGGCCCTCGCCCTGGCGGCCACGCTGGCGACGGTCATCGGTTTGCTGCCGCTCACTTTTGCCGGCCTGGGCACGCGCGAGGCCGCTCTTATTCTCCTGCTTGCACCGTACGGCGTCGCCCCGGAAGCTGCGCTCGCCTACTCGCTGGCCCTCCTCGTCGTCTTCTACGGCGGCGGGATCGTGCCGGGAGCGCTCCTCTGGGTGCTGGCGGGCGAGCGCGCCCCTGCGCAGGGGTGATCGGAGCGCCGCTGCTTAGGAGACCAGGAAGCGCAGTCCCACACGCCGCGCCCAGGCCTCCTGACGGGCGAGACTGAGGGCCGCGCGGTGAGCGCGCCACTCCAGCTCGTCGTCGAGAGGCGCCAACGGCGCGGTCTGACCCGCGCGGGCCAGGGCTAGGCCGATGAGGTGGTCGGCGAAGTGGGGGTTCTTGGGCAGCAGCGGCCCGTGCAGGTACGTCCCGTAGGCGTTGCGATAGACGGCGCCCTCGGTCCCGTCCTCGGCGTTGTTGCCGTGGCCATGGATGACGCTGGCGAGAGCGCGGACGCCGGGCCCCAGATGGGTGCGCCCACCGTGGTTCTCGAACCCGACCAGTGTGCCGCTTCCCCAGCGAACGGCCAGGTTTCCTATGCAGCGCGTCGCCGCCGGACCCGGATGGACCGTCCATAGGTCGAAGATGCCGAGGCCGGGCAGGTCCTCACCGACGGCGGGCCGGTAGAAGCGCCCAAGCAATTGATAGCCGCCGCACACGGCGAGCGCCACTGCTCCCGCCTCCACCGCCTGACGCAGCGCGTCGCCCTTCGGCCCAGCGAGGTCCTCCGCCACCTTGACCTGCTCCCGGTCCTGGCCGCCGCCCACGAACATGAGGTCAAACCCTTCCGGATCGAGCGGCTCTCCCAGGCCGATCTCCGAGACGACAACCTCGATGCCCCGCCGCTGGCAACGGTCCTGAAGACAACGGATGTTCCCTGTGTCGCCGTAGAGGTTCATCACGGTCGGATACAGGTAGGCGATGCGTAACGTCGTCATGAAGCCGCTGCCTCCGCCCAAAAGGGCTGCGCGCCCCCCCAGGAGGCGAGGAGCGTCCGGCTTTGAAGGAGCGCAGTGTACGTGGGTAAGACGAAGAGGCGTCCGCCGGGCGGCGTGACGCTGAGCGCCCGGCGCAAAGCCGCTTTCGCACCATGCTCCAGCCACCAGCGTCCCACCTCGGGATCAGGCAGAGCGCCGGCGGCCCGCAGCCGGAGCGCGAGGTCTTCGGCGCGGTGACCCGCCACAACCAGGCGGTGCAGCCGTCCGGCCAGCGGCTCCAGGTCGGCGTCCCAAATCCACGACACATCTCGCCCATCGGCGATGCCGTCATTGAGAAGTATCGCCACATTGAGCGGACCCTGCTCGAGGGCGATAGTCCGCACGACCTCGCTGAGCCCCACGGGGTTCTTCACAAGCATGAGGTGCACGCGCCGACTCCACACGTCGAGGACTTCTCCCCGCCCGAAGGCCGCCGTCACGCCGGCGAGGGCCTCGCGCACCGCCCCTTCCGGGATCCCGAGGGCCTGAGCCGTCGCCACGGCAGCCAGGACATTCATCACGTTGTACAGGCCGGGCAAGGGCACGAGGCCCTCCCAGATGCCCCAGGGCGCCCGGAGACGGAGCTCGCTGCCGCTCACACCCTGCAGACGCACGTGCTCCGCCGCAACGGTCGGTGTTGGGCGCGCGAAATCACAAAACGGACAGCGGTAGTGCCCCAGATGGCCATAGAACGACCAATCGTAGGCCAGCTCGCCGCCGCAGCGCGGGCACCAGCGGGCGTCGGCGGCATGCTCCAGCCCTGGGTGCCCGAGGTTGCGCTCTTCGAGCCCGAACGTGAGGGCCTCTCGGCCGTCGCCCAGTCCCGCGACCGAGGGGTCGTCGGCGCTGAGCACAAGCAGAGCCTGGCTATCGAGGGCGCGGATTGCCGCGCGCCAGCGGCCCGCGACTGCGTCCACCTCTCCATAGCGGTCCAGCTGATCGCGGAAGAGATTGGTGAAGGCCACAACCCGCGGCCGGAGGTGTTGCACGAGAGCCGGCACGCTCGCCTCATCCACCTCGAACACGCCCAGGACGGGGGGCGCCGTCCCACGCCCGTCCGGCGACTCGAACTGCGGGTCGGCTCCCATGACCGACAAGAGGGAAGCGGCGATGCCGCGCTCGAGGTTGGAGCCAGCGGCGTTATGCACCACTAGATAGCCGGCCTTCGCCGCCATTGCCGCGACCAGGCGGGCAGTGGTTGTCTTGCCGTTGGTCCCTGTAATGATGACCGAGCCGGCGGTCAAGCGCCCCGCGGCCTCTTGGATCCAGCCCGGATCGATCGTCTGCAGAAGGAGGCCGGGGAGGGCCGTGCCGCCGCGACCGAGGCGTCGCAGAGCACGGACCGATGCCTCCCCGGCTAGTCGAGCAGCACTCGTGCGCAACGCGGTCATGCGCCGCAGTACAAACGAATCGTAGGGGCGTTCAATTGAACGCCCCTACGGAACCCATCAACGATACTCAGCTTTCGAATCGCGTGAGCCGAAGACATCCCTGCTTATCATCCAGTCACCAACAGATCTACGTGCGAGCCCGTATCAATTGAACAATGCCCCAGATAAAACTGTCAACACGCTCGACGGTGCAACCGGCCTCCCGCAGCAGCGCCTGCTGTCGCCGGTTGATGTGCTCGCCTCCTGCCAGGCGCTCCACCAGCGGGTCCAGAAGGTCCATCAGCGGGCCCAGCAGGCCGCCGCCTCGCCCGTGCTCGAGGAAGACAAGCCGGGCTCCGGGCTTGCACACCCGCCGCACCTCAGAGAGAGCGAGCAACGGACTGGGCACGGAACACAGGACAAGGCTCCCGACGACGCCGTCGAAGGAGCCGTCTCGGAATGGGAGGTGCTGCGCGTCGGCCTGTAGGAGGGCGGCGGGTGTGCCGCGCTCGCTGGCCTCGGCCAGCATCGCCGCGCTCAGGTCCAGCGCCACGACGTTCGCCTCGCGCGGGTAGTGCGAAAGGTTGACACCGGCGCCGACGCCGACCTCCAGCACAAGGCCCGAGGGCAGTGACTCCCAGAGGCGGCGACGCCACGGCGAGGCCCGTCCCTCCGCGGCAAGCGCAGCGGAGCGGCCCAGAGCGCGGGCCAGGCAGTCGTACCGGCGCTGGACGCGGCGAGTCGCCTGGGAGACTGCTTTGGGCTTCACGTCACGCTGCTGGCATCTCTCGTCTGAGAAGAAGGGCGTTGGAGACCACCGTAATGCTGGAGGCCGACATGGCCAGCGCCCCAAACTCAGGACGGAGCATGAGACCAAAGGCAGGATACAGGACGCCCGCCGCCACCGGGATGGCGATGACGTTGTAGATAGCCGCCCAGAACAGGTTCTGGCGCATCTTCCGCACCGTCGCCTTGGACAGCTTGATGGCACCCACGACGTCGGCGGGGTCGCTCTTCATCAAGACGATATCCCCCGTTTCGACGGCCACATCTGTGCCCGCCCCGATCGCGATGCCGACGTCCGCCTGCGCGAGCGCCGGCGCATCGTTGACGCCATCGCCCACCATTGCGACGAACCTCCCCTCCGCCTGCAGACGGGTTACGCCGTCCGCCTTGTCTTCGGGGAGCACCTCGGCGAATACGCGCTCGATGCCGACCTGTCGGGCGACCGCTTCGGCGGTGAGACGGTTGTCGCCCGTCATCATGACGGCCTCGATGCCGCGGGCTTTGAGCTCGGCGACCGTCCGGGCGGCGTTCGGACGCACTGTATCTGCCGCAGCCACGACCCCCACGGCGCGGCCGTCCACGGCGACGAGCATCAAGGTCTTGCCCTCGCTACGGAGGCGGTCGGCGGTCTCCTCGAGGCTATCGAGCGCCACATTCCGCTCCTGCATGAGCCGGCGTGTCCCGACCAGCACCTCTCGACCTTCGACGCGGGCCCGCACGCCGCGGCCCACCAGGTCCTCAAACTCCTCCAGCGCTAAGTCGTTTGGTAACCCCCGACGCTCCACCTCCCCAAGAACGGCCTGGGCGAGCGGATGGCCGCTGCGCGCCTCCGCCGCGGCCGCCAGGCGGAGGACGCCGTCCTCATCAAAATCGCGGCTGCCCACGACATCGGTGACACGGGGACGTCCCTCAGTGAGCGTGCCGGTCTTATCGAAGATGATGGTCTGGATCCGCGAGGCCAGCTCCAGCGAGACGGCCTCCTTGAACAAGATGCCCCGCTTCGCGGCCATGTCTGTCGCCACCATGACGGCGGTGGGGGTCGCCAGGCCAAGCGCGTCCGGACAAGCGATGACGACGGCCGTCACCGCGAATGTAAGAGCCAGCAGGAGCGGCTCCTGCAAGACGAGGAACCAGACCAAGAAGGTCATGAGCCCTGAGCCGACCGCAATGAGCACGAGGTAGTGGGCAGCCCGGTCGGCGAGACGCTGGGCCGGCGCTTTGCTGTTTTGGGCGGTCTCGACCAGCTTCACGATCTGGGCCAGCGCTGTCTCGGCGCCCACCTTCGTGGCCCGAAAGCGTAACGAGCCCCCCTGGTTGATCGTGCCGGCGATTACTTCATCCGCTGGCCCCTTTTCCACCGGCAGGCTCTCGCCGGTGACCATGCTCTCGTCGATCGAGCTACGCCCGTCCAGTACGATCCCGTCGACCGGCACCTTATCGCCCGGCCTGAGCACAACGATGTCCCCAACGACCACCTCTGCCACGGGCACTTCGCGGTCCCGGCCATCGCGCTCCACGACGGCGCGCTGCGGCGTCAGGTCGAGGAGCTTGCGCACCGCATCGGACGAGCCACGACGCGCCTTCATCTCCATCCAATGTCCGAACAGCAAGAAGGCCGCCAGCATCACCGCAGCTTCGTAGAACGTCTCCTGGCCCGGCGCCAACAGCGTCAGCCCCAGGCTGAACAGGTACGACGTAAGGATGCCGAGGCTGACCAGGACGCTCATATTGAGCACGCCTGAGCGAATAGACCGATAGGCGCCGATATGGAAGACGCTGCTCGTCCACAGCGCGACCGGCGTGGCGAA
>Ga0209341_10002249_pt1 | contig 18396 bp, 12 predicted proteins | sample RifCSP13_2_FD_184020 | JGI IMG/M metagenome (GOLD analysis project Ga0209341, IMG submission 184020) | Soil microbial communities from Rifle, Colorado - Rifle CSP2_sed 13_2 (SPAdes) (version 2) | ecosystem: Environmental > Terrestrial > Deep subsurface > Rock core/Sediment | place: Rifle... | reverse complement strand
TTAATATTCCAATGGCTTGCTGAATTTTTTCCTTCAAAATTTTATTTGACATAATGGATCCTAAATAAATTGAAATGAAAATTAATTTAAATCTATTAACACAAAACTGCTATTGCAAGGAAACGAAAAGATATTTAATAATTCACCTTACGCAGAAAGAGAGATGACATCTTTTTGTTAGGAAAATTAATTCTCATTTCTTTGATGGAAACATAAATTTATTTGTGGCATTGCCATTAAAGAAATAAAGATGTCATCTCTTACCACGAATTTTTTTGCGTAACGTTAGCAAATAATTTATTCCACCTGCCAGCCATAATCCACATACTTCCAATCAAAATCTTCACCCTTCACAGTAATTAACATAAAACCTTCCTCGAATGCCATATTTGGTCCCGTCCACCAAGCTGCCGAAACAGCACCGCCGGTTAGAAAATGAATTCCATCAATGTAAATATCCTCCACAGTATGCAGATGACCTTGCAGAACTAATTTTAAATTGTATCCTTTAAACAGGTCAATAACTTCTTTCGCATTTACAACGACAAGTGAAGAATCATTGGCAATTGTAGAACCAGAATATTTTTGTGCGAATGCGGTAATGAAAGGTATATGAGTGCTTATCACAATTGGAGTTTTGGAATCTGTTTTTGCTAACTCTTCTTTTATCCAATCAATCTGTTTATTGTCAATAAGTCCAATGTATTTGCTTTTCTTTGTATCTTCAATGGAATTAAGAACCATAAACTTCCAACCATCATAGTCAAACGAGTAATAAGATTTACCCAATCTTTTCTCAAACATTTTCTCTCCGTATTCAGGATTAGTTGTATCAGCACCGCTCTTTTTATAAATTCCGTAAATTTCATGATTGCCCATTGTGTTATGAACAGGCATCTGAAATTTCTTCGTCATTTCCTGATACAAGTTGTATAACGAATCAGCTCTTTCGTATGATTGACCGAGCGCATCCATTATCAAATCTCCGCCCGTTATCACAAATTTTGGCTGAAGCTTATTTATTGTATCAATAGCTTGAGTAAATCCCTGAACAGCATTCCTTTCGGGTTCAACGTGAATATCAGTGCAGAAAACAAAACTGAAATTGTCTTTCTTTTCTTCTTGAAATGTTTGTGAAAAGCTGATGAAATTAAAAAGTATTAGAGCAAATACGATTGTGAGAGTGTTAAGTTTTTTCATAAGAATATAGTTTTAGTTTTTTAGTGTAATTTTTTTTGATTATTAAACGGGCAATAAAATAACCTACAAATGTGCTTAAAAGACTTGATATTACATCAAGCCAGTTAAAAGTATAGTTTATGTATTTAAGAAATCCAGGTCGAGGTAAAAGTTGAGCAAACTCAAGTATGAGTGCAATTATTAGGACAATCAGAGTAACTTGAAACAATGTGAGGTTTGATAGTTTACCTGAACTCGATAAAATGAGTAATAGCAAACCGAAAGGTCCTAAAATACTTGGGGCAACACTAATAAGTATTGATCCAATAATATCCTGATCAAGTAATCGTATCATTTTTATTGGGATAATAAGAAGTAAGATCGTTAACCCCAACCATCCAAACAATCGTTTAATATCCATGATTTTTCTCGTTGAAATTATTTGGTTTAGTTTTTAATGACATAAAGGAAGAACTCTTTAAATAAAGTTACAATTACCAAAACTCAAAGAATCACAATTAAAACCTATAATTAGTTTCTGATATAATCAATTTTTTCCTGAATAATCCCCCCAAATCGCCAAGTTTTTCATCCGACAAATTGCTAATTTTGGTATGACAATTAAGAGTTTTTCGGGGAAAAAATCACTCGTTTTTTTTGTCTTATAAATTAAAAGCTCGTTACGGTGAATAGTTAAATCTATAATTATCAAATAGTTTTTTTGATGAGATGTGAAATAAACAATATTCCTGTCTGTAAAAAGATATTTCCCGCAAGCAATCTTGGTGCAAGAAAAAAAATTCTTAATCGTATAACGCAATAATATTTTCAAAAAAAGAGGTTTATATGTCTGAATACTTAAACAACATATTGGCAAGAGTTAAAGCACAAAATCAAAATGAACCCGAGTTTCATCAAGCCGTTCAGGAAGTTTTGGAATCATTGGAAGTTGTAATCACACAGCATCCGGAATACCGTTCGGCGAAGATTCTTGAGAGAATGGTTGAACCGGAAAGAGTCATTCTGTTCAGAGTTCCGTGGATGGATGATCAAGGTGAAATTCAGGTCAATCGCGGTTACCGTATCGAGATGAACAGCGCCATTGGACCCTATAAAGGCGGCTTAAGATTTCACCCTTCAGTAACGCTTGGCATTTTAAAATTTTTAGCTTTCGAACAAGTTTTCAAAAATAGCTTAACAACACTTCCAATGGGTGGCGGTAAAGGCGGTTCAGATTTCGATCCAAAAGGAAAAAGTGATCATGAGGTTATGCACTTCTGCCAGAGTTTTATGACAGAACTCTTCAGATACATTGGCCCAGATACTGACGTACCCGCCGGCGATATTGGAGTTGGTGGAAGAGAAATCGGCTTTTTATTTGGTCAATACAAAAGATTACGAAATGAATTTACGGGAGTTCTAACCGGTAAAGGATTAAATTGGGGCGGCTCACTTGTTCGCCCTGAAGCAACAGGTTACGGTGCTGTTTATTTTGCTCAGGAAATGCTTAAGACAAGAGGACAAGATTTTGAAGGAAAAGTTTGCGCAGTATCAGGTTTTGGAAATGTTGCGTGGGGCGCAGTTAAAAAGATTAATCAGCTTGGAGGAAAGGTTGTAACAATTTCAGGTCCTGATGGATTTATTTATGACAAAAATGGCGTCAAAGGAGAAAAAGTTGACTACATGCTTAAGCTTCGTGCAAGCTCAAATGATCGTGTTAAAGATTATGCTGACAAATTTAAGGTAGAATATTTTCCCGGTAAGAAACCCTGGGGAGTTAAAGTTGATGTGCCAAAATTCTATTTTCTCCGGGAAAGGCGTCAAATGCAGGTGGGGTAGCAACATCCGGTCTGGAAATGTCTCAGAACAGTATGAGATTACCATGGGCAGCAGAGGAAGTTGATAAACGTTTACACGAAATTATGATTAGAATTCATGATACTTGCGTTTCAACAGCTCAGCGTTTTGGTCAACCGGGAAATTATGTTGTTGGTGCAAATATTGCCGGGTTCTTAAAAGTTGCCGATGCAATGCTTGATCAGGGCTTGGTTTAATTTATAAGTTTAATCCGTTGCTGATCTAAATACTTCAGAATTCGATATTCGGTGTTCAATATTCATTATTTGACTGACTATCGAGCAGCAAATATCTATTCGCTTCCGGCGGAAGGAACTATGAATGACAAATGAATTTAAGTCTACGCTAGAAAATGAGCTGATGAATTATGTTTTTTTAAACATTGAACATAAACTTTTTGATTAGTCATAACTACTATGCCTTATAATTTAGAACAGAATATTCAAATAAACGCAGAAGATGTTTTCAGGAATCGAATAAGATTATTCCAGAAATTAATGCACAAAAAGGTGCGGGAGATTCTTCTCGTATCAAGTTTGTATGATTTTTATTTGTTTGAAGAAGATGGACGGCTTTACGAACAAATCAGAGAAGAGTATCAAACTCTTAATTTAAGCTGGGCTCCGGAGATTACACATGTTACAACCGGCGAAGAAGCAATAAATCTTATTCAACAGGAAGATAATTTTGATATAATTATAACAACGCTGCATATTGAAGATATGCATGTTATAAAGCTTGCGGAAAAAATTCGCAGCATTGGATGCGATACTCCAATTATCCTTCTCGCCTACGATAATCGTGAAAGAAAAGAATTAGTAGCCCAGCACGATACTTCAATTTTCGATAGATTATTTATTTGGCAAGGTGATTACCGACTCTTAATGGGAATTGTAAAGTACGTGGAGGATCGCTTAAACTTAGATAGTGATACTCAAACCGTTGGAGTACAATCAATTATTTTAGTTGAGGACAATGTAAAATTTTACTCATCGTACCTACCTTTAATTTATACGGAGGTATTCAAACAATCGCAACGGTTGATTTTAGAGGGCATTAATATCACTCACAAGTTTCTTCGAATGCGCGCAAGACCGAAAATTCTTCTTTGTACAACTTATGAAGAGGCTTGGGATTATTTTGATAAGTATGAAGAATTTATACTCGGTATAATTACAGATAATAATTTTAGATATCATGGTGTTAGAGATCCCGAAGCAGGAATTAAGTTTGCAAAGAATGTAAAAGAACGCCAGAATGATATCCCAATTCTTCTTCAATCAAGCAATGCAGGATATGCTGAAGTTGCTAAATCAATTGGTGTTTCTTTTCTTCAAAAAGGTTCGCCAAGATTGCTTTATAATCTTCGCAAGTTTATGCTTGATAATTTTGGATTTGGTGATTTTATTTTCAGACTACCCGATGGGAGTGAAGTTGGCAGGGCAAGCAATCTGAAATCATTAGAAGAGCACTTAAGAATAGTTCCGGCCGAGAGTGTTGTCTATCATGCAGAAAGAAATCATTTCTCCAAATGGTTTAAGGCACGAACAGAATTTTGGCTTGCACATAAATTGAGACCGAAAAAGGTTTCTGAGTTTAAAACTCCCGATCATCTTCGCCAGGAGATTTTAGATTCAATTAGATCTTATACTGAAGAACGAACCCGCGGAACAATTACTGAATTTAACAAGGAGCTTTTTGATCCTATCAACAGCTTTGCGCGAGTTGGAAGAGGTTCGCTTGGTGGTAAAGCCCGGGGTTTGGGTTTTATCAACACAATGATTAACAGTCAGAAAATAAGATTTAAATTTGAAGATGTTGAGATATCTGTTCCATCAGCAGTTGTTATCGCAACCGATGTATTCGATCAATTTCTGGAAGAAAATCATCTTGAATCATTTGCTTACCAGGAAGTTGATGATAAAGAGCTGCTTAACAAATTTATTGATGCTAAAAAATTCCCATTTGAAATTATAAAAAAGCTGAACGAGTTTCTTGAAATCATTCATGAGCCGCTGGCAATAAGATCATCAAGCTTATTGGAAGATTCCCAGTTCCAACCGTTTGCCGGGGTTTATCAAACGTACATGATACCAAACAATCATCCTGATCCTGCAGTAAGATTGAATCAACTGCTCGAGTGTATTAAATCTGTTTATGCTTCCACTTTCTTTAAGCGGGCAAAAGATTACATGAAAGCAACTGCTTACCGGATGGAAGAAGAAAAAATGGCAGTGATTGTGCAAAGGTTGGTTGGTGCTCAAAGAGAAAATCGTTTCTATCCTGATTTTGCTGGAGTTGCTAAGTCTTATAATTTTTATCCCGTTCCTCCGCAAAAATCTTCAGATGGAATTGCTCAGGTTGCATTAGGACTTGGCAAAACTGTGGTGGATGGAGGAAACACTGTTAGATTTTGTCCTAAATATCCAAAGCATCTTCTTCAATTCTTTTCAACCAAAGAAACTATTAGAAATGCTCAGCAAGAATTTTATGCTTTGGAAATCGATGATACATCAGAAGACTTGATTGATCATGCCCCGGATAGATTTGTAAAAAGATATGAACTTACTATTGCAGAAAAGGATCAAACGCTGTTCTATGTGGGTTCAACATATTCGCCGGAAAATGATGCTGTATATGACGGAATATCTCGAGCTGGAAAACGTGTTGTAACTTTTGCCCCGGTTTTAAAACACAAAGCATTTCCGCTTGCGGAAATTCTTGATTTACTTTTGGATTTAGGAACATGGGGAATGGGAGTTCCAATTGAACTCGAGTTTGCTGTCAACCTTAAAGTGCCGGAAAATTCTCCCAAACAATTTGAACTTCTGCAAATGCGTCCATTGGTCATAAGTTATGAACGGGAAGAATTGGATGTCGAGAATATTTCGCAGGAAGATTTGTTATGCCAAAGCGAGCAGGTCTTAGGCAATGGTGCAATTACAAATATTTTCGATATTGTAGTTGTTGATATAGAAAAGTTTGACCGTGGTAAAAGCCGTGCAGTCGCCAGTGAAGTAAGCACAATTAATTCAAAACTATTAAATCAAAAAAGACCTTATATTTTAATTGGAGTAGGAAGATGGGGTAGTCTCGATCCCTGGCTTGGAATCCCGGTTACCTGGGATCAAATAGCGGGTGCAAGCGTTATTGTTGAAGCAGGATTTAAAGATCTAAATGTAACACCTTCCCAGGGTTCACACTTTTTTCAAAATATTACTTCGTTTAGAGTTGGTTATTTTACTGTTAACCCTTTTATTCATTTCGGTTTTATTGATTGGGATTGGTTATCATCAATTCCAGCAGTAGAAGAACTTAAATACACAAAACATCTAAGGTTTAATCAACCCGTTATTGTTAAAATAAGCGGACATAAAAACAAAGGCATTATAATTAAACCAGGTGCAATTAAATAATCAACCATACCAAATTCTCGATATTAAATTATCAGAAATATTTAACAACTTTACTGATACCTTATGTTTGATAGATGATAAAGGAATTGTATATCATTCAAACATAGCATATCTAAATTTGTTCGGGGAGAATTCAAGCCCGCCTATAAACTTCACCACAAACTTTGCGGTAGAGTATCAAAAAGAAATATTTGATCTAATACAGAATTTATTTTCAAAACAAATTGAAGAGCATAGATTTGAAAACGAATTTGTTTTAAATGATGGGAAAAAAATCTGGTTAGAGTTCACGAGTTCATTTTTAAGTAACCATGAAAAGCAAAATTTGTTGTTTCTTATTATTCGTGACATTACTAAAAAGAAACAAACCGAGTTTAAACTCCTAAAGAGCGAGGAACGTTACAGAAGTGTTTTTAACCAGGCAAATGATGCCATGTTTGTTTGCTATCTGAATTATGGAAGAACTCTCAGCAACTTTGTGGAAGTGAATGAAGTTGCCTGTCGAACACTTAATTACACAAAAGAAGAATTACAAAATCAAAATCCTTACTCGGCTATTTTCAACAACTTTGAGGGTGAAATAGTTAAGATAATTGATAAGACCTGGCTTGAAGGTCATGCAATCTTTGATACAATTCAAATAACAAAAACAGGGAAAAAAATTCCGGCTGAATTAAGTTCGCATTTAATTGATTTTAATGATAAGCCGGCTGTGTTATTCATTTCACGAGATATTAGTCAGCGTGAAGAGGCAGCAAGAAATATTAAAGATACGGGCGAACGATTGCGAAATCTTGCTCTTCATCTGCAAAGCATTCGAGAAGAAGAGAGAACTTTAATTGCACGTGAAATTCATGATGAATTAGGACAAATGCTTACATTCTTAAAAATCCAAATTACGCTTGTTGGTAAAAAGCTTTGTAATGATCAGCAGAGTCTTAAAGATAAAATAGAATCTTCAATAAAATTAATTGATGATTCAATAGACTCGATTCAAAGGATTGCCGAGAAGCTCCGTCCAAATGTTTTAGATGAACTTGGAATAAGTCCCGCAATTGATTGGCAGGCAAAAGATTTTTCGGCGCATACCGGAATCGGCTGCGTTTGTGATTTGCCAAAGGAAGAACCATTTTTGGATAAAGAAAAGGCAACTGCTGTGTTCAGAATATTTCAGGAAGCGCTTACAAACGTTGCCAGGCATGCAAATGCAAATAGAGTGTTTATCAGCTTAAAAGAGTATAAAGATAATCTTATCCTTGAAATAAAAGATAATGGAAAAGGGATAACAGCAAATCAAATTAATGATCCAAGGTCATTAGGTTTACTTGGAATGAAGGAACGAGCGATGTTATTCGGCGGAACTGTCACAATAAAAAGCTCAATGAACAGCGGAACAACCGTAAAAGTCGAACTACCTTTACTAAATTAAGATTACAAACCCAGTTTCTCAGCATAATTTAAATAGTTCGTTTAGAAACTGGGTTTGTCAAGAAATTTTATGATTAAAATTCTCATAGCAGACGACCATGCAATTGTCAGAGAAGGGTTAAAGCAAATTGTTGCTGAAGAATCTGACATGGAAGTTACAGGTGAAGCAGCAAACGCAAATGAAGTTTTCGAGATTCTTAGAACGAACAATTTCGACATTGCAATAATAGACATTAACATGCCTGGCAAATCCGGTCTTGACTTACTGAAAGATCTAAAAGTTCAATTGCCTAAACTCCCCTTACTTATTCTAAGTATGTATGGTGAAGAACAATATGGAATAAGGGCACTGAAAGCGGGTGCATCAGGTTATTTGAGAAAGGCAAGCGCTCCTAACGAACTCGTCGCTGCAATAAGAAAAATTGTTTCCGGCGGGAAATATATTAGCCAACAATTGGCTGAAAATCTTGCTGATACAGTTGACGAGTCATATTCTAAATTGCCGCACGAAAATCTATCTGACAGAGAATACGAAGTAATGTGCAAAATTGCTTCGGGTGAATCAGCAGAAAAAATATCTGATGATTTATCAATAAGCATTCATACCTTTTACACTTATCGAAATCGTATTCTTGAAAAGATGAAAATGAAATCCAATGTTGAGCTTACGCAATATGTCATTAACAATAAGCTTATTGAGTAATGGAAAATAAATAAATACAAATAGATATGCCAGATTTCTGTTACTGAAGTGAAGAATCAAAATCTGGCATATCTAGAAAATTTTATGAGGCACACCTGTCATAATTTCTATTACATAAAATTCAGAGTATTTCTTCTTTTCAGTTCTAAGCCCATCTCATAAATTCCTCTAAACAAATTTCACTTTAGATGATTACAAACTAAATCATCAAGCAAAACTCATCAAAAAAATATTGGAGGTACAAATGTCACAATACGTAAAAGATTTAATGGCCGAAGTAAAAGCTAAAAATCCTGCCGAACCGGAATTTTATCAAGCGGTTCAAGAAGTTGTCGAGTCTCTCACTCTTGTGCTTGACAGACATCCTGAATACCGTGCAGCAAAGATTCTCGAAAGAATTATTGAGCCTGAGAGAACGATCACCTTTCGTGTTCCCTGGGTTGATGATCAAGGAGAAGTTCATGTCAATCGCGGATACCGCATCGAGATGAACAGTGCCATTGGTCCTTACAAAGGCGGATTGAGGTTTCATCCATCTGTTAACCAGGGTATATTAAAATTTTTAGCATTCGAACAAGTCTTTAAAAACAGTTTGACGACATTACCAATGGGCGGCGGAAAAGGCGGATCTGATTTCGATCCAAAAGGAAAAAGCGATCTTAAGATTATGCGCTTTTGCCAGGCGTTTATGAGTGAACTTTTTAGACATATTGGTGCTGATACAGATGTTCCTGCCGGCGATATTGGAGTTGGCGGAAGAGAAATCGGTTATTTGTTTGGTCAATATAAAAAGTTGAAAAATGAATTTACCGGTGTTCTAACAGGCAAAGGGCTGAACTGGGGCGGTTCACTTATTCGCCCTGAAGCAACAGGTTATGGTGCAGTTTATTTTGCTTCAGAAATGTTAAGCACTAAGAAACAAACACTTGAAGGAAAAGTTTGTCTAGTATCCGGCAGCGGGAACGTTGCACAATACACAGTTGAAAAAATTAATCAACTTGGAGGTAAAGCCGTTACGTTATCAGATTCTAATGGGTATATTTATGATGAAGCCGGCATTGATAAAGATAAACTATCCTTTGTAATGGAATTGAAGAATGTTCGACGCGGTAGAATGAAAGAGTATGCTGATAAATATAAGAGTGCAGTTTATACCGAGCTGAATCAGAATGCAGATTTCAATCCATTATGGAATCACAAAGCACATTGTGCTTTTCCAAGTGCAACACAAAACGAAATAAATGGTAAAGATGCTCAGAACTTAATTAAAAATGGTGTTTATGTTGTAAGCGAAGGTGCTAATATGCCCACAAATCTTGATGGTGTTAAGGTTTTCTTAGACAGCAAAATACTTTACGGACCGGGAAAAGCCGCTAATGCAGGCGGTGTTGCAACTTCAGGTCTTGAGATGACACAAAATAGTATGCGTATGCCGTGGACAAGAGAGGAAGTTGATAATCGTTTACGCATGATCATGAAAAGCATACATCAAACATGTGTTGACATCTCTGAGAGGTTTGGAGTTCCTGGTAATTACGTTGTTGGTGCAAACATTGGCGGATTCTTAAAAGTTGCCGATGCAATGATTGACCAGGGCGTTGTATAGGACTTCACCAAATTAGGGATTATTCTATAAGTAATCTCGCTGTCACACTGAGTTAATCGAAGTGTGTCCGAAGTTAAAACGTCAGTCTTCGACTGGCTCAGACTGACAATTCTTTCTTCAAAGAATATCCAGAATTTTTGAAGCGAAGGATTTCAAAAGTCCTTCGCTTTTTATTTCCTTAATTTTCAAATCATAAAATGATTAAATTGCTTGTGTAAAAATTCCAATTACTTGCAATGAAAAATCAAGAAACAACCACAACCCGCTTCGATGAAATAAGATCAAGCTTCGATGATCTTTTAGTTGAACATGGCTATGGAAACCGCTTTCAGGGTTTTCAAAATTTAATGCGGCTTCGTATTCGCGATGTTCTTTTAGTTTCTAGTCTTTATGATCTTTATCTGTTTGAAGAAGACGGAAGATTGTATGAATTAATCAGAAACGAATATCAAGGATTAAACCTTAGTCACTCTCCTGAATTAACCAGAGTTTCAAGCGGTCATGATGCAATAAATCTTGCTAAAGATGAAAAGCGCTTCGACCTCATAATAACAACTCTTCATATAGAAGATATGCAAGCGCTTCAATTTGCAAAACTTGTAAAAGAATCAGGGCTTAATATTCCCGTTGTTCTTCTTGCACATGATAACAAAGAGCTTAATAATCTTCTTTTTAATTATGACACTTCTGTCTTTGATAAAATATTTGTATGGCAAGGTGATTTTAGAATTATCATCGCTATTATCAAATTTCTTGAAGACCGATTAAATGTCGATCACGATACTCGGATGGTAGGTGTTCAAAGCATAATTGTTATAGAAGATAACGTACGTTACTATTCATCTTTTATGCCTATTATTTACACAGAAATTTTAAAGCAGTCACAAAGATTAATTTCCGAGGGAATAAACCTCACTCACAAATTTTTAAGAATGAGGGCTCGCCCAAAAATCCTTCTCTGCTCAAATTATGAAGAAGCATGGGAGTATTATCAGAAATATAAAGAATTTCTTCTCGGCGTTATTTCAGATATAGACTTTCCTCGCGAAGGTGTTCAGGATCCAGAAGCCGGAATTAGATTCGCCGAAGAAGTGAAGAAAGATCATTCAGATGTTCCGATCTTATTGCTCTCAAATAATTCCAATAACGAAGATTTGGCTCTAAGTGTCAAGTCATCATTTATAATGAAGGATTCACCTCTTCTTCTTAACGAGTTAAGACAGTTTATGAATCAGTTTTTCAGCTTCGGCGATTTTATTTTTCGAGCCACGGAAGGGGTTGAAGTTGGGCGTGCTAATGATTTAAGATCCCTCGAAGAACAGTTAAAAGTTGTTCCCGAGGAAAGCATTGTATACCATGCTTCAAGAAATCATTTCTCCAATTGGCTGAAAGCACGCACTGAATTTTGGCTTGCACATCGTTTGCGCCCAAGAAAAGTTTCGGATTATACTTCAATTGAAGAATTAAGAAAAGACCTAATACTCTCTCTGCGTAATTACCGCCACATGAGGCAAAGAGGCATAATAACAGATTTCACAAAAGAAACATTTGATCCAAGAAGCAGTTTTGCAAGAATTGGCGGAGGTTCACTTGGTGGTAAAGCCCGGGGATTGGGATTTGTAAATACTCTCATAAACAATTACGATGTGCGCAATCAATTTCCGGATGTTAAAATATTTGTCCCTCCGGCTGTTGTTCTAGGTACGGATATTTTTGATCAATTTATCGATGAGAATAATCTCAGAAAATTTGCTCTTAATTGTAACGATGATGAGGAAATAACAAAAAAGTTTTTAGAAGCAGTTAAATTTCCCGAAGAGGTTCTTGGTGAACTCGCTGCTTTTCTTGATATCATTCGTGAACCGCTTGCCGTTAGGTCCTCAAGCTTACTTGAAGATTCACAATATCATCCGTTTGCCGGTGTTTATGAAACTTACATGCTTCCTAACAATCAGGCTAATCCACTAATCAGATTGAACGATCTATTAAATACGATAAAGAGAGTTTATGCATCGACTTTTTATCAGGGAGCAAAAGATTATATCAGGATAACTTCATATCGTCTTGAAGAGGAAAAGATGGCTGTGATCATTCAAAAAATGATTGGTATTTCACATAATGAGAGATTTTATCCCGATATATCAGGCGTTGCAAGATCATATAATTTCTACCCGCTTCCACCTCAAAAAACAATTGATGGAGTCGTATCAGCAGCATTAGGGCTCGGCAAAACTGTTGTTGATGGTGGAAATACTGTAAGATTCTGCCCTAAGTACCCGACGGATTTAATTCAATTTTATACTGCAGAAGAATCAATGAGCAGCACACAACACGAATTTTATGCTCTCGATCTTGCAGGTAAATCGGATTTTGGATATGCTACTCATGATCTTCTTCAAAAGCAGTATAATTTAAATGTTGCCGAAAAGGACGGAACGCTGCATTTCGTAGGTTCAGTTTATTCTCCCGATAATGATAGAATAACAGACGGCTTATCTAGACCTGGAGCAAGAATTGTAACCTTTGGTCCTGTTTTAAGGGGAAAGTTGTTTCCTCTTCCTGAAATCTTAGATCTTCTTTTGGATATGGGAACATGGGGAATGGGAACTCCGGTTGAAATTGAATTTGCCGTTACAATGTCTGTTAAATCGGGAATGCCAAAAGAATTTGGTTTGCTGCAGATGAGACCATTAGTTGTTAGTCGAGAATCTGAAGAGTTGGATGTTGAAAATATAGACCCAAAAAAATTAATTTGCCTAAGCAATCAAGTTTTAGGCAATGGGGCGCTTACCGGAATTTATGATGTTGTGCTCGTCGATTACCATCTGTTCGATAGATCTAAAAGTAGGGATGTTGCAAAAGAAGTAAGTGCATTTAATCATCTGCTAATGAATGAAAAGCGTCCTTATTTGTTAATCGGTGTTGGAAGATGGGGCTCTTTAGACCCTTGGCTTGGAATACCTGTTAACTGGGAGCAAATTGCCGGTGCAAAAGCAATTGTTGAAACAGGTTTTAAAGACATGTCTGTTGAACCATCTCAAGGATCACACTTCTTTCAAAATATAACTTCGTTTATGGTTGGTTATTTTAGTGTAAATGAACATAAACATCAGGGATTTTTAGATTGGGATTGGCTTCTTAATCAACCCAGTATTGAAGAAAAAACTTTCACACGTTTACTTAGATTCGACAAACCGATACAGGTCAAAATGAATGGACATCTAACAAAAGGAATAATATTTAAACCGGGAGAATCTTAATTATTATTTATTTAGATTTCATTATCAGCATAAAGCCAATAATTAATAAAAATGGAAAAAGAACCCAAGCAACCTGAAATATTTGATTCATGCCCGCATTGCGGACACAAACTAAGTCCATGGCAGCAAGTTTTGCTTAGTGTCGATCGAGCATTAACTTGTAAAAACTGTTGGTACAGGATAATCCTCGATCCACCAATAAAAAACGAAAACGAGGATAAATCCAAAGAAGATAAAGCAAAATTTGAGGAATAAAGATGCAATCATATAATTCTTTCAGAGTTGCACAACAGCAAATTTTTGAAGCAGCAAAACTTTTAAATTTAGATGAAGCAACCATAAAACTGCTAACCTCACCTCAAAAAGAATTCAACTTCACTTTGCATGTAAAAATGGATAGCGGAAAAACTGAAATCTTTCAAGGTTATAGAATTCAATACAATTATGCACGCGGTCCTGCAAAAGGGGGAATAAGATTTCACCCCGATGAGACGGTTGATACAATACGTGCATTAGCGAGCTGGATGACTTGGAAAACCGCGGTAGTTGATTTACCTCTCGGCGGTGCAAAAGGCGGCGTTTGCTGCGATCCCAAAAAAATGTCTGAACGTGAGCTTGAAAATATTTCACGAGAATATGTTCGTGCGATTGCTTCCTCCATCGGAGTCGATAAAGACGTTCCCGCACCAGATGTTTATACCAATCCTCAAACAATGGCGTGGATGATGGATGAGTACGAAACAATTATTAATCAGCATCATCCTGGTGCTTTCACTGACAAACCAACACAAATCGGTGGAACAGAAGGTAGACGAGACGCCACGGCAAGAGGCGGCGTTATTACTGTGAGAGAAGCATGTAAAAAACTTGGAGTAGATCCAACTGGGAAATTTGCGATCCAGGGATTTGGAAATGCAGGGCAGCGCGCGGCTCTGCTACATCAGGAAATTTTAGGCGGTGGAAAATTAATTGCTGCGAGTGATTCGCGTGGAGCAATTTTTCATTCGGAAGGATTTGACACAAAAGAGTTGGTTAAGTATAAATTGAAGAACGGGACTATTGCTAATTTTCCGGGTGCACAAAAAATTCCCCACGAATCTTTGCTTGAGCTAAATGTTGACGTTCTATATCCCGCAGCATTAGAAAATGCTATTCATGGAAACAATGCCGGAAATATAAAAGCTAAAATAGTCTGCGAACTTGCTAATGGTCCAACAACTCCTGAAGCTGATATTATACTTAGCAAAAGAGGAATACATGTTATCCCCGATATTCTTGCAAGTGCAGGCGGTGTAACTGTTTCCTACCTCGAAATGGTTCAAGACAGATATTCATTCTTCTGGGATGAAGAATCAATTCACAAAATCGTCGATGAAAAGCTTACCAAAGCTTATCACAGAGTAGATGAAGCTGTAAGAGAAAAGAAAGTTCATCCTCGCTTAGGTGCCATGGTTGTGGGCGTTGCGAGAGTAGCCGAAGCTTGCAAGTTAAGAGGCTGGGTGTAAGATAATTTTTTTTGAGGTTTTTTAACTAATTTTTTATCCGGTCGATATTTTACCTGACCGGTTTTTTATATTAAGTAAGAAAAACATTCACTTCAATGCAAGATTTTATAATCATAAGAGATATTGTAATCATTCTTCTGGTTTCAATTCCTATAATTTTTCTTTTTAATAGACTACACATACCAAGTATCGTTGGTTTTCTTGTTGCGGGAATGATAATTGGTCCATACGGCTTCCAGCTTATATCAGAGTCGAACCAAATAAAACTTATGGCAGAGGTAGGTGTCATCCTACTATTATTCACCATAGGACTTGAGCTTTCTATAGAAAAACTTTTTTTAATGAAAAGATTTTTGCTATTAGCTGGCGGGCTTCAAGTATTATTAACCATTGCACTATCAACTATAATATTCCAACTTTTAGATTTTCCACTGAACAATAGCATTTTTTTTGGAATGCTGATGAGTGTATCAAGTACCGCCATAATCCTAAAAATATTATATGACAGGAATGAACTAGAATCTCCGCAGGGTAGAATTGCTTTGGGAATATCACTATTTCAGGATCTTGCCACCGTCCCAATGATCCTGCTTTTACCAATTCTAGGGATTGCCTCTGCAGAAACTCAAATAAATATTTTGCTTCAACTGGTTTTTGCTTTCGCATCAGTTTTTTTGATAATTATAGTTGCTCGATTTTTAATGCCTCGTATTTTATATCAACTTGCCAAACTAAAAATAAAAGAGGTATTTACAATTGGAATAATTCTCTTGCTGTTAGGTACAGCGTATCTAACTCATTTAATTGGGCTTTCTTTCGCTATAGGGGCATTTGTTGCCGGATTAATTCTTTCCGAATCTGATTACAGCCATCAGATTGTCTCGGAGATTCTCCCTTTCAAAGATGTCTTCAATAGTATTTTCTTTGTTTCGATTGGAATGTTGCTAAATCTCCATCTTATCATCATTATTCCATCACAGATTGTTTTCCTTGTAGTTGGCACTATCCTTCTAAAATTTCTAATAGTTTTTGGAGTTGTTTTATTATTGCGTTACCCGGCGCGGGTTGGTATTTTGACTGGTTTAATCCTTGCGCAAGTCGGGGAATTTTCATTCGTGCTAGCACAAGAAGGATTGGGATACAATCTCTTCCCTGCTGATTTGTTTAATGCTTTTTTAGCCTCAGCCATTTTCACAATGCTACTATGTGCTTTTCTATATCAATTGTCCCCAATTATTGCTGACTTTTTCAAATTTTTTGAAATAAATATCAAGCAGAATGAATTAAGTAATTCTCTGGCAAATTACAAAAATCATGTTATAATAGCTGGATTTGGATTAAATGGAAGAAATTTAGCAAGAGTTTTAATGGAAACGGGTATTAAGTATATCGTGATTGAATTAAACCCAGAAACAATCCGACAGGAAAAGAAAAAAGGTGAGAACATAATTTTTGGAGATGTTACAAGAAAAGAAATCCTACAACAAACCAGTATAGGAGCTGCACTTGTCTTTGTTATAGCAATTTCCGATCCCGCATCCTCAAGAAGAGCTTTAGTGCTAGCGAAAGAATTAAATCCACACATATATATTATAGTAAGAACTCGTTATACCAGTGAGATAGAAAGTTTAATTGCTCTCGGTGCAGATGAAGTTATTCCCGAAGAATTTGAGACCTCATTGCAAATTTTCAGCAAAGTTTTGAGAAAGTTTCATATTCCCCTAAATGTCATAATGAAACAGGTCTCAATATTGCGTGGTGAATCTTACGACATGATGATAACAGAAAAACCATCCGCTCATTTATTAATTAATTTAAATGAAATTTTAGCCGCCGGATTAACTGATACTTTTTTTGTAGATGATAGTAACATGTTTATTGGAAAATCTTTAAGTGAAATAAATCTAAGAGTAGAAACGGATGCGACCATTATCGCTATTGTTCGTAACGGAAAAACTATAACTAATCCATCGGGAAGCGAAATTCTAAATTTGCACGATACAATTGTTATTACCGGAACTCATCAAGCAGTAGATGATGCCTTTGATTATTTGAGCAATAAGAATGTTTAATTGAATTTACATCGAAAGATTTTCAATTTTATAATTATTTTAATTCCCAAATGTTTTAGTCAAAATAAATTTAATTATGTGAAGAGCTTCATTTACTGTTTTTTTATAATTCAGATGTCAGCTATAACCATTTTTCCTCAAAATCAATTCGTAAGTGCACGTGATTCTAAGTTCATACTAAAAGGTAAAGATTTTAGATTTTTGGGATTTAATGCTTATTACCTTCAAACAAATGCTGCAGATGCAAGTAAAAGATATATTGTTGATGATGTTTTATTATTTGCAAAAACTGCTGGGTTTAAAGTAATTCGAACCTGGGCATTTAATAATAATTCTGACAGCGTTTATCCCGGTGTAATTGCTTCAAAACCAAATGAACTTTTGGAGCAAGGACTTATTGGATTAGATTATGTTTTAGCAAAAGCTAAAGAGTATGATTTATTAATTAATCTTTGCTTAGCCAATAACTCTCCAGATTATGGTGGGATAGAACAGTATATTCGATGGGCTAATCAATATCTTACACCGCCAACTTCACAGCCGTTTTTACATAATCATTTTTTCACAGACGATTCAATCATAAGCTGGTATAAATTTTATGTTGGCAGCATTCTTAATCGTGTTAATACTTTCACCGAAATTTTATACAAAGATGACCCCACAATATTTTCATACGAATTGATTAATGAAGCATCTAATTCGGGAATCTCTTACAGCTATATTAAAGACTGGTATGAAAAAACATCGGAATATTTTAAGAGCATAGATACAAACCATTTGTTAACTACCGGTGAAATTGGATACGATGCCGATGCATCAAGATATTCAAATCTGGATTTTTTCTATAACGGATCCGACTTTTTATTCAATGGTTCTGAAGGAACGAGCTTTGTTGTAAACTCTGCTCTTCCAAAAATTGATTATACATCTTTTCATTCTTATCCTGAAGCATGGAATATGAATGCCAAAGCAGGTATGACCTGGATAAAAGATCATGCTGAAATAAGTGACGAGTTAAATAAGCCAATTATTTTAGGTGAGTTTGGTGTAAAGCAAAATAAAATTTCTATTTATGAGGATTGGCTTCAGGAAGTTAAAAACACAAAATCAAAGGCAGCTATGGTTTGGCATTATGTTCACAACGATGTTGTAAACAATGATGGCTATGGTTTCAATGAATTTAATTCACCGGAGTTGGTAAATCTGTTCAAAGATTTTATCAAAAATATTACCGAGGATACATCTGCACAGTTTGCCGTAATTCCCAACGAAGCAAAATTATATCAGAACTTTCCAAATCCATTTAATCCGGTAACTACGATTAGATATGCCTTGCCAAAAGATGATTTTATATCAATTGAGTTACGTAA
>Ga0209341_10002247_pt1 | contig 18413 bp, 14 predicted proteins | sample RifCSP13_2_FD_184020 | JGI IMG/M metagenome (GOLD analysis project Ga0209341, IMG submission 184020) | Soil microbial communities from Rifle, Colorado - Rifle CSP2_sed 13_2 (SPAdes) (version 2) | ecosystem: Environmental > Terrestrial > Deep subsurface > Rock core/Sediment | place: Rifle... | reverse complement strand
CCCCCAGGCGGCGACACCATCGTCGTCCGCCGTCGCGTACCCCTGCGCTGTCTCCACCGCGCCCGCGGAGGCCATCGGCACAGGCGGGGAGTTTGGGGCGGCCGAGGCGTTCGGCCTTTCCACGGGCCCAAAAAGGGAGGGCGCAAGGGACGCGGCGGCCACAAGCACGACCGCCGCGCGCAACCACGTCCCGTTCGTATTTTGCCTCAACCTCTGACAGCCCCTGCCTGCCGCCCCCCCATGGGCAGATGCTTGTGTTAGGCGGGCCGCGATTTGAAGGTAACGAACTTGCGCCGCGCGCAGGGCGCGTGGCGCCCCTCTGCGCGCCTGCCTCAAGCATTATCTACAATGACGGGCACTGCCCGATCCCCGTTGGCAAGATGAAGTACATCATTGTGACCGGCGGGGTCCTTTCTGGGCTCGGCAAGGGCATCTCGGCCTCCTCGATCGGGAGGCTGCTCGCCTGCCGCGGCTACAAGGTCGTCCCCATCAAGATCGACCCCTACCTCAACTGCGACGCCGGGACCATGTCGCCCTACCAGCACGGCGAGGTCTTCGTCCTCGACGACGGTGCCGAGGCCGACCTCGACCTTGGCAACTACGAGCGGTTCCTCGACATCTCGGTGCAGGGCGACAACAACATCACCTCGGGCAAGGTGCTGCGCGAGGTCATTACGAAAGAGCGCCGCGGCGACTACCTCGGAAAGACGGTCCAGTTCATCCCCCATGTGACTCACGAAATCCGGCGGAGGATCGACCAGGTCGGCCAGGCCCAAGAGGCCGAGATCCTGCTCATCGAGGTCGGCGGCACCGTGGGCGACATCGAGTCGATGTGGTTCCTCGAGGCCCTGCGGCAGCTTCGCCAGGAAAAGGGCGCGCAGGACGTGGTCGTGTGCCACACGACGCTCGTCCCCATGCTCCACGTCGTGGGTGAGCAGAAGACGAAGCCCACGCAGCACAGCGTCAAGGAGCTGCGCTCGATCGGCATCAACCCCGACGTGATCATCGGGCGCTGCGAGGTCCCGCTCACGGAGGAGACGCGGCGCAAGATCGCGGCCTTCTGCGACGTCCCCGAGCGCGGCGTGATCTCGGCCCACGATGCCCCCACGATCTACCACGTCCCTCGCATCTTCGAGGAGCAGGGGCTCACGGACTTCATCCTCAACCGCCTCGGGCTCTCCACGCGCGAGAACTCGCTCCTCCTGTGGAACACCTTCGTCGACCGGCTCTCGAATGTCCAGGGCGAGGTCGAGGTCGCGATCGTCGGCAAGTACACGGAACTGCGCGACTCCTACATGTCGCACATCGAAGCCCTCCACCACTGCGAGGCGGCCACCGGCCGCCACGTGAAGGTCCGGTGGATCGAGTCCGAGCAGGTCGAGCAGGGCGTCGTGAAGGAGCCCTTCCTCGGCGTCGACGCGATCGTGATTCCCGGCGGATTCGGGTGGCGCGGCATCGAGGGGAAGATCCAGGCGGCAAAGTACGCCCGCGAGAACAAGGTCCCCTTCCTCGGGATCTGCCTCGGTTTCCAGGTCTCCACGATCGAATTCTGCCGCAACGCCCTCTCGCTTGAAGGGGCGAACTCGACGGAGTTCGACGCCCGCGCGCCCCACCCGGTCATCGACATCCTGCCCGAGCAGCAGGGGGTCGAGGAGAAGGGTGCGACCATGCGCCTCGGCGCGCACCGCGTCCTGATCACTCCGGGCTCGGCGACCGCGAGGCTCTACGGAGCCGACGAGGTGTTCGAGCGCCACCGGCACCGCTACGAGGTGAACCCCAAGTACATCCCCCGGATCGAGGAGGCGGGCCTGCGGTTCACGGGCCGCTCGGAGGACGGCCGCCGGATGGAGGTCTTTGAGCTCGCGGGCCACCCCTTCATGGTGGGCTGCCAGTTCCACCCGGAGCTCAAGTCGAGGCCCTCGGCGCCAGCGCCCCTATACCTCGGGCTCGTGCGCGCGGCGATCGAGCGGCGTTTCGGGCCCAAAGCCTCGGGGCAGGGCGCTCCGGCGGCGGTCGTGCGTTAGCCCCGCCTCCGTTAGCGGAACGCGGGCGCTTGATTCTCGGGGCTTGACGCCAGGTGGATGAAGTCGGGATCCTTGAGTTTGAACCAAAGCACGAGGTATGGCAAGGCCGCGAGCCCGAGCCCGAGGAAGAGCCCGGCGATGAGCAGCCGGCGAAGTTCCCAGCGCGTGAGCGCGGTCTCGGCCTCCATCTTCGTCCGCAGGCCCCAAGCGATCAAGAAGAAGAGAGCCGACAGGACGCAAGTTGCTGTGGCGGCGGGCCACAGCGCCGACCCCTCGATCGCGAGCCGCAGCCCCATGAACACCCAGAAGAGCGCGGCGAGAAGGAAAGCGACGGCTCCGAGGAACGCCTGGAGCTTCGCGTCGCCGTCGAAGCGCACGCGCAGGGCTTCGAGCGCCTGGGCCATCGCCCGCGACCACGCGCGCGCGCCGCTTAAGGACTTATCTCGCGAGGCGGACTCGCGCGGGCCTGCGGGAAGGGTTTTTTAAGCGGGAGCCGCTCGCCGCCATCCTGGAGGCCCCCCGCGTGACGAGCGACCCCGAGTACCTTGCGCTCCTTGAGCGGGCGAAGGCCAACCTGCCGGCCTACGTCGCGGAGCACGAGCGCTTCCAGTTGCCCGACCTCGACATCCTCTACGAAGGCAAGGCGACCGTCCTTCGCAACTTCAAGGACGTCACCGAGGTCCTGCGCCGTGAGGACCGCGATGTGGTCCAATACCTGCTGCGCGAGCTTGGCACCGCGGGCTCGCAGGAAGGCCGCCGCCTCCTCTTCCAGGGGCGCCTCGTCCGCGGGCAGATCGAGGACAAGCTGAACTCGTACATCGCAACCTTCGTCATGTGCTCGGAGTGCAACCGCCCCGACACGCACCTAATCCGCGACGGGCGGACCCTTGTGCTGAAGTGCGAGGCCTGCGGCGCGCACCGCCCGATCAAAGTCAAGAAGGCCGCGCCCCAGGTCGCGCGCCCGGCGCTCGAAGAGGGCAAGGTCTACGAGTTCACGATCGAGGACATCGGGGGCCGCGGCGACGGCGTCGCGCGCAAGGAGGGCTACACGGTCTTCATCCCCGGCACGGGGAAGGGCATGACCGTGAAGGCCTTCGTCGAGAAGGTCACGGGAAACATCGCCTTTGCCAAGCTCCACCGGGCCCCTTAGGCGAATGTCCCGCCGAGGCACGACCCCCAAGGAGGCCCGCGCACCCCCATGCGCGCCGAAATCCCCGGCGTCGTCGCCCTCGGGGCGCTCTTCGCCCTGTGCATCCTCGGCGGGATGTTCGTCTCGCAGTACTACGGCGTCGAGTACCAGGCCTTCGGCCCCGACACGGACAACCCCCTCAACTCCGTGCTCTACCTCGTCCTCATCCTCGGCTTCACGGGCGGCGTGCTCCTTGCCGTGAAACTCGGCGGCCGCAAGGTCGTCAAGGGCCTCTTCCTCGGCATCACGGGGTTCACGGTCTACTTCGTGCTGGCGCCCCTCCTCTTCGACTCGCTCACCCTCGAGGCGTCAGTCGCGGTTTCCCTCGAGGTCGCCGTCCTCCTCACGTGGCTCCTCTGGCGCTTCCCCGAGTGGTACGTGATCGACACCGCCGGCGTGCTCATGTGCGTCGGGCTCTCGGCAATCCTCGGGATCTCCTTTGGGATCTTGCCCGCGCTCCTCCTGCTTGCCATGCTTGCCGTTTACGACGCGTGGGCCGTCTACAGCACGAAACACATGATCGCGCTTGCCGACACCGTGATGTCCGAGAGCCTGCCGATCATGTTCGTCATCCCGAAGCACTGGGGGTACTCGTTCCTGCGCAAGGGCAAGGGGCTCAAAGCGCAGATCGACTCCGGCGAGCAGCGCGACGCGCTCTTCATGGGCCTTGGCGACGTGGTGATCCCGGGAGCCCTCGTCGTCTCGGCTTTCCAGTTCCTGCCCGCCGCCCCGGGCTTCTTGGGGCTCGAGGCTAACGTGGCGGTCGCGCTGCTCACGCTCCTCGGCGGCCTCGCGGGGTTCTGCGCGCTCATGGCGATGGTGCTCAAGGGCAACCCGCAGGCGGGGCTGCCGCTCCTCAACGGCGGGACGATCGCCGCGTTCTTCATCGCGTCGGCCGCGGCGTATGGCCAGGTCCTCATCTGAAGCGCGGCAGGGCAGCCCTCCCCGCAGGCGACATTCAAATAGCCCGACCCGGTTGGAACGACTCCTTCTGAAAAAACGGCTGGGAGACGCGAATGACGAAGACATACCGCGTATCGGGGAACTTCAGGATGGGCCACGACTGGGCGCACTTCTCAAGCGAGGTCCAGAGCGACACGCCGGCCAAGGCGCGCGAGCGGGTCTACTCGGAGTACGGCTCGAGGCACCACGTCGGCCGGCGTCTCATCGAAATCGAGAAAGTCGAGGAAGTCAAGGAGAAGGACGCCGGCCACGGCCGGTGAGGGCCTCTTACGGGGTTGGCGCGCCATGGCAAAGTCGCGGCAGGACCTAGAAGGCGACATCCAGAACCTGCTCGGCCTCCTCCAGCAGACGCGCGAGCAGCTCGACCAGCTCAACACGCAGGCGGAGCTCCTGCGGATTTCCCTCGAGGAGCACCGCACGGCGATCGACACGCTGGACGCCTACAAAGGCGTGAAGGAGGGACACGAAGTCCTCGTGCCCGTGGGCGCAAACGCCTACGTCTTTGCGACCTCGGGTTCGACGAAAGCCGCGATTACCGAAATCGGCGCAGGGCTATCCGCCGCCCTGCCGATCGAGGTGGCCGTCGAGAAGCTCCAAAAGCGCATCGAGAAGATCGACGGGTCGCGCAAGAAGGTCCTCGAAGGCGCTTCGCGGCTCGAGCAGTCGGTCGCGTCGATCGAGAACCAGGTGCAGGGCCTCTACGGGCAGCTCCAGGGGACCGCGCCGCCGGGGCGGGCGCCCGCGCGCGCCCAGCACACGCATTCGCGCAAGTCCGACGAGGACGAAGAAGCCGAGGACTAAGGCCAAGACGGACGGCCGCCCCTTCAAGGCCAGCACGGTGGGCGTAGGGATGTTCGACAAGCTGCGCGCGAGGCTCGCGGAAATCAAAGAGAAGTTCTCCGGCGCGGCGCCGGAGGAACAGCCTGCGCCTGCGGGCACGCCCTCCGCCCCCAAGGCTCCAGCGCCGAAAGGACCTCCGGCCGCGCCTGCGCCCTCGCCAAGGCCGCCGCTCGCTTCCGCGGGCCCCGCCCCGCGCCCGGCCAAAAGGGGGGAGCCCAAGGGCCCCGCGCCGCCAGCCCTGCCTCCTGCGGCGAAAGCCCAGGTGAAGCTCGAGGAGCGCGCGAAGCGCAGCCTGCGCGACGAGCGCGGGGAGGCCTTCGAGGGCGGTTTCCTCAAGAGGCGCCTCGGCGAGGCCGAGGTCGACGAAGTCCTCTCCGAACTCGAGGTGGCCCTCTATGAGGGCGACATCGCACAAGAGACCGTGGAGGCGATGAAGCGGACCGTCCGGGCCGAACTTGAAGGCGCCAAGGTCGGCGCTTTCTCCAACAACGGTGAGCTCATCCAGCACGCTCTCAGGATCGCCGTGGAAAACGCGTTGCCTGCCGACGCGGACTTCGACGGGACGATAGGCGCGGGCCCGCGGCCCTTCGTCATCATGTTCGTGGGGATCAACGGGACCGGCAAGACCACGACGATCGCGCGCATCGCGCACCGCCTGAAGAAGCAGGGCTTGTCGCCCGTGATCGCGGCCTGCGACACCTTCCGCGCGGGGGCGATCGACCAGCTCGAGGTGCACGCGACGCGGCTCGGCGTGAAGCTCATCAAGAACCAGCCAGGGTCGGACCCCGCGTCCGTCGCATTCGACGCGATCGAGCACGCGCGCGCGCGGGGGAAAGAAGTCGTCCTTGTCGACACGGCAGGCCGGATGCAGACGAACACGAACCTGATGGACGAGATGAAGAAGATGAAGCGGGTCGCCAAGCCCCACCTCACGATCTTCGTGGGCGACGCCTGGGTCGGAAACGACGCCGTGGACCAGGCGACCGCTTTCAACCAGGCGGTGGGCATCGACGGCGTCGTGCTCACGAAGATCGACACGGACGCGAGGGGCGGCGCCGCGCTCTCGATCGCGCACGCGATCGGCAGGCCCATCTTCTTCGTCGGCACAGGCCAGGGCTACGACGACCTCCAGGTGTTCACGCGCACGTGGATGGTCGAGCGCATCTTTGGGGCGGCGCCTTAGCCGCTAGGTGTGCCTATGGCGGCCCTCCTTTGGGGGATCGAGGCTTCGCACCTTTCGGCGGTACATGATCGCCATGGAAAGAAAAGCCGCCAGGCTCGCCGCGGCTATGGTCGGTGAGAGATCGGTGAGCGTTGTTTCCATTCCGCCGTAATTCACATCGAGGGACTGCGTAGCGACATTCCCGGCGGGATCCGTCGCGGTGACCACGACGCGTTGGACGCCCCGCTGCAGCGCGACCGAGACCCCGAAGCTGCCGTTGGCATCGACCGCGGCTACCACGCCCGCAACCACTACGCTCGCGCCAGGCTCGGTCCGCCCGCTGACGAGGAACGTGGGGCCCTCCGAGTCAGACCTCTCCGGTTGGTCGAGGCTTAGCGCGGGCGGCGTCGTGTCTCGGTACGCGAGGGTCGCAAAGGTGAGGGTCCGATTCCCGCCGTAGTCCTCTTGTACCCATACCGCCAGCGCGCCGCCTGGGGTCGCCGCGAGCGAGAGATAGCTGCGGGTGAAGTACCCGCACCCATACGGGCAACTCCACCCGCGCACGGGCGCCGCCCAGGTCTCGTTCCGCTCCCGCAGCGACCAATAGTACGCCCACGTGGTTCCGTCGCTCTCCACCCACATGGCCACGGCGGGGCCTTGGCCGGCGGCCACGGCCGCTTCGATCGTGTACACCTCTCTCCCGCTCGTGAGGGTTGTGGGCGCGTCCCACTCGCCTGTCGCGCGGAGCGACCGGACTTTCATGCTCGGCACCGGGCCTTCCTGTTCGCCCCAACTGGCAAACGTCGTCCCCTCGTCGTCGGTGGAAAACGCGACAGCAAAGCGCCCCTCTACGTTCCCTGCTGAGATGTTCACGGGGGCCGACCAATCGAGCGAGGGTGAAATCAGCCGTGCGCGGAGACCCCACCTCGGGCCTGCGAACTCGTGCCACACGAGGAGCGCGCCCAGCGCCCCGCGGCTGTGCAGTACGGGATTCAGCATCGCGCCGGGGCCCGTGTTCCATGCGTCGGTTACGTTCACCCACCGACCGTCGGCGTCGCCGAGGACGGTGCGGACTCGTGAGCCATTCTCGTCGCCTTCGAGCCACGCGACCAACGCGCGCGACCCGGGCAGCGCCGCAATCGTGGGTTCCGCACTTACGGCGGAACGCGCGTCCGAGAGGACCTCGGGGCTGCTCCACCCCAATCCAGGCGCAAAACTCACGGCCCGGAGGCACTCGCACCCTGGCCACCATCCGCTGTCACTCTCTTTCCATACGACCCACGCGTGGCCGTCGGGGCCAACGGTGAGGCGAGGCGCGCCGACCCAACCCGTGGTCGGCTCGCCAAGGCGCACGGGCTCCGACCAGGAGCCGCGGTCAACAAGTTGAGCCGAAAAGAGGATGGCGCTGCCATTCTCAGTCCCGAACCACGCCGCCGTAATGTTCCCGTTGTGGTCTGCGCCGGCGGCAAGCCACCCGTACGGACGGGTCGCAGCGCCAACGCGTGCCGGGGCATCCCATCCGCCCGTCGCCGACCAGCGCTTGGCAGTCACGTTCCCGTCGTTCCAGAGAACGGTGACATCGCCGTCGGGCCCTCGGACCAGGACCGGAGGACCCATGAGGGATGAACCCGTTGCGAGCGGATACCCCGATGACCAATAGGTCGGGGCGTCGATCGCCTGCGCCTCGCTGGGCAGGAGCTCGGCGGCAAGGAGCAGCATGACGAGCGCACTTGTGCCGCGCCTGACAATCGCTGATGCGGGAATGTTGATCATCGCCCGAATGGGAGTTGCTTGGTCGCCCTTCAGAAATACGTTTTGGAACGGTCGGCGGAGCGCTCGCGCCGCACGCCGCTTATCTAGCTCTGGATCCATGCGTCGGCCGTGACTAAGGGTACTTTCATTCGCGCCGCGCTCCTGCGCTGGTACCGGAAAAACGCGCGCCACCTCCCGCTCCGGCGGACGCGCGACCCCTATGCGATCCTCGTCGCCGAAGTCGCGCTCCAGCAGACGCGGATCCGCGTGGGGGGGCCGTTCCTACAGCGTTTCCTCCGGCAATTCCCGACCGTCGAGGCCCTCGCAAGCGCCAGCGAGGACGAGGTGCTGCGCGCCTGGGAGGGGCTCGGCTACTACCGGCGCGCAAGTCTGCTGCGGGAGGCCGCTCGCGAAATCGTCTCGTACCACGGGGGGAAGGTGCCCCCGACCTTCGAGGCGCTTCGCGACCTTCCGGGTGTCGGACCCTATACGGCGGGCGCGGTCGCGAGCATCGCCTTCGGCCTCCGGGTGCCCGCGGTCGATGGGAACGCCGCGCGCGTTCTCTCCCGGCTCTTCCTCGTCCCCTCGCCAGTTTCTTCCGGCGCGGGGCTGCGCGAATACCGCGAGATCGCCGCGCGGCTCATCGACCCCGGGGACCCCGGGGCGTTCAACCAGGCGCTCATGGAGCTCGGCTCGCTCGTTTGCAAGCCCCGCCGGCCTCGTTGCGGCGCCTGCCCGCTTTCGAAGCACTGCAAGGCCTTCAAGGGCGAAAAGGTGGCCAAGTTCCCGCCGCCGGCGCCGCGGCCCGCGCTCCCGGAGGTCGCGGTCGCCTTCGCGCTCGTCGAGCGCCAGGGCCGCGTGCTTGCCGTTCGCCGGGGCCGGGGCGCGCTGCTTGCGGGGCTATGGGGGCTTCCCGGCGGCGAGGTGCGCGCCGAGGAATCTCCGGAGGAAACCCTGGCACACCACCTTGGCCGCTACGGGCTCAGCCTGAAAACCGCGCGCGAGGTCGACCGGCGGCGCAAGGAGTTTTCCTCGCGCGTGTGGGACGCGCGCGTCTTCGCATGCAGCGTCGCCGGGCGCGCGAAGCGCACCGAGCACGCGCGCTGGTTCGGCCCGGCCGACCGCGCGAAAGTGCCGTTCGTGCCGTTCCAGCGCGAACTCATCGAGGCCCGCAGGCCGTGACCCCGGCTCGCCGCCTTGTGCCCTCTGGCCCCTCCAAAACCTTATATCGCCCGCTCCTCTCCCCGCCTCCGTCCATGGCGCGATTCCCTGAAGCGGAGGCACGAATCCTCCACAAGAAGATCTGCATGGCTTGCTACTCGCGCAACGCCTGGCGCGCGGTAAAGTGCCGCAAGTGCGGCTCCAAGCAACTGCGCGCCAAGGCGAAGGACGCGCGCGGCGGCCAGTAAGCGCCGCCCTCCCCATCGGGGCAAGGGTCAGTATCCCAAGTACGCGAGAGTCATCACGATGAAGTTGTTCGTCGCATGGGCCACGATGGGGGCAACGAGCGACCCGGTCTCCAGGAAGAGCGTCCCCAAGACCAAGCCCGCGGCCCAAAGGGGCACGAAGGCAACCGGGTCGAGGTGGACCGCAGCGAAAAGCGCGCTCGTGACCGCAAGCCCGCGGTTGAAGTCGCGCCGCTTCGCGAAGCCTCCGAGCGCGTAGCCGCGGAAGAAGGCCTCTTCGGCAAGCGGCGCCACGACCACTCCCGCCACGAGCCAAAACTCGTAGTCCGAGAGCGACCGGATGCGCGGCTGGGTCGGGCTCGTCGAGGCTCCGAGGTCGCCGAGGCCCGCCCGGGCGAGCGCCTCGAGGAGGATGAGCAGCGCGAGAGTCGAGAGGGCGAACGTGAATGCGCCCGCTCCCACGCCGAGTCCGACCTGGCGCGGCAGCGAGAAAGGCGCGCGCTTCAGCGAGACCCCCATCTCGTCCCACGTGAGCCGCTTGCGGAACACCGCCTGGTCGAAGGCGACGGCCGTGAGGATCGAGTCCTGAACGACGAGCCCGACGAGGATGAACCACGCGGCGCTCGAAAGCGCGGTCACCTGGGCCTCCGTGGTCGAGGGGTCCGCGAACACCGGCAGGACGAGGAGCATGACGGCGAAGTTTGCAAGGAGGAGCGCGAAAAAGAGCGCCCCCACGACCTGGCCGCCGCGGATTTCCCGCGCGCGCGAAGGCGAGGCGGAGGGCGGCGCAGGCGGCGGGGCGTAGCCTGGTAAAACCGGGAGTGCCTGCCCGCAACTGGGGCAGGGGAGGGCGGAGTAACCGCGGGGCGTCTTGCAAAAGGGGCAGAGCACCCATGGGTTCCAAGAGCCCGTCGCGGGCGCGGGCTTCGGGCCGTGGAGGACCGCGAGCAGGACGAGGCCGATGAGCGGCACGGCGGTCGCGAGGAAACCCCACCACACCTCGCGGCCCGGCGCCCGGCTGCGGGCAAGGTAATATGCCAGCGGGCCGCCGACGAGGCGGGAGATGACGAGCGCGGCAAACAGCGCAAGCTCGAAGCCCGGCGGCAGGGTATCGGGCGGCAGGGGCCGGCCCTGGAAAAGGATGGGCGGGATTCCGCCGATCGGCAAGGGGACTCACTCTCCGGGGCTCGTCCTTCAGGGGGCGCTAAAGGGGCTTCCGCGCCTGGCGAAGCGCCCCCCTCATAAAACGCATTCGCTCGCGTGCGGGCTTTGCGGCCCTCAAAGCGTAGGCGCCCACTGCTGGGACTTCTTGGCGTAGAACTCCGCGCTCTCCTTATCGCCGATCGCCGTGTAGGCCTCGACAAGCTGCTGCGCGAGCTTGACCGCAAGGTCGATGATCTCGAGCTCCTCGCAAAGCTCCAGGGATTCCTCGAGGTGGCCGATCGCCTCGTCGAAGTTCTTCTCCTTGAGCGCGAGCTCGCCAAGGAGCAGGAGCGCCTCGGCGCGCGGCCGCTCGGTGCCCTCCGCGCCCTCGAGCATGCCAAGCGCCTCGTTCACCCGCGAGCGCGCGGGGGGGAGCTCACCCCGCTCCGCGAGCGTCTTGGCGATAAGCAGGCCCGACTCGGCGGCAAGCATGGGCTTTCCGGAGGCCCGCGCGATTTCCCCGCCGCGCTCGAGGTGCGGGAAGGCCGCATCGGCCTCGTCGCGGCGAAGGAGCGCAATCCCGAGGTTGATCTCGGAGTGCGCGAGGTCCGACGAGCCCGCGGCCCCGGCGTCCGTGAGCATCTTGATCGACTCGTCGAAGTGCGCGATTGCGGCGTCGGTGAGCCCCCGCTGGGCCTCGAGCCACGCGACCTTGCCGAAGAGGCGGCCCGCGTCCTCGCTGCGCCCGAGCTCGAGCGAGCGGTCGAGGGCCGCCTTCGCGTGGTCAAAGGAGGGCTCCCAACTCTCCATCTTGGCGTAGAGGTCCGACTTGAGCTCGTCAAGCGCCATGACTCCCCGCGCGTCGAGCCCCTTGCCCGAGAGGTTCTCGACGGTGGCGAGGAGCTCGCGGTAGAGCCCCGCCGTGATGAGCCGCCAGCCTTCGGCGATCGCGGCCGTGGCCGCCGCGGCCGTCTGCCCCGCCCGCTCGAGGTGGAAGATCCGTTCGAGGACGTCGCGCGGCTCCTCGGACCTTGCCAGGAACTCGGCCGCCGAGGTGTGGAACTCCATGAGCTGCTGCGGGGTGAGCTTCGTGTACACGAACTCGCGGACGAGGTCGTGGATGTCGAAGCGCCCGTCCGGCCGCTCCCTCAGCAGGTCGAACCGCACGAGCTCCTCGAGGTGCTCGGGCCGGGCGGCGGGCAGCGCGAAGAGAGCGTCGCGCTTCACGGTCGTCCGGAAGACCGAGGCCAGCGACACGAGGTCGAGCGCGCCGGGGGTCAGCCGCTTCACGATCTCGTTTTGCACAAACGCCGCCGCGTCGGAGGTGTAGGCGGGGCGCGTCGTGGACTGCGCGAGCTCGAGCAGGAGCGGCACGCCGCTCGTGCGCTTGTAGACCTCCTCGAACTCCTCGGGGCTCGCGATGATCTCGGGCCGCACGATGAGCCGCGCGCTCGCCTTGTCGAGGCCCTCGAGCTTCACCTCGACGACCCGCTTCGTCACCGCGACCTCCCGCCGATCGATGATGTGGGGCAGCGGCCTCGAGATGAGCACGATCGCGAGGTTTGGGTACTCAGGCTTGACCTCTACGAGGAGGCGCACGAAGTGCTGGATCTCCTGCGGCGCGTCCTGCAGGTCGTCGAAGTAGAGCACGGCGTCGATCTGGTCGAAGTCCTCCTTGAGGACGGAGGCCAGGTCGCCCACGGCAGGCTGGGTCGTCGTCGAGATGTAGGTGAGGAGCCGCGTGCGGCGCATCTTGCTGAGGAACCGCGCGAGGGGCATCAGCACGCCGTGGAGAGTCGTCCACGTACGAAGGCGGACATAGAACACGGAGCGCTTCCCCTTCATCGGCTCAAGGGACTTGATCGCAAGCGTGGTCTTGCCGACGCCCGCAACGCCCCAGACGACGGCCACCTGGTTTCCCGCGATGACCGAAGCGAGCGCCGAGAGGTCCCCGTCGCGGCCCACAAACGCGCGGACCGCGGGAGCGCCTTCGATGGCTTCGACAATCCCCGCCGGCGTGGACCCCAGGGCACGGGCGCGCGCGACGTCGAACTTCCCGTCGGGCGCGATCTTCATGACAAAGGACAGGAACGAGAGCGAGAGGCCCGTTTCTTTTGCAAGGTCGCCCGTGAGGACCTCCCGCTGGGTGTCCCCGTCGACGACGACGATCGGGCGCGTGCCCATCTCCTGCTTCAGCGCGAGCGCCGACGAGTACCCCTTGTGCGTGAGGAAGTAGGCCTTCTTCTTGCGCTTGTCCCCCTTGATGCGCGCGCTCTTCTCCTCCACGATCCCGTCCGTCACGAGCTTCTTCATCGCGCGGGGCACGTTGCTCCAGGCGATCTCGATGGCCTCGCCGATCCCGCGCTGGGTCACCTGTGCCGGGACCTCGTACTTGTCCGAGAAGTTTTGGTAGTCCATTAGGTGCAAAACGATGCGGTCTTGGACGGTAAGGAGCGGGAAGACCATTCGCCCACCGATGAGGCGGAGGCGTTATGAACCTTATGAACGCCGAAATCGGCGCCCCAAGAACGCCCCCGCCGCTAGTCGCGGGGCTTTGCCGTCGAGGTCGCCCCGTACTGGCGCTCCACGGATTCCGTGAAGATCTTGAAGATGAGCAGCGCACCCAAGGTCATGAAGCCAGCGAGGGCAATCGTCGTGCGGTAGCCCCCGAAGAAGTTCGACACGAAGCCGCCAAGGACTGGGCCGACGACCGCGGCCATCGAGGTGGTCGATGTGAGGAGCCCGGAGGCCGTCGCCTTCTCAGGGGACCGGGCGAGGATCGTCTTCAAGGACCCCACGTAGAGGCAGGACCACGAGGCCGCCAGCACGAACGAGAAGAGCAGGAGGTCGATGTGGTTGCGCGAGAAGAAGAAGCCCGCAAAAGTGACGATCGTGAGCGCCTCGCCGGCGACCACAAGGCGCCGCCCGTCGAACCGGTCGAGGAAGAGCATGATGCCGCCTTGCGTGAGCGTGTTGGCGGCGTAGATGATCCCGAGCCACGTGTAGTCGAACCCGCCGGAGGCGGTCCGCGGCGAGAGTTCGAGCACGAAGAGCGGGAAGATGATCCACACGGCGTTCGCGCCGGTGTGGCGGACGAGGAACGAGAGGTAGACGTCCCGATTGCGTTTGATGACGTCGAGCGTGATCGGCTTCGTTTTCATGTCCTCGCGGGGCTGGGTGTGGAGCGTAAGGGCGATCCCAAAAGCCCCCGCAAGGACGACCGCGCCCGTGAAGTACACGCGCTCGTGGAGCAGGAGCGCGCCGTAGAGCCAGCTTGCGACCGCCGCAAAGGACACGAGGAGGTTCCCGGCGCCCCAGCCGAGGGAGCCCGCGGCCGCAAAGCGGCCCATGGGCAGGCCCTCGTCGTACGCGTAGGCGACGAGAGCCGGCGGGAACATGCCAGCGGCAAACCCGAGGGCGAACCGCGTAAGCATCAAAATATAGGGGTCAAAGGCGAAAAGCTGGATCGAGGCAAGGACGGATGCCAGGAAAAGGCCGACGAAGAGGAAGCGGCGGCGCCCTAAGACGTCGGCCTTCCGGCCGAAGTAGATCCCCGTAATGAAGATGGAGAGCCCGTAGACCATCCCGATGTAGCCGATCACGAGGTCGGAGGCGCCAAGGGACTTCGCGTAGATCGGCGTGAAGAGGGCGAAGGAAGAGAGGGCGGTGTTGTAGAGGAACTGGACGCCGTAGGACTTCACGGGGGCCGCGCAAGGGGTCGCCGTTTAAGAAGGCTCGTCGGGGCCGCTATTTGTACAGGACGACAGCGTCGCCCGTGTGGACGCCAAGCCGCTCGACAGCCGATCCGTGGTGCACGGCGACCTCAAGGAAGTCGGAGGAGTTCGGGAGCACGCCGAAGGACTTGCCCGCAATCTCGCCGTATGCGGAGACGGGGTGGATCGCGATTCGCTTGCCCCCGACGCGCGCGTCGATGCGGCGGCCGCCCTCGAGCAGGTGGATCGCCATGGGCGCAGGGATCGACGTCACGAGGTTGCCGAACGGGTCGATGTTGATTACTGCGCCCCGAATCTCTTTTGGCGTGTCATGGGCGTCGAAGGCCGCGAGGGTCGCGAGGTCGTTCACCGGCGGCCCGACGGTCTCTATGGCCACCCCGCCCGTAAGGTGCGCTGCCACGGGCGCAAAGATGTCGCGGCCGTGGAAGGTCCCTGAGACGGGTACGCGCCAGAGCTTGTGGTTCGCCAGCGCGAAGGCCCGCTTCATGCCGAGGCGGTGGGCAAGCGGCGCGAGGAGCCCGTTGTCGGGGCCGAGGAGCACGCCGTCGTCGGTCTCGATGGCAACCGCGCGACGCTTCGTGCCCACGCCTGGGTCCACGACCCCGACGTGGACGGCGCCCTTGTAGATCGGGCAGACGGTGAGCATCGAGTAGGCCCCTTGGATGATGTTGTGCGGGGGCACCGTGTGGTTGAGGTCGACGACTTCGGTGCCCGGCGGGGCAAGCTGGCGGATAACCCCGCGCATGGCGGCGGGGAGTTCGGTTGATCCGAAGTCCGTGGTGAGGGTAATCACGGCGGAAGGCACGCGGAGGGGGATGGCTCCCATGTGGCATAAGCCATTCGAACGGCGGCGGCAGGATGGAACGTCCCCAAACGGTCATTAGGGGCGAGCCGGAGATTGGGCGGTGATGGCGGGGCGAGGCACGAAGGCCGCTGGCATCGTGTTGCTCCTGCTCGCGGGCTTGGCGCCGACATCGTTTGGAGCCACGACGGTCGGCGCGCTCTCGGTCACGGCACCCGATTGGCAAGTAATCGGGCTGCCTGGCAACGAGTCCGTGGGGCGGACCCTCTTCCAGACGCCCGGGGACGTCAACGGCGACGGGTTTGACGATCTTGTCGCCTGGCGGGGCGCGAACGCGTCGGAAACGGGTTTCGTCCTCTATAACGGGTCTGCGTCAGGCCTGGACCTAGCAAAGCCCCGGACGGCGCCGGTGGGCCATGGGGTCCCCGGGTCCTTCCGCGACACCGGAAATCCGCTCTCGTGGGATTCGAGACCTTCGGGCATTGACATGGATCTCGACGGCATCGCGGACATGGCCGGGGCCTACGACGCGGGTGCCGGCTGCAGTGAGGATCCGGGGTCTCCCTGCACTTTTGTGGTGATCCACGACGAGGGAGTCGCGCTCGGAAGTCCAAGCCGCCCCCTCAACCAATCATCAGGGGTCTTTGACCCCGATCCAATCTCCGGCGGGGCGCCACGCCACGAAGCGGTCTATCTTCTCGGGCCAGTCCGCCCCGGCTCGTCGGCGGCGGTGCTCGGCGAAAGGGTGACGAGTCGCGACCATGCGCCGGACGGCGTGGCCTTCACGACTTTCACGCTCGTGGAATTCTCGGACCTAACCCGCTGGGGCCGTTCGTGGGAGGTGGCCGAGCCCCTCCCCCTCGCGAGCTTTGCGCGCCCGCCCCGGTTCGTCGCCGCGATGGACTTTGATGGAGACGGGCTTTCCGATATTGTCACCTGGTCAACCCCGGCAAATTCCCTGGCACCGCCAACATGCTGCAGCACGACACCCGGGCGCCTCACGGTCTACAACGGGACTGTGCAAGGCCTCGACCCGACTTCACCCATGGAGCTGCGGCTGGACGCGCCTCAGTTCCTCTTGGCAGACCTTGGTGGTGATGGTCACGCCGACCTTGCCAGCTATGGGGTGGTGGGTCCCGCCCAGGGGTCTGCGGGCCCGCCGGTCTTGAGGGTCACGGTCTTTCCATGGGCGGGCGGTCGCCTCCAGGATCGGCCGTCCTGGGAGTTCACCCTCGAGGGGCCTTCGATCTTCGCGGGCCAAGTCCCCGTGCGGCTACAGGGGGGCGACATTGACAGCGACGGTCGATTGGATCTGGTCTCGATGAAATACGACACGACGAGTGCCACGGCGGCGCATTTGCTCGTGGACCTGTGGCTCAACCCCTTGATTTGCGGGGATGGCGACCCGGTGGCCCCCGCCTGCGATGCCGACACCCAAAGCACGCCTTCGTTCTCGACCGAGGTGGTATTCAGCGGAACCGACGTGTACGCCGGCGACGGCGGCCTCCGCCTGAACTTGCAAGGTGACTTTGACGGCGACGGCCTAAAGGACATCACGGCGGGCTACTTCGGCGGCAACGCCCCCGAGCGCGGGCGGACCTCGACGTCGGGGTTTGTTGCGGTGCTCTACGCCTCAACGGTTCTTCGGGAGTTCTACGGGGTCTGGATCGACACGGACCCCGGACTTACGGTCTATCCCGCCTATCGGAACTACACGGTGACCGGCTCGGTCCTCACGACCCTCGAGAGCAACGTGTTCCGCATCAACTTCACTGGGCTACCCGATTCTCCGTACGTCGAGATCAGCAACGGGGGCGGCATCGCACGCTCCTCGGATGATTCGCGGTTCACGATCGATGGCGAATCCTCGTTCTTCCATGGCGACGCCATCAACGGGGCGCTTTGGATGTTCAGGTTCCCCGTCCGCTTCAACTGGTCATTCCCGGCGGGGATCTTCTTCGGGCTCGAAGCCGGATGGCTTGGTGGCTTGGCCTCGGAGCGCTCCGTTAATCCCCGGGCCGGGCGCCTCCTCGCGGCCACAGCGATCGAGGGGGACATCCAGATCGAGTGGGCGGGGGCCTCAGTCGAATCGGGCGCATGGGTGGCGGCCGATGCGCTCCTGAACATCTCAAACCTCACGCTTGGGTTTGCGGGCCTGCGCGGAATCGGGGTGCCTCCCGCCGCGTACGAATGGCAGATGGTCGACAGGTCCGGAACCGTCCTCACCGTGACGGCGGGCGGCCCGTTCCGGGCAACCCTTGCCGCGCCTTCCATCACCACAAGGGGGGTCGGCTACTCGGTCACCATCGCGGGGGACGCAGCTCGCCTCGGCGCTCCCCGGCTCAACTTTAGCCTCAATGTTGACGCCGACGCCCCTGAGTTCGGCGCCCACCTTCCCCTCGAGTCCGAGTGGGTCACCTCCACGCCCACCTTCACCGCCGTCGACATCTTCGACAACGAGTCAGGCGTCGACCCCGACCGAATCGAATATTCCTGGGAAAACGACGGCGCGCCTTTCGTCCGATGGGACCGGGCGACCGCTCTGCCCGGCCAGTCCGCGGCGGAGGTCGTCGGGCAGGCGCTCATCAACTTCCCCGAGGGGAACCTCTCCAACGTGATCTGGCGCGTGTGGGACAAGGTCGGCAACGGCCCGGCCGAGTCGCCGATATTCGGCGTCAAGGTCGACACGACCGGCATCACATTCCGCAACCCCCGGCCCTCCGCCCCCGAATGGCAAAACACGCAGTCGGTCGGCGCGAACGTGGAGATCCTCAGCGGCTCGAGCGGCGTCTACCGCGACTCGGTCGAGTACCGCGTCTCGACTGGCGGCCTCTTCGACTTTGGGCCTTGGACGGCAGCCCCAACGCTCCCCTCGCCCCTCGACCCGGCGTTCGTCGCGACCACAGCCCTCGTGCTCGCGGAAGGCGACGCGAACTGGGTCCAGTGGCGCGCGGACAGCAACGCGCGCGTGGGCCTTCGGCTCTCGGACCCTTTCCAGATCCGCGTGGATTCCTTACGGCCCATCATCGACACCGTGCAGCCCAATGAGACCTCGATCTTCCCCTTCGGCCCGGTTCCGTTGTCGCTCTCGGCTCACGAAGGGAGTCCGCAGGGCGTCGCGCAGCGGGGACTCGACGCCGTCTCGCCGGGCGGGGCAACCTACCGAATCAAGGGGCCGGTGGATCTCGACTTCGGTCCCGTCCTGCCCCTATCCACAACGTTTGTCTCCACCGATGGGTGGAGCGCTTCGTTTGCAAACAACGGGGCGTTCGAGCGGGGCAACTCGACTGTCGAGTTCACCGTGAGAGAAAACGGCGGGCGCACGGTGACCGCGCTCACGACCGTCCGTGTCAACCAAGTGCCGACCTTGACCGTCGTGTCGGAGCCCGCAAACTTCA
>Ga0209341_10002245_pt1 | contig 18416 bp, 14 predicted proteins | sample RifCSP13_2_FD_184020 | JGI IMG/M metagenome (GOLD analysis project Ga0209341, IMG submission 184020) | Soil microbial communities from Rifle, Colorado - Rifle CSP2_sed 13_2 (SPAdes) (version 2) | ecosystem: Environmental > Terrestrial > Deep subsurface > Rock core/Sediment | place: Rifle... | reverse complement strand
CCCGCCCCGGGCGCAAAGGCGCCCTGTCCCTACCCGCGGCTTCGCCGGCGGGCCTACGGATCACGGATCACGGATCACCACTTGGCCCGCGGGCATTGCGCGATTGGCCGGTTCTTGTTAGACTTCTGGCAATGACCACGAGACCGACCGCTGTGCGCGATATCCGCGACGCTAATCCGAGTGGAGCCCACCTTGCCGGAGGGCTTGGCTAGGACGCGCGCGGACGGACGAGATGGAGATCAGCGCCCCAGCCCCCGGCTGGGGCGCTCCGCGTCTGTAAGGACCCCAGGAGGCGAGACATGACATCCAACAGGAACACTCCCCTGACCGTCGTGCCGGAAAGCAATCTCGTACCGGTGAGCGACCACCTGGCCCGGATGGCCGACATCCCGCCCTCTAGGATGTTCCTGATCAACAAGGGGCTCGCGGTCTTCCGCCAGAGGCACCCCGATGCGCCCACCTTCGACGCCTCCCAAGGAGATGGCGGGGCGAGCCTCCCGGGAGTGCCTGCGCCGATCCTCGATCGGGCTGCGGCGCTCCAGGCGGAGCACGGCTCGGCCTACGACATGCCCTACGGAACTGACGCCTTCCGCCGTTCGGTTGTCGAAGCCTACTGGCGGCTCGACGGCACCTCCGGCCTCGGCCCGGCGAACGTCGTGGCCACCGTCGGCGGGCGCGACGCTTTGGTCAAGGCCTACGCGGCCATGCTCACCCTCGGGCATGGTCGTATCGGGGATCTGGTCGTCGTCAGCCGCGTCCCCTGGATATCCTACAACTGGGGCCCATACGGGATCGGCGCCAATGTTCTCTTGGCGCCCGGCGAACCCGAAGAAGGGTGGGCGTACAGCGAAGAGTCCCTCCAAGCCTGCGCCGAATACGCCGCCCGCCTGGGGCGCAAGATCGCCGGGGTTGTGATCACCAGCCCCGACAATCCAACCGGGAACACCCTCTCGGCCGAGCAGCAGGTGGCCCTGGGCAAGGCAGCCTTGCGCAGGGGGGCGGCCTTCGTCCTCTTCGACTGGATGTACCACTTCGTGACCGACGGTGCGCCGATGGACCTCAACCGGTTCATCCAGGAGTTTGAGCCGGAGGAGCGGCTTCGGCTGATGTTCCTGGATGGGATCACCAAGTCGCTCGGCGCCTCGAACATCCGCAATAGCCATCTCGTCGCCTCCGAGGCCGTGGTGAAGTACATCACGGCCCGCGCCTCGCACACGGTGATCCCCTCCTTCTATTCGATGGCCGTGGCAATGGCGGCCTACGAAATGGGCTTCGCGAAGGCTGCGGCCACCATCGTTGGGCCGACGAATCAAAGCCGCAGAGAGCTTGCCGCCTTCCTCTCTCAGCAAGGAATGCGCCACATCATCGGCCAGGGATACTACGCCTTCATCCACGTCGGCGAGTGGATCCGCCGCAAGAGCTGGGAGGACGGTGAACCGCTGGGCCGTTACCTGGCCGAGGAACACGGGCTGGCCGTCGTTCCCGGCGCCTACTTCTCGAAGTTCGGCGGAGAGTGGATCCGCTTCTCGTATGCCACACCGCCCGAACGCACGCTCGGCGCCGCCCGGAGGCTCGTGGAGGGGCTGCATGCACTCATCGCCTAGCGATCTCTGGCGCTTCGCCGAAAAGGTGAGGCTCGCCCGGGAGGCGGATCTCGCCGAGCGGCCCCGCCGAGGCACATCGGGCCTCGAGCTCGAGTGGGATCTTCTCGACTCCGCATTCCGCCCCGTGCAGACGGTTGGTGTTGGCCCTGATCAGCGCCCCTTCGTCGACGTGTTCCGAGCCGACTACCTCGCGCCCTGGCTGAGGGAGCGGAGCCAGCTCGAGGTCTTCCAGTGGATGATCGAGTTGACCACTCAACCCTACTATCTTCCTTGGGGGACGGTCTACGAGTCTCGGATCCTGGAGGCCGCTCTCATCAACGCCCTGGCGCGCGCCGGCCGGGCCTATGGACAGCCGCTTTATGCCTCGACCGGCAATCTCCTGCACGTCGTCGACGTGGGAACGCACTCGATCCCGCAGGGCTGGAACCTGGCCAAGCGGCGCTATCTGGAGCGCTGCGTCGAGCTCTTTGGCCCGACCCTGGCGACGACGGGGTTGCACTCCAATCTCTCCCTGCCCGAGTCGCTCCTGGCCTGGGATTTCGTTCACCTCCCTCCTGAAAAGCGGGGGAATGGTCACCTCGACACCTACAAGAGCCGGGTTTACATTGAGGGAACGCGGCTGATGCGGGCCTTCGCCAGCCTCTTCGTCGCCACGTCGGCCAGCACCCCGATGCGCCCCGAAGTGGGGGAGGGCGGTTCGCGGGTCGTCCTCACCGAGTTCGACTCGAACCGCAACCTCACCTTCCCCTGCCCCGAGGCCATCGATCCGCCCGAGCTCTACCGCTCGCACGAGGACTACCTCCGGATCTCATACGACCTGGTCCGGCGCGGCGTGCGCTTCGGCAACAACAACTGGACCCCGGTTCGGGCGCGGTCGTTCGCTGAGCCCGTCGAACGGCTGATCGAGGTGAGCAGCGAGCAGCTGCACGCTCTCTACCGCCAGGGGCTCTATGCGGACGATCGTATGTCGAGCGTGGAGGAGATGGCGCAGCAAGTGGTGACGCAGAATCTCCTGGCGCGCATCGATCTCCCGATGGCGAGGGTCGAGGTGCGCACCGATGAGGCCGGCCATCCGCTCGAGCTCGACATCGCAAACCTGGCTCTCAAGGAGCTGCTCCTGATGCGGATCTACGCCGACCCGGCCTACGCAGCGGCGTTCCGCTACGCCGGAGAGGATGTCGCTCGGGCGCGAAGAAACGAGCGGCGGGCGGCCGAGTCCGGGCTCAGGGCCGAAGTGGACGACCCGTTCAGCGCAAGGCCGATGCCCATGCGGGTCTTCCTTTCACGAACGCTCAAGGAATTGGCTCCCTTGGCGGAAGCTCTCGAATGGAGAGAAACGCTCCAGCCTCTGGAGGAGATGGCGGAGGGGGCGCCCAACACTGCCGACCGCCTGCGCGCCCGCATCCGGGCGGCCATCGGTGCATCGACCGTCGTCCCCGCGGATCTGCTCGTTGAGCTTGCCGGGGAGAGGGAGGCACAGGTCTCCCGGGACGTGGAGCAGGCCCGCGCGTCTCTGGGCAGCCTCAGGCAGGACGCAGCCAAGCTACAGGTCTTGCTCACGGCCGCCCGTGACGAGGCGCGCCGCGATCCGAGCGTGCCGATCCGATTCCGTCATCGCTCAAGCGCGGCCTCGGTTTCCACGCCCACGGACAAGACCGCGGAGATCCTCGAGTTGGCGCGAGCCCTGATCCGAATCCCTTCAGTGAGCGGAGCCTCCTCCGAACGACGCCGCCTCGACGACATCCGCCGGGCGACCACGCTCGTCCACGACACTCTCACCGAAGGCGGCCTCGAGGCCCGGCTCTTCGAAGACGGCGACTACCCCGCGATCCTGGCCACGCTTCCCGGTGCCCGGCCTCGAGTTTTGCTCAGCGCCCACCTCGACGTGGTGGAGCCCGACCCGGACGAGGCACAATTCGAGCCGCGCCTCGAAGGCGACTACCTCCACGGGCGCGGGGCCGCCGACATGAAGACTGTCCTCGCCACCTATCTCGTCTGGCTGAGGGACCAACGGCCCCGCGGCGGGCCCCTCCCCGAAATCGGTCTCCTGGTGGTGAGCAACGAGGAGATCGGTGAAGGCGTAGCGAGCGGGACCCCGCACGTCCTGCGCGCCCTGCGCGCAGAGTCCCAATACGATCCCGCGCTCCTGATTGCCGGAGAGCGGACAGGGGAACAAGGAAACGAGCTCTGGAGTGAGATCTGCATCGAGAACCGTGGCCTCATCCGTCTCGAGCTCTCTCTGCAAGGAGCCCGCGGTCACACCGGCACCCGCCTCGCAGGCGAGGACCTGAGCGTGCGCCTCCTGCGGGCTCGCGACGGCCTGAATGATATCTTTGAGAAGGCGCTGCATCTCCACGGCACCGCCGAATGGCGCACACAAGTTCGCTTCCCCTTCATCCTTGTCGGCGAAACCGGCGTCTACAACGTGGCGCCGGGGCGCGGCGTGATGGGCATCGAGATCCGCCCGATCCCTGGCGAGCCGATCGACTCCTTGCTCTCGAAGGCTCAAGCCTATTGCCGCGAGATGGGCCTGAGTCTGGATGTCGTGGCGGCGGAGGCGGGAATCGCTTGCCCCATGGACAACCCCCACCTCGCGCGCCTGATCGAATCCGTGCGCGAGGTCTCCGGCCTCGAGCCCTCCTTGGGAAAGAAGCTCCCAGCGACGAGTGCACGCTTCGCGCCCTCCGGAGCAGGCGTTGTGTGGGGGCAGAGCGGAGTTGGGCCTCACGGGCCGGACGAGCGTCACTACATTCCCAGCATCCTCCCCTACTACCGCGCCCTGGAAAGATTCGGGGAGAAATGCATCCCTGAGACGCCAGACGGATAGCGAGAGCGGCCCATGTTTCCCCGCTCTACGATTTCGACACCGACCGGGTCCGTCGTCGCTGCTTCAACCGGGCGTAGTTGTGGTCGCCTTCCGTCGCCAGCCGAATCCACATCCGCGCGTTCGCGCGCCCTTCACCTTTCTCCGTGAACCCGCGCGTTGGCGCGATAAGAAAGTGATCGGTGATCGGTTGTGAGGCGATCGGTTTCCAGAGCGTTGTCGAAAGGCCCTCTCCCTTGTTGGGGGGAGGGTAGGGTGGGGTGAGCTCCTTGCTGGATCACGGATCACCGACCGCCCTCCACCCCCGCGAGCCAAGGCAGCCTGTCCCTCCCCGCCGCTTCGCCGGCGGGCGCGCGTTGCCTCCTTGTGCGTCCGGCGGTATGATGCCGACGGGCCCGCCATGCGCCGCTGCCTCTCCCTCTTGCTCTCTCTCGCATCCCTCGCGCTTGTGGGCTCCTGCGGGGCAGGCGGCCTGATTCCCATCCTGGCCTCGCCCACTCCCTTGCCCACCGCCACATCCACGCCCACACCCTCCCCGACGTCGACGCCTACGCCGGTGACGCTCTGGATCTCACCCGGCCTCCCCGATCGTCTTCGATCCAGCCTGGAGGCTCTCGCCTCAAACACCGAAACCTGGGTCGAGATCGTCGAGGACCCCACGCTGGCCGTGGTCCGAGCTGGCCCCTCGCCGGAGGTCCCGCTCGCCATGTGGATCTACGCCGTCGTCGCTCCGTTTCCCAGCGTCGAGGACTCCATCGCGTTCGCGGATCTGCAAGCCGCCTGGCGGGGCTCGGGGACGATCTACGCTAGCGCGGAGACCTCCGTCGCGCTCGAAGGAGGGCTGGGGCCCCCCGCTCCGGGGTCCGTGGTCACGACACCTCCCGAGTCGCTCCTCCAGGCGGTTTGGGAGGCGCGGCCGGCGATGGCGATTGTGCCTTTTGATGCACTGGAGCCCCGCTGGAAGGTGATCGCCGTGGATGGCCTTTCGCCGGTGAGAAATGACTTCTCGACGGAGGGCTATCCTCTGGCCGTCGCCTTCGGCTTGAGCGGCGAACCGACCGCCGTCGCGTGGGTCCAATACCTCCTCGGCACCTCCGATGGAGGAGGTCTTGTCTGGCCGGCAACCAACCGGGACCCCGCTCGCCTGACCGTTGTATTGATGACAGGCGTGACGGCCCTGGCCCGGTCGACGGCGGCCATGATGGAGGCGAACGGGGTCGACTATCCAGGGTTGCTCATCGGCGAGTGGCTGCGCGGAGCAGATATCACCCACGTGAGCCATGAGGTGTCTTTCGCCTCGAATTGCCCCGAGCCGGATCCCTTCTCTCGGAGCCTACGCATGTGTGGCCAGCCCGAGCATGCCGCCCTGTTCAGCTCGATGGGGGTCGACGTCGTTGAGCTGACGGGAAACCATCTCTTGGACTGGGGGCCGACAGCGTTTCTCGAGACGCTGGATATCTACGCCCGCTCCGGCTGGCAGACCTTCGGAGGAGGCTCGAGTCTTGAGGCGGCGCTCCAGCCTGTGCTCTTCGAGCACAACGGCAACCGGATCGCCTTCCTCGGCTGCAACCAACCCGGCCCGGATTGGGCCTGGGCGACCGATGCTCGGCCCGGCGCCGCCCCGTGCAGCGACACCCGGATCCTGGCCACACTCGGTGAGCTGCGGGCCCAGGGCTACCTGCCGATCTTCACCTACCAATGGGCGGAGAGATACTTTCCCCTTCCCCTTCCGGCTCAAACCGAAGACTTCCGAGCCGCGGTAGACGCGGGGGCTGTCATCGTCAGCGGCAGCCAGGCGCACACCCCGCAGGCCTTCGAATTCTACGAAGGCGCGCTGATCCACTACGGACTGGGGAATCTCTTCTTCGATCAGATGTGGTCTACACCAACCCGCCAGGAGTTCCTCGACCGCCACATCTTCTACGACGGCCGCCACATCAGCACCGAGGTTCTCACCGCGATGCTCGAGAACTATGCCCAGCCGCGGCCCATGACTGCCGAGGAGCGGAGATCTCTCCTCGAGGCGATCTTCGACGCCAGCGGGTGGTAGCCAGCTCGCAGCCGCGGCCATGTTCCCGGTCGCGCCTGTCAGCCTCCGGGCGTGACCGTCGGAGTGTCGGTGGGGGGCGGTGGCGTGGTCGGGGTGGGCGTGTCGGGCAGGGTGGGCGACGGTGTTTCGGTGGGGAGGGGGGTGAAGCTCGGGGTGCCCGTATGAGGCACGAAGGGCGTCGGGCTCGGCGTGCGGGTGATCGTGGGAGTCGTGGTGATCAAGGGGGTGAGAGGCGGCGTCGAGGAGGGCGAGGCGGAGACGGATGGGAAGACCGAGCCGGTCGGAGTAGGGGTCTGCCGTCCGGACGGATTGGCGAGGAGTTGGAGGATGCCCGCGCAGTAACACGGCAGCGTGGCCAAGATCACTCCGACCAATAAAAGGTAGAGCCGCCGTCGGCGGGAAGAAATCTCGTCGATAGATGCCATAGGCGCCGGCGCGGGATGATAGCAGGATTGAGGATGGGTCGCAAGGCGAAAGCCCCGGGCGGCGCGGTACACTAGGTGGAGATTGAACGAGTGGACGGGTTGGAGGGTAGGAAGAGTGTGAGCGAGCGGAAGCTGCGCACGCGTTCTCTCGATGGGCTCAGCCTCGGGCTGCTTTGCCTGTTGCTCCTGGTTTCGGGATTGGGCGCATCGCGCGCCGGTTGGGTCGGTCACCTGAAGATCGTTCCCGTCGTGGCCGTCCTTGCCGTGCTCGCCGGCGCCGCTCTAGCTCGCTCGCGGTTTGGCTGGCGACGCGCCGCAGTATTTGCCGCCGTGTACGGCGTGTTTGTTGTCGGATGGCAGCTGGCGCGCACCCTGGACGCGGCGCTCACCTGGAGGGAAAGGCTCCTCCTCATCGGCGGCCGGGTCGAGATCTATGCGGATGTGTTGCTGCGTGGGGATCGCAATCAGGATCCTCTCATGTTCGCCTTGCTGATCGCCGCCATCTACTGGTGGATGGGTGCGCAGGCCTCCTGGTCGGTCTTTCGCGGCAGAGGGCTGTGGGCTGCGCTGATCCCCGCCGGGATCGTCCTCCTGATCCACGCCTACTACTACACCGGCCGTGCGGCGATGGAGTCGTACGTGGGCGCGTACGTTTTCCTCACGATGATCTTCGTGCTGGCCCGGCATGTCGCCGCCCGGAGGGCGGCCTGGGACAAGATGCGGACGGAGATGCCCGTCCGTGGAGGCCGGCCCATCACCCAGGCCGGCTTGCTGGCCGCGATCCTCCTCGTCGCCCTTGCCTGGGGAGGGCCCGCCTTCGCTCGGTCGGAGACCGCGGCGGACTTGTGGACGCGGCTGAGCCGCCCGTGGCCGCGCCTCCGTGAGCGGATCGGAGATCTGATCGGCAATCTGGGAAGCCCGGCCCTCGTCGCCCGCGAGATCTACAACGACACCCTGCGGTTCGGGGCGGGCACCGAGCCTGCCAACACTCTCGTTATGCACGTGCAGCCCGATCCACCGGCCGGCGACTTCCGGTTCTACTGGCGCGCCCGCGTCTACGACACCTACCTCGACCGCGAGTGGTCCGCCTCGCCCGGGTCGCCTTTGGGATTCAATCCCGCTGTTGGCGAATTGCCCGTCTCAGACTATGGCCGGCGCGAGCCGATAGAGGCAGTCTTCTTTCCGCATCTGAAGGCCTTCCAGGTGCTCTACCTCGCCGGTCAGCCGCTCTGGGTCGACCGTCCTTCCCTCGCCACCGTGACGTACACAGAGCCTGGCAGGGTGGATGTGACCGTGATTGCTTCGAACGCCCTGGTGATGGGGGATCAGGTCTACCGGTTGCGCGCATTAATGGCCGTTCCCACCGCAGGCGATCTGCGCGGAGCCGGCTCCGACTACCCGGCCTGGGTGCGCGAGGGCAATCTGCAGCTGCCGGAGACGATCACCCCACGGACTCGCGCTCTCGCTGCGGAGATCACCGCCGGGGCCGCCACTCCCTACGATCAGGTCGTCGCTGTCACGCGCTGGCTGCGCGAACACATCGCCTACAGCCGGATCACGCAGGCACCGCCGGGCGATGCCGAGCCGATTGACTGGCTGCTCTTCGACTACCGGGTCGGGTTCTGCAACTACTACGCCAGCGCCGAAGTCATCCTGCTGCGGATCTTGGGAATTCCCTCCCGGTTGGCGGTCGGTTACGCCAGCGGGACGTATGACGCCACCACCGGAATCTACGAGGTGCGCGGTGGGGATGCGCACGCCTGGCCTGAGGTCTTCTTCCCTGGATATGGGTGGGTGGAATTCGAGCCGACGGCCTCGCTCTTAGGCCCGGCGTGGGGCGGGATCCCGGCTGGCGAAATAGGGGAGGGCGACCCACTGGCCGGCGACTTCGATGTGCCTGATACGCCGGATCAGAGCGGGGAGCGGGGCTTTCCACCGGTGGAAGACACGGCCGGCGAGGGGGCTGGCTGGTTCGGAGCGTCGGGGATCAGCGGGGTCGCGATGGCCCTGGCCGGCATCGGTCTCGTTTTCGTGGGGTTCTTCGTGTGGTTGTGGCTGGATCCATATGCGAAGGCGGTCGTGTATGGCTCGCTCTCCGAACGCCTGCGCCGCATCGGCATCGAACCGCCGGATGCCATCCGGGGGATTGCCCGGCCTCCCGCCACAACCACGGCGCGGCTCTATCTGCGCTGGACGCTATGGCTTGCCCGTCTGGGGATTCCCATCACCCCGGCCCAAACTCCGTTCGAGCGCGCCCAGGCGCTCACCGCCCGAATCCCGGATGCACGCGAGGCGTCCTGGTCTCTGGTGACGGCTTATGCGGGTGAGCGTTTTGGGGGCCGACACCCGGATGAGGCCGCGGTCCGAGTTGCCTGGCGTTCCCTCCGATCACAGCTCCGGGCCGCCTGGGCCACACGCCTCTTGGCGCCCCGCCGCTGAGGCAACGAGCGCTCGCCGAACGTGGCCGCCGGCGGTTGTGGCCCGCACCCGTCGGACGTATAATCCCCCTGCCGCCGAGGCTCCACGCCTCTATCTTGAGTGCGGACCTTCGCCCGCCTCCCATGAGGGGTGGACACGCAGTGAGCGAACCCACCACTCGACCCACAACCGAGCAGCAACTGGCTCGCCTCAGCCGGATGGCGGAGGAGATTCGGGGACAGCTGGCCGCCTACCGTTCGTCGACCGGGAGCGCCGATCGTGGGTTCCCCCCCGGCGCGCTCGAAGGGCTGCGCCAGATCAGCGGCACCCTTCTGACGATCCGATCCAGCCTGGAGGACATCGAGCAGGAAAGGCGCAACCTCCGGGCCCTGGCCGAGATCGGCCAGGTGGTGAATTCTTCTCTTGACCTGACGACCGTCCTCAACGAAGTGATGGACACCATCATCCGCCTCACGGGGGCGGAGCGCGGATTCCTTATGCTTCGAAACGGGGAGGGCGAGCTCGAGACCGTCGTGGCCCGCAACTGGGAGCGCTCCAGCCTCAGCCCGAGCGAGCAGGAAATCAGCCGCACGATCGTTCAACGCGTGGTCTCCCAGGGGGAGGCCGTGGTCACCACCAATGCCCAGGCCGATCCACGCTTCGACCATCAGGCGAGCATCGTTGCCTACAACCTTCGCTCGATCCTCTGCATCCCCCTGAAAGTGAAGGGCGAGCTCACCGGCGTGATGTACGCCGATAACCGCATTCGGGAGGGGCTGTTCAGCGAACGAGAGCGGTCGCTGCTCTCGGCCTTCGCCAATCAGGCGGCGGTGGCCGTGGAAAACGCCCGCCTCTTTGCCTCGGTTCGCAGGACGCTCGACGAGGTGACCGAGCTGAAGAACCTGATGGACAACGTCTTCGACTCGATTGGAAGCGGGGTCATCACGGCCGACGTCGGCGACCTGATCACGCTAGCCAATCAGGCGATCGGGACCATCCTGGCGATCCCGCGCGAGGAGCTCCTCGGCGCGTCGCTCCAATCGCTCCTGCCTCAGCTCTCGCCGGATCTCCCGGCGCGCGTGGAGGAGGTGAAGCGGGCCGATCAGCGGCACATGGGCCTCGAGGCCCACGCCGATCTGCCCGGGCGCGGCGAGGTGGATCTGAGCCTCAACATCACACCGCTCAAGGATGCCGGGCAAGTCACCCGTGGCGTAGCCATCGTTCTCGACGACCTCACCGAGAAACGCCGCCTGCAGGGCCAACGACGCCTCTTCGAGCGGATGGTGTCACCGGCGGTGATCGACCAGCTCGACCCCGATAGCCTGCAGCTCGGCGGCGATCGAGCGGAGATCACGACGGTCTTCGCCGATATCCGAGGCTTCACCTCCTTCAGTGAATCGCAGAATCCGGAGACCCTGGTGGCGGTCTTGAACCGCTATCTGTCGATCGCCGCCGAGGCGATTCTTCGCGAGGAGGGAACGATCGACAAATTCCTCGGCGACGCCGTTATGGCCTGGTTCAACGCGCCGGTGCCGCAGCCGGACCATACGCTGCGGGCGGTACGCGCTGCTCTGGCGATCCGGGATGCGATCCCGCTGCTCCACCAGGATCTCGAGCCAGCGTTTCGTTTGAGCTTCGGCGTGGGGATCCATTCGGGTGAGGCAGTCCTGGGCCTGGTGGGGACGGAGAGGCATTTGAACTACACCGCGATCGGTGATAGCGTCAACACGGCCAAGCGCCTGCAAGAGAATGCGCTGCCAGGCCAGATCCTGATCAGCCGATCGGCTGCCGATCGAGTGAGAGACGAAGCGGAGCTGCGTCCGGTGCCGCTGATGGTATTGGAGGGCAAGGAGCAAGTAGTCGAGGTGTTTGAAGTCGTTGGGTTGAAGTAGGAGCGCACCCTCGCCGACTTCCGAAGTTTGGGCAACTTCGGAAGTCGGCGAGTCATGCAAGTTGGTCCGCGTAGGCAAAGAGGGCGGGTGTGCCGCCCGTGTGCCAAAACAGGACGCGCTCTTCGGCGGAGATCTCGCCTGTGCGGATGAGATCGATCATCCCACCGGCGGCCCGGCCCGTGTAGACCGGGTCGAGAAGGATCCCCTCGTTCTGTGCGAAGAGGCGGATCGCCTCCTTCTCGCGTTCCCCCATTACGCCGTATCCCCCGCCGAGGAATCGGTCGTTCACCTCGATCTCCGCCGCCCGGATTGATCCCTCAAGCCCCAGCAAGCCCATCCCTTGAGTTGCGAGCGCAGCCACCCGTGCCGACAGGGCTGCGGCGGGCTCATCCACGCTGATGCCCGTGATCCGGCCTCGAAATCCGTGAGCTCGCGCTCCGGCCACCAGGCCTGCTTGCGTCCCTCCCGAGGAGGTGGCGAACACGATCCGGTCGACCGCCACGTCTTGAGCCAGGAATTCCGCGAGCGCCGCGGCGTAAGCCGCCGCGCCCAGCGGGTTGGAGCCGCCGTAGGGGATGAGGTAGGGTCGCCGGCCGTCGGCCGAGGCCTTCTCGAACGTGGACCGAAGAAGAGTCTCGCGATCTTCTCCCTGGGCCCACACGATCTTCGCGCCAAGGAGGTGGTCCAGGAGGAGGTTTCCGTTTGCGGTCTTGGGCGGGCCTCCCGCGAGAACGAGCACGCATTCGAACCCGAAGTGGGCGGCCGCCGCCGCCGTCTGCCGGCAGTGGTTCGATTGCACTGCTCCGGCCGTCACGACGGTGCGCGCGCCGTGGGCCTGGGCATCGGCGAGGAGGAACTCCAGCTTACGGGTCTTGTTGCCGCCGAAGGCAAGGCCGGTCTGATCGTCGCGCTTGATCCACAGAGCGGGGCCGCCCAGATCGGCCGCCAGGCGGGGCATGGGCTCGACCGGGGTGGGCAGGTGGGCGAAGCGCAGGCGCGGAAGCGGGGCCGAGGGCGGCGTCACGCGGTGGCTTCCCGCGCCCGGCGGGCTCGGCCGCGCTCGGCGATCGCCGCCAGCAGGATGCTGAGGAAGTAGAGGACGATCATCGGCGCCATGACCAGGCCCATGTTGACGGGATCGATCGTGGGCGTGATCACGGCGGCCAGGACAGCGATCAGAACGATGGCGATGCGCCATCCATCGAGCAGCGTGCGGGCCCGCACCAGCCCGATGGCGGCCAGCGTAAACATCACCAGAGGGAACTGGAAGGCCACTCCGATCCAAAACATCAGCCCGGTGACGAATCGGATGTAGTTCGACGGACGCGGAACGGTCTCGATGTTCATGAAGTTCAGGAGGAACGGCAGGGCCACCGGTAGCATGACGTAGTAGGCGAAGGCGAGCCCGATCAGAAAGAGAACAAAGGCCGTCGGGATGATCACCAGGACGAGCACCCGTTCCCGTCGCTTCAGGCCGGGGGCGATGAAGAAGAACACCTCCAGGCAGAGGTAGGGGAAAGCCAGCACGAATCCGGCCAGCAGGGAGACGCGCATGAAGGCGCTGACCGACTCGGTGACCTCGATCGCCTGCAGCGCCTCGATGCCCCCGATCGGGCGTGCAAGCCAATCGAGCACCGTGGAAGCGAAGGCGAAGCCGATGGCGGTGGTGATGGCCAGGGCGACCACGGAGCGCAGCAAGTGGCCGCGGAGCGCCTCCAGGTGCTCGAGGACCAGAGAGGGGTCTTGAATGGTTCGCGAGAAGGCGTCGGCGGCGGACGTGTCCTCCGGCTCGGCCGTCAAGGCGAAGTAGAGCCGGGTGAAGGGGCGGGCCACGAAGCGGATGGGCGCGGTGAGAACTCGCCAGATGTTGCGAAGCAATCGGCGGATCATGGATCGGAGGTCGACTTGGGCGAGGGCGGCGCCTCGGGCTCTTCTGTGGCGGAGGGTGGGGTGGTCCAGGCCTTCAGATCGTCTTTGAGGGAGCGCGTATCGCGGGAGATCTCCTGGCCGGCTTCTTTCAAAGCCTCACGCGCCTCACGCAGCTCGGAGAGCTCGGCCTCGCGGGCGAGCCGGTTGGGGAGCGTCCGCAGGTTGCGCGAAGCCTGGAGGATCATCCGCCAGCTTTCCGACTTGTAGAGACGGTTGAGAGAGCGGCCGAGCGTGCGGGCCGTCTTGGCCATATCACGCGGGCCGATGATGATGAGAGCGATCAGGAGGATGAAGAAAAACTCGAGGGGGCCTACGCCCAGGAATTCCATCGCGTCTGGTGCTCAGTGGGCCGGCGCCAGCAGGCGCCGGATTTCGTCCTCGCGCTCCGCCAGCGTGCCCAGGACGCCGTTGACGAAGCGGGGGGCGCTATCGGAGCCGTAGCGCTTGGCCAGCTCGACGGCTTCGTTGATTGCCACTTTGAGCGGCGTCTCGCCCGAAACGGCGAAGTCCCACAGCGCCATGCGCAGGATGTTGCGGTCGACCAGCGCCAGCTCCTCGACCGGCCACGCCGGGGCGCACGAGGCGATCAGTCGATCGAAGGCCATCCCAAGCGCCAGGGTGCCTCGGACCAGGCGCTGGAGGAACTCCGCCGCGTCGTCCCCCAGCCCGGCGTTCTCTTCCAGATGCCGGGCGATCACCTGCTCGGTGGGGTGGCCGACGGAATCGATCTCGTAAAGTGCCTGAAGAGCGAGGCCGCGCGCGCGGCGGCGTTCACGTTTCATCGCACTCCGCCGCGGCGCGTCAGGCCGCGGGGGCTGTGAAGTCCACGTCCTCGATATGAATATCGATGCGCTGGACGCTCATCCCGATCAGCTCTTCGATCGCCCGGGCGACCTCGGCCTGCACCTTGCGCCCCAGCTCCCGCACGTTGGTTCCCGAGGCGACGATCAGATGGAGATCCACCGACACGTCCTGGCCTTCGACTTCGATCCGCACGCCCTCGCCGTCGCTCCGGCGGAAAAGACGGTTCACGCCGCCCGGCACCGGAGCCAGGGCGACGACGCCGGGGACGCCCAGCGCCGTGAGGCGGGCGGTCGTCAGGAGCACTTTCGGGGCGATCAAGGTGGCCCCGCGGGAATGGCCTTCGTCTTGGGTCGTCTCTTCCATTGCTTGCCGCCTTCCTAGAACATGGCCATGCCGCCGTCGACCGTGAGGACATGCCCGGTGATGTACCCGGCGTGCTCCGAGACCAGAAAGGCCACCGCGGCAGCGATCTCCTCCGGCTTGCCTTTCCGGCCGAGCGGAACGAGCGCCAGCGCGGCCTGCCGCATCTCCTCGGGGACCCCCGCCCAAATCTCGGTCTCGATATATCCGGCGGCGACGGCGTTGACGGTGATATTGCGCGGGGCCACTTCCCGCGCCAACGCTTTGGTGAAGCCGATCTGGCCGGCTTTCGAAGCGGAGTAGCTCGTCTGACCGGCGTTGCCCATCTGCCCGGCGACGGAGGTGATGTTGATGATTCGGCCGTAGCGTTTGCGCAGCATGTGGCGGACGGCGGCTTTCGAACAGTTGAAGGTCGATTTGAGATTGGTCCGGAGCACGTCGTCCCAATCCGATTCCTTCATCGTCATGATCAGGGTATCGCGGGTGATCCCGGCGTTGTTCACCAGGATGTGCAGATCACCGTACGTGTCGATGGCATGTTTGATCAGGGCCTGGGCCTGTGAGGCGTCGCCGACGTCAGCCTGGTAGGGCGAGGCCTCAGCCCCCGAGGAGCGAATCGCCTCGACGACTTCCTCGGCGGCCCGAGCGCTGGCGTGGTAGTTGACCGTGATCCGGGCGCCCTGATGTGCCAGCTCGAGCGCGATGGCGCGGCCGATCCCACGCGAGGCGCCGGTCACGACTGCCACCTGACCCGTCAGGCTCATTGCGGTTACACCTCTACGAAGTGGAAGACCGGCCCGGTGATCATCACTGATCCGCGAAGCCGGAGCCGGGATTATACCCCTGATCGGCGCCAGACCCGACGGGCGTGACCGCGCCGCACCGATCGGGGCTGGCTTCGCGGGCGCAGGCGGTCAGGCGCGGATTCCCCGGACGCCGGCGGCGCGGGCGCGAGCGAGGAGCGCTTCGGGATGCCCGGCGAAATCGGTCCGGGAGAGGCTGCCATCGACGAGGCCCAGCATCACCTCGGCGAGCACGGCGTTGGCAGGCGCCCGGAGGCCGCGGGCCGCGGATTCGCGCGCCACCGCGCCATTGAGCCAAGCGACCTCGGAGCGGCCTCGGCCGATGTCGTAGTGGAACGAGGGCAGCTTGCGGCCGCGGCCGCGGGCCACGGCCCGACGGAGCAGCGGCCGGCCGAGCGGGATCGGAAGAGAGATGACGAAGGCCATCCCCCGGATCGGCACGCGGGCGAGATCCTCCGGCGTCCAGCCCTGCGCCCGCATCGCCCGCACGGCCTCGCGCAGGGCCTCAATCTCGAGTCGATAGAGGCCCGGGTGAGCCAAGAGCTTGCCCGGCAGCCAGCCGGTGATGGCTGAGCCGGCGTTGGTGACGATGTTGGTGAGCACTTTGGACCACTTCATCCGGTCGGCGACGGCGTGAAGGCGGAGAAACAAGCCGGCGGCGCGGAAGTCATCCGCCAATGCGGGGACGAGAGGGTGACCCGCCGCCAGGCTGAGGCCCCGCTCGCGTTCGACTCGAACATGCCCCGGCTCCGGCATGGTCACCGCCGACGTGAGCGTCGCGGCGATCACGCGATCGGCGCCCAGCTCGGCGGCGAGCGTCGCCTCATGGCCGATGCCGTTCAGCAGACAGACGACGGGGGCCCGGGTGCCCAGCCCGGCGATCGAGGCTGCGGCCTTCTGGCAATCATAGGCTTTCACCGCCACGAGAACGGCGTCGAATTCGCGGCCTCCGGCCTCGGAGAGATCTGAGATCGACTCCGGATGAGGGATGGCACCGGGTGTGCCGCCTCCGCTCAGGCGCAGGCCCATGAGGCGCATCGCCGAGGCGATGCGGGGGCGGGCCAGGAAGATGACTTCATTCCCGGATAGGGCCAACCGCCCGCCGACAAGACCGCCCACTGCGCCCGTGCCGAAGACGAGATAGCGCATCTCAGCGCCTCGAGCGAGGAAGGATTTGATCGACGAGGGCGTTGAGCTCCTCGTCGGAATAGAAGTGGATGATCAACCGCCCGCCGCGCCGTCCGCGGACGAGCGTGACGCGTGTGCCGAGGGCCTGGCGGAACTGCCCTTCGAGGTCGCTCTCTTCGGGCGGGCGCGAGCGGCGGCGGGCGGGCGCCTTGCGCTCGCCGGCGAGACGGCGGACAAGCTCCTCCGTCTGCCGCACATTCAGATTGCGATTGAGAACGGTCTGGAGCGCGGCCGACTGCGCCTGGCCGGAAGGAACCGAAAGCAAGGCGCGGGCGTGACCTTCGCTGATGGCGCCGGCGGCGAGCGCCTGGCGGGCGGCCGAGGTGAGGCGGAGCAGGCGCAGCGTGTTGGTGATGGCGGCGCGGCTCTTGCCCACCTGAGCGGCAATCTCGTCGTGGGCAAGGCCGAAATCGTCCGCCAATTGGCGGTAGCCTTCTGCGGCCTCGAGGGGATTCAGGTCGGCCCGCTGCAGGTTTTCGATGAGAGCAAGCTCGAGGCGCAGGCGTTCGTCGGTGCGCCGAATGATCACGGGGACGGTTTCGAGGCCGACGAGGCGGGCCGCCTCGAGGCGGCGGGCGCCGGCTACGAGGGCGTATCCCCCGCCGAAGGGCTCGGGGGAGACGATCAGGGGCTGGAGGACGCCGTGCTTGCGGATCGATTGAGCGAGCTCGCCCAACGCCTCGGGGTCGATTTGCGTGCGCGGCTGGCGCGGGTTGGGGTGGATGCCGTCGAGGGGCACCTCCTGCACGCCGGTTGGGCGCTCCGCCTCGTCGGAGGGAATCAGGGCGTCGAGACCTTTTCCTAAGCCGCGTCGTCGGGTCATGATTGCCTCATGGGGATCGCATGCGTGCGCCGAGGAGTGGCAGAGCGGACAGCGAAGAACGAGATTCTTCGCCTCCGCCTCGCTCCGGCTCAGAATGACATACAAGAGAGATATCCTCTCGCCCCTCGCGAGAGGGTTGGTTTCCCGCATGTTGGCGTGAGGAAGTCGGACGCCAAGCGGGAAGCAGTCTTGCGATGCGGTGCGTAGGGGCGAGTCTCACCCGGCGATGGCGCAGCAGGTAAGGCGTGTCCACGCGCCGCACGGCGCCGCCGGCGAAGAGGCCGGACTTCCGCGCGTCACGTAGGGGCGCACGGCCGTGCGCCCCTACCCATGCCTTTCGATCGTGGCGAAAGCGTGTCCTCTCCTCGTGCGAAGGTCGGTCACCTGGATCGGACCGCGAAGCCGACGGAAGCCATTGACGTGGCAGACTCGCAGGTAGGGGCGTGGGAGCCCCCACGGTCGCCAATGGGATCCGTGATTCTGAGGAAAGGCGATGCGTCTGCGTGAGAGGCTTCCATTGATCGTGGTGCGGCATGAGAGAAGCCATGTTCACGCCAGGGTGGCCGCGACGCGGGCTTTCACGCCGTCGCCCTTGAGGAGTTCAACAGCCAGGGCGCGGTAGGCCATGGCGCCGGCCGAGGATGGATCATAAGCCGAGATGGGAACGCCGTGCGACGGCGCCTCGGCCAGGCGGATGCTACGCGGGACAACCACCTCGAACACCTGGCCGGGGAAGTGACGCCTCACCTCTTCGGCCACGTCGTGCGAGAGCGTCGTCCTCCCGTCGTACATGGTCAAGAGCAGCCCGCGCACTTTGAGCCCGGGGTGGAGGCCGGAGCGCACGCGGCGGATCGTATCCATGAGGCTCGTGAGCCCCTCGAGGGCGAGGTATTCGCACTGCACCGGAATGATCACGCCCGAGGCCGCCGCGACGAGGCCGTTGATGGTGAGGATGCCGAGCGAGGGCGGGCAGTCGATCAAGATGTAGTCGAAGCGGCCGTCGAGGGGGTCCAGGGCCCGCCGCAGGCGCTGCTCTCTCTCCGGCATATTGACCAGCTCCACCTGCGCTCCGGCGAGGGCGGCGGAGGAGGGCAGCAGGGAGAGCTGCAGGCGCGCGCTGGTGAGGATGCTGTCGGAGGCGGGCGTCTCGCCCATCATGGCCTCGTAGGTGCCGCTTTGCACTGCGGCGTGGGCGATGCCGAGGCAGGAGGTGGCGTTGGCCTGCGGGTCGAGATCGACGAGGAGGACGCGCTGGCCGGCGTGGGCGAGATAGGCACCCAGGTTGATAGCGGTGGT
>Ga0209341_10002243_pt1 | contig 18421 bp, 17 predicted proteins | sample RifCSP13_2_FD_184020 | JGI IMG/M metagenome (GOLD analysis project Ga0209341, IMG submission 184020) | Soil microbial communities from Rifle, Colorado - Rifle CSP2_sed 13_2 (SPAdes) (version 2) | ecosystem: Environmental > Terrestrial > Deep subsurface > Rock core/Sediment | place: Rifle... | reverse complement strand
CCTGCCCCCATCCGCAAAGGAAAGTGTGTCGTTGCAACTAACGGAGCAGGACTCGTAAGTTAGATACCGCTCTCATCAAAATCTAGGCTGGTTCCATGTCGAAGCCAGCCCCCCTTAGGGGTGGAATTCTAGATGTAGGTGTGCGGGCGGGATTCCCTCAGCCGCCGAAGATGCCCAGGGAGCTCTCTTTGGGTTACATTCCAGGAGACGCTGATCAACTGAGCGCGGCGTCCTTAGCGTTTAACCTTAGCGGTCCGTGGTTTTGCTGGCGCCACAATCTCAAAGGCTCTTTCAAGGTAAAAGAACACCAATATTCCGCTTACGACGAGGCCTGCAAAGATCAGGTTTGCCCAGATGGGGCCCTGGTAAAGCGCAAACAATCCGATCGCGCCGATCGCCATCGCGGCCAGGTCCATGAGCCAAATCGCCCTGGCCGGGGATAGGCCCAGCCGCACCAGGCGATGGTAGGTATGGTTAAGGTCTGCCTTATAGAAAGGCAAACCCCTCTTTAGCCTCGAGAAGAAAACAAGACAGGTATCGAAAATTGGGAGAGCAAAAAACGTGACCGGAACAAACCAGGAAGACAGGCGTTCCAGGCCAGCCGGGCTATACAAAATGCCGAGCGAAGCCAACAAGAAACCGGCTGTTTGAGCACCTCCGTCCCCTAGAAAAAGCCGGGCTGGAGTTATGTTGTAAAACAGTAGCACCAAGAACACCCCAAAAATAATGGTGGCCTGATATGTGAGATCCACCTGGAAGGCCACGATCGAGCCGACGATCATGAACAGCGAGGAGGTGATACCCAGGCTTATTGCCAGGCCATCCGCGCTATCGATCAGATTGTATGCGTTGGTGACGCCGATCAGCCAGAATATTGTGAGAAGCGAGTTTGTGATTGCGGGCGTTAAAGGACCGATGCTAAAGTGAACTATGGATATTTGCACTCCCAGAAACATCAGCAACCCGGCAGCAAGGAATTGCCCCAGTAGTTTTTGCTTAACATCTAGCCCGCGCGAATCATCGTAAATTCCAAACACGGCCACTACGAGCGTGGCGGCAAGAATCTTCCATGAATCTTCTGTAAAATGCCACCCAAATATGACGAAAACACTGGTGAGCACGAAGATTAGGACAAGACCACCAGCTAGGGGAGTTTCATATTTATGTTTTTTGTGAGCAGCAGTCCCTGGGGAGTCTAAGATCCTGTATCTTTTGGCGATTTTTAGGGCCACGGGTGTGAATAACAGGCCGCCCAATATGGAGGTGAACAGGATGAGCAGAGTCGTCTGGAATTCAGCTATCAAGGTGTTCATTTCTTAGTCAGCTCCCCGTAAAGGGTCATAGTCTTTTGATTTACCCGCCTAGAAGAAAACTCCTGTTCGGCAATGCCCCTGCCGGCCCGGCCCATTTTTTCCCTAACAACGGGATTCTGTATCAGAAAGAGGATCGACTTTACCAATGCTGGCACATCTTTTGGGGGAATTAACATTCCGTTGAGCTCATGTCTGACAACTTCTCTGCAGCCAGGCATATCCGTGGTAATCGAGGCTCTGCCGGATGCGGCGGCTTCGATCAAGACCTTGGGAAGCCCCTCGCCGTAATAGGTCGGCAGGCACACGATGTTCGACCCCGCGTATATCTGAGGCATGTTTTCATTCCAGCCTATCCATTTTATACCCCGTTTTGCCGTCCAGCTCTTGATGAGGTTTACGGGAATGGAGTCGGGATTGCCGGGATCTACATCGCCTACCAGAATGAACTCGGCCACCAATGTTTCGGAATTGATTTGTTGGGCTGCTTCAACGAATTCCCGAATCCCTTTGTTCCATAAGAACCGGGATACCATGATTATTTGGGGGAGACCAGTTGGTTCGGGTTGATAGGTAAACTTGTCAATATCCACCCCGGAACCCCTAATGAGCTCTGCTTGCTCAGTATGTACGATCCTTTTCTTCAGGAAGTACTCTCTATCGTTGGAATTCTGGAAAACGACAATTGTCTTATTTAGCGACAAGCGGTAAAGAAAATTGACCAGGACCCTTGCCAAGCCAGCAAGGGGCTTTTGGCTTACGTAAATATGCCCCAAGCCGGTGATCGAGTTGACCACTGCGCGGAGGCGGGCTGCCTTGGCGGCAAAAGAACCATAGATCACGCATTTGATCGTAAAGTGATGCACAAGGTCGAAGCCAGCCCACCGGTATATTCTGAACAATTGGATCAGGGAGAGGAGCTCGCGAACGGGATTGGCACCTCTGCGCGCCATCTTGATCGGCAGCCAAACCACGCCCAAGTCCTGCAATTGTTTTACGTAACGCCCAGGGGGAGAAATGAGGGTAAGTAGATGTCCCTGCTGCCTCAATTCCTGAATTAAAGCCAGACGGTACCCGTATAGATTCCAGTCCGAATTAGCCACTAATGCAATTTTCACGGGATGAATGTGAGAATGGAAAGAACCTTTTGCTTAAGTTTGCGACAAAACCCAAGGTGGATGGGTAGATTATAATCGCTCGTTTGTACCTAATTGAACGGAGACGAAATCTTGGCCATAGCTTCAAAGATCAAGCGATTCAGGAAAAAGCTCAGCGGATCTCCCAAATTTGACACGATGGTGGTGCCACCGGGGAAATGGTGGGACCTGCGTTTAGCGGGTCTTTGGCCTTACCGTGAGCTGCAGACGTGATCTGATGAGCGACAAGTACGCCATTCGCATCCATGAACTGAGCAAGAAATATATGGTTGGCGCACGAAAAGGGCGGCGCTACCGCATGTTCCGCGACATATTGGTGGAAACCGCAAAGACGGCGTGGAATCTGCCGCGGAGCGTATCGGGTCAAAAAAACGGGGGAGAAGATCTGCAGACCCTGTGGGCGCTCAAGGACTTAACATTTGATGTAGCGCCCGGGGATAGCCTAGGTATCGTAGGAAGCAACGGAGCGGGCAAGAGCACTTTATTGAAGATACTCTCACGGGTCACGGTACCGACCACGGGCTACGCTCATCTTCGCGGCAGAGTTGGCTCTCTGCTGGAAGTGGGCACCGGCTTCCACCCCGAGCTGACCGGCCGCGAAAACGTGTACCTCAACGGCGCAGTTTTAGGAATGCGCAAAAGGGAGATTGACCGCAAGTTCGACGAGATCGTGGCTTTCTCTGAAGTGGAAAAATTCCTGGATACTCCAGTGAAATTCTATTCCAGCGGCATGCGCGTGCGGCTGGCATTTTCGGTGGCCGCACACCTGGAGCCCGAGATCCTTTTGGTGGACGAGGTGCTGGCCGTGGGTGACGTGGCTTTTCAAAAGAAAAGCATCAGCCGGATGGAGGAAGTGTCCCAGGAGGGTCGAACAGTCATCTTTGTGAGCCACAATATGGCGGCGGTGCGCGCCCTGTGCAAAACAGGGCTCTTCCTGGAGAAGGGACGGGGGGTTTATGCAGGGGACGTGGACAGCACGGTGAAAACCTACCTGGATTCGGAAAACATTGAGCGCAAGCACCTATCCAGGGTCGAAATAAAGCCAAATCCGTCTCTTTGGGCGCAATTTCTTTTCGTCGCTATCAAGAACCTACGGGGAGAGGATGTGTCCTCTACTTCACATGAACGTCCATTTATCATCCAAATTGGCTTTGACGCGCGTCGCAAAGACCTCGGGTGTTACCTGGTTCTTGACATTCTCGACGCGAATAAGGAGGCGGTAGTAAACTCTCTCGATTTTGAAACCCGGAATGGGTTTGTCAATTACAAACAAGGGGTGAACACTCTTCAAGTAACGGTGCCGCCAATACTGGTGCCTGGAGAATATCATCTTAGCCTGCGGGCTATCCTGAAATTGAGGGGCAAGGAGCACCTTCTGGATGCCGTTCACGAGGTGTGTGCTTTTGAAATCACTGACGGCGGCAGCGTCAGGGCGCAGTCGGGCGTGAAGTGGAGTGGCAGAATTTCGCACCTCTTAACCTGGGAACAAAAGGAATGGGACGTTCAAAGCGAGAAATAGTCAGGCGGGAAAACGGACTGGGCTGGAATCAGGCCAATTAATTAGCATCAATTATCCCCGGACTTCAGTTACCGAACTGGCCGAGATTTTTCCGAGGAAGTATGACACGGGAAAGGGCTGACGGGAAACGAAGTGTTTTCAGCTTATTATGGCAAGAAAGAGAGAGTATTTGTTGATGGCGCCAATGTTTTCTATCATCACTCCTACGTATAACAGAAGTGCTTTTATCAAAGAAACTGTCGAAAGTGTTAAAAGTCAAAATTTCCCGTCCATTGAACATATCGTTGTAGACGGAGGATCTACTGACGAAACCCTGGACATATTGCGGGAATACCCTCAGCTAAGAATCATTAGCGAACCCGACGAGGGCATGTACGATGCGATCAACAAAGGATTGAGCATCGCCCAGGGTACTATTGTTGGAATCTTAAACAGCGATGATATTTACGAGCCTGATATTTTTGGCGCCATTGCCCAGCAATTCGAGGCCAACCCAGACCTTGAGGCGGTGGCGGGGGGAACAGCCGTTTTTAGCGATACTTCGGGCAAGCGCCAAATCCTCCGCACCCGGCGGTGGATCGAGCCCGAAGAATTGTGGTTTCGACTGGCTAGTTACCCGAGCACCAATGCCTGGTTTTTCAGGAAAACAGTCTTTGAACGATATGGACGGTTTAACCCCAAATACCGATATGCCGGTGACCGTGAATTCCTTTTGCGCGCTGCTCTTGCGGGGATGAAATATGCCCCCTTCAAGCAAACTGTTTGCAACTACAGAGCGCATCCTGATTCTGTCACCTTTGCGGCCAAAGACATCCCTGCTCTTCTGCTTTCGCCAATTCGCGTGCAAGTCTTGAAGGAGGCTATGGAGCTTAGTGAAAATTTCCTGGGGCTTGCGGCTCTACCTGACGAAGCACGCCTCCACTTGCGACGGTACCATTCTCGCCGGGCATATGCGCTGGCCGACCTTGCTCTGGAGTATGGGAAATTCGATCTAGCACTGTTCGCAATTACCCGCGGCGTTAAACAAAATCCTCTGTCGATATTCTCTTTTCTTCGAAGACAGGTGAAGAAGAGACTAGTAAAGGTTGGCAAATTTGTTAGAAATACATTTTTCTCGTTAGTTTCGTTTGTCCCCCTCTTTTTATAGTCAACAAAATTCATAATATGTCAGATTTTATTATCTCCCGAAAACTTCAGAAAAACGACGACTTCGTGCGGTTTTTAGCATTTGGTTTCCTCGCAACATTTGAACGCGCGAGGTCCAGCCTGGAGTGGTTTGCACAGTGCAAGCTCGAAGGCCAAAAGATGCTGGCTGAGGACGATTGGTTGACGCTGTCTGCGCAAGAAACTAAGAGCAAGCTTTCAGACCTGTTGCGGCGAATAATTCTTGAAAAGCTAGATGGATTAATGGGAGACAGGGAGGTCACTATGGGACTTAGCGCTGGGCTTGATTCGCGGACGATCTTTGCCCATCTTCCAAATGAGGGGGACCCGGTAGTAACCTACACCTTTGGCCACCCGGGCACCCGGGACTTCGACTTTATGAAAAAACTGCGAGAACGTGAAAGTATCCCAAATATTTTAATCGACCTTCATCAGTTCCAATGGGACCTGGAGGAATACCAGGGGAACATGCTCAACACGCAGGATTATCCACTGCATCCGCGGGTGATGGTTGAGACCCATCTAAAGAAGCAATACCCTCTTCGGGCTGATATCCATGGCTATGACATGTTATTGACCAAGACCAAACCCGGAACGGGAAGGTCGAATTGGCAGGAGTCAAAAATTTCATTCTGTCAAAATAATGACACCTTCGGGTTGCAGGCATCTATTGGGCAAGATCGGGTGGCGAGATTGTTGCCTGAAAAACCGTCAATGTCGGAAGCGGTTCTCTCCTTTCACCGCCAATTGGACCTTTCTTTCAGACAGGCACAGAGGATCCGGCCGTTGGACAGCCGGGCAATCCAGTACGTATTGCCTTATGAAGACCCGCGCTGGATAGGTTTCTGGCTTTCCAGATCCTCTCCGGAGTTAGCTGACCAGCGGCTTTGGATCGAATTTATTAAAGACCTTAAAAACGACGTGTTGTTTGACGTGAACAATTCCAAGGCAAAGACTCGCCGTGATCTAAAAAGAGATCAGAATGCCTTAGTGTATGGCATTTCTGTGCCCTATCAGAAAGGGAGCCGGGCGTTAAACTTCCTTGGATTGAAAAAACATGGGACCAGTAAGGGAAGGCATTTCCACCTATTATCGACCTATCGTTTGAATAAGAGTTTTCACGGCCTGGTGCAGGAATCTATAAACCGACTAAAAGGCAGAAATGTGTTTCAACTCTCCTTTGTTGACGGTGTATTTACGAACTTTAAGGCCGGCGATTTAAATGCCGCGGATACGTTGAAGGGACTGGTATCGACAGATATCATGATGGAAATGGGGTTTTTCGGATAGATGACTAATCTCATAGTTTTCCGCAGGGTCCATTGGACAGTTATCAACTTTCTGTCCTGGGCACCGGCGTTTCTGGTGTGATCAGGGTAGACGTGGACATCTACGCAATTAAATGTTAAACATGGATAAAGCGGTAACGCTCTATGAGCTAATAGAAAGAAGCGCGAAAGCGGCCTTGGACCTGCAAGGGCAAGACGGAACGATGCCCCCGGGACATAATGGTCCCTGGAATGACCCTGAAACTCCCTTGCGGAATACCGGGTATTGGCTGGTCACCTTCCTCAAGGCTTATAAGATTACAGGGAGTCCAAAATATCTCGAAGCGGCGCAGCGCGCGGCTGACTTTCTGGCCAGCGATGCCGCCCGCCCGGGCGGCGGCGCGTTCTGGCACCGAAACAACCCAAAGAGAGAGGCTTCCAATGGATTAATTGGCCAAGCCTGGACGATTGAGGCCCTGGCCAGTGCTTCAGAGCAACTCGATCGACCTGAATTAGGCAAACTTGCCGAGGGGGTTTTCCTCCGGCACCGATTCGATGCTTCTCGCGGCCTGTGGTCGAAACTAAATGTCGATGGTACACGGAGCAGGCTAAGCAGAACCTTCAATCAACAAATCTGGTTTGCGGCAGCGGGCTCCATGGTAGCGAGGCTGCCCCAGGGCTCGACGGGAATTGGAGAACGCGTGCATCGATTTTTAGATCATCTCCCTCAATATCTTCACTTCGATAGCCGGGGAATCTTCAATCACGTGCTTGACCCCATGCGCTTATCCCGGCGACGGCACTTCATTAATTTACGCTCTAAGCAGTCAGGCGCCTACAAAAAGCGAACGGATCTTCTGGCCGTGGGATACCACACCTTCAATATGTATGGCTTGGCTTTACTTAATCAAACCTGTGCAGGACATCCCTTTTGGGAGAACAAGAGCCTGCCGCGGATGTGGGAATCCATCATTTCTCAACGCTTTAACCAATTGGCGGAGAACAATCCATACAGCTATCGATATAATCCGAGTGGAATAGAGATAGCTTTTGCCCTTTTTGTATTTCGCCCAGATCTAACCGACCTCCGCGGAACCTACCTGGCAGAGCAGTTTCGGCGATGGTTCAATTTTAAAACCAACTTTATGGAGGGCGGAGGCGCGGGGGATCCCCTAACTCTTGCGGCAAGACTCTATGAGGCAACCCGCCTCCCTGATTGCTTAATTTTCCCGAGGGAAACCTGATGAAGCAAATGTCCGCCATAGTTCCTGTTTGCAGTAACCCTAGGGGACTGCAAGGCTTATTTTATCGATCCAATCTTTTTGCACCAAACCTAGGGAGAATTAGAACGTATCTAGGCGGATATCGCGAGAATGCTGGTCAATGAAAATAGCTTACATAGCCTCGTCCGCCATCCCTAGCAAGCATTCAACGAACAGCGTCCAGGCAATGAAGATGTGCCAGGCCCTGTCCCAAAATGGGTATGAGGTTATCCTCATAGCCCCAAATGGGTCAGGAACTTTACGAGGTGTGGACCCGCACGAATTTTACGGGGTTGAAAGAACCTTCGAAATAAGAAGGGGACCATGGGTGCCGTTCAAGCGCAGGAGCATTTTCTACGGGTTGTATGCCGCCATGTTAGCGAAAGCATCTCGAGCGGATCTTGTTTATGGGCGGTCTAAAACCGGGAGTTATTTCAGCAGCCTCCTTGGAATGCCTTTTGCCATTGAGATCCACGACCCACCAAAGTACCCGGAAAGACTGTTTGCACGCTTAATTAAGAGAACACAATTAAAGGGAATTATTGTTACTACGACGGCTTTACGAGATTTCTTCGTAAACGTGCGTAGGGTCCCAGCGGACCTTGTTTTTGCTGTTTCCAACGGGGCCGATGTTCCAGCAAAGTCTCCGGGCTCAATCGTTTTTCGAACAGGAAAGCTTAATGTGGGTTATGTGGGGAACCTGCAGAGTGGAAAGGGTATGGAAGTTATCGCGGAACTGACCCAAAGATGTGATTGGGCTCACTTTCACATTGTCGGCGGCACAGTGAAGGATTTGGCTCATTGGAGAAAAGCCTTGGACCGTTATGCAAACATCACTTTTTACGGCTACCTTCCACCAGCCGAGACCGAGAAATACAGGCAAGCGTGTGAAGTATTGCTTGCGCCTAACCAGTCCGCTGTTCTTACCCATCGAGGTAAGGATATAGGGCAATGGACATCCCCTCTAAAGATCTTTGAATACATGGCCTCCGGAAAGGCTATCCTCGGATCCGATCTCCCCGTTTTACGCGAGGTGTTACAAGATGGAACGAATGCCTTGCTACGGCCGCCAGGTAATATTAACCAATGGGTCGAGGGATTGCAGGAGCTGCACAAAAGTAAAGGCCTAAGAAAAAGGTTGGGGCAAACGGCCAAGAGAGAGTTCATGGAAAAATATACATGGCAGGCCAGGGCAAAAAAGGTGATCGCGTTTATTGATTCGCACTCGAAACGGGATAATTAATAGTTATGATGCGCTAATCGGGAAAGAGTGATCTCGGTAAAAGGTCTAATATGCAACGAAACTTTGTTATTCTTTCCCACGGACGGTCTGGATCAACGTGGCTAGTTAATACAATCAACAACATTGGAGATATTTCGTGTTATGGCGAGATGTTCCGTGACAGACCCGAGGTAAATAAAGACGAGGGGCCCCAATTGCCGCTCTTCGGGCTTTGGAGACGAGAATCCCGAGGTGTACGTCCCTGGGTCACCTATCGGTACCTTAACGAAATAATTTACAGCCGCGATCAAACTACGGGCTTTAAGTTATTGTATGTCCACTTGCTAAGATTCGCAGAGGTGGGTCTTTATATAATTAGCAAAAGGGTTTCTGTCATTCATCTCATACGCAGGAATATTCTTAATTCAGTGCTTTCATCCCTTGTAGCACCTAAGAGAGGCAAATTTCACTTCAAAACAGGAGATGCGATCCCAGATGAGGAGCCTATTTGGTTGGACCCGAAGACTGTCCTTAGAAAGATTCGGTCTATTGACCGGAAAACCCGTCGGGCAAGAACATTCCTGAAATTATTGGGACCGCAGCAAAGGTTGGAGGTTTATTATGAGGATCTCGATGCGAACGCCCTGAATTTCAAGGTAATCTGGGATTTTCTCGGCGCCAACTTTGAAAAAGATCCACCCATGTCACAGCTTGAGAAAAGTCGAAAGAAAGGTCCGGCGGAGATCATTTTGAACTATAGAGAAGTTCAAGAAACCCTGGCTAAAGCGGTTACGAGCATTTCTTCGAACAATGAGATCAAAAGACAGACCTTGGGATTGGTGAAAAACCAGCCTACTTGGAAACAAGCCCCAAAGGTGGGTAGCTGGGATTATAATCGCTCGTTTGCGGATTATTGAACGGAGATAAATTTTGTCGATAGCCTCAAGGATCAGACGTTTCAAGAGTAGGGTTAGCGGACCTCCCGAATTTGACATGATGGTCTTGCCGCCCGGGAAATGGTGGAACTTGCGCCTGGCGGACCTGTGGCCCTATCGAGAGCTGCTGTATTTCTTTATCTGGCGAGAATTGAAAGTTCGCTACAAGCAGACGGTACTGGGTGTTTTTTGGGCAATTCTTCAGCCGTTGCTGATCATGGTGGTCTTTAGTGTGATTTTCGGTAATTTTGCCAAATTGCCATCCGATGGTTTTCCTTACCCGATCTTTGCTTACGTTGGATTGCTGCCCTGGCAGCTTTTTGCTCGAGCGCTTTCGGATGCTTCGCAAAGCCTGGTTAGCAACCAGCATATGGTGAGCAAGATCTATTTCCCACGCATCTTTTTGCCTACGTCCTCGGTGCTTGCCGGCCTGGTGGATTTTAGCATTGCTTTTGTCATCCTATTTGGGATGATGGCTGTTTATGGCATTGCCCCGACCTGGCGTTGGCTTGCGTTGCCGCTCCTAATTTTGGCCGCGCTATTGTCCGCTATCGCAGTTGGATTATGGCTTTCAGCGATTAACGTCAAATACCGAGACATCAAATACATCACTCCATTCCTGGTGCAGATGTGGCTGTACGCCACGCCGGTGGCATATTCCAGTGCGCTATTTCCAGAGAAGTATCGCCCACTGCTTGGTTTGAATCCCATGGCCGGTGTTGTGGATGGGTTTCGCTGGGCCCTTTTGGGCCAGGAGGTCAACAGCAGCCCCTTGATCCTCGTTTCATTGGTCACCATTGCGGTTTTGCTCATCGGCGGGCTTATCTACTTCCAAAATACCGAACAAACGTTTGCAGATGTGATCTGATGGAAGACAAATATGCTATTCGGATTCACAATGTTAGTAAGAAATACAAGGTGGGATTACAGAAGGGGCGGCGTTACCGGATGTTCCGCGACGTGTTGCTCGACACGGCCAAAGCCGCCTGGAACTTCCGGCGCAGGAAGGCAGGCGCCAACGAGGACCCCGAGACATTTTGGGCGCTTAAGGATTTGACCTTCGATGTGGCGCCTGGGGATAGCCTGGGTATCGTGGGCAATAATGGCGCGGGCAAGAGCACGCTGTTGAAGATACTCTCGCGGGTGACGGTGCCTACCACGGGTTACGCCCATCTTCGTGGAAGAGTTAGCTCCCTGTTAGAAGTGGGTACCGGCTTTCATCCCGAACTGACCGGTCGCGAGAATATTTACCTTAACGGTGCAGTTTTGGGAATGCGCAAAAGGGAAATTGTCAGCAAATTCGATGAGATCGTTGAGTTCTCTGAGGTGGAAAAATTCCTGGATACGCCGGTGAAGTTCTATTCCAGCGGCATGCGTGTGCGCCTGGCATTTTCCGTTGCCGCCCACTTGGAACCCGAAATCCTGTTGGTGGACGAGGTGTTGGCTGTAGGCGATGTGGCCTTTCAAAAGAAAAGCATAAATCGAATGGAAAAGGTGACAAAGGAAGGTCGAACGGTGATCTTTGTCAGCCACAACATGGCGGCCATCCGCTCGCTCTGTAAAACGGGAGTTTACCTGGACAAGGGAAAAATCATATACATGGGCGACGTCGACGGCACGGTAAAAGCCTACCTGGACACCGGCAATCCGCAAGGCCAACATCAATCAAGAGTTGAATTCGAACCCAATGAAGCCATCCCTTTTCAAATCCTCTCCGTCGCCATCATGAATACGCAGGGGGAACTTGTTTCCTCAATCTCGCACGAACGTGAATTCGTTATTCAAGTTAAGGTCTCAGTACGCCGATGGAATGAGCGTGGGTACATTGCCCTGGACATTCTCGATGAAAACATGAATACGGTGTTAAGTTCCTACGACTTTGAAGCAGAGAACAGTTTCGTCGATTACCAGCCAGGCACCTATACCTTTCTGGTCACAGTACCCCCTCTTCTGGTGCCGGGAGAATACCGGCTCAGCGTTCGCTCAGTTCGAAAGGGTAAGAAAAGAGAAACCCCATGGGATTCCGCTCAAGAAGTGTGTCCCTTTGAGATTGTGGATGGAGGAAGTGCACGCATCCAGGCTGGCCTCAAGTGGAGCGGATGGATCGCCCGACCCCTAAAATGGGAACGCTCAACCGAATGAAGTCCAAGCCGAGACGAATGGAAAAGATAGGTTCTTTTAACACACTTGAAAGGGAATAAATCTCGCTGAATGATAAACCTTCCAAACTTCTTTATCGTTGGAGCTGCAAAGGCGGGGACCACAACCCTATATACGGAGTTGAACGCTCATCCAGAAATATATATGCCTGCCAATAAAGAGCCGATGTTCTTTTCGAGCGACGAAAAGTATAACAATGGCCTAAGCTGGTATTCGGATAACTTTTTTAGAAATTCAGGCGCAAAGCCTGCCCGGGGTGAGGCAACCCCGCACTATCTCTATTGGGCGGATAAGGTAGCGCCTCGTCTGCGCGAGCACTTCAGACTCGACGAACTTCGCTTCATCGCGGTTTTGCGGGATCCAGTGGCCCGTGCATATTCATGGTATTGGAATATGGTTAGGGATGGTAATGAATCCCTTGATTTTAGGAAAGCCCTTGCGGAGGAGCCCGCGCGCCTACGAGAGAATAATGACAGCTTGCGCCGCCGCGGTTCTATGATTTATGGCTATCTCAGGGGCGGGATGTATGCTGACCAACTGAGGCATTTTTTTGACCTATTTCCCCGGCAGAATTTCCTTATTCTCCTTCAGGATGACTTGAATGCTAATTACGATCAGGCCTTTGACAGAATCTTTGCCTTCCTTAAGGTAAGCAAGCCGGACCAGCTAAGAGATCAAAGGAAAAACCCGGCCTCGCTGCCAAGGTCTCGGCGGCTTCAAGAATTCCTGGTCCGACCGTCCGGTCTTCTTTACAAGGTAGTAAGGCCCGTTACCCACCGTCTGCCGGCCGGGTTGCGATACTCTCTAAAGAAGAATATAAGGGATAAGAACTTGAAAGAGGCTCCCTATCCTAGATTAGATCCCGAAATTGCAGGTGAGTTAAAAAGATACTTCCGGCCAGAAAACGAAAAACTCGAAGGGTTAATCGACAGGGACCTTTCGGCCTGGTACGGCGCTTAGCTTCGCGGTTTCGGTTTGGTGAACCACATTTGAAAAAACCACTTTTTGCATTGCTTATTCCCAATCTGAGCGTTGGAGGCATTCAAAGGGTCATCCTCAATCTGGGGATAAGCCTGCAAAGAAAGGGTGCAGAAGTTCATTTACTTTTGATCAAAGGGGAAGGGGAATTACTAAAAGAGGTTCCCGATAGCATAAAGGTAATTAATTTTAACCTTACCAGTATATTCCGTTTACCCCCAAGATTAATAAGATATCTGAAGAAATACAGACCAACGGCGCTCCTCAGCACGCACCCGAACATGAATCTGGCTGTCAGCCTGTCAAAAAAAGTTAGCGGCGTCAACTCGCGAATCGTCGTTAGTGAGCATAATGATCCCTTGTCCGCCTCCAAATTTCGAAAGTCGAAGCGACGTTTCAGTGCAGCTCCTTTCTTGAAAAAGCTGATCTATCCGTGGGCGGACGCCATTGTGGGGATTTCGGAAGGCGTCGCCGACGGGATCGCAAAAAGCGCCGGAATCCCACGCGATCGAATTCAGGTCATATACAATCCTATTGTTAGCGATCGGATTCGAAATCTTGCGAAAGAAAAGCTCACTTGGCCAAAAGGGGAAGAGGAAGAGAGGGTAAAACTAGTGGCCGTTGGCCGGCTTGGCCCGCAAAAGGATTTTTCAACCCTGCTGGAGGCTTTGAATGTCTTTAGAAAAAGGATGCCCGCCCAGTTAGTTATTCTGGGAGAAGGAGAGCAAAGAAAAAGGCTTGAGGCTGAGATCCGAAACCAAGGGCTTGAGGGAATAGTCCATCTGTTGGGATATGTGCAAAATCCTTATGCCTATATGAGCGGCGCCGATATCTTCGTTTCCTCGTCGCTCTGGGAGGGATTGCCAACTGTCCATGTTGAGGCATTGGCTTGCGGCTGCCAGGTGGTGTCGACTGATTGCCCCAGCGGCCCTTCCGAGATCCTGGCGGGGGGAAGATATGGGCGATTAGTTCCGGTTAAGGACCCTCAGGCTTTGGCAGACGCAATTGAACAAACGGTCGAGAACCCACTCCCCAAGGATGTACTACGCAAACGGGCGGAATATTTTTCTGTTGAACGCTCGGTGGAACAATATTGGCGAGTCTTAATAGGTGAAGTATGAAATTCGTTGTTTTTACCTACGCGCGTTCAGGTTCTACCTGGCTTGTAAATACCATAAACAATATACCGGATGTCACTTGCTATGATGAATTATTTACCATCAAAGAGACAATGTACCGAGCAGGTGAAAAGGATTTTCCCAGATTTCTCGAATGGAGAGAATCGCATGCTGGCTTTCCCTCAGTGTGGCATTACCTTAATCAGTTATACGCTGTGAATAAAAAGACGGGGTTCAAGCTCATTTTTCACCAGGCCAAGGAACATTGGGAGTTCTTACCCTATGGGGTTTTTAAGAAGGTTGGCGTAATTCACCTAGTTCGACAAAATACGTTGGACCTCGTCCTTTCTTTATTGTTGGCACAAAACCGTGGGAAGTTCCACTACAAGGATGACGAAAAGATTCCATCCCAAGCTCCAGTTCGAATCGATCCGGCCTTTTTGATAAAGAGGATCAACAAAGTTCACCAAAATCATGCCCAAGCCAAGAAGATGTTAAAATTTTTCAAGCTAAGATCCATAGAGGTGTATTACGAGGATTTGTTGGAGGATAAGCGGAATTTCAAACCAATTTGGGATTTTATTGAGGAAGACTATGATAAAGATCCGCCTAAGTGGCAAACCCAAAAGATCCTAACGCAGGAACGGGCGCAGAGCATTCAAAACTTTGAAGAAGTAGAGAGGGCCATGCGGGCTGCCGGCTACGAGCATTTCCTAAATGCATGAAATGCGATAGTATTTATGGTTGTTATCTTGGGCAGTTTTGCAGTCAAACAAACATCTTATGACCAATAGATTTGTAATCTTTTGCCATGCCAGGTCGGGCTCCACTTGGCTTGTAAATACTCTGAATAACATTAGCGGGGTTACTTGCTATGGTGAATTGTTCCTGAGTAATGCAACCGTGTACCGGGACGGCTCCACGCAAATGCCGCGCTTTTTGTTGTGGAAGGAATCTCATCCTGGCATTCGCCCGTTCAGCACCTTTCGATATCTAAACGACCTTTACCAGGATACGGATAACATCGGATACAAGCTAATGTACACGCATCTACGCAATTACCCCGAGATTGCCCCATACCTGCTTGGCTCAGGCGTTCGCGTGATCCATCTTATTCGCAAGAACACGTTGGATTCCATCCTTTCCTCCATGGTGGCAAGGAGCCGCGGCCAATTTCATTTTAAGGATCGCGAAATCCTCCCGGAGGAGAAACCAATCAGCGTTGATCCGGACTACTTGATCCGGAGGATTCGTTCCGTCGACCGTAAAACTCAGCTGGCGCGAACCTTGCTGCGGTTGTCTGGACTTAAGCAAATAGAAGTTCATTACGAGGACCTTTTGGCTGATGTGAAGAATTTCAAAATCGTCTGGCAATTCTTAGGTGTGGATTTTGAAGAAAACCCACCGACCTGGCAAGTAAAGAAGAGTCGCAAGAAAAAGCGTGTTGAGGCCATTTCAAATTATTTAGAAGTAAATTCTCGGTTAGCGAGTGCTGGGTATGCGCACTTTTTGGAAGATTAATATGTATAGACACCTTTCATTGTGGGTTCTCTATGCCCACAATTAAACCCGATGATTCTTCAAGAAGGCTTCCCGACTTCTTGATTATTGGAGCCCAACGCTCCGGTACGAGCTGGTTAAATAAGAACCTGCGGGCGCACCCTGAAATTTGGCTTACCCCTATCAAAGAGCTACATCACTTTAACGCGGATAGAAAGACTCGTGGCAGGAAAAGACAGAGATTTGTCAAGCACCTGCGGCGCCGATCTTTGAGAATACTTCGCCAAATAATCACTCTCGACAAACGGCTATTCAGCGACATAGCCTGGGACGCGCATTATTTTCTGCGAAAAAGAACAAATGATTGGTATGTGGGATTGTTTAGACCAGGACCGAGCCAGATTGCGGGAGAGGCGACTCCCGCTTACGGTACGCTGAGCCTGGAAAAAATTCGGGAAGTTCGACAAGTAAATCCAGATATAAAACTAATCTATATTATGAGGGACCCTATTGAAAGAAGCTGGTCAGGTGCAACCAAGGACCTGGCAAAACGCAAAAACAGGATGCTATCCGAAGTTCCTGATGACGAAATATATGCCAAATTGAATATTAAAGGGGCCATGATGCGCAGCGACCATTTGCAAGCCCTTGATAATTGGCAAGGTGTCTTTTCGGCAGACCAATTTTTTATCACCTTTTTTGAGGATATCGTGAAAGAGCCTGAAGAGTTGCTTCTGCGTATATATCGCTTCCTTGGGGTCACTCCCTCCAAGGAATACATATCTCCCAATGTCCGCAAAAAGGTAAATCCGGCGGGAATATATAAGACTCCCATTCCGGAAAGATTCCAGATTCACCTGGCCAAGCAGCAAATTGGCCAGTTGCGGAAACTTAGCAGTCGTTTCGGTGGACCGGCCATAGAATGGCTAAAAAAAGCCGAGCTAATTCTTGAAAGGGAGGGAGAATAATTCCCCAGAAAGACCTGATGATGAAGGAAGCGGATAAAAGCAAAAGCCTCGAACGAGACCTTCCCGATTTCCTTTGTATCGGCGCGATGGGTTCCGGCACGAGTTGGTTGAACAAAAATCTGGGCTTCCACCCGGAGGTTTGGTTCACGCCCATTAAGGAGCTGCATCACTTTGATGCTCAAATAATGCCAAGGGAAAGGAAACGCGTTCGATATTTCAAGCATTTGCGCCGCCGTTTCCGCAGGCTGGCTCGAAAAGCGAAAGTTCTGGATCCAACTTTTATGCAAGACCTATCGTGGGATGCTCACTTCTTTCTCCGTAGAAGGACGAATGATTGGTACGCCAGGTTGTTTCGCCCAAGGCCGGGCCAAATCGCGGGAGAGATTACCCCTGCCTACGCCGGGTTAAGCGTCGAAAAAATACGGGAAGTTCATGAACTGAATCCCAAGATAAAGTTAATCTACATAATGAGGAATCCGATTGATAGGAGCTGGACGGCAGTAACGAAAATCCTGGCGAAAAGAAAGAAGCGAACGCTGTCTAACGTGCCAGATAAGGAAATCTTTAATAAACTTGACAGTTCTAAAGTTGTAATTCGCAGCAATTATATAGAGGCAATAGAAAAGTGGGGAAGTGTGTTTCCAAAGGAGCAATTCTTTATCACTTTCTTTGAAGATATAGCTGAAAGGCCGCGAGAATTACTGCTGCGTATTCACGAATTCTTAGGGATAACGGTGTCAGAAGAATTCATTTCCTCCAATGTCAGCCAGAAGGTGAACCCTTCAGGCAAATACAAAAGCCCGATTCCGGTGACCTTTCAAATCTATCTAGCCGAACAACAAATCCACCAACTGCGCGATCTCAGCAGGATGTTTAGCGGGCCCGCCGATGAATGGCTGGAAAGGGCCGAGAAAATCCTTGAACGCGCTGAGGTTGATAAATGATCATTTCACATAAATACCGGTTTATTTTCATAAAGACGAACAAAACGGCCGGGACGAGTATAGAAATAGCATTATCCCGGTTCTGTGGGGATAAGGATGTCATTACTCCGATTGTGCCTGAGGATGAAGAAATCCGGAAGCGATTGGGTTATCGCGGCGCGCAGAACTACCTAGCTCCAATTCTCGATTATCGATGGCAGGATCTGGTCAGATTTATGAGGAAGGGAAAAAGAAAGCTGCGTTTCTTCAATCACATTTCTGCCAAGGAGATAAGGGAGAAAATAGGTGAAAATATCTGGAAGAGCTATTTTAAATTCTGCTTTGAACGGAATCCTTTCGAACGCGTCATTTCCTTGTACTATTGGCGGAACCAGAAAGAGCCACGCCCAACAATCTCAGAGTACCTAGCATCGGATGAACTAGCAAGATTGATAAAAAGGGGGGTCGAACTTTATAGCATCGATGGGAAAATTGCGGTGGACAGGGTGTGTATTTATGAAGACCTGGAGAGGGAATTAGAGAAAATTAGAGTTCATTTGGGGATTCCAGAAAAGATAGAGCTCCCCCTGACCAAGTCATCGTTCAGAAAAGATAAAAGAAGTTACCGGGAAATCCTCAGCGGCGAGCAGATAGAGAAAATACGTGAGCTATTCAATAAAGAGCTCTCCCTTTTTGGTTATGAGTGATGGATATCAATAGTTTCTTCAGAAATGAATAACCCGAAGCAACCCAGGAAACTCCCCGATTTCCTTTGCATCGGCGCGCAACGCTCCGGTACCAGCTGGCTCTACGAGAATCTTCGCGCCCACCCTCACGCCTGGCTTCCTCCTATCAAGGAAATCCAGTACTTCAATTCCCTAGACAAGCCCTTAAGAAGGAAACTGAACGTGTATTTCAGGCACCTGCGGGGGAGAAT
>Ga0209341_10002241_pt1 | contig 18432 bp, 27 predicted proteins | sample RifCSP13_2_FD_184020 | JGI IMG/M metagenome (GOLD analysis project Ga0209341, IMG submission 184020) | Soil microbial communities from Rifle, Colorado - Rifle CSP2_sed 13_2 (SPAdes) (version 2) | ecosystem: Environmental > Terrestrial > Deep subsurface > Rock core/Sediment | place: Rifle... | reverse complement strand
CGGCGTAACGGTCGTCCGTCCTGCGTTCTGGATTTCTGGCGGTCTGACCTATGTGGCGCTATCATCTCAATGCCATGTTCTACAGCCAACCTGAAATCTAGTGGATCGCTATCATATGCCCTGTCACCAATCAGACGCGCGGGCTTCTCATCAGCGACAAAACACTTGGTGACAGTCTCTTCAACAAGGGTGACTTCATGCGGCGAAGCAGGCGCAACGTGTACGGCGACAGGAAGACCATTACCGTCTGCAACTGCCATGAGCTTCGTACCCTTGCCCCGCTTGGTTGCTCCAACCTCGTCGCCCCTTTTTTGGCGATGATAAACGTACCGTCTATGTGGCATTCCGATAAATCTAAGTCGCCACGCTCTTGCAGGTCGTCGGCCAATGTCTGAAGTACCTTCTCAAACACTCCAGAGCGGACCCACTGCTGGAACCTGCGGTGACATGTCTGGTACGGTGGGTACCTGTCAGGAAGGTCGTACCAGGGCGCGCCTGTACGTAATACCCATAGAATGCCGTTCATTACGTCACGCGCGTCTTTCCATGGCCTGCCCTTGCCGTCAGGGCGCTTGGGTGGGTCTGGGATGAGTGGCTGTATGACTGCCCACTGTTCGTCCGTCAAATCCATGAAAACATCCTGAATTTGTTATCAGAAAGCTTCTTCCTATGAAATATCTAGACCTGAGAGTGAATAATGACTGATTTTACATTGCCATACCATTTATGAGATGACTTCTAGTCGCCTCTAGCCATGCTCTGCTTACCAAAGAAAAAGGTAAGCATTGCTAATAACTTCGTCATTTACCTGCTGTGTTGGAAAACGACCAAGCTTCTGATAAATCAACTCACCTCAGAATGGTGTGTGCCTTCTGTAGGCTTCAGGTCTCCAACTATTCATCTAACAGTGACTGTACCATTTATGCTGAAAATATAAGAATAAAGCCATAAGAGAACACTTTTCTTGCATACAGATATAATATAATACAGCTATCTAAATGCAGAAGAAAAGAGTTCTATCTAGTGTATTCTTACTATTGTATAAGAATAAAATTTCTTTTCACACCTTTTTGGGCCCGTATGTAGAGAAAGAAATAAACGACAAACTAGAAGGCGAAAGTAGCGCTTTATGAATGTAGGGGTCCTTCTGTAACGTTTCCGTCCTCGTCGACCTTAACTGCGCGACATAATTTTCTCCTCTGAGTATCGGGAACGTCGCCAGGCGGGCTCCCTGCTCTCCCACATGCACAGGTTACCGTCTTTTCCAAACAAAGAGTAAAGGAGGACGGTTTTTCTGCACAAACCTGAAGGACTGATGAATTGGTGGTAAGGCCATTTGGAGTAACTGTGCCAGCTGTAGGCGTTACTTCCCACGAAAAGCTTCGTTTTATTGAACAGTTTGGGCAGCGTTGTTCAACCTTCTCACAGCGATCTCCCTCATTAGAGGATCGGAAGCAGATCTTGACATGCCCTGTTGGACAGCGTTTTTTGTATGTTCTGGTATTTGGACACGCCCCTTTCTGAAACGAGGCATCGATGTTGCCAACTCTACAGTGTATCGGCATGGATTTCTGACAGTGGGCATTTTAATAAGCATTCCTGAAAATAGTCAAATAGCCCGTCAGCTCAGTCATTTCGAGCCAATCTTCATCGGTCCCAAAAAGTGACTGTAAACACAAACAATTCCTAACGTGGATACCTGGTGAATCCTTATCCTCTATTGCCAGAGCTTATACGCGGAAATACGTGACTCCAAACATGGTGATTATCTATAAGTGCTTTCAAATAACTTATTGCTTTGCTCCGCTTGATATGATAGTAAAGTAAAGAACCACGTCAAAAGGCAGATTAATGGTATTCAATGGTATGATAATACATGGGAGCATATCTGCTCCCATGGCCCAAAGTCTAGCTTGCCGTTCGTTACCGCCACGACTACTTCGCGGCCCATCACCTGCCTCTTTAAATGGGCGTCGGCGTTGTCCTCGCCAGTCCTGTTATGCAGGTAGCTTTCAGGCGCATAAGGGGCAAGGCCTTCAAGCCACCTGTCAAAGTCCTGGTGGAGGCCGCTCTCGTCGTCGTTGATAAACACGCTTGCCGAGATGTGCATCGCGTTTACAAGCACTATGCCCTCTTTGATGCCGCTTGCTTCTATTACCTTTCGCACCTGCGGCGTGATGTTGATAAACGCCCTGCGGTCCGGCGTGTTAAAGGTCAGGTACTCGGTCCTAGACTTCATGGCTGCTGGCCGGCAGAAGGTGGCGCGGGTGCGGCATCCTTTTTCCTCCCCCACTTGCTGAAGAACAGGATTACAAGGATGACTGCTATTATGATGTAGTTGACGGGCGGGCTTATCACCTTGGTTATGAGGCCCGCGCCAGGCATCACGTAAACGACGATGCCAATATAATTCTCCTCGCGTATGGGGTAGTCCGTGCCCGGTATTGAGGCCGGGTTCGCATCGCCCTTGGTCCTCACTGTGCGCTCGCCGTTGGTCCCTTCGTCTATATTCACGATGCGGTGGACTATGACCCTGTCCTCGCCGTCAGGCCTGTCAAAGACTATGATGTCACCCACCTTTAGCTTGCTCCACGAGCCCCCGTCGCGCACGACGAGTACGTCGTTCACCTCAAGGGTAGGCACCATGCTGTTTGACGAAACGACGTAAAAGGGGTTATTGGTGTCAAACGCTACACGCAGACCGAGCCACACGATGGCAACGCCTGCCACAACAATGATGACGTCGCGTATTGCAACCGGCAGCTTTGCCTTTTGCTCCAACGCAGGTTCTGACTCACGTTCGTTAGATAAACGTTTTCTAGCGGAGGTCTAGGTGCTTCATTATGGACTTGCGCAGGAGGGGCATCCTGGCAGCCGCGGTCGAAAGCAAGTCCGCCGTTTCGTCTCTGTCAGGTTGCCGCCCGTTTCTTGATTCAAAGAGCGCCATGAAGTTGCCAAGCACGATACCCGATATCAGGCCGTACGCAAAGTCCTCTATGTCGCCCTGCCTTGGCACCATCTTTCGCGCAAGGTCCACCGGCACACTTGGATCCCTTGCCGCCGCCCTTATCAGTGCCTCAAGCTCGCGCCTGTCCACCCCCGTCAGGCCCATGCCTACATTGCTGGCAGGTGGGTATTTGACCCTAACTTTTTTAATGGCATTATTGTAGCACTCACACAACAAATGTCTTCTAGTAACAGTTGCACCGTGGTCCTGCTGGAGCTGGGCCTAGTAGCCTTTGACGGCGCAGGAAACGTAGCCGCCGCAAGGAAGTTTGACAGCGCGCTGCGCTCGTACCGCCTCCTGAAAAGTGGGGGCGCGCCGGACGAGATCAAGCCCTTTGTGGACAGCTTGCGCTCATTTGATGCCATAGCCGTCAACGACGCGAGCGTGGAGCTCATGCTGCGCCAGGCCGGCCTCAACACGCATCTGATGTCTGAAGAAAAACAGCAGGAATTCCAGGCAAACAAGCCCGACTACGTCGTCAAGGCCGGCTTTGCTGCAAGCCCTGCAGAGGCCATGCAGGCGCTGCGAGAATTTGCAATCGAGTTGTCGTCGTCGCGCGTAAAAGAGGCGTCGGAGAGGCTCGACCTTCATATCGTCCAGTCGATAAACGCGCTTGACGAGCTTGATAAGATAATCAACACCATAGGGACCAGAATGAGGGAGTGGTACGGGCTCCATTTCCCCGAGCTTGACAACCTGGTGCAGAGCCTGGTGGCCCACGCCGAGATAATCAGCAGGGCAGGCCTGCGCGACAGGATAACGAACGAGGTCCTAGAGAGCGCCGGCTTTCAGAACAGGAAGCTGGAGATAATCCTTGACGCGGCAAAGAGGAGCAAGGGAGGGGACATGACTCCGGAGAACCTCGCAATAGTGAAAAAGCTGGCCGACCAAGTGATACTGCAATCAGATCTCAGACGCGTGCTTTCAGATCACATCGAGGCTGCCATGGAGGCAGTCGCTCCAAACGTCAAGGAACTATTGACGGCGGCCGTGGGCGCGAGGCTGATAGCCAAGGCCGGCAGCCTTGCGAGGCTTGCTATGCTTCCAGCAAGCACGATACAAGTTCTGGGCGCTGAAAAGGCGCTGTTCCGGGCGCTCAAGACAGGCGCCAACCCACCCAAACACGGCATACTCTTCCAACATCCATTGATACATTCGGCGCCAAAGTGGCAGAGGGGCAAGATAGCAAGGGCCGTCGCGTCCAAAGTTGCTATAGCGGCGAGGATCGACTTTTACCGCCACGAGGGCAGGGACGCCGCCATCAGCGAAAAACTGAACATTAGGCTTGAAGAAATCCGCGAAAAGTACAAGGAGCCGGTGCCAGAGAAAGAGCGCAAGAGGAAAAACCAGGAACACGAGCGCCGCGAAGGAGCAGGGGGCCCCAGGCGCGGAAGCTTTGGCGGCGGAAGGCGTGGATACGGCAGCGGAGGAGGTCTTGACAGAAGAGGCGGCCGCGAAAGGGGCTTTGGAGGGCCAAGCAGGGGCGGGCCGGGAAAGGACCGAAAACGCTTTGGAAAACGACGGTATTAAGTGGATTTACGTCGCAGGCGAAAAGCACGCGGCGACGCTAAATCTTGTTCCGGGAAACAGCGTCTACGGCGAAAAGCTGGTCAAACAGGGAGGCGAGGAATACAGGTTATGGGATCCGTACCGGAGCAAACTTGCCGGCGCGATGCGCAGGGGGCTGAAGGACGTGCCAATCAGGCACGGCACCAAGGTGCTTTATCTTGGCGCCTCGACCGGGACGACTGTGAGCCACGTCTCTGACATTGTAGGCAATGCCGGAATCGTGTTTGCAGTAGAGCCCGCGACGCGGGTTGCACGCGAACTGATAGAGAACGTAGCGTCAAAGCGCAAAAACGTCGTCCCCGTCCTTGAAGATGCAAGGAAGCCCCGGTCATACTTTTCCGTTTTCGGCAAGGTCGACGTCGTGTACTGCGACGTTGCGCAGCCGGACCAGACCGATATTGCCATCGCAAACTGCCAGGCTTACCTGAAGCCGGGCGGGATTATGCTCCTTGTCGTGAAAACGCGTAGCATCGACGTGACTATGGACCCAAAAGCAGTCGTGATCCAGGAGGCAAAAAAGCTGGAAAAGGCCGGCTTTGCGGTCGACCAGATAATTAACCTCGAGCCGTTTGATAAGGACCATGGTATGATATACTGCGTCTTCAAGCCCTAGACCCGCGCCCTTTGCTCAAGCCCCTCAAGGAGGAGCCTCATCGGCTTCCACGACTTTCTGGCAAACACGGGCGCGCACTTTTTGCGCGCAACCCAGTTGCGGATGAAGAGCATTGTCTTTTCGTCCGACGGGTAACCAGAGCCGATGTTGCGGTGTTTTTTCTTCAACTTTTGTATTTCAGAGTCGCGCGTAACCTTGGCAAGTATCGACGCTGCAGACACTGCGACGTTTATCCTGTCTGCGTGGTGCATGGAATGTATCTTGGGGCATTCTTCAAGATGGCTTGCAATATGATCGCGGTAACGTCCGGGGTTTGTGTCGCAGCAGTCCACGTACACTTCGTCTGCTCTGATACGGGTTATGACGTGAGCCATCGCCTTTGCCTCGAGCCTGTTCAAGCCTTTCAGGAGGACGCTGCTGTCAATCTCGGCAGTGTCGATGGCGTGGACGTGATAGTGATCCGCGACGCTCTTTATCTCGTCGACCAGCCTTGCGCGGGCCTTCGGCGTCAGCAGCTTGGAATCGCGGACGCCCATCTCTTTCAGGTTGGTAAGCCTTGACTGCCGCACGCTGACGCCAGCGACAACAAGCGGCCCCAGGATGGAACCCCTGCCAGCCTCGTCTACGCCTCCGATAAGCATAAGCTGTCAATGTGAGCTATGGGGTAGCTATTATGAATTGCGCTTGACAATAAATAACGCCACCGCCCTGACCTCTGCGTGGAAGGGTTTACTGAAATAGTCGAGGGGAAGACCAAGTTGCTCGTCCCCGCGCTGTCGCTGACAGAGAGGGTTCCGCCCAAGACCCCCGCGTTCTTCAACCCTGCCGCAAAACTCAACCGCGACCTCTCGATACTTACCTACCGCGTCTTTGCACCCCGACTAAAAGAGCGGACGCTTGCTGACGGGTTCACCGGCGTGGGCGCCCGGGCGCTGCGTGTCGCAGTCGAGGTGCCGGAGATAGAGCAGGTGTATGGCAACGACGCCAACCCGTCCGCGATTGAAGCCGCAACAAAGGCGGCTGAACTGAACGGCGTTTCTTCAAAATGCCGGTTTTCCGTGGACGAAGTGTGCAAGTTCTTGCTGAAAGGCAACTACAAAGAAGAGCGCTTTGGCATTATCGATCTGGATCCATTTGGTACGCCGGCAAGGCACGTCGACTGCGTGCTTCGCGCCGTCCTTGACAGCGGGCTTGTCTCGATAACCGCCACCGACACCGCAGTCCTGTGCGGCGTCTACCCAAAAGTCTGCCGTAGGAGATATTACGGCAGGCCCCTCAACAACAGCTACGGCAACGAGACTGCCATCCGGCTCCTTACCTCGCTGATAGCGCTCACAGCTTCCAGACTCGAGCTTGCGATAAGGCCGGTGTTTGCGCACGCCACCATGCACTACCTCCGCGTCTACGCGCAGGTGGCGGTGAGCTCAAGCGAGGCAAACGACGTCTACAGCAACCTTGGCTACGTGCGCCACTGCTTCAACTGCGGCCACAGGCTTGCTGTAACTGAATACGAAATGGACAAGTGTGAGCTGTGCCAGCACGGCATGAGGACTGCAGGGCTTCTCTGGACTGGGCCGCTGCAGGACCGCGAGCTTGTTGCAAAAATGGCAGAAGGCGCCGACGAAAAATGCAACAAAGTGCTTGACGCGGCTGCAGGCGAAATAGACGTTCCATACTATTTCAAGGCCGACGAGATATCATCAAAGATGCGCGCAAGCCCGCACTCTATAGCTAAGATAATAGAAAAACTGCAGGCTGCAGGTTACCGGGCGTCAAAGACATCGTTTAACACCGGCGCCTTCAAGACCGACGCCAGAATAGACCGGGTGTTGCAGGCGCTCAGTTGAAGCTGACGGGACTGACGGGGATCGCCGATGCGGCGAGCTCGACCTGTTCTTCTGAATTCTGCCTGTACGTATCAAGATTAGCCTCGTCGGGGTTCCTGTCACTTGCCCTCACTATCATATCCATCTCGTCAAGGTAGCTTGAGTATCTGTCAAGCGCACCCCCGTAGTGGCCAAAGCTTGCCTGCCACTCTTCCGGGGGCCTGGCGGCGGCTAGCGCGCCGATCATCTCTGCGACGTCTGCCTTTGCGTCGGCAACGGTGCGCAGCATCTGCGAGGAGTCTACGTCGCCAGCTTTCCATTTATCATATTCAAACTCTACCTCGGCGCCAAGGTTCTGGTGCCGGGTGTATATCGACCCAAATGCCTCATCGTTCCGGAAACTGTTGATGTTGTCGGCAGTCACGTCCCGGCCAGAGTTGGCCGCGTTGGGTTCGCCCTGCGGGCCGAACCAGACTAACATGCTTGCGCCTATCACGCCGACAACTATGGCCGCCGTAATCGCGATCCCCTTTGCGCTTGCCAAATTGCGGTATTGTAAAATGGCACCAAATAAAAATATACTCTATCTTCGAACACATGGCATATGAGCACGCAGCCGGCACTTGGCAGGATAGTATACAGGGAGGATCTGACACCTGACCTTGCAATACTGAGGATACAACCCGATGACTCGAGCCCCGTCCCGGAATTCAAGCCCGGCCAGTTCGTCACGCTCGGGCTAAAGCTAGACGGCAGCGACAAGGTAATAAACCGTGCGTACTCGCTTTCGTCGCCCCCGGAAGAAAAGCGATACTTTGAACTGTACATCAAGTGGGCTATGGAGCCGGTTCCCGGCAAGTTTACCACCGCGCTGTTCAACATGAAGGTCGGCGATACGCTGTACTGGCGCAAGCCAGCCGGCGCCTTTACAATTGAGGACAAAAAGGCCGATGGCACGCCCGACGACAGGGCGCTAGTCCTCGTTGCGTCAGGCACGGGCCTTGCGCCGTTTGTGAGCTACGCGCTGCACCTGAAAGCTGCAGGCTCGAAAAGGAAGGTCGTCGTCCTGCACGGGGCAAGGAGCATCAGGGAGCTGGGCTATCGGGAGCTTTTCGAGGGCATGGCAAAGGAGAATTCCAATTTTGTCTACCTACCGACCGTGAGCAGACCACGCGACCCGGCGTCGCAGGGCTGGACCGGCCACACGGGCAGGGTCGAGACGCTACTGGTGCCAAACGGCGGCATGTCGGAGCTGGAACGGGCGGTCGGGCACAGGTTGGCGCCGGAAAACGCGTTTTTCCACATATGCGGCTACCAGGGCACGATTGACAGCGTCATTGCCATCCTGCAGCCGCTAGGGTTTGTGAGCAACAGGAGCAGGCGCCAGGACGGCTCGTTTGACATCAAGATAGAAACGTACGGCTAGAAAGCCTCATTACACTCTTTACACAAGGAAACGCAGTTGTACGCGGCAAGGACCACGCCTTATCAGGGGTCGCTCATGGTGGATATATGCGACCTTGCGCTCATCGGTAGCAAGCTGGAGCAGGATGGGCTTGTCATCAACCTTGAAAGAGAGTATTTCCAGCAGGAGGTCATCGAGAGCGACCACGCAGGCGACCTTCTCAAAAAGTGCGTTATAGCAAACCTAGTGGGGAACAGCATAGTGGCCCAGGCCCTTGAGATGGGCATGGCAAATGAGGCCTCGGTGAAGCGCGTATCGGGCGTGCCATTTTTGATGATCTTCAAGTTCCAGCAAATGTGATGTCTACGGGAGAGCGGCCAGACGACGAGAAAGTTAAGCAAGTGACTGTGATGTATAAGAAGGGCAAGCTGGTGTACGCCGACCTCTCCGAATACATCATATTCGAGCCAGAAAGGTGAGCTGATGCTCTTTGACTTTAACTCGGCCGTTGACAGAAGGCCCCCAATTCAAAACAGTTTTTAATCCGCGACGTTCAGAACGTGAACAGGTTCTTTGCCAAGCGGGGCATCGGCCTGCTTGACACGGACCGGCTCATAGAGATATCGACATGACCTTTTCACACACGGTCAAGATCCCTCAGGAGAGGATAGGAGCCCTGATAGGCAAGAGCGGCAAGGTAAAGCAGGACATAGAGAAAAAGTGTGGCGTCGCAATAGAGGTGGACAGCGAGTCCGGCGACGCGATGGTAAAGGGCGACAGGCCGGTGGAGCAGATGGAGATTTTCAAGGCCGTTGAAATCGTGTCGGCAATAGCGCGTGGATTTTCGCCCGAGCGCGCAATGCGCCTGCTCAGCGAGGAAGAAATCTACCAACAGCTGGATCTCCGGGACTACGCCGGCAAGTCGCCAAGCGCCCTTGCCCGGATAAGGGGCAGGATAATAGGCGAGGGCGGAAAAGCGCGCCGGACAATAGAGGAGCTGAGTGGCGCCTACATCTCCGTGTACGGCCACACCGTTGCGCTCATCGGGACGTACCATGAACTTCGCCTGGCGACAGACGCCATCGACCTGCTTGCAAGGGGGAGCATGCACAAGACCGTCTACAGCATGCTGCAGGAGGCGCGCAGGCGCGACAAGGAAGACAAGATGCGCCTGTGGGAAGACAACAAAGAACTCTAGACTTTCTGGATCTTTATCGTGAGCACGCCGTTGCGATACTTGTAGTCGGATATGCCCATTTCGGTTGTCAGGTCCAGCTGGACATCTTTAGAAAAGTTCTGGCCGCCCTTTATGCGGAGTATGCCGGCCGCAAGCCTCACATTTATCTTGTCCTCGGGGCCTGGGACTTCTGCGACGAACACCATCTCGTCGTTGCTCTTGATGAGGTCGTACACCCAGTCTTTTTGTTCCACTTCTCGTGGCACCGTCTTTTGATCCTCGGACCTTGATATCTTGCGCAGCTCCCAAACCCAGTACACGACGAGGCCCGCCGCTATTGTAATCAGGATAAAGCTTGCGCCATCTTGGCCGCCCCGGGATGCCAAGACGTACATGCCGCCTACCAACATCATGGCTAAAAGAGGGATCACGAAATTGACCGAACGGCTGGAATAAGTCTTCTTGTACCTAGCTATTCCAGTCCACCCCTGTAGACATCCACAATTTAATTACCAAAAAGAGATTATAAAACCTTATAGAATCAAAAGTCCGTTCCCGTCTTTTCGCCCCACCTTTTGAAAAGCTCGTGCTGTATCCCAAACTGGTCGAGCACCTTGCCCACTACGTGGTCTATCAGGTCCTCCATCGTCTTGGGGCGGTGGTAAAAGCCCGGCATCGCAGGCATGATGACGACGTTTGGCAGGCCTGCAAGCTTGCTCATGTTTTCCAGATGTATCCTTGAGAGTGGCGCCTCCCTTGGCACCACGACCACTTTTCTTGATTCCTTGATGCAGACGCCGGCGGCCCTTGCCACCAGGGTGTCGTCAAGCCCGTTTGCTATGCCGGCAAGAGTCTTCATGCTGCACGGAATGACTGCCATGCCGTCTGTACGGAACGAGCCGGATGAAACAGGCGCGGCCATGTTGGCATCGTCGTACACCTTGGTCGCAAGCGACCTGACGTAATCGCCATCTTTGTCCGTCTCTATCCTGATGGTCTTTTCGCCCCACTCGCTAAGGACGAGGTGCGTCTCGACGCCCAGCCTTTTGAGCACCTCAAGCGCCCTTATGCCGTATATCACGCCCGACGCCCCGGTGATTGCAATTACGAGCCGCACAAGGGAATGTCGCGCCGTTTGTTATTTAATGTCACCGCCTGCCAGCTAGGCATATATGCCAAATCCAGTCGCTGCAAGGGCGTGCTGACTGTCTTTGGCACTATGGCCCTTGACACCACCCGGACGCCGTTTCGGACAGAGGAGCGCATTGTTGGCGGGGCCGCCACATTTGGCTCGCTTGCCGCAAGCGCGTTTACAAAGACGGCTATGGTGGCGGCGATCGGCGAGGACATGCCGGGCGACAACATCCTAGCGCTCCAGAAAAAAGGTGTCGACACCAAAGGGATAGTGACAGTCAAGGGGGGCAGGTGCTTCCACTACGACTCTTCCTTTGACTATAACCTGTCGAGCAGGACGACGCTGAAGACGGAGCTCAACGTCATTGCCGATTTCGATCCCGTCATCCCTGAACAGTACGCAAAATCCGAGTACGTCTACCTTGCCAACAACGATCCCGTCCAGAACATCAAGATCCTAAAGCTCTTTGACAATCCAAAGCTCGTAGTATGCGACACGATAGAATACTGGATCCAGACCGCGCCCAAAAAGGTCATTGAGATGATAGGCAAGACAGACGGCGTGGTGATAAACGACAGCGAGGCAAGATTCCTCTGCAACGAGGCCAACCTTGCCAAGTGCGCCAAAAAGATACTGTCACTTGGGCCGAAGTTTACAATAATAAAAAAGGGTGAGCACGGTGCCGTGCTCTTTGACAAGGAGGGGCAAGTATTCCCCGCGGCCGCGTTCTTTCTGGATGAAATCATGGACCCGACGGGCGCAGGCGACTCGTTTGCAGGGGGATTCCTGGGCCACGTCGCGCGCAAGGGCCGCTCTGACTTTCGCACGATGAAAGAAGCAGTCATCTACGGCAACGTCATGGGATCGTTTGCCGTGGAGGACTTCGGCATCAATCGCCTGCTTGCATTGACCCAAAATGACGTCGAGGGGCGCTACGAAAAATACCGCAACCTTGTGCAGTTCTAACAAAAATAAATACCACTCTGTGTATCTTGAGGCATGGGCAAGACCGAGAAGAAGATTCTGGGCAAGAACGCTCAAGTCATTATTGAAACGCTGAAAAAGGCGTACTCTGACGAAATGCGGATCTTCCACTACTTTTGGTACGTCGGCATAAACATGGAAGGAATCGGGCTCGTGACCTATGTTCCGGCATTGAAGACGCAGGCAACCGGCGAGCTGATGCACGCCGAGCTTTTGGCCAACCGGATCTCTGAACTCGGAGGCAAGGCCCCGAGCAACCCGTCAGAGTGGGAGAATCTGAGCACTATTGGACCTCTTGATCCGGTAAAGCATCTGACGCTCCGCTTGGCCCTAGAGCGTGCCACTAAATTCGAGGGCAAGGCTGTAGAAAATTACAACGCGCTTGCGAAAAAGGCGCTGGAGCTTGGCGATTACGTGACATACAACCTTGCCACGACGATACTTACCGACGAGGTCAAGGACGAGCAGCATACCGAAGATATCCTGATGTCGCTGGAAGTCAATTAATGGCAGTCAACCTTGCAAATGTCGAGGCGGCTATAGTCGAGGAGCTGAAGATAAGCCCCGAGGAGGCCCGGGCGTTTGTCGCTATAGTAAAGGGCGGCAAGATGGACGCGGCCCGGATTGCAAAAGCAACTAGCCTTGATGAGCAGCGCGCCCACGGGATAGCGGCGTCGCTTGTCGGCCGGGGCATGGCGATAGAGATCACAAAGACCGAGTTCGAGTCGCTCCACCCCCGGTTTGCGATAACAAACCGCTACAGGCGCCGGTGTGTCGAGGACGGCATACCGTTCAAGAAGAACCTCAGGGTGGACAACATTGGAATCGTGCTTGAAAAGCCCTATGAGGATGCAAGGACTAAATAGCCGCGGAGCCGCTGAAAAAGCATGGCTACTTCTGACCCGACCGGTGGAGACAAGGTCGTGTATTTTGGGGTTATCAACATAAACGAGGGCGGCAGGACGCTCGGCTCTGTTGACGTGTGGCGTAGCCTGCTCACAAAAGAGATGTTTTGCGAGGAAAAGCGCCTCGGGATACTTGAGATAGTAGACTATATCGGCATGCCCAAGAAAAATCCAGAGGAAGAGTGGGCAGTCGCAGTCAACCGCGCAAAAAAGGGGCACCTGCGCTGGCGACTTGTCAAGCTGATGAAAGAGGGCAGGTTCAAGTTCGAGGACGCCGACGACAAGCCGGTCGAAGTGGATGTTAAGAACCATACCATCAAAGATCGGGAGTGGTGGAGCTTTCTTGTCAAGGAAAACGTCAACCGCAACATGGAAGTGGACGGCAAATGATGCACTCTGACGACATCCCGGTGACCGTGTTTGTAAGGAGCACGTCCGGGAGCGAGGTTGCAAGCAAGCTGACCGGATATTTCGTCCTCAAGGGACAGGAATTCAGGTTCAGGGCAATCGCGTTTGGGCGCATAGGCGGGCACAACGCAAGCGTCACAATATCAAAAAACACTCTTGCAAAGGTGGCCAAGATGGGCTTTGACCCGGACGCGCTTATCATGACCATACAGCGCAAGATAGTTGAAGGCGACGTGACGCTCCCGGAAGGGATAAGGCCGCCGTCAGAGTAGTGCCCCTTCAAGCGCGCTGCCGCAGGTGCATTTTGTGCGTTCCAGCGGGACGGCCGGTATCAGCTCTGCCACCATCTTTTTGGTCTTTTCCACGTTCTTGTGCAGCGTTTCAATGACCTCTCTGGAGCTCACTGGTATGTCTGCCCATACGTCATAGTCGGTGACAGTAGCTATTGAGAGGTAGCAGATTTCTCCCTCGCGGGCAAGCGTGCACTCGGGCACGAGTGTCATGCCTATAATGTCTGCCTTCATCACGTCGCGGAAAAATTTCGACTCTGCCCTTGTTGAAAAACGCGGGCCTTCAATGCAGACGTACGTCGCGTTGCCTTGGAATTCAAAGCCGAGCTTTTTGATTGCCCCTGTAGCGATGTCACGCAGCTCCGGACAGAACGGGTCTGCCATTGACACATGAGCAACCTGCCCGCCGTCATAGAACGTGTAATCACGGCCCTTGGTAAAGTCTATGAATTGGTCCGGGAGCGCGATGTGGCCGGGTTTGTAGCCCTCCTTCAGGCTACCGACGGCGGAAGGCGCTATTATGCGCCTGACGCCAAGCTCCTTGAGAGCCCAGACGTTTGCCCGGGCGTTTATCATGTGAGGCGGCACTCTGTGGCCCTTGCCGTGCCTCGGCAGGAACGCGACTTTTCTGCCGGCATACTCGCCTACCGTTATCAGGTCAGAGGGTTCGCCGTAGGGTGTGTGGATCTTGATCTCTTTTTTGTCCGAAAAGAGCCCCGAGTCGTAGACGCCCGTGCCACCGATTATGCCAATGTCTGCCTTTTCCATCAGTCGTACACCACCAGCGACTCGACTTTATAGCCCATTTCGCGCAGCCTGTCTGCGCCTTTCAACCCGGCAAGCTCTATCACAAACGCAAAGCCGGCGACCTTGCCACCAAGCTCCTCTACCAGCTGCGCCGCCGCGACAGCCGTTCCGCCCGTAGCTATCAGATCGTCTGCAATCAGTATGTTGTTTCCCCTTTTCACGGCGCCGTTCTGTATCTCCATAGTCGCGCTTCCGTACTCGATGTCGTACGATTTCTTTATCGTGTTGCCGGGGAGCTTGCCCGCCTTTCTTATCATGACTACACCCTTGCTTGTCTTCATGGCAAGTGCCGTAGCGACGATAAAGCCTCTCGATTCGATGCCGGCGACAGAGTCGAATTTCGACCTTGGAAACGTCTTTGAGAACGCGCCGGCCACATACTTCAAAGCGCCAGCGTTTCTGAAAACCGGGTTGATGTCGCGGAACAGTATGCCCGGCTTGGGGAAGTCCGGGTGCTTGGTTATTATCCTGTCAAGGTTCAACTTGGCAGCCACGCAAAGTAGGCGCTTTGTGGCTCTAAAAAAGATTGCGAAGTCAGCCGTGGCTTACCGGCTCCTTTATACGGTCGTCATGCGAAACATCGCCGTGGTAACAGAGCGGCAGGCGGAGTTCCGCGCAAAGGTGGCCGGCATAAAGGACTTTGACGAGGCGTTCGGGATGGTAAAGTCTGCAGTCTTTGAGAAGTTCAAGATGCACAGGGCGGGGCTGAGCCTCATATTGCAGGTTATGCCCACCAACCTTGGAGCCTATCATATCCTTGGCTCCAACGTGATAGTGATGAACAGCTACGTGCTTGCAGCCATCAGGCAGTTGTCAGGCTGTGACAAGGAGTACAACGCCTACCTTTTCATGGTGCTTGCCCACGAGTACCTGCACAGCTTGGGCCTCGTCGACGAAAATACCGTCAGGCAGATGACCTACGAAATGTGCAAGGAGATCCTGGGCGAAGACCACGGCTCTACGAAGATGGCCAAGGAAGACCCGTCGTCGCTGTTCCCGCAGCTGCGCTCGATGGTGCAGACACAGTTCGGGCGAGAATTCCATGTAATCAAGGATTTCGACAAGGCAGGCCAGTCGTACATACAGTGACTAGGTGCCCGTACTTGCCTCGCGCTTCTTTTTCTTAGACTTGCCGTAGTAGACCATCAGCCCCATGCAGATAAAGCCGATGAATTCGGGGATGATGAAGAGCCAAAACCTCTTTTCCGGAGGCGCGTAATAATCAGCAAGTGAAGCCACCGGGCCGCCAACGAGCCCTCCAAACAGCCCTGCCATGATGGCGGCGGTTATGACCTTCTCTCGGTCCACGTGCAGCCACACGCCGCGCCCGTTTTAAGATTTCCAGATCTGGCACTTAGTCTGTACTAAATTTCCAGCGAAAAACCGCCGAAATATCCAACTTTTTACTATAATGCTGGTGCTGAACGTATAAATAAGAACATGCCGAAGTACGTCATCATGCCAATAAAGAGCGGGGCCGAGTACATCGAGAGCCTCAGGGGTAGGAAGCTCAAGGTATATCTTTTCGGACAGCAGGTAAAGGAGCCGGTGGATCACCCGATGATCCGGCCATCCATCAACGCGGTGGCGGCGACCTACGACCTAGCAAACGAGGAGCCAGAGATGGGGTCAGCAAAATCATCGCTTTCCGGCCTTTCCGTCAACCGCTTTCTACACATAGCCGAGAGCGCCGCGGACCTGGTCAACCAGAACAGGATGCAGCGCCGGCTCGGGCAATTAACAGGCACGTGCTTCCAGCGCTGCGTGGGCATGGACGCGCTCAATTCACTGTATTCGACGACTTTTGAAATCGACCAGAAGCACAAGACAGCGTACCACGGCCGGCTCAAAGAGTTCATCAAAAAGATGCAACACGAAAACTATGTCATTGGCGGCGCAATGACTGACGTCAAGGGCGACCGCAGCCTGTCGCCGTCGCAGCAGCCAGACCCTGACATGTTCGTGCACATTATCAAAAGAGATGCAAAGGGAGTCTACATAACGGGCGCAAAGGCGCACCAGACCGGCTGCATCAATTCCCACTGGATAATGGTCATGCCGACTATGAGGCTAAAGGCCGAGGACAAGAGCTACGCGATTGTCGGCGCTGTGCCGGTGGACGCGCCTGGAATCACCTACATCTATGGCAGACAGTCGTGCGACACCCGGAGCATGGACGACGGCGACATGGACGCAGGCAACAGCAAGTTCTCCGGCCAGGAGGCCATGATAATCTTTGACAACGTGTTCATTCCAAACGAGCTGATATTCATGGATGGCGAGTACGAGTTCGCGGCCATGTTAGTCGAGCGCTTTACGTGCTATCACCGCCGCTCGTACGTGTGCAAGACTGGCCTTGGCGACGTGCTCATTGGCGCGGCGGCTGCCATTGCCGACTACAACGGCGTCACGAGCGCCTCGCACATTAAGGACAAGCTGGTCGAGATGACGCACCTCAACGAGACGATATTTGCTGCAGGCATCGCCTCGTCGTATCAGGCGCACCAAACGGCTTCGGGCAACTGGCAGAATGACGACATGCTGGCAAACGTGTGCAAACACAACGTCACACGATTCCCGTACGAAATAGGGCGCCTTGCGCAGGACATTGCCGGCGGGCTCATGGTCACCATGCCGTCTGAGCGCGATTTCAGGAGCCCGGAGACGGGGCCGCTGCTTGAAAAGTACCTGAAGGGAAGAAAGGGCGTTTCCACCGAAAACAGGATGAGGATACTCCGCCTGATAGAGAACATGACGCTTGGCAGGAACGCCGTGGGATACCTCACAGAGTCAATGCATGGCGCCGGCTCGCCCCAGGCGCAGCGCATCCAGATTGCGAGGCAGATGCAGCTGGAGTACAAGAAGAGGCTTGCCAAGAACCTTGCCAACATCGACGAAGGCGAGGCGGCGGAATTGGCGACAGAGAACTCGGAATACTTTGACAAGATATTCGGGGCAAAAACCAAGTAACTTCCTTTCCTCTGCTTACTTTTTGTAAGCATCTTTAAATAGCTCGATTCCCATTTACGGTCATGCCTCGACCAGTGCATTTCGACATTACGGCGGACAGCCCTGAAAGGGCGATAAAGTTCTATCAGGTCGTGTTTGGGTGGAAGTTTCAGAAGTGGGACGGCCCCATGGACTATTGGATGGCAACCACTGGCGATGAGAAGGAGCCGGGAATAAACGGCGGCATCTCAAAGAGGGGGCCCCAGGGCATGTCCAACATGAACACAATTGGCGTGCCGTCTCTCGAAGACTTTGCAGGAAAGGTCCAGAATAGCGGCGGCAAGGTGCTTCAGAAGATGCCAATACCCGGCGTCGGCTTTTTTGCAACATGCCAGGACACCGAGGGCAACATGTTCGGCATAATCCAGGAAGACAAGAACGCCAAGTGAGCGCCCCGGCAGGTGCAATTCGGGCGCCTGCCGAAAAGGATTATTTATCAGTTTAACGTAAAAATAGCATCTTAGAGGTTGTTGCTGATTGAAACTTGACGAAGCACAGATTGAAGACCTTACCGGCAAGGTTTTCAGGACCATTATCTCAAACGGCAAGGACGGCATACTGCAGTCCGAGCTGTGGAAGGAGCTCGACCTGACGAGCAGGGACGGCTCGCGGGTCGCTATCAGGCTGGAGCGTAGATCCCTTATAAGGAGGGAAAAGATGCTGGAAAACGGCCGGTGGACCTACAAACTTTTTGCGACAAAGCTTCCGATAGACACGGCAAGCGTCGAGAACGCACCGTGCCTCACGTGCCCCGTGGAGCACATGTGCTCCCTTGACGGCTCGTACAGCCCGATCACGTGCACCTTAATAGAAACCTGGCTCCTTTCGTCGCTTGACGTGGCAAATCATAAAAAACAGGACGCAGAAGAACCGAAATGAGGCTTGCAGACGCCAAGCGGGACCACTACCGCAAGCTGGCCCGAGACCAGGGTTTTCGGAGCAGGGCCGCGTACAAGCTCAAGCAGATAAACGATTCTTACCACATTCTCAAGAAGGGCCACAGGGTGGCCGACATAGGCTGCGCCCCCGGCGGCTGGCTGCAGGTTGCAGTCAGTGAGGTTGGAAGTTCAGGCAAAGTGGCCGGCATGGACCTCAAGGCGGTAGAGTCGGTTGCAGGGGCCGCCATCCTGCAGGGGAGCATTGACGACCCGGCGGCCGTCAACGGCCTCATCGAGGCGCTTGGCGGGCGCGCAGACGTCATTCTATCGGACCTTGCGCCAAACATCAGCGGCATGTGGGAGGTGGACCACGCAAGGCAGATCGACCTCACGAGGAGCGCCCTTGCGCTTGAGGCAGG
>Ga0209341_10002240_pt1 | contig 18440 bp, 11 predicted proteins | sample RifCSP13_2_FD_184020 | JGI IMG/M metagenome (GOLD analysis project Ga0209341, IMG submission 184020) | Soil microbial communities from Rifle, Colorado - Rifle CSP2_sed 13_2 (SPAdes) (version 2) | ecosystem: Environmental > Terrestrial > Deep subsurface > Rock core/Sediment | place: Rifle... | reverse complement strand
TCCAGGCGTAGGGCGAGAGCGGCCGTTCGAGGTCCGCCAGGGCCCACGTCGCGCCCCCGTCCTCGCTCACCTCGACGCGGGCGACCCTCCGCTCGCCGGCAAACGCGACGCCGCCGATTTCGACGGAGCGTCCCTTCACCGCCGAAGTGGGGGCCACTGCGATGATCGCGGTGAGCCGGATCGCGCCGTCGTTCGTCCACCCCTTGCGCTGCCAGTAGCCCGCGTGAGCCTGGTCGACGAGGCGGACCTGCCGCACCCACTTTGCGTTCATCATCCCAAAGAGCCCGGGGACGAGGACTCGGGCGGGGAACCCGTGCTCGCGCGGCAGCCGCTCGCCGTTCATGTAGAGCGCCAGGAGCGCGCCCGGCCCGCGCGCGCGAAGGAGGGGGACGCCTACGTCGTACCCGTCCGCGCACTCGAAGACGGCCCAGCTGGCCCCCGGCTTTACGCCGGCCTCGTCAAGGAGGTCGGACAGCGGCACGCCCGACCACCGCGCGTTGCCGATGAGGTTGCCCCCGACCTCGTTGCTCACGCACTCGAGGGTCACGACCTCCTCCCTCAGGGAGCGGCCGAGGAGTTCGTTGCTCGTGAGCGAAAGCGGGCGGTCGACGAGTCCCGTGACCTCGAGCCGCCAGCTCGAGGGGTCGACCGCCGGGTCCGTGACATTCTTGCTCACCCTGTAGAACGAGCCGTTCGGCGTGACCTCGTTGGCCTTGAGCTCCGCCGTCGAGCCGAACGCGAGCCTGCCCACGCGCGTGACGACGCCGCCGAGCAGCACAGCGCCGAGGGCCGCCGCGATGAGGATGACGGCCGCCGCCCGGATCGCCGTGCGCCGCGTGAGGTCGATCCCCTCGGGGTGCGTCCGCGCGAACTCGCGCTGCGCGGCGTCCAGCACGACGCCAAAGGCCGCGGAGCTTGCCGCGGCGCTGAGCACGGCGCCCGCCACGCCCGAGGCGTCCTCGCTCCCGGCAAGCCCCTTGCCAAAGAGAGGCAGGACGACAAGGAGCGTCGCCATCGCCGGGGCCGCGCTGAAGGCCGCGATCGCCATCCACCGCTTCCCCAGGAAGCGCTCAAAGCGCGGGTAGTAGAGGGCGAAGGCCGCGTGCGCCGCGAGGAATCCGAAGATCGCGACCGCAAGGGCGACGGCCTTGGCGCCCCCGCCCATGAGCGAGATCGCCGCGGATTCAAAGGAGCCCGGGATCCGAGCGACCGCGAAGTCCACAGCGGCTTCGGGCACGAAGAGCCCCCCGCCCTGGAAGCGCATGAGGAGGGCCACGAGGAGGGCGGTGGTCGCGGCAAGAAGGCCCGCAAGCGCGGGGACCCTTCGGCGCTTCTTCGAGAACTCGCCAGGCTTGAGGGGCGGACCCCAGGGGGATAGGCGTGTGATCCAGGCCCGCGGCCCGCGGACGTTGGGCGCGGTATCCGGCGGCGGTGGCGGCGGGGGCCCCTGCGTGTCGCCGGCAGAAGCCGCCACGGACGCGGGCTGGACATCCGCCCATTTCTATTTTCACTCGAACCGCCGCGGCCCATGAGCGCTTGCCGCGCTGCCGCCCCCCGGCATCATTCGAGCAGGAACGCCGGGCGCTCGCGCGCCAGCTCCCAGGAAATCTGCATCCCAACGAAGCCAAACGATTCGAGCCGCCGCTCGGTCCCCGTCCCATCGAGCGCACGGGCGAGGATCCGGAAGCCCCCGTCGGCGTAGGCCGCCTCGCACCCGAAGTGCAGGAGCGCCCGAGCGACGTCCCGCATCCGGAACCGGCGCTTCACCGCAAGCCGACGCACAAACGCGATCCCCTCGTCGCAGGACACCTCGACGCCGCCGGCGAGCTCGCCCATGTAGGTCGCCACGAAGAGCCGGTGCCCCTCCGCCCGCTGCGTGAGGTCGCCGAGCCTGCACAGGAGGTCGAAGGCATAGGGCTCCTCGGTCCCCTTGGCCACCGCCTCGGCCCAGGCGGCGATGTCGTCTGCCTCGAAGACGCGGAGCCTCGGGTCGTCCGGCTCCGAAGGCGGGTCGACCATGAGCTCGGTCCACGTCCTCGAGGAGATCACCTCGTACCCCCTCGCGGCAATCGCGGCCCCGAGGCCGTAGGGCCGCGTCACGGGAGTCGCGACGAACTCAAAGGGGACGCCGTCTTGCGCGAACACGAGCTCGATGCGGTGGACGAACTCCGTAGGGTCCTGGCCCTCCGCGTCGAGCGAAAAGGCTGCGTTGAACGCGGGGTGCGGCAGCGCGGGGTTCGCCACGCACACCGCGCCGATCGCCCTCTCGACGCGCGCGCCAAGCGCCTCTTGGTACGCCACCTCCGCGCGGTCGACTTCAATGAGCTTCGAGAGCGCGGCCTCCGCGAAGGCGCCAAGCGGACCGTCGAGCCCCATAGGAACCGCGATGCCCGGGCCCCCCTAAGGCGCCCTCAAGGGGGTGGGGGCGCCGCGGCTTAAGGGCTTCGACCGCACCCAACGCGCCCAAAAGGTTTTTTCGTCCTGGCGCCGCCTGGCTCCCGTCCCCCATGCCCGAGACGTACACCGTGGGGCGCGTCGGCGACCTTGCCGAGGGACGCGCAAAAGTCGTCCGCGCGGGCCCCACGCAAGTCGCGCTCGTGCTCGCGGGCGGGGTCTACCGCGCCTTTTCGAACGTGTGCCGCCACCGCGGCGGGCCCATCGGCGAAGGCGAAGTGGAACCCGCGGAGGGCACGCTCACGTGCCCGTGGCACGGGTGGCAGTACGATCTCTCGACCGGCAAGGCGCTCCTCAACCCCCTTGCAAGGCTCGACGTCTTCAAGGTCGAAGTCGTCGGCGAGGAAATCCGCGTTACGATCTGAAGGAGTTGAGACCGTCCCAGGTGCCGCCCGCTATTACACGCTTGCGGAGGCCAACCTGAAGGTCCCGGAACTCGAGAGGCGCTTTGCGGAGGTCGCGCGCCGGATGAGCCGGGCCCAAGAGCTCAACGACCAAGTGAGCGACCTCGAGATCGTCTGGGGCGCAAAGCTCCTCGACGCGTCCTGCCCCGAGCACCGTGCGTACCTCGAATACAAGCGAAACCTCACGGCCGAGGAGTCCGCGGTCGGCGACCTCCTCGGCGCGGTGCGCGCCGACGGGATCGAGGTGAAGGACGTCCACACCGGCCTCATCGACTTCTATGCGCGGCGAGGCGCGGAGGTCGTCTACCTCTGCTGGCGCCGCGGCGAGCCTGAAGTCGGCTATTGGCACACACTCCAGGGCGGCTTTACCGGGCGCAAGCCGATCAAGGAATTCTGAAGGGGGCACCCGGATTCTCGTTTCCGATAGGCTTGCCCGCTCGCCTTATCTGGCGGGACGGGTTCTCCCGGAGCGTGCTCGTCGAGGCGCTCCTCGCGGCAGGCTTCTTCGCACTCGCAATGCCTTTTGGGTACCTGAGCCGCAAGGTGAAAGGGTCGAGCCTCAAGGCCGTGAAGAAGTGGCCCCTCTTCTTGGGTGTCGTCCACGCCCCCGTCGTGCCCCTTATCCTCCTCGTGAAGCTCGCTGAGGTGAGCCTCGAACTCGAAGTGGCCCTCGTTGCCGTCGTGCTCCTCGGCCACACGGCCGGCGTCCTCGTGCACCGGCAGACGCGCGCGCGCAGCGCCACGGCGCCGAAGGCCGCGGCGGCCGAGGAGTGAAGGTCGCCGTTCAGCCGCCCTTCAGCTTGCGACGGAAAAAGTCCGCCGTCTTGTAGAGCCCGTCCTCGAGGCTCGTCTTCGGCTCCCACTTGAGCGCGGCCATCGCCCTCGAGATGTCGGGGCGGCGCCGCTCGGGGTCGTCCGGCCTGTCCTCGACGTGGGCGATTTCGGAACGCGAGCCGGTCACGCGCTTGACGGCCTTTGCAAGGTCGAGGACCGCCGTCTCCTTCGGCGAGCCGAGGTTCACCGGGTCGACCTCGTCGGACTCCATGAGCTTCACGAGCCCTTCGACCATGTCCGCCACATAGCAGAACGACCGGGTCTGCAGCCCGTCCCCGTGCACGGGGATCGGCTGCCCTTTGAGCGCCGCGACGAGAAAGCTCGAGACGACGCGCCCGTCCTCGGGCATCCGCGGGCCGTAGGTGTTGAAGATCCGCGCGATCCCCACATCGACCTCGAACTCTCGCAGGTAGGCAAGGCAGAGCGCCTCGCCGAACCGCTTCGATTCGTCGTAGGGCGCGCGAGGGCCCGTCACCGACACATTGCCTCGGTAGGTCTCCTTCTGGGGGTGCTCGAGGGGGTCGCCGTAGACCTCGGAGGTCGAGGCGAACACGAGGCGTGCCTTCTTGACCTTGGCAAGCTCGAGCAGGTGGTAGGTCCCCACCGAGTTTGGCAGCGCCGTCTCGACGGGCTTTGATTCGAAGTCCGGCGGGCTTGCAAGGGAGGCGAGGTGGTAGATCTGGTCCACGTCCCCTGCGATCGTGAGCGGTTTTGCCACGTCGTGCCGCTGGAAGAAGAAGTTCGGCTTGCCCTCGAGGTGCGAGAGGTTCGCGCGCGAGCCCGTCGAGAGGTTGTCCGCGCAGACGACTTCGTTCGGCCCCGCCGCCAGCCGGTCGCAGACGTGCGAGCCGATGAGCCCGGCGCCGCCGGTCACGAGGATTCGGGCCATCGTCCCGCGGCGCCGATCAAGGGGCGCGGATAAAGAGGCTTGGGGGAGGGTGGGGCGAACGCAGCGCGATCGCGCCGGCGATGTCCAGGAACTCCTTCAGCTTGTCCGCGACCTTCTCCCACCAGTTCTTCTCGATGGCACCGCCCTTCTCCACCGAGTTGATGTTCCCCTGCCAGTCCATCGCCTCCACGAGGATGTGGTACCCTTCGGTCAGGATCCCGCGGTCCGTCAGCGTAAACACGGCTGTGAAATTGTTGAACCGCGTCGCGCTTTCGTTGCTGTGGAAGAACGCCACGTTCCACGTGTGGTTGTACCCGTACCGGACCTTCCCGATGTCGATCGAGGGCCCCTCGGGCGCAATCTCGACCAGCACCGAATCGTTCTCCACCTCCGCCAGCGCCGTGAGGCCCGAAGAACCGGGCAGCCAACGGGGCCCGCGAGATGAGTTTAGAACGTGGGATCCGCACATAGGGTTCTTAGCGATCCGCCGACGCCGTCAACCCAAGTTCGTTTCGAAAAAACCCCATAACGTTAGGCCTGCTTGTCGTCTCTCGGGAATCAAACCGATAAAGGAGGCTGCCATCATCGAGTTCCCGTGTCCACCCCGGAATCCAATCGGGGTCGTCCGAAAGGCTCGGTCCATCGGGGCCATTTATCATCGCCCGAAATTGCTCCCATACAGCGGGGCTTTTGGTTTTGACAAATTTCTCAGGAAAGTACCCAATGCGCGGGATTCCCCCATTTGGCACCCCTCTTCTCAGTTCCGCCATCGTTGGAGAATGCCCCAGGTCAATCCCCTGCACGAGCAGGTCTGGCCGTAACTCTCTGATCATCGGCTCCAAGATCTTATTCAACACATGCAGTTCCTCCCTCGGTCGCGCCGCCCGGGCCGCCGGAATTAGGAAGCCTACGCGCTCAGCGATTCCATCATTGCCAGAACTCCACAGGGGCTCGGCGGTGAGGATGATCCCAACCGCGTCGTCGCTAGCATCGCTTGGCGGCTGAAAGTCCGCAAATAACTTCTCAGGGGCTTTCCACCGCTCACGTTCAGCTAGCGCGCCCTCTGTCGACCGAAATCTTCGCACCAACTCGCCTCCCTCCTGGATCGACAGGTCCTCCAGTTGGCGGTCGATGTCTTTCGGCAAGTTGCCCAATTCAAGAATCCTCTCGATCCACGATTTCTGCGGAGCAGCAAGGCTATCGAGCGATCGAAACATCAAAACGATCCACGTCGCACTCATGTGAAAACGACCCTTATTCCGCGATCCACAAAGGGCTTCGAGATTTGAAGGATTTGCCCCTCGGTTAGGGATGCCCTCTCGGCGGCCGTGAGGGTAAATTCAACGGCCTTGTCGGCCCCGCTTGCCCCAAGGTGTTCGGCTCCGCGCTCGACTCGATAAGCGAGGTCTCCCATCTCGCTCTTGTCAAGCAGCTTTTCCAGGTTCCAACTCTTGAATTCACGGAAGCCGAGAATTTTGGTGGGGTTTGCTTCATCCACGAGGAGCAGATCGCCCTGTCCCTTCATTTTGGCGGGCGGGAGCCGCAACGCAACGCCTTCCGGGACCTCGTCCGAGTACCGCCCTACCATCCTTAGCTCGTTGGCAAACCCTTTGTAGGAGTTCTCTGCGCCCTTTCCAGATTGTCGGATCACATTCGCGAGTAGCCGGTTAACGTCATCGACGGGTAACTTGCCGCTGCCCGAAAGGAAGTAAGCACGCTGGGCTAGCTCCGCTCCGTCGACCTTGGAGGCAAAGGCCTCAAGATCCGCTTTTCTGAGCCCGCCTTTCACGGATCTCGCTGCGTCCCTTGTAATTTTCGCCGCATCCTCCGTGAACAAGTGCGCTTTGGCTATCGTTTTGGATTCGGCAAGGGCCCCCCCCGTGGCCTTGCCACCTTTTGATGCAACCGTCGCGGTAAGCGTCACCTCTTCGGAGGCCTTCGCTGCCTTTTGACCGGCCGCCGCTGCCTTTGTGACACCGTTCAGTTCGTCCGTGGTCTTCGCCAACCCCGCGAATGACTTGATCTTCCCCATCACGGCGCCCCCGCCGCCGAGGAAGTTCATCACCACGAACCCGACGATCGTCCCCGCAACCGCCGAGATCGCGAACATCGTGCGCTTCGTCGCCGTAAAGTGGAACGGATCCGCGAAGAACGCCCCCAGCGCCTGCGCCACTGTGTCGAACGACGGTTTAGGATCCGTTTTCCATGAGCCCGGCAGAATCGTTTCAGCAATATCGATCGTCTGGTTGATCATCGCCTTGAAGACCTCGCCCATGTGCGTGAACATCATGCCGAACGAGGCGATGAGCTCGTTGAAGTGGAGCACGAGCATCTCGATGAGCTGGAAGATCCCGAAGATCATGTCCACGATGTTCTTTGCGATCGAGTAGAGCAGCATCAGCAGGAACCCCATGATCGGCCCGACCGCCTCCACGAGCCACGCCAGGAACGCCTTCGCGATCGCGCCGGCGATGTCCAGGAACTCCTTCAGCTTGTCCGCGACCTTCTCCCACCAATTCTTCTCGATCGCGCCCCCCTTCTCCACCGAGTTGATGTTCCCCTGCCAGTCCATCGCCTCCACGAGGATGTGGTACCCTTCGGTGAGGATCCCGCGGTCCGTCAGCGTAAACACGGCCGTGTAGTTCTTGAAGCGCGTTGCGCTCCCTTCCGTCTCGAAGAACTGGATGTTCCACGTGTGGTTGTACCCGTACCGGAACTTCTCGTCGTCGATGCTCGGACCCTCCGGCAGGACATCCACGAGCACCGACTCGTTCTCGACGACCGCCGGCGCCGACTCCTGCACCGGCGCGTACATCGATTTCTTCGCATACTGGCTCGAATCGTCCTCTTCCTCCGCCCAATCGTCCGTCGGCTCGGGCTCCCTCGTGGGGGCGAGCTCCTCGAAGGAGATCACGACCCGGTAGATCTTCGAGGGGTCGGTGATCGAGACCTGGACGCGCACGTAGTAGAAGCCCCAGGACGAGTTCACCGAGAGCGATACGTTTTCGATCTTAGGCGCCGAGCGGTCGAAGGTCGAGTTGTCGTTGTCCGCCGTGCAGGAGCTGTTTCCCTTGTCGCACAGGCCGTCGTGATCCGTGTCCGGGTCGCGGGGGTCGCTGCCGAGGTACGTGGCGCCGTCGCCGTACTCCTGCGTGTCGTTGAGCCCATCGCCGTCCGTGTCCGTCAAGGTCACGTTCGAGGTGAAAAGCTTCGAAGCGCCATTCGAAAAGTAGAATGTCCACCCCAGAACCTCGGTCCCGTCCGTGAGCCCGTCGTTGTCCGTGTCCGCATCGAGCGGGTCGGGGTCGGCTCCGAGTCCCGCGTAGGTTACGACCTCGTCGTAGTCGGTGAGTTCGTCGCCGTCCGTGTCCGACAGGTTGAAGTCGGTGCCCGCCGTGGCTTCCTCGCCTCCGTACCAGTACCCGAGGTGGCTGAAGCCCGTGAGACAGTCGTTGTCCGCATCCTTCACGAAAGAGCAATCTAGGCCTCCCTCGTCCTCCCACCAATCCTCGTAGTCTGTGAGCCCGTCACCGTCCGTGTCCGGGTTCGTCATGTTCCCAAGGTCGCTGCTGCCGGCGTCGTAGATTGCGTCGTCCCCGTTTTCCTCGAAGCCGTCGCTGAGCCCGTCGTTGTCGCTGTCTCCGTCTCGAGCGTTGATCGCGCCGTCACCGTCGGAGTCCAGGTTCCAATCGATTTCCTTGTCGTCGTTGACCCCGTCGGAGTCCGTGTCTGCCTTCAGGGGGTTCGTGCCCGCTACCACTTCGACGGAGTCGTTCCAGCCGTCCGTGTCGGTGGTTGCGTCGTTCGGATTCGTTCCGATTGCGACCTCCACCCCGTCGAGGAGTCCGTCATTATCCGAGTCCGAGTCCGTCTCGTCTGTCCCATGCGTGGTTTCATAGCCGTCCGTGAGCCCGTCAGAATCGGTGTCGCATGCGTTGGCCGAGTACGGGTTGAGGTCGTCACAGTTTGGGTTGCCGAAGTCGCCCGGCGAATCGAACCTGCCGTTCCTCGTGTTGTTGTCCTCGGCGCCGTCCGAGCGATTGTCGTTGTCTGTGTCAGAATCGTTCGGGTCGGTTACGCTGGATGTGTTTTGATCGGCTATGCATTGGCCGACGATGGTCCAGAAGCCACATACGGCGACCCCCACCTCGAGGCCGTCCGGCAGGAGATCCCCGTCCGTGTCCCAGTTTGAGGCGTTCGTGAACCCAGAGAACTCGTACTCCTGGGCGTCGAACAGCCCATCGCCGTCCGTGTCGTTGACCATCGGGTCCGAGTCGTAATAGTAAGCCGTGGCCGCTTGGTTGGTGCGCCCGTCGCCGTCATAATCTTCCCCCCGGTAGTCGGTCGCATCGCCCTGCCCGCCCGTGTCGTTCCACCCGTCCCAGAGGCCGTCATTGTCCGTGTCCTGCCGCAACGGGTCGGTCACCGTCGTGTTGTTGAGGTCAGGCATGAACCAGCTGCCCGTCCCACCTTCGTACCCAGCGGCCTGCGCCTGCGACGTATTCAGGGTGTCCTCCCAGCCTACTCCCCACTCCGTCCCGTCCTGGACATGGTCCCCGTCGGTGTCCTCGCTCGACGCGTTCGTCCCAAGCGGGATCTCCCCCGCGAAGCGAACCTTCGAAAGGTTTACGACGTCCAAGAAGAACGGCTGGTAGCACCCGGCCGATGCCTGGCAGTCGACCAGCAGCGAATAACTCGCGGCCGTTGTGCCAGGCAGCCTCACGAACCACCCGAGCGACAGGTTCGTCCAGTTCGCCCCCGAGAGAGACGTGAAGTTGTAGCTCACGTTCCAGCTTGCGCCGCGGAACCCCGTCGCCGCGTTGGGCAACATCGAGACCGTGAAGTCGTTGAGCGTGAAGATGCGGATGTCCTCAAAGTACGCGGTAAACGCGCCCGTGGCCGTCCCGGATTCCCCGTAGTCGTCGTAGGCGACCGCGATGTAGTCGACCGTCTTGCCCGCAACCGCCGCGAGGCTGTAATTGAATGTCTCCCACACACCAATCGTGTTCACGTGCTGAGCGGGATGCAGGTAATTGCCCCCCGCGTCTTGCAGCCCCAGGTCCCGAGCGTAGGACTGGTCCGTGAACCACAACTCGATGCTGATTCGGCCGGCAGAGGTCGGCGCCTGCTTCACATAGGACCGCCAAAACAGCATCGTATTGGCGCCCACGTACTCGTTGACGTCGAACACCTCGTAGTACACGTACGAGTTCCCGCTCGCATTGTCCGAGCCATTCAGCTTGAAGTAATACGATCCGCCCGGTGTTACTCCGTTCTCCGCTTGAACGCGGGTGGCTGTGTCACCCGAGACTTGATTCCTCAACACCATCTGGTTGTCGATCGCCGTCGGCGTCGACGCGTTCTCGAACGTTCCGTTGTCCGCATCGGCCACCGTGAGGTTAAGCTGGTACAGCCCTGGGCTTGTTACGTTCACCGTCAGGTTCATCGTTCCGTTCGGCTCCAGTCGCCCCTTCTGGCCGCCACTCGCCCCCGAGTCGGAAACGAGCGTCGCGCCCGTCCCCGTACGCGCCGCCGATTCGGCTTCCACGCGCACCGTGCCGTTTCCGCCCGTGAAGGTGCTGTACCCATCCCATAGCCCATCACCGTCCGTATCGATGTCAAGGGCGTCCGTCTCGTCGATCGCGTCCCACTGCCCGTTGCGGTTCTTGTCCTCGGTCCCGTCGAGCAGGCCGTCGTTGTCGGAGTCCGCGTCCGACGGGTCCGTGCCGTAGGTGTCTTCGAGCCCCCCGAACCCGCTGAAGCCCGTGAGACCGTCGTTGTCAAAGTCCGCCGGTAAGGAGTCGTTGCCGTCCAGGATCCCGTCGGCATCCGTGTCGTTGAGGTAGGGGTTCGTCTCGCCGGAGGCAGGCTCGACCGCCGAATCCCAGTTCGCGTTTTCGACCCCATCGGGCAGGCCATCGCCATCCGAGTCGGTGTCGCCGGCATTTACGATGGAGTCAGCGTCCGCGTCGGCCTTCCAGTCATGCACGCTGCCGCTCACCGGCCCGTCCCACCCGTCCAGGATGCCGTCGGCGTCGGAGTCGTTCACAAGGGGGTCGACGGAACCGCGGAGCTCCCGCAGGCGGAACCCCTGGAGCGACAGCGTCGAGGTGCTCACATTCCCCGGGCTGCCCCACGCGAACACCCAGCCGGTCCCGTTCAGGACCCCATCGTCGTTGCCGTCCGCAAGGTCAGCGTTGCCCGACCACACGTACACGAGGGGCGTCATGATGTTCGTCGGGCCGAGGACGAAAATCGAGCCGTCAGCGAGGATGCCGAGGACCCGGTTTCCGGGGGCCCCGGGAAGCGCCGCGGCCACTGTCCCATTCACGGCGACCACGCGGATGTCGTCGATGTAGGCCGTAAACCAGCCCTTCGCTGTGGCCGGCGATGCGACCTCGTCGTCGTAGGCGACCGCGATCTTGTCGATCGTCTTGCCCGCCGTCGCCCCAATGGGGTAATCGTTCCGCTCCCAGAGGCCGACCCGGTTCACGTGGATGTTCGGGTGCAGGGCGTTGCCCGCCGCATCGGTGATTCCCAGATCCCGCGCGTAGGACCCATCCGTGAATTTCAGCTCCAAGCTGATCCGACCATTGTCCGTCGGTGCTTGCAGGACGAAAGACTTCCATTGGAGGTGGGTGTTCGACTCGACGGGGATGTTCACATCGTAGACCGTGTAGTAGGCGTGCGAGTTGCCCGTCCCCGTGTCATTGCCCTCGAACTTGTAGAACCACGAGCCGTATGGGTAGACGCCGTTCTGGGCTTGGGCCCGGTCGGCGACCACGGAGTCGACCTCGGAGGCCGTGAAAAGGGGCTCGGTTTCATTCGCGGCCGGGCTCTCTCCCGCTTCGAACGTCCCGTTGAATTGCCGCGTCTCGAGCGTCGCGTTGTCCACCTTTTGGTCGTACCAATACACACCCCCCGTGCTCGCATCGTATGGGTTGCCGTCCGCGAAGATGTAAGGGGATTGCCCCAGCGATTCGTTGTAATGGGCGGTCGTGAAAGCCCCCGCGTCGATCGAAGTGCGCGCCGCGATGCGCAGTTCGTCGCCGTCTTTGATGGAGTCGTTGTCGGTGTCCGCGACGTACGGGTCCGTCTCGAAGTTGTATTCCTGAAAGTTCGTCAGCCCGTCCGAGTCGATGTCCACGCTTGCGTTGTCCGCGTTGAGCGGGTTGAGCATGGCCGGCACACCCGACGCCAGGCGGTGCACCTTGTACCGCAGCTCCCACCCGTCGTCGATCGAGTCGTTGTCCGTGTCGGCGACCAGCGGGTCGGTCTCCCCGCCGGTGCTCTGGCCCGTCCCCGAGTCGTACGAGAACGTGCCCCCGTCCGTCGACCCATCCCGGTCGAGGTCCTCGCCCTCCCAGGGCTGCGCCAGACCGTCCTTGTACCAACCGTCCGTGATGTACGTGCGGCTGAACGGCTCGAACCGGAACCCATCGACCCACCCGTCCGGCAGCTTGTCGCCGTCCGTGTCCGCGTCCGCCGCGTTTGTCAGCCGGCTTCCGAAGATCTCCTGCCAGTCCGTAAGGAGGTCCGCGTCCGTGTCTTCCGAAAGCGGGTTCGTCTCCCGCCCGTCGACGCCTCCATAGATCTCCTCCCAATCGCTCACATTGTCGTGCTCGCTGTCGTTGTTGAGTGAGTAGGAGCCGTGCCGCGTCTCCACCCCGTCCGTCACGTTGTCGTCGTCGCTGTCGGGGTCCAACGGGTCGAGCACTTTGCGCTGCAGCAGCACAAAATCCGGCGTCGCGTACCAACCGCCCGTGGAGTAGCCCTGGGTGTTTTCCAGGAAGTTGATCAAGGTCATGTTAAGGCTGATGTTGACCCGGTAGGTTCCGGGCTCCAGGAGGTACGACCGTTGGGCAACGGTCGAAGCGTTTTCTGCGACCGTGTTACCAGGATCCGTGATGAGATCGCCGCGCGCCTGTCGCGCGTCGTTTGCGGTCGATTCGCCGATCAGGTTCTCCGGGCTCGAGGCCTCCGCCATCGTGAGGTTGTACGCGTGCGGCAGGTAGGGCTGCACGCCGCTGCCTTGCGAGTTGTAGACTGCAAACCCGCCAACGGCCGCCACCTGCCAGATCGCCGTCCGGTCCGTCGTGAAGTTGATTGAGAAGTAGCGATCCGCAAATTCAATTTCACCGTGCGTGTACTTGCTTGTGCCGAGACCCCATGTGCCCACGTCGAAGCCGAGGTAGTCTTCCGTCCACTCCGCCTGCGCCTTATCCTGGATGAAGAAGTCCTTCACCTCGTGGCCGTCGTACAGGTCGTCCCTGTCGAGGTCCGAGTCCAGCGGGTCGGTGAGGAAGAACGCGGGCGAGGGGTAGCCAGCGACGTCCGCGAGCGCGAAGCGGTCGAGCAACAGGTAGTTCTCGGAGTCGTTGAGGTCCGGGTCGCTCACGTCCTCCACCGTGATGTTCACAGGGAGCGCGCCGTCCCCAACCGTGAGACGCGACGTGTTCACCCAGGTCCAATTCTGGCCCACTGTCACGTTTTCCGACGCCGAGTCTCCGCCGCTTTCGAGGGTCAGGGTGGCGTTGCACGAATCGCCCTGCAGGCACCGCGCCCGGATCCATGCGTCCACGTCCGCCCCGTCGTCGAAGTAGAGGGGCTCGATCGTCGCGTTGAGGACGAGGTTTGTCCCGCTGGCATGGCCGACCGCCCAGGAATTGCTTTCGGCCGTCGACTGGACCCACTCGCCCGACCCGTTTGCAAGTTCGGCCTCGAACCAGTGGACGCCGGGGAACACCTCGAGGCCGTCGTCGGCGACGTCGTAATCGGTGTCTGCGAGCAAGGGGTCGCTAACGAGGCCCGGCAATGCTGCCGTCCTGTTTCCCTGCGCGTCGAGCTCGCGCACGAGGGCGAACCGGTCCACCAGGACGATTCCGGGCGCCGCCTGGGATGCGTCCGTGAACTGGGGCAAAGCCTTCTGGTATCCATCGACCGTAAAGGAAGGCGTGGTGTAGTAGCGATACTCGGTGTCCAGCTTGAACAGCTTGCTGACGAGTGTGTTGCCACCACCGTCGCCGACCGTGACGTTAAGGATCTGGTCGGGCGCGAGTGCTCGCGCACGAACCAACAGCTTGTAGGTGCCCGGGCGCGACGGCGGCGTGTGTGTCGGAAGGATGAAACCATAGTTGTCGACGGGGCGCTTCAGCGCGAAGCCGTCGGAAGCGTTGAAATCCTCGACGTGCTGCATCGAGTAGTTCAGCGCACGGCCATCCAGCTCGAACCAGGTCACGTCCCGATCCATGTCCTCCGCGCTGTCCGCCCGAGAGTCATTGTCCGCGTCGCCTTCCCGGTAGATCGTGAAAGTCTTGTCCTGGTCCATCACCGCGTGGACGCTTGTAGATCCGACGCTGATCAGGTGCGGAGTGAAGAACCCGAAGAACGTCCCATTTGTCGTGTACTCCGTCGCGTTAAGCCCCGTGACGATGCCTTGGCTGTTCGTGCTTCCGGACGACTCGACATGCCCCCCGGCGTCCGTGAGCGTCACCGTAATCCCGGAGGCGGCCGTCCCGTCGTTGTTCTTCACGACGAACCCCGTCTGGTGCGCCAGTGTGAGCCATCCGTTTTGATGGTCGATGACCCAATACTGGGAATTACCTCCAACTATCGTCACGGTCGAGGACACATCGTAGAGGTCGATGTTCACGCTCTCCATCTCGAACTGCCCGAGCGTCGCCGTCGACTCGAAGACGGTCACCCCGAAGTTGTTCCCGCTCAGGGTTTCTTGGCTCGCGGAGAGCGTCGCGCCCCCGGACACAGCGATTCCCTTGTAACTGTCCGTGTACCCGTTCGAGATCGGGTCTACCTTCCCAGTCGAACCGTCGAGGACGAGCCCCGCGGTCCCAAGGGAGTCGAACGTGTTCTCCGTAACAGACGAGAATCGGACATCGGAGTCCTTGATCGAGAGGCCCACCTCCCCGTATTGGAAGGTATTCCCCTGTATCGTGAAGCCGCTGAGCTGGAAGTTGCCGTCAATCTTGATGCCCGTATGCCCGTGGTCAAAGAGCGTGTCCTGGATGTGCCCGAAGTTCGGGGCGCCGGTGACTTTGACGCCCGTGAAGGCCCCGATGAAGACGCTCTGGTCAAAGGTGGCGATCGACGACCCCTTGACCTCGATGCCCTCCGCGCCCACGCTTTCAAAGGTACTCTCGGTCGCGGAGAGCGTCCCCGACACGGTCCCGTTGAATGAGTAGGATCCGTTGGTGCTGAACCGTGTGTTGGAAAGGACGAGCGATCCGCCCGACGCAACGTCGAAGTAAAGCCCCGACTCGTTGAAGATTAGGTCAACATTGGTGAGCGTGAGTTGGCCGCCCTGCAGGATTTCGAGGGGGGCCTCCTGTATCACCGTCTCGTCGGCGATGTTGAGGGGCCCGCTGACGGGGTCGATCGAAGGGTCAAGGACGAGCGGGTAGGCCTCGTCCGGAAGCGCGAGGATCTCGGGCGTTACCCAGAGCGTGAACTGGAGCCGGTCCCCATAGGGTCGAAGGAGGTAGGGCAGCGACAATATGTCACGGGATCCAGCGTCCGCGGGAATGGCCTGCCCGGCTGGGATGTCGAAGGCCGGCGAGCCCCCAGGTACCGAAAGGCGAATCGGTCCGTCGACCACGCGTTCCCACTCGGGCCCCTCGGGGTCCTCGATCGTTTGCGGCAGGCCATCGTTCAGGAAGACCTCCGCGCTCGGACTTCCCATGGCGACCAGCGCCGAACGGGATTCGACCACGACCCGTTCTTTGACGCCGTTTACCGCAACGACGTATTCGAGGTCTGCGCCCGGGCCAAAGAAGTCATGATACCTTATGCGGTTTGCCGAGATCTCCACTTGGACTGCATCCGGGTCGACCGGGCGGGGCGATAGGGTCGTCCATGCTTCCTCGCTGGTGATTGTGACCAGCGGCGGGTTGGTTGGCAAATGGAAAAGGACGAGGAAATCCCCGCCGGCCGCGAAGTACTGGCCTGGAGCGTCCTCGTACCCGAAAATCCGTTGGTCGAGCTGGCTGGTTGGGTAACCGATTGGGGGGGCGGGGAGGGTGGGGCGGGACTGCCTCGGATGGAGCGTGGGTTCCAGGCCAGGCTCGGCCACGGAGGTTCCGCCGAGGAGCAGGACGCCGGCCAGCGCGAAGAGGACTGTGAGAGCCACCCGGAGCCCGCGGCCCCTGCGGAAAGTGCGAGGCCGGGCGGCGTGCGCTTGATTCTTCCATACAGCCAGATTCCATCGAGACATGTGTTTTCCTCCATTCGGCCAGAAGGCTCTCCCGGGAGCCGTTCGGATCACCCCTCCGCCCCGAGCGTTCGCCAAAGGGAGCAAACCACGCGCGGGCGGCAGGGAGTCCACGCCCGTTTGAAGGCATCAAGTGAGATAAGCGTTTAGGCACAATTCGTCAGGTTCCTTGCACGAGGCGTCCCGGCCCAACAAGTTGTGCTCCTTTCCCGAGAGCTGCCTTCGCCGCGGTCGGCAGGCTTCACGCTGGCGCTGCACCGCGGAAGGGGCGGCCATGCCGCTGGCGACCGCGCCTCAGCGGAACTCCCGGCGCTTGGCGCGCGTGCTCACTCGTCTGCGACCGTCGCAATCCGCGCGGTCCCTTGCCCTATCACGGTTCGCAAACGGTCCCCTTGGGCATTTGCTGAACGGTCGTCACAACGCCGCGAAGACCTCGTCAATGAGCTCGAGCGTCCGCTTCAGCACGTACGCGTCGACCTTGCGCCCCACGGCCGCGCTCGCCTTGCGCGGGTCGCCCTGGACGCCCGTCTTCCATTTCGTCTCGGGCCGCCCGAGAATCTCGTGCCGGTTGAAGGAGGGCCAATCCGGCTTCACGCGCGCGTGCCCCTTCACGAGCCTCGGGGCAACCGCGAGCACGCGAGAGGTCTCGACAAATCCTGCGTGCCCGTCCTTCTCCGGGATTCCGTCTTTCCCAAGCAACTCGTAGGCGAAGTCGTAGTCCGTGAGCACGGCAATCCGGTAGTCCTCGTGGCGTCCCGCGACTTCCTTCGCCCCCTCTTTGAGGGCCGCCATGTGCCCGGACCCCGCGTGGCCCGAGAGCACGAGCAGCTTGCGCACGCCGTTGCGGTAGATGTCCTCGACGAGGTCCCGTGCGACGAGCCGCAGCGTGTCGACCTCGATCGAGACCGTGCCGGGGAAGCCCCGCGTCGAAGAGCAGTAGCCGTACCAGAGAGGGGGCAGGATCAGCACGCGCCGCGTCTTCGCGATTGCCTTGGCAAGCGCCATCGGCTGCAGGATGTCCGCCGAGAGCGGCAGGTGGGGGCCGTGCTCCTCGAGGGCGCCGACCGGCAAGATCACGAGGGGGTTGCGGCGGATTTCGCGGGCGAATTCGGCCGAAGTCATTTGCTCCGCGTGCCGAGGCTCCAAGGGTGTCTCCCCGCCCCCCCAAGACCTTGGCGGACAGATTAGGATTGGCTATGCGAGGAGAAGTGCCGCCGTAGAAATCCTCAAAGGTGCTTTCGCCGACCCCCCTCCCACGCTTATCTACCCCGGGTGTCCTTGGCCGATCATGGCTCATGAGCCGCCGGGGACGAGTAACGGAGACAAGATGCTGGGGCACCTCCTCCGGAGGGCCCGCGAGCCCTTTGCGTCCCTCGTTGAGGTCGCGGGGTTCGCCTCTGCCATTTCAACGACGGTTCGATCGGCCCGCCGAATCATCGAAAACTCGCCCGAAGTGGTCGGCCCCGTGGCGGTGCGCGGTGTGCGCGAGGAGGGCACTCTTTGGTTTGTGGGGCAGGCCGCGGAGGAGACGCGGGCTCGCCTTGGAGTGGATGCTCGCCGTCCTTCGGGCGATGCACGGGCGTTCATCGCCGCGCGCGTCTTCGAGGTCGTCGCCTACCACCATCCTTACTTCGACGGGAACTAGCGGACGGCATTCCTTGCCTCCACACTCGTGGGCTATTACTTGGGATTGGCAGCCAAGGCCGTTTCGTACGAGGTCATTGAAGACGCGGTTCGGGATCTGACGGCGCGCGAGGCAACGCACGAAGAGGTCGCGGCCTGGTTCTTGAGCAACTTATTTATCTCCAGAGACCCGGAGGAGGCTTGACTAATGATGGAACCCCGAACTCGAAAGTACAAGACCCTCGAGGAGATCCCGGAATTCCCTCCAGAGTTCCTCGCCGAGGCCGAGCGCCTGGCCCGAATGTACTCCGAGGCGCTCAAGGCCCTCTCGAAGTACTGACTATCCTCAGGCCACGACGCGCTTGAGGTACCCCCGCCAAGGCTCCAGGTCCGCCTTCGCGCCCGCGGCGGCAACGCCCTTGCCAAGCCCGAGCTCGGGCAGCACCCAGATGAATCCGCCACCCTTCGTGCGCCGCGAGGCCGAGGCGCCTTTGGCGTGGAGCGCCTCCTCCAGCCACTTGAGCCAATCCGGCAGCACCTGGAGCGCGCCGCCTCCTATCGACCGCAGCGCCCCCGGAGAGATGTAGCCCGCCCACGGGAGCCAGGGGAGCCGCCCGGCCTTCAGGCGCTGCACGTCGATCGGCGGCTGCTCGGCGTCCAGAAAAATTGCCACCGGCGAAAAGGCGTCCTGGAGCCGGTCGAGCGCCTCGACCGCGTGGGCCGCGCGGTCGCTTGGGGAACGGTCTTTCACGAGCAGCCCCGGCTTGCGGAAAAGGATGTGCGCGGAGAAGAGGGCGGGCGACCCAAGCGAGAAGGGGCAGACGACGACCGTCGCGTTCTCGAAGTGCCCGCCGATCGCGAAGCGCCCCCGGAGCATGATCTGCCCCCAGTAGTCGGCCGACACGCGGCGTAGCATCGCGATGGCCTGGTGGAGCGAGACAGCGCCGTCGAAGGTGCGCGCGCTCGGCGTCTCGCCCGTGAGTTCCGGGATCTGCCGCGCGGTCGCGACCCT